>ERZ825137.872-NODE-872-length-41467-cov-3.427243_pt1 | contig 41467 bp, 36 predicted proteins | sample MGYA00519873_ERZ825137 | MGnify/ENA primary metagenome ERZ825137 (study PRJEB31778, sample SAMEA3449190) | human gut metagenome | biome: human gut; feature: human-associated habitat; material: faeces | place: United Kingdom | collected 2010/2012 ...
GAGGGGAAAATCCCTGCACGGCTGAACGGGTGTTGGCCCGGATTCAGGCTTCCGGTGTGGGCCGGCTGTTCGTCAAACCGACTTTCGGTGTGGGCGGCAAGGGAATCGAAGTGTTTGATCTGCGTGAAGGGAGGTATTTGCGCACGCCGGACGGGCGCCTTTTGGATGCGGCGTATGTGGAAGAGCTGAAAGGAGACGAGTGGATCGTCGAAGAGGGCTTGGTCCCTCATCCCGAGATGGCTGCCATTTATCCGCATGCGATCTGTACGTTTCGGATCGTTACCAGGAACGAGAAAAACAGCGTGTCGATCCTGTTCTCCCTGTTGAGGGTGGGCCAGGGCGCCATGCAGGTGGATAATGCCAGCTCCGGCGGCCTTTATATGCAGGTCGACGCCGTGACGGGCAAATTCGCTGCCCGGGCTTACGCTTTCGACGGTCGGGTCCATGAGAAACATCCCGATACCGGTTTCGTTTTCGGGGATTATACGTTCCCGTACTGGGAGGAGTTATCCCGTTTTGTGACGCTTTCGGCCCAAAAGCTCAACAAGATTAAATACATCGGTTGGGATATCGCCTATACGCCGGACGGCCCTGTCGTGATCGAAGCCAACAACGGCCCCGGCGTCTCTATCTTGCAGGATAGCTACGGCGGACTGCGCGACGCCTTCGGCATCCGCAACCCGAAAGATTACTGGTTCGCTTCGAATTATGCGCTGAAAAACCTGTAAGACTGCTCAGACGTTGAACAGGAAGTGCATGATGTCGCCGTCCTGCACAACGTACTCTTTGCCCTCCACGGAGATTTTGCCCGCTTCCCGGCAGGCTTTTTCCGAGCCCAGTGCGGTGTAGTCGGCGTATTTGATCACCTCGGCGCGGATAAATCCCTTTTCAAAGTCGGTGTGGATAATGCCTGCCGCCTGCGGGGCTTTCATCCCTTTCGTGTAGGTCCATGCCCGGGTCTCGTCGGGACCCGTGGTGAAATAGGTTTCGAGGTTTAGCAGCGTATAGGCCGAGCGGATCAGGCGGCTGACGCCCGATTCGGTGAGTCCCGCCTCTTCGAGGAACATTTGCCGTTCTTCGTAGGTTTCCAACTCTGCAATATCGGCTTCGGTCGCCGCTGCCACGATCAGCAGTTCTGCATTTTCTTCCTTGATCGCCTCCCGTACCGCGTCTACATGGGCATTTCCGTTTACGGCGCTCTTCTCGTCGACGTTGCAGACGTAGAGCACCGGTTTGTCGGTCAGCAGGTGCAGATCCCGTACCAGTTTGCGGTCTTCCTTGTCGAGTACGACCGTGCGTGCGCTCCTGCCCTGTTCGAGGACGTTTTTGTATTGTTGGAAAATTTCGAAAAGGCGTTTGGCGGATTTTTCTCCCGTGACGGCCTGTTTCTGCACTTTCGCAATGCGGCTCTCGATCGTTTCGAGGTCCTTGAGCTGCAGTTCGGTGTCGATGATCTCTTTGTCGCGCACCGGGTCGATGGTGCCGTCCACATGCGTGATGTTATCGTTTTCGAAACAGCGCAGCACATGGATGATCGCGTCGGTTTCGCGGATATTCGCAAGGAACTTGTTGCCGAGACCCTCGCCTTTCGAAGCGCCCTTGACCAGTCCGGCGATGTCCACGATCTCGATGGTAGTCGGGATTACCTTCTTCGGATTATCGATCTTGGCGAGGTTGACCAACCGTTCGTCGGGAACGGTGATAACCCCCACATTGGGTTCGATCGTACAGAAAGGGAAGTTCGCCGCCTGTGCCTTTGCATTCGAAAGCGAGTTGAAGAGTGTCGACTTGCCGACGTTGGGCAGTCCTACGATGCCGCATTGTAGAGCCATTTCGCTGAAAATTTGGTTGGTGTTCCGGGCGACAAAGATAGTGTTTATTTTGGAAATCGGGGCCGGACGACCCGCGTAAACGTTCGGGAGGAACGGGGGAGGGCGCGGGTTGGACGAAAATAAATTACAACAAGATCGGAATTAACCTGATTTTTTGACTATTTTTGAGCGCATTTGGGATAATAAATGCGACGAATGTACCAATTTGTATATCCCCTGAATTCCCAATAAACCCGAATATGATTTACCGATACGGATATTTGCGCCGGGAGGCTTTGGCGTTGCTGTGCTGCGGTGTTGCGGTTTGTCTCGTCACGGCGACCGGATGTGTGGACCATCGCTATGACCTGAAAGGTGATCTGGACCTGAGTGTCGGTGTCGGAGGCAAAGAGCTGACGATTCCGGTCGGGGAGACCGAGAAGATTACGCTCGAAAAGTTGATAGGTTCCGATGAAGATGACCTTACGGTTATGCCGGATGGCACCTATGCGTTGCTCAAACGTGACGACGTGCAGATGGATGTAGCGGGGATCGCTCCGGTGACTTTCAGGACCCACCCTTTCGAATTGTCTGAAATCCGGCCGGATTTCGGAACGGGCGTGTTGCCGCCGTCCGGTTCGGGAACGCCCGGAACCGGCGAATTGCCCGCCGCACCGATTGCGAGCCGGGGCGATGTGAAGATCAGCGCCGATATTCCGGATGAGGTGAAATCTGTCGGCAGGGTGACGTTTTCCGCCCCGGTCGAAGCGCGGGTCGTGTTCGATGTTTCGGGGGTGTCGGGCGTGGTAAACCGGATGCGTTTCGAAAACTTGCGGGTCACTTTTCCTCCGTATATCGTTCTGGCTGGCGGAGGACATGAATTGGTGATCAACGATGAGTTTGCGGCGGCAGGTGGATATGTTTGCAGCGTTGGGATTACAGCAATGGTTTTCGATCCGCTGCTGGTAACCGACGGTACTGTACAGCTGGACGATCCCGTCGAGTTGTCGGGCAGTTTGCGCATTACGGACATAGCGCCCGGCGGCGGTGATCTGACCGGTGTCGTGCTCCAGCCCGCGCTGACGATCGGCGATATGCAAGTCAAACTCGTCGAAGGGCATGTGGAACCGGAGTTGCCGCATGTGCAGCAGTGGCTCGGATTGCAGGATATTCCCGCTTTCCTGCGCGAGGCGGGAACCGTGCTCGACGTGAATCCTTATATCAACCTGGGGGTCGCCAACCCGCTGGGGATGCAGGTCGATGTCTTCCTGGGGCTGATGCCGGTGGTCGGTAACCAGGAAAATCCGGCCGGAAGCAGTAATGTGGCGATGCGCGTCCGGGAGGCCGGGACGCCCGGAGGGGCTGTTTTATCGGTATTCCGTATAGCCAAAGATGCTTCGGTCATGCCCGACGGATACATGTTCGTCGAGGCGCCGAACCTGCCTGCCCTGATCCGGACGGTACCCGATTCGATCCTGCTGGATGTGCAGCCCGCTCTTGTCCCCGGGACTCTGCAGCGGGTCGACCTGACGGTGCCTGCCTACCAGATCCGGATCGATTATGAACTTTGCGTGCCGATGACCTTCGGGCCGCAGTTGTCGATCCTGTACCGCGACACGGTGGATAATCTGGCCAAGGATATCCGGAATTTCGTGGACAAGGTTCAGGAAGTTAAGATATTGGCTACCGTGGACAATACGGTGCCGCTCACCTTGCAGGCTGCCGCGATTGCCGTGGACGGCCAGAAGCAGCCGTTGCAGGGCGTCGAGGTGTCCGCTCCCGGGACGATAGCCCCGGGAGACGGCGGCGATACGCCTGTGTCATCGTCGTTCGATGTGGTGATCCGTGAAACGCAGGCAGGAGCGCTGGCCCGGCTCGACGGGTTGATTTTGGAAATTACCGCCGGGAACAACGAGGCCTCGGCAGGTATTCCGGCGACGCCGCGGCAGTATGTACAGGTGCGGATGAAACTGCGGGTACCGGGTGGACTGATCATGGATTTGGATGATCTTTAATGGAGTTGCCGAATGAAAAGACGAATGAACAATAGAATACTCCGTACGTTTTTGTGCGGGGCCTGCCTGATGGGATGCGCCGTCGTGCCGTTTCTGGCTCCGGCCCAGACGCTCCGTACCTCCTATTTCCTCGAAAGCATGCCGATGCGGCACCGGCTGAACCCCGCACTGGTGAGCGACCGAGGCTATATCAGCATACCTGCGATCGGCAATATCAACGTGGCTACCCAGTCGAACGTAGGGCTGACCGCTTTCCTGTATCCGCTGCCCGACGGACGGCTGACTACTTTTATGAACCCGATCGTTTCGGCCGAAACGTTCCTCGGCCGGATCAAGAACCGCAATGCGGTACAAGTCGATGTCGACGTGTCGCTGCTCTCCTCGGCTTTTTATGCGTGGAGCGGTTTCAATACGATCGATATCGCCGTGCGGTCGAGCTCGGATATCGACTTGCCCGGCAGCCTGTTCCGTTTTATGAAACTGGGAATGGACGCCCCCGAAGGGAGCTCCTATCAGATGCGCGACCTGATGTTGCAGACCGATAATTATGTCGAGATCGGATTGGGGCATGCCCATCCGGTAAATGACCGCCTGACATTGGGAGGAAAGCTGAAAGTACTGCTCGGGGCCGGCAGCGCGCGGACGCACATCGACCGGATGAATGTGGTCATGAACCAGAACAAATGGGAGGTCGACGCACAGGGGTATTTCGACTTGTCGACCGCCGGCGCGTCGTTCGAGACGAAGTCCGACGGCGAAATCAATAAGCTCGATTACCGCAATCCCGGAGTAGGGGGCTGGGGACTGGCCATCGATCTGGGGATGAGTTACGAATTGGTGGAGGATCACCTCACGCTGTCGGCCGGGGTAAACGACCTGGGTTTCCTGTCGTGGTTCAAGAACCTGCGCGGGACAATGCAGAACGAACCGTTTATATTCGACGGTTTCAGTAATATCGTTGTGGACGATCCCAACAATCCGGGCTCGTTCAAAGAGCAGTGGAACAGGCTTAAGGATGACCTGCGCGATCTGTTCCGTTTTTATGACACTCCGGCGCCGGAGCATCTTACGCGCATGCTGCACCCTACTGTGAATGTCGGGCTCGAATACGCCGTCCTCGACCGGAAAATCTCATTCGGCCTGCTTTCGACGACACGTTTTTATATGCCCCGGGTCTGGACCGAAGGAATGTTGTCGGCCAATTTCCGTCCCTGTCGCTGGTTCAATGCGACGGTGACCGGTTCGGCGACTAATTACGGGCTCGGGTGGGGCTGGCTTCTGAACTTTACACCCAAAGGCGTGACGCTCTTTTTCGGCTCCGACTACATGGTCACCCGCGTGACCCCGCAGTGGATCCCGACGGGTCGGGCGACAGCCAGCTTCAACCTGGGCATGAACATTCCCATCGGCAGGCGGCACGACCTCGATTTTCAACCGGTTTATTACCGCTGAGTTTACATGTGGTGCGAACAGCGTGAGTTACCGTTAGGGAGCGGCGGTTGCTTCTGTTCTGTTGAACGGAAGCAACCGGTCTCCAGGCAAAGTGTCCATGCTGTTGCACGGAAAATCCCGGGACCGTGCGGTGTGTTCATGCTGTAGGATCGGTTTGGCACTATCGGTTTGATCCGGGACGGATTACCGAATGGGGAGCTTCGATCCGTTCCTGTTGTCGACAGGGGAATCTTCATGCTCCTTATCCTCTTCATCCCCTTCGTTTTCCGGGAAGATGTCGTTGCACCGCCGAATCCGGTAGCGGAAGAACAGGATCGTGATGAACGCATTGATTGCGCTGGCAATTCCGAATCCGGTCCAATAAGGCAGCAGCAGCCCTTCGGGGGCGATCAGGATATAGAGCGTTACCACTTGCGTCATAAAGATCGACGGCAGCAGGGCGATCCAAAAATTCTTATGCCGGACGGCCAGATAAACCGTGATCGTCCATAGCGTCACGGCCGCGAGGGTCTGGTTGACCCAGGCGAAGTATTGCCAGATGACGCCGAAATTCATCAACGTAATCGCGAACCCCACGACGAACAGCGGAATGCTGATGTAAAGCCGCCGCCGGATCGCACGTTGCTCGAGGTGCAGGAAATCTGCGGCGATCAGCCGGGCGCTTCGGAAGGCCGAATCCCCGCTGGTGATCGGTGCGACGACCACGCCCAGCAGAGCCAGTACGGCGCCGAATTTGCCGAGCGTCGTGCGGGTGATTTCATTGACGGCCCATGCCGCATTGTCGCCGTGTTCCGCGAGCGTCGTGTTCAACTCTTCCGGTCCGCCCCAGAAGGCCATACCTGCTGCGGCCCAGACCAGTGCGATCAGCGATTCGGAGATCATGGCGCCGAAAAAGACCGGTTTGCCTTGTTGCTCATTTTGCAGGCAACGCGCCATAAGCGGCGACTGGGTGGCGTGAAAACCCGATACGGCTCCGCATGCGATGGTAATGAACAGCGTGGGAAAAATCGGGAAACGCGCGGCGTCGGTTTTGAAATTATGCCAGTTCCCGGCCGATAGTTCCGGGATTGTATAAGCGTCGAAAAGCAGAACGTAAAGGATTCCGAGAGCCATGAAAAAGAGCGCGGCCCCGAAAAGGGGATAAATGCGTCCGATGATCTTGTCGATCGGGAGCAATGTGGCCAGGATATAATAGAGCAGGATGATCCAGATCCAGGTGCTTTGGTTCATTCCGGTCATGCCTTGCAAGATCCCCGCCGGTCCGACCAGAAAGACGGCACCGACCAGTACCATCAACAGCAGGGTGACTGCGCGCATCGACTGTTTCATCACAGGACCGAGGTAGCGGCCGACGATTTCAGGCAGGCTCAGGCCGCCCATTTTCATCGAGATCATACCCGATACGTAGTCGTGCAGGCCGCCGATCAGGATGCCTCCCAACGTAATCCACAGGAAGGCTACCGGTCCGTACATCGCACCGAGCAGCGCGCCGAAAATGGGGCCCAGTCCGGCGATGTTCAGCAACTGGATCAGAAAGGTTTTCCATTTCGGGAGCGGCAGGTAATCTACGCCGTCATAACGGCTCCTGCAGGGCGGTTCGCGGTCGGGATCGGCGCCGATTGTCCGTTCGAGGTAGCGGCCGTAAATAAAGTAGGCTCCCACGAGTACGGCGAAGCAGATTAGAAAGGTGATCATCTTGATTCGGGTCGGTTAGGTTTCGGAACACACGTGTTCCGGACGTGGTTACGGGTTTTTATAACAGCTGTCGGGACTATATTGTAATCCGGATTCGAAGCCGGCTCCGGCGGCAGGCGGTTTTCCTGCCCGGATTTTCATTGCGGGTTTACAGGATTCCGATCTGCGTGAGGAACAGCAGTGTGATGACCACCGGAACGACGAACCGGATCAGCAGGCGGATGGCCGGATAGCACCACTGGTTTACGGTCAGGTTGTTGGTCAGCTCGTTGCGCAGTTTTTCGGGCGAAAATACCCAACCCGTAAAAATCACGATCAGCAGGCCGCCCAGCGGCATGAGGACGTTCGAACTGAGGTAGTCGCACAGGTCGAACAGGTTCATGCTGCCGATGTGTAGCGAGGAGCCGGGACGCTGCGACAGCGCGCAGAGGGAACCCGTTACCAGGATCGTGACCAGTACGCCGACTACGGCTTTCGGCCGGCTCATCCGCAACTCTTCGGTCAGGTAGGCGGCAATGACTTCGAACATCGAGATCGACGAGGTGATTGCGGCGAGGAACAGCAGTACGAAGAATACGATCGCGATCCAGTAGCCGCCGGGCATCTGCGCGAAAATATTCGGCAGCGTCAGGAAAACCAGTTCCGGACCCGAGGTGGGGCTGATGCCGAACGAAAAAACCGCCGGGAAAATGGCGATACCCGACAGGATTGCGACCGACATATCCGACAGGGCCACCATCGATGCCACTTTCGGCAGGTTTTCGCCTTTGCGGATGTAGGAGCCGTAGGTGATCATGCAGCCCAACCCGAGGCTCATCGAGAAAAACGACTGGCCCATCGCCTTGAGGATCGTCGCGCCGGTAATCTTGCTGAAATCGGGACGCAGCAGGAAGCCTATCCCTTCGCGCGCACCGGGCAGCGTCAGGGAGTTGATGGCCAGCGCGGCGAGCAGGACGATAAAGACCGGCATGAAAATCTTGGTATAGCGTTCGATTCCTTTTTCGATTCCGGACCAGACGATGAAGGCCGTTGACAGCATGAAAACGCCCATCCACACCACCGGTCGCCATCCGCTGGCGATAAAACCGTTGAAATTTTCACTGATTTGCGCCGCGCTTTTACCTGCGAACTCGTTGAGGACCGATTCTTTGATGAATTCGAGCGCCCAGCCGGCAATGACGCAATAGAACGACAGCAGGATAAAGGCGCAGAAGATCCCCATATAGCCCACATAGTTCCAACGGGTGCCCGGGGCGAGCTTCTGGAACGCACGTTTGGTGTTGCGCTTCGAACTGCGGCCGAGGCTGAATTCCGAGAGCATCAGCGGGATCGAAATCAGGAAGCTGCACGCGATATAGATCAGGATGAACGCTGCGCCGCCGTTCTCGCCGGCCACGTAAGGGAATCTCCAGATGTTGCCTAGACCGATAACCGATCCGCTCACTGCGGCGATGACGCCGAACCTGCTTCCGAATGATCCCCTGCTGCCCATAATGATGTCCGTACGGTTTAGATGTCGCGCGCCGTGGCGGCGGTCTGTGCAAATTTCGCTACCTTTGTGCGCTGTAAATATGCAAAATTAGGTATTTTTCCCTGATATTCCTTCTGAACGATGTCCGAAATGTCGTCCCGCAAGTTGCGAACCATCGAGTTGTTAGCCCCTGCCAAGAATTATGAACAGGGACGTGCGGCTATTTTGTGCGGTGCCGATGCGCTGTACGTAGGCGCACCGCGTTTCGGCGCGCGTTCGGCGGCGGGTGTTCCCGAGGAGGAGATCGTCCGGTTGTGTGACCTCGCCCATCGTTTCGGAGCGAAGGTCTATGTGGCGATGAACACGCTGCTCTATGAACAGGAATTGGTCGATGCGGAGCGTATCGCATGCCGGATGTGGAATGCGGGAGCCGATGCGTTGATCGTGCAGGATATGGCCTTCCTTCGGATGGAGTTGCCTCCGGTCGAATTGCATGCTTCGACGCAGGTGTGCAATACCGATCCGCAGCGCGTTCGTTTCCTCTCCGAAGCGGGTTTTACGCGTGTGATTCTGGAGCGCGCACTGTCGCTCGAGGAGATCGGCCGGCTTTCCCGGGCCGCCGATGTCGAGATCGAGACGTTCGTGCATGGAGCGATTTGCGTTTCGTACAGCGGGCGTTGTTACATGAGCCGTACGATGGGGCCGCGCAGCGGGAACCGCGGCGATTGTTCGCAGTCGTGCCGGCTGCCTTACGATTTGCTCGACGAACGGATGCGGCCGCTGGAACGGAACCGTCACCTGCTTTCGCTGCAGGATATGAACGCGACCGGACAAATTGAAGAGTTGATCGGGGCCGGCGTTACGTCGTTCAAGATCGAGGGGCGTCTCAAGGATGAGAATTATGTCCGTAATGTGGTCGGCTGGTACCGTCGTAAGCTGGACGGAATACTGGCCCGGCGCGATGACCTGCGCCGGGCGTCGGAGGGTATCTCCACCTTGGAATTCGAGCCGAACCCGGCGAAGAGCTTTTCCCGGGGGGCGACCGCTTATTTCCTCGGGGGAGTACACGGCGGAGTAGCTTCGTTCGATACGCCGAAGGCGTTCGGGGAGCCGCTCGGGAAGGTCTTTGACGTGCGACGGGACAGTTTCCGGTTACCGTCCCGGACGGCTTTGTCCGCCGGTGACGGGATTTGCTTTGTGACGGTTTCGGGTGCCCCGGGCGGGACGAACATCAACCGTACGGACGGGGAGTGGGTGTGGCCCAACCGGATGGACGGCATTGTACCCGGTATGGAACTCTATCGCAATTACGACCATTTGTTCGTTTCGGCAGTGGGCCGCAGCCGCCTGCGTCGCACCATTCCGGTGACGGCTTCGGTCAGGGTAGGCCCTTCGGAGGCGGAACTGGCGCTTTCCGACGGACGGATGCAGGTCACCGTAGCCAGACACGGGGAATTCGCTCCGGCCCGGCAACCCGACCAGGCATTGCAGGCGCTCCGGACGCAACTCGCCAAAACCGGCGATACGATTTATGATGTGGTTTCGGTAGAGGTGGATCAGGATACTGTCCGTTTTGTTCCGATTTCACTGCTCAATGAACTGCGCCGTGAGGCGGTGGCCCGGCTCGACGGGATGCGACTGCAAACCTTCCCGCGGCGTGAACGGCGTTCCGAACATCGGGAAGTGCGGTTTCCGGCAGAGGTGTTGACCGGGGAGGAGAATGTGGTCAATTCGCTTGCCGAGCGTTTCTACCGCGAGCATGGGGTGACCCGCATCGAACCGGGATACGATCTGCGCCGCGATTTTCGGGATCTTTCCGTGATGCAGATGCGCTATTGCCTGCGCCGGGAAATGGGAACATGCCTGAAAGAGCATCCGGCCTATAAGGGAAAACTGTATCTGCGGCATGGACAGCACCTTTATGAATTGCAGTTCGATTGTGCCCGCTGCATGATGACTGTCGTTTACCGGGGAATCTCTCCGGGATCGGACCCGGTTGCGGAGAAGGCTGCGACTCCGGTTGCCGGTCACGGTGGGGCTGGTGTCCGGATCGTACCGGTTGCACCGTCCGCTGTTCAAGTCCCGGGAACGAGGCGGATGAGACGAACGGGAAAGAAAAAAGATAAAAAAAGATAAAATTATGGATGTCGGACTGTTGATTCCGGAGGGATGGAACGATTACGAACTGGTAGACTGCGGCGGTTTCGAAAAACTGGAGCGTTTCGGCCGCTATTTGGTTGCGCGTCCCGAACCGCAGGCCGTATGGGACAAATCGCTCGGCGATAAAGAGTGGCTCCGCCGGGCGGACGCCTATTTCCGGCGGGATCCGCGCGGTGGCGATCGGGGCGGTGAACGCGGCGAATGGACGCTCCGCGACGGGATGCCGCAGCAGTGGTGGATCGGTTATCGCAGTGACGCGATGGATTTGAAATTGCGGCTCGGCCTCACTGCCTTCAAACATGTGGGTATCTTTCCCGAGCAGGCTGCAAATTGGGAATTCATTGCGGGACAAGTGCGCAGGGTTGCGGAAACATCTGCCGGAAATGGAAACCCGGGGTTGGCGGTCGCTGTCGCGGGACGGCCGGGTGAAAACGTTTCCGGCGCCGTGCAGGTGCTGAACCTGTTTGCATATACGGGCGGCGCGACGCTGGCTGCCGGCAGTGCCGGAGCATCGGTGACGCATGTCGATTCGGTGAAACCGGTCGTGTCGTGGGCCCGCGAAAATATGGAGGCGTCGGGACTGGACGGAGTGCGTTGGATTGTCGACGATGCGTTGAAATTTGCCCGGCGGGAGGTGAAGCGGGGCCGCAAATACAGCGGGATCATCCTCGATCCGCCCGCCTACGGACGCGGACCGGATGGCGAGAAGTGGATTCTGGAGGAAAATCTCAACGAATTGTTGCGCCTGTGCGGAGAATTGCTCGATCCGGAGCACGGTTTTCTGGTATTGAACCTCTATTCGATGGGGTTGTCGGCGTTGCTGGCCCGCACGGCTGTCCGCCAATTGGTCGGTGATTTTACCGGGGAACAATTCGGTGAACTCTATTTCAACGACTCTTTCGGCAAGGCTCTTCCTCTGGGGGTTTATTACCGCTGTTGGAGGGGGTAAGTATTAAAATTAAAAAAAAACATTGTTTTTTATTTTTGATTTGTTAATTATTATTGTTAACATTATAAAAAATATATAATATCAATAATATTTATAACTAATCTTATTGTTTGATCAGGTGCTATAGGTTGTCAATGCAGCCATTGGTAGTGTTGAGTAGATATATGGATAGGATTTGATAGGTTTTATCAACCATATTGTCTCACTAAAATTATTGCACCATGGGAAAACTATTCTTCTTTGTCTTGTGTGCATGTGCGATAGCCGCATGCGAGAACTCCGAAATGATCGCTCCTCAAGAGGTTGCAGATCAGCAATTTTCTTTTCAAACGAAAACCAGCCAGATGCTGTCTCTTGACGAGGCAAATCGAGTCGCTTTCAATTACCTCACTTTTGAAGTGAATCGGTATGTACTCAATTTAAAGCGTGAACAAGCTTTGGGTTTGGGTATCTCAAACGAGTTTTACGACAAAATGCAGAAAGATGTGCGTGAAACGAATCAGTTTTTGAGCGCTTATATTTTACAACAAAACACCAAAAACAATCGATCAGGAAATTTGCAGGCGTCGATACAGGATGCTTTGAAAACTGCATATCTCCCAGAAAGATTGGATTCGATGGATAATGTCGATGGACGAGGGAGTATACCGGACAATCGTCCGATATATTTTACAATGGATGTTCCGGTTGATGCCACAAACATCCAATTCAATGTTTATACCCATTCCGTAATCGGGTGGGGACAAGTTACTATGTCGAATGGGTACGGTTATGCCAGTAATACTGCATTCCAACTGTTCGGATGGGGAGGCGAATGTAATGTGGCGCCTCCTGTGAGCGGAGTCCCATATCAGGTTTCCATTCAGGTTTCGAGCGGAGACGGAGGTTCTTATTCATATTATTTCGTGATTGATTCAACCAGACCATCATATTACAATTTAGGCTATGAATAAAAATACTTTACATTTTCTTATCTGGTTGGTTTTACTAACCGGAGCGGTTGCCTGGATATGGTGGCGGATTCCCGTGGCCGTAGCTCCCGGTGAGGGGGGATTCAAGGGATACTTGTTGTTGCATCAACTTGTATACCTGTTGTTTGTATTGACGCCTTTACTGGCAGTTTTGATTACGGAGAAATGGCGACTGAAGCAGATCATTCGGCAATATCGCCTGACTTTGTGCGGGATCGATGTGAAAAAAGCGGTTTTCTATTCGGTGTTTACGGCTATTGCGTTCCCAGTTCTGATCGTCGTTCTCGTGCTGTTTTTTGCTAACGTGTTGGGTGTGTCAGGGGCGGGCAAGATCGTTCCCCAAAGTTGGACGACTCTCCTCATTGCCTTTGTGTGGGGAATTACCGTGGGATGGTTAGGCGCATTGCCGGGCGAGATTGCGTGGCGGGGATTCTTGGAGCACAATGTGACCGTCACGCGTTTCGGAAAATACTTTTTTATCGGCTTGGTATGGGGCGTGTGGAATCTTCCTGTCGTGGCATTCGTTGCGGCCGGGCAGTCGATGGGCGAAAGAATTGCGTATATGGGATGTGTGTTGCTGATGTGTGTGATCTGTTCTTTTTATTATGCTTCGGCGCTGCACCGCACCCGCACGCTTTTTGTCCCGGCCTTGTTGCAGGGATTGATTTTTTCGTCGTTGGCTTTCTATACGATAGGTGGCGGTGACATTTTCTGGAACGGAAGATTCGGAGTGCTGGGATGCTTAGGGGTCCTGATTATTTACGGAATCACACACGCCTGGAGCAGGAAACGGCAATAGCTGTTTTCAGCCTTTGTCGCGCCGCCGGAGCCACAACTGGTAGGAATTCACGATGTTCTGCCACACCACATAAAAAGCGGGGGCGACCGATGAAACGGGATTGAGGTAGGTCTGTGCCATCCAGATCGCAAGGATCGTGTTTTTCTGTCCGAGACCCTGCGCTCCGGCGACTTTGTCGCGGAAACGGCGCCCGATCCTGCGTCCGGTGATGAACTGCAAACCGCATACGAGCAGCGCAAGCAGCGCCATTATCGTTTCGATCCGGTAATTCGATGCATCCTGCCGCATCAGGAACGAGACCGTGTTGCCGGTTACGGTGGCCAGTGCGACGGACCACATGTAGAACGAAAGTTCCTGCCGTTTTTTGATTTCGTGGTGCACACGGGGAAGAAACCTTCTCAACAGCATGGCCAAAACGAACGGCAGGATTAGTAAGGGGATCATCTGACGGCAGATGATCCCGAAGGAGTGTCCGAACGGCATCGAAACGTGTTCGCCGATAAACGAGAATATCAAGGGGGATAGTACAGCGACGCAGAGATTGCTCAGCAGACTGAAGGTGGCCAGCGAGGCGACGTTCCCGCCCAGCATGCCGGTGATGACCGCGGCCGAAGTGGCCGTAGGGGCCAGTACGCAGATGAAGATTCCTTGCGCCACCAATGGGTCGTAGAAGCTCAGCGCGGTATAAATTCCGAGACCGCCGATAATTTGGATCAGGATCAGAAACAGGTGCAACGGCTTGATCCGTATGCGCGTGAGCGATATTTTGCAGTAAGGGACCAGCAGCATGCAGAAGATCAGGTAGGGAATAACGGGGGCCAGTTGCGAGAAAAACGGGTAGAACAGCCCGCCGGTGATCATCGCGATAGGCAGCATCCAGTTCTTGAACTGTTGCAATACCATGCTTGGTATGTTATGTAGATATTCTACCACTATTTCCCCCTGTTTCAGAAGCCCGTAAATTAACGGACGATTCTGCTCAAATCAAAATATTTTTACGTAATAGCATAAGAAATTATTTACTTTTTTGATGATTAAAAAATTTCTTTGTGTATATACGTGCGTTCCATTGGCAGGATTGAATAATTTAGATATGAGAAATTTTAATAATATAAGGGTATATCTATTTGTCGCATTTTTCATCGGTATTTTGCTGTTAGTCACGGCTTGTGTGCTGTTTCAGCAGGAAATTATTTCAAATGAATCGACAAGTATCGGATTATGGACTCGCTGTATGGATATAGGGAGCGGAATTATCTCATTTTCTTTTGGGTGTCTTTGTTTTCTTTTCTTTTTGAACGTAAAAACATTACAGGATTTGAAATCTGTCAAGACTAAAAATAAAACAGTTTTATGGATGCTTGCCAATGGAATGGCGCTTTTGATGATTCCAGCTACGGGATGGTACTATTTATTCAGGGCCATGCGAGGTGATTATCTGCCTAGCGCCGATTCCATTGGAATTCCGATTGCTATTCAAAGTCATACGGTCCTGTTATTCTTGTTGCCGCTAAATGTATTCGTGCTGTTGTCTTTGATGCGTAGTTCGTTACCTGCACCTATGTTTCAACCAAAACCCTGTCTGAAAGGCAAAAATAAATTAGAACTCTGGTTTTGGGATATTGTATTCGGTGTATTGCTGGCGTTGGCTGTTGTTGTGTTGATCCTGCTCGTGATTGATGGAGACCATATAATGATTGTACTCATGATGGGATTCATTTATCTGCTCCTCTCTTTGCGCGCCGGTAAGGTCAATTATCAACGGAAAATCGTTTCTGAGAAATGATTTTTCGATTGTTTGTGTAACTCTCAGTTTTTCACCGGTTTTAATTTTCCGTCCATTCCGGCGCCGAAGAGAGCGTAGTCGTATTTGACCGGGTCGGCGGGATCGAAGCGGCGTAGCGAGGCGGTGACCTCTTCGACGGCGCGCCAGTCGTTCTGTTTTCGTGCGAGCAGTCCCAATGCGCGCGCTACATTGGAAGTATGTACGTCGAGCGGCAGGTAGAGCGCCGAGGCGGGAATCCCGGGCCAAAGTCCGAAATCTACGCCCCGGTCGTCACGGCGCACCATCCAGCGCAGGAACATGTTGAGCCGTTTACAGCTCGCACCGCGGTCGATCGAAGCCAGGTGTTTTTCGGCACGGGTGCGGTGTTCGTTCTGCCAAAACGCCGTACGAAAGCGCGATAAAACGATCCGCATATCGCCGCAGGCAGCGTATTCCCGTTCGAAAAAGCCGCCGAGTCCCGAACGGGGTTCCGTTCGTTGCGATTGTGGTGTGGCGCCCGCAGCGTCCATCACGGGTTCGGCGGGCAATCCGATGGGAGAGAGTGCAGGTCGTGAAATGCCTGCAGGATGATGCGCCGAACCGGAATGAGCGTAGAACGGCCGGAGTGCCCGGATGAAATCGATGCAGTCGCCGTCGTTGAAAGTGCGGTGGACGAATCCCGCCAGCGCGCCCAACTCGCGTTCCGATGCGTTGAGGACAAAATCATACGGAGCCCGGTCCATCCGTTCCATCAGCCGCCGGCCGTTGGTGACGATCATCGGGCGTTTACCCCAGGCGATCGTGGCTGCGAGAAAGCCGCTGATCTCGATATCCTCGCGCGAGGTATAGTCGTGCGGGATCGCTACGGGGTCGTCGGCGACGAATGCCGTACAGTTGTAGCGGTCGTGCAGGAATTCGAGCAGCTCGTGCAGCTCTGCGTTATCCGGACGGCATGTGGCTGCGGATTCCTTTTGCATTTCGGTTGCGGCGGGGGATGTCCGGGAACATTGCGGCCGGTCGGGAGTAGCCTTCGTTTCGGTGGAAAATGCGTTGGTTTTGGCTGCAGGGCGTGTCATATTGAAACCGTGTTTAATGACGAAAGCGGCGGTTTACGGTAAATAGAAACTCCCGGAGCGTCGTGCGCCGGGAGTCGTGTAGGGAACGTGCCGCACCGGCGGCTTATTGCGCACTGAGGATCGACAAGTCGCGAATGACGCAGGCGGCCGGATGACCTACCAGCCCGCGCAGCCGGATGCCGAGATGACCGCCCGGGAGAATATTCGGATCGGTACACTGTACCACGGTCTTGCCGTCCACTTTGAGCCATACGAGTTTGCCGACGCGGCCCACTTCCACGTCGTAATAGACTCCGGGGATCATCTCGTCCTTGTCGGCGATGGCCAGTTGCCCCGCTTTCGGATTTTTGCTGATGAACGGTGCGGTGGCGTGCGGGGAGTTGCGGAAAGCGATGAAATAGTCCTCTTTGTTTAGGATCGGGCCCATGCTGCCGTCGTATCCGTCGGGGAATGTGAGCTCCAGCGACTCGCCCTCGTCGGACATGCACAGCAGGTTGACCAGTACGGTCGCGGCATTCAGCGGCATGACCTTATAGCGCATCACTACGTCGCCTTTGTAGCTCAAGGGCGAATACAATCCTACACCCAGCGAGTTTTCGCCTTCCTGCAGGCAGATCTGCCGGCCCGATTCGTCGTATACTTTGCCGATGCCGTTGAACGTCCATTTGAGCAGTTCGGCGTTCGATACTTTGGTCTCTTTGAGCGCAGCGGGTACGGTGGGAGAGGGTTGTGCCCATGCGGTGGTTACCAGTAAAAGAAGCAGAGAGAAGATTCCTGTTTTTTTCATGTGGTTTTATGGATTAAGTGAATAAGATTCGAATTGCAGGTTCGCCGGAGCTCCGGGGTGAACCGGGGTGGCGGCGGAAAGCGGGGGGGCGGTTCAGGGGCGGATCCACCCGTCGACCATCATGATCTCCCGGTCGGACATCCGGGCCAGTTGTTCGTCGTGTGTGACGATTACGACCGTCTGTCCCAGCGTGTCGCGCAGTGTGAAGAAGAGTTTGTGTATCTCCTCTTTGTTTTTCGTGTCGAGATTGCCCGAGGGTTCGTCGGCCAGCAGTACGGCAGGTGAATTGATCAGTGCACGCGCGATGGCGACGCGTTGCTGTTCCCCGCCCGAGAGTTCTGCGGGTTTGTGTTCGGTGCGGTGCTCCATGCCAAGCATTTCGAGCAGTTCGCGGGCCTGCCGTTCGACGTCCGTCCGGTCGCGTCGTGCGATATAGCCCGGGATGCAGACGTTCTCCATCGCGGTAAATTCGGGCAGCAGGTGGTGGAACTGGAAGACGAAGCCGATTCGTGTTGCGGAATTTCGAAATTTGTTTGTCCGAAAGCATCTGTACCGGCGTGCCGTCGATCATCACTTCGCCCGAAGTGGGGCGGCTCAGCGTACCCAGGATTTGCAGCAGCGTCGTTTTCCCCGCACCGCTCGGTCCTACGATGGAAACCACCTCGCCTTTGTCTATACGTAAGTCGATGCCCTTGAGGACTTCGAGCGTCCCGAAACTTTTGTGTACGTCTTTGGTCTCGATCATGGGGAATTGCATTAGGGTGAGTTGAGCCGGGATAGATCCAGTAAGCGTAACGGCTAAACAAAACCGTTCGGCCGTGTTCCGCCGGTGAAGTTACGAATTTTCGCGGAATTTCCGCCACAGCCGCACGACCTGTACCGCTTCGCGGGTGTCGTGTACCCGCAGGATCGCGGCGCCTTGCCGCAGGCACTCCCAATGCAGTGCCGTGGTGCCGGTTAGCGCATCGGCCGGGTCGGTGTCGAGCACTTTGTAGATCATACTTTTGCGCGATATCCCGGCGAGCAGCGGACAGCCGAGTCCGGTTAGGCGGTGCATCCGGGCGAGCAGTTCATAATTCTGTTCGACGGTCTTGGCGAAACCGAATCCCGGGTCAAGAATTACCTGCTGCACTCCGGCCTCTTGCAGCCGTTGCATTTTCTCTTCGAAATAGGAACCGACTTCGGCCGTGATATCGTGGTAATCGGTCAGTTGCTGCATGTTGTCGGGCATTCCCCGCATATGCATCGCGATGTAGGGCACCCCGAGGCGGGCGGCGGTGCCGAACATGGACGGATCGGCCTCTCCGGCGGTAATGTCGTTGATCAGGCAGGGGCCATAGTCGCGGATGATCCTTTCGGCTACTTCGGCCCGGAACGTGTCGAGCGAAACGGGTAATTCCGGTACTTCGCGGCGGATCACCTCCAGGGCCGCAGCGAGGCGGCGGATCTCCTCGCCGGGGGAAACGTCTTCCGCTCCGGGGCGTGACGAGTACCCGCCCACATCGAGCATCGAGGTCCCGGCCGCGGCGGCTTCGCGGACCCGTGCGGCGATTGTTTCGGTCGATGCGGTGCGGCTGCCTGCGTAAAACGAATCCGGCGTGACATTGACGATGGTCATCACGGCGGGGATAGACAAGTCGATCCGGTGGGAGCCGACGGTTAGTGTGGTCATCGGATGAAAAGGTTGTGCAGTTCGATAATTTGCGGAATCAGCAGCCTGCTCTCGTCGGCTATCAGAACGTGGTCTGCGCGCGAGACGCGTTCTTCGTCGCCCATCTGGCGTGCGATCCGTGCACGGACGGCCGTTTCGTCCGTGCCGTCGCGCAGGCAGGTGCGCCGGATGCGTACCTCTTCGGGCGCTACCACGGCGACCGTGGCGTCCATCTGGCGGTCGGCCCCGGCTTCAAAGAGGATCGCACTCTCTTCGATGACATAAGGCGCGTGTTGTTGCAGGCTCCATTGCTGGAAATCGGCGGCTACGGCCGGATGGACGATTCCGTTGAGTTGCGCGAGCAGGGCGGGATCGTTGAAAACGGCTGCGGCGACGTACGAACGGTTCAACTCGCCGTCCCGGTATGCTTCGGGGCCGAACAACGAACTTATCCGCATAATCAGTTGCGGATCCCGGTTCATCAGTCTCCGGGCTTCGCGGTCCGAATCGTACACGGCGGCTCCGAGCATGGCGAATACGCGGCACACGGTGCTTTTGCCGCTGCCGATTCCTCCTGTTATGCCGATCTTTTTCATCTGGGACGTTTGGGCTGTTCCACTTCGACGGGGGCTTCGACCGATTTGATTTTCAGGTCGGAAATTTTAGCCGAGATGATGTTTTGCAGCGCGAAAGTGGAAATGTCGTAGGAGCCGGGGACGACCGCCGAAGGATTGACCGCGATGTTGTCGGCCGAAAGGATCACCGTATTTTTGCGCGGCGTCCATTTGTGCATCAGGATTTGGTAACCGATCCCCTCGACGTTGCAGCGCACCGTGTATTGCGTGCTGTCGATGCGGACCGGGATCGTGATGTCGGTGGTGTACGTGTAGCTCAGTTTGGTGATGTACCACAGCAAAAACGAAAGTCCCAGCAGCCCGAAAAAGACGGGATTGCTGAACCGGCGTGCGGTCACTTTGGCGTACAGCAGTATTTTATGCATGACGAAGCGATCTTGGTAGAGCAAAGTAAATGAAAATTTCACAGATATGAAAAAGCGCCCGGGATTCCCGGGCGCTTTTTCATAGTATAAATTCTGTTATCGGTGTGGAGAAATTCCCGTATCGGGTTCGCTATGAACCCGCGAAGCTTATTTTGCGGGTTTGGTCTTTTCCGTTTTGGGAGCGGCGGGCAGCGCGTTTTTGTTTTTGCCCTTGTCGGCCGCATATTTTTTGTTCAGTCCTTCGAGCAGAACCGTGGTGATGTCGAGTTTGGGATCGGCATTGTAGATCGGGCCGCCGGTCGATGTGCTGAGGATAACGCTGTAACGGTAGTCCTTGTTGAACTCCTTGAGGTACTCGGTGATGCTGAAGTGAATCTGGTTGAGCAGTACCTGCTCCTCTTCGGCCATCTCGCCCATTACCTGGTCGCGGTGCTGTACGAAAGCCTGCTGCTGGCGGTTCAGGTTCTCTTCGATACCTTGTGCCTGCGCACGGGTTACCAATCCGTTCTGCACCTTCTCCTGGTAGTCGCGGACCCCGCGTTCGAGGGCACGTCCTTTCGAAGTCAGTTCCGCATCGGCTTTCTTGGCCTTCTCTTCGTAAGCCGAACGCAGGTCGGTGTACATATCGTATTTGCTGATCAGCGAGTCGATATTGAAATAAGCGACGCTGGCGCTGGCGGCAGTGGTAACGGTATCGGCTCCCGACATTGCGACAGAGCCTCCCTTTTTGTCCGAGCAGCCTGTGGCGGCGAGCAGGGCGACCGCCGACGCGGCCAACAGAAGATTTTTCATACGTCTGAAATAGAGGTTTAAAAGTTAATTATAGCGCAAATATATAATATTTATTTTTGTTTCGCTATTTTTGTTTCCAAATTACACAGGCCGTTATGTACGATTATATCAGGGGCGCTGTCGACCGGCTGACGCCCGCCGAAGCGGTGATCGAAGCCGGTGGGGTGGGGTACAGCCTCAATATCTCGCTGCAAACTTACGCTAGCATCGGTTCCTCCGAAACAGTTAAGCTCTACACTCATTTTATCGTCCGCGAGGACGCGCAAATCCTGTACGGGTTTTATTCGCTTGCGGAGCGCGAAGTATTCCGGGCGCTGATCGGCGTGTCGGGCGTGGGCGGAAATACGGCACGTATGATTTTGTCGACTTTTTCGTCGGACGAGGTGCGCACGATTATCTCCACCGGGCAGGCCGATGTGCTCAAGAGCGTGAAAGGGCTCGGTATCAAGACCGCGCAGAAAATTATCGTCGAATTGCGTGATAAATTGGGGGTATTGCCGGGAGGCGATGCACAGTTGCCGATGCAGGCGGCGGGAGGAGAATCGTTTGCCGAAGCGCTTTCGGCGCTGATGATGCTCGGATTCGCCAAACCGGCCTCCGAAAAGGTGCTGCGCGCACTGGTCAAAGAACAGCCCCAGGCGCAGGTCGAAGAGCTGATCCGCATGGCGCTTAAACGCCTTTAAAAAGCATTCGGATAGTGTCCGACGACCGTGGTGCTGAGGGAACTTTCGGATGAACAAAACGTTAATCTTTGCCGCTGAAGGCTTGATCTTCCGGCAAATTGTTATATTTTTGCCGGCGAAACAGCAAATATTTGAGACTTTATGGATAGTATGTACATGATCATCGTGGGGATCATGATGACCCTGGCCATTACCGGGCTGGTGGTCGGAGTGGCCAACGATGCGGTGAACTTCCTTAACTCGGCTTTGGGTTCGAAGGTCGCTCCGCGCTATGTCATCATGACGGTTGCCTCGGTAGGTATCATCGTCGGGGCGATCACCTCCAGCGGTATGATGGAAGTAGCCCGCAGCGGGGTGTTCCATCCCGAAATGTTCTCTTTCTCCGAGGTGATGATGCTGTTCCTGGCCGTCATGTTCATGAATGTGATTCTGCTCGACGTCTTCAATACGCTGGGCATGCCCACTTCGACGACCGTTTCGCTGGTGTTCGGATTGCTGGGCGCGGCCGTGAGCGTATCGGTTTACAAGATCACGCACAGCGACCTGCACACGATGGCGGACCTGGCCACGTATATCAATACGGGTAAGGCTATGGCGATCATTTCGGGGATACTCCTTTCGGTGGCGATCGCTTTTGTCTGCGGTACTACGGTGATGTACATTACACGCCTGATTTTTTCATACCGTTACCAGCGAAAGATCAAGACGGTAGGAGCTGTGTGGTGCGGTATCGCCATCACCGCGATTTCCTATTTCGCGATCTTCAAGGGCCTGAAAGACTCTTCGCTGATGAATCCCGCGCTGATGGCTTGGATGGATACCCATATTCTGGCCTTGCTGGGCATTCTGCTGGTGGGATGGAGCATCATCATGTCGATCCTCAGCATGCTGAAGGTGAATATCCTGAAGATTACCGTCCTGGCCGGTACCTTATCGTTGGCATTGGCATTCGCGGGTAATGACCTGGTGAACTTTATCGGTGTGTTCGTGGCCGGGTTCGATTCCTATGAGAATGTGATCGTGCATGGTTCCGGGGATGTCAATACGCTGATGGGCAGCCTGAACGGTGCGGTGACGACGCGTCCGATAATCCTGTTCCTGTCTGGAGCGATTATGGTCGTAACACTGTGGTTTTCGAAAAAGGCGCAGACGGTTTCCGATACGGAAATCAACCTGGCCCGGCAGGATGCCGGTGCGGAGCGGTTCGGTTCCACCTCGGTGTCGCGCGCGCTTGTTCGAAGCGCCCTGAACTGCAACAAAACTTATGAAAAATATACCCCCAAACGTTTGCAGCGTTTTATCGAAAGCCGCTTTGTTCCGGTCTACTCACCAGAGACCAAGGACAAAGCGTCTTTTGATTTGATACGTGCCACGGTGAATCTGACGGTCGCCTCGATCCTGATCTCGATGGCTACGTCGTTGCAGTTGCCTCTTTCGACGACTTACGTTACCTTTATGGTAGCGATGGGTTCGTCGTTGGCCGACCGTGCCTGGGGACGCGAGAGCGCAGTGTACCGGATCACCGGAGTACTGACCGTAATAGCAGGCTGGTTCCTTACGGCGCTGATCGCCTTTACCATCGCCTTCCTGGTAGCTCTGGGCCTGATGTGGGGCGGTATGATCGCAGTGGTGCTGTTTGCTTGCCTGTGCGCGTACCTGCTCGTTCAAAGTTCTATTCTGCACAGCCGCAAAGTGAAGAAACAGGCAGAGAAGATGGCAGAGGAAGAGGCTGACGGACCGGAGCAGACGGTGATCGAGCGTTGCGTGCACGAAGTATCGGAAACGATGCTCAAAGTGACTGAAATCTATCAGCAGACGCTCGTAGGGCTGTTCGACGAAGACCGTAAGTTGCTCAAGCAGATGGTGCGCGAATCCGAGGAGCTGTACCGGATTGCCCATGAACGCAAGCATGAGATGCTGCCGACGCTTTTCAAACTGCAGGAAAACTATATCGAGACGGGGCACTATTATGTACAGGTCATCGATTACATGAACGAGGTGACCAAAGCGCTCGTACACATCACGCGGCCCAGTTTCGACCACATCAACAACAACCATGAGGGGATGACCAAGGAACAGGTGGCCGATTTGCAGCAGGTTAATGAGAAAGTGAGTAGCATTTATCAGAAAATCAACACGATGTTGGAGAACAACGATTTCTCGCAGCTCGATGCGATTCTCCAGATGCGCGATAAACTGTTCGATACGTTGGCTGCCGCGATCAAGAGCCAGATCAAGCGGGTCAAGGCCAAAACGACCACCACACGCAGCAGTATCCTCTACCTGACCATTATCAACGAAACGAAGACGATGGTGCTGCAAACCCGGAACCTGCTCAAGTCGCAGCGTTATTTCATGTCCGGGGAGTAGGACCGGCTTTTGCAGGGCTATACCTTGCAGCTGTCCGGAGGCGGTTCAAAGAGAGTAAAAAGAGGTTGGGTTTCATACCGACCTCTTTTTTCATGTAAAAAACACAGCTCCGGTGCAATAAACCGGCTTTCCGTGAGTTTAATATGGTAAGGCGCCCCCTATTTTGCTTTTGGGTAAAAAAAATATAATTTTGTGAGCTATTGACGGCAGTACGATGAGGCGATTTTACGTGATTGCGGCCCTGGCGGCCTTGGTGGCGGGAGGTTGTTCGAAACAGGACGATACACTGGAGGAGACCCAGCGCACATCCTTTACGAACTACCTGAAAAGTCAGCAGTACGCTTATACGGAACAATCGGGCGTCTACCGCTATATCACCAACACCGATCGGGAAGGCTACGGTACGGCACCGGTGCTCGATGGCGAAAGTTCGGCCGTAATCGATTTTGCGGTTTATGCGTTTTCTTCGGGCAGCAGCGGTAAGGGCGAGCTTTATTATACCAATCGTAAGGATTTGATCGACGAAGAGTCGTTAACGGATCTGGAGCATTACTGGCCGTTCGAGCCCCAGGAGATTTCGCTCAGCGATTCACGCCTGGTGAAAGGCGTACGGCTCGGTTTGGACGGATGCCGCCAGGGAGATTCAGTGCAGTTGTTTCTGGTGTCCCGGCTGGGTTATGGCAATAAACCGTTGGGATTGGTTCCTGCCAATACGCCATTGGTGTGGGATGTAGTAGTGAATCAAGTGGTTAAATAGTCGAATATGAGAAAAAAAGTTTTCGCTTGCGCCGTATGCGCCGTAATCGGGTTGCTCGCGGCCTCCTGTGCGAAAAACGAGGATGAATCCAATGAAACCTTGCGTGAACGCTCTTTCGAGGCGTGGATTCAGTTGTATGCCCCCAATGCCGAAAAGCTGGACGGCGGGATATATGTGGAGAAACTCAAATCGTCCGAGCAACCCGGAGCGTTGACGCCCGCCGATGTGGATACGTGGGTCATGATCAATTATACGGGTAGGACAATGGCTTCGGGGGATGTGGTCGTGACGCGCGATCCCGAAATTGCCAAATATCAGGGGACGTTTAACTACTACACGCATTACACACCCGACTACGTACCGTTCACTCCCTATAACAGCATTTATTACGGTTCGGATCTGAACCTTATCGTAGGCAATTATCTGGCGCTCGGGCATATGAAAGAGGGGGATATTTGGCGTGTCTATATTCCGTCTGATCTGGCTTATGGGTCGAGCGGATACAGTTACGAATACTCCGGGTTCGGCGGACAGAACGCACTGGGCGCCAATATTCCGGTCGTTATGGACCTGGAGCTGGTTCGGGTGGTCAAGGATCCTGAAAAATACGAGGCGTCGCTGGTGCAAAACTATGCGGTGGGGCAGTTAAATATGAACCTGACCGACACCGTGCGTACGAACCTTTACCTCAAGCCGATCTCTTTCGGTAAAGACACGGCGACAATAAAAAAAGACTCTACCGTATCTATCTATTACGTGGGGCGCTTCCTCGACGGTTTCGTATTCGATACGAATATCGAGGACACGGCTAAAAAATACAACTTGGCACAGTATGCCTCTTCGGACAAATACGAACCGCTGTCGGTCGATGTAGGAGCTTCCGAAGAAGAGGAGACGACCTCGACGAATGTCGTGGTAGTCGGTATGGATGCAGCATTAGCCAAGATGGTGTACGGGGAAACGGCCACCATGGTTTTTACTTCGACCTACGGGTACGGTTCTTCCGGACAGTTTCCCACTTTTACGGCGAACAGCTCTACCGGGAGCGTCGATAGGGGAACGATTATTCCGCCTTACACGCCGCTCGTGTTCGAGGTTACCGTAGCGCCCCAGTATGGTGACGGTTCGCTGCTCTTCCCTTATACGACCTATGCCGTGCAGCATCTGCTCGACGACGAGGTCGACGATGTTTGGGTAACCGGTTATGTCAATGGTGTGGTGGACGGCAGCGATTACAAACAATGGATCGATACGCTTACCAATATCACGGAGGCCGGCATCAAGGACAACCTGATGCTGGGCAACACCAACGGCAGCGGGATCAAGCCCGAGGACTGCTTCCCGGTGATGCTGCCGGAAGGCAAAGTGCGCGATGCGTTGAATATTCCGGACAATCAGGGTACGGTATTCCGCCAGAAGATCAAAGTGTTCGGTAATATCCGCAAGTACAAAGGCACGCGCGGTTTGGTGGAGGTAACCGATTACCGGAAATAACGAATATACCTGCGACGTTACGCATGCCGGATTGCAGGATGGTTAGGAGATGACTCAAAGGCGGGATCGGTTTCCCGCCTTTGGTTTGATGTTGCACGATATGGGGAATTCTTACTTTTCATTCAAGCAGTTTACCGTTTCCCAGGCTCGTTCGGCCATGCGGGTGGGGACGGACGGGGTATTGCTCGGGGCCTGGTGCGATCTCGGTTTTTCGGCTGAAATTATGGTTGCAGAAGGGGCCGAACACCCCCCGTGGCGCATACTGGATGTCGGTACCGGTACCGGAGTCATCGCTTTGATGGCGGCACAGAGGGTGCAACATGCGCAGGTCGATGCTGTCGAACCGGACGAGGGAAGTTGCCTGGATGCGGCACAGAATTTTGCCGGCTCGTCGTGGAGCGGCCGTTTGCGGCTGTATCGTACCACCTTGCAGGAATACGCCGTTTCGGTCCGGGGTACGCTCCTCTACGACCGGATTATTTCCAACCCGCCTTATTTTGTCGATTCGCTCCAGTCGCCCGATCCGGGCCGTAATGCCGGTCGGCACACCGTGTCGCTTTCTTACGGGGAGCTGATCGAAGGAGTGTTGGCTTTACTGGCGGAGCGAGGTCTTTTTGCCGTAATTCTGCCTGTCCATGAGGGTGCCGTTTTCGAACAGATGGCTTTGGAGCGAGGTTTGCATGTCGTACGCAAGTTGCAGGTCCAGACCAAACCGGACGTGCCGGCGAAACGGGTGCTGATGGAATTTGCACGCAGTCAGGCGCCGCTGCGGTTTGCGACGCTGGTTATGGAAACGGGCCGCCCGCAGGAATACAGTGAAGCCTACAGGGGCCTTACGCGTGATTTTTACCTGAAATTTTGACCGGGTATTTTAAAAATTTAGTTAGCTTTGTTACGTGTTTTTCCGAAGACCAATTAAATGTTTGATCATATGAAAAAAATTTTGATCCCGTTGTGCCTGATGGCCGTTGCCTCGGCCGGTGTCCAGGCTCAGGTGAAAGCCGGTAAGGGCCTCGTGGTGACCAGTAACAGTGCCGTTGCCTATTCCCTGCCCCGCACTACACTGAAGGTGACCGTCGAGGTCGAGAAGGAGAGCATCCGCAAAGGGCCTTATGCCCGTTATGCGCAGAAGTTCCTCGGCGTGATGGCTCCGTTGGCCGATAAGGACATTTACACGATTACCGGCGGTAAGATCGGTTTTGCCGAAGAGGCCGATCCTGCACAGGTGTATACGATGGAAAATCCGGATAAAAGCCCGGTGAAGATATATGAACCGACCCGCGAAGGTTTTATGGCTGCTCAGATGGACGGTGCGGCTCCGGTTCCGTCGGCCTTCCGTCCCGCAGCTCCTGCCCGGCGTGCTTTGCGCGGTAATGTCGAGGCCGTATCGCTGACCGGCAGCGATACCAGTTTCGTCAAGGTGCAGGTGGATCGTCGTAGTACGGTGGAACAGAATCCCGAATCTGCAGCCCTCGATGCTGCGAACATGATCTATATGCTGCGCAAGAAGCGTATGGAGCTGGTGACGGGCGACGCCGGAGAGCATGTCTTCGGAGAGGGGCTCAAAGCCGCTTTGGACGAATTGAACCGGTTGGAAGAGGAGTATCTGGCGCTTTTCCTGGGCAAACAGTTCAGACAGAAAATCGTCCGTGAATACGATGTGATTCCCGAGCAGGGAAAAAATTCCGCTATCGTTTGCCGCTTTTCCGATCTGGGAGGCCTGCTGCCTTCGTCGGATTTGTCGGGCCGGCCCGTGCTGATCGAGATGACGCCTGAGCAAAAGGCTCAAAACAGCGCGTTGACCCGCAAGAGCAAGGATTCCCGCGGGACGGTCTTTTATCGTATCGCCGACGTCGTGGACTGCCGGTTGACCGACGGAAAACGCGAAATAGCCCAAAGCCGCGTGCCGGTGTACCAGTTCGGCGAGGTGGTCGAGGTTCCTGTCAACTCGTTGAAATAACAGCCTGGCCAGAAAGGAATAGTATGGATGATACGGCTCTGATGATTCGGCTTCTCAAACGCTTGAAGGTTGAAATGAACGGAGCGGTGACCGGAGCGATGCAGGAGCGGGGGATTGTCTATCCGCTCAATTACGGGGTTTCGGTTCCAACCATTCGCGGGATAGCAAGAGAGTATGGCCCGAGCCACTCTCTTGCTCTTCTTTTGTACCGGCAACAGGTGCGCGAGCTGAAGCTCTCCGCGCTGTTCGTCGAGGATCCTGCGTGCGTTACCTCGGAGCAGGTACGTGAATGGAGCCGGGATTTCACCCATTCCGAAATCGTCGAACTGACGGTGATGTACCTTTTTTCGCGTTCGGCGGCAGCTGTAGACCTGATCGGGGAATGGCTGTCGGCCGATGATGTGTTCCTGCGGTATGCGGGTGTCATGATGCTGATGCGCACGGCTGGTGGCCCGTTGTGCGATGGAGAGCGGACGCTTTTTTTGCTCGGGGAGGCCGATGCGATGCTGATGCGCCGCGACCCCGAACCGTTGATTGTGCGGGGAATGGTCAATGCATTGTGTCGCTGTGCGATGCTTTCCGACAGGTTGCAGGCCGAGATTATGCGTCTCACAGGCCGTTACGCCTCTTCTGCAAATCCCCGGTTGCGCGAACTGGCATCTGAAGTTGCAAGTATGGTTTCTGCCGGATAACTGTTACGGATAAAATTAGTATAATCCTCCGGAGACATCTTGTCTCCGGAGGATTCGTTTTGTTGGGAAGGTTGTGTTGCGGTGGGGGCTGGTAGGGGCCTTTCTCAACGGCCAAAGACGAGTCCGACGGCCAGACTTAGAGAGCTCAGGCTTCCCCGCTTGTCCAGATCGGATGTTTTTCCGTTGACTGTTATTTTACCCAATGAACCTGCCGTAAGGCATGCATTGATCATCAGTGCAACGCCTTTACTCAATCCGATCTCGTATCCGATTTCGAGAGTAGTTCCGAAAGTGCCTCCCGTGGCCTTTATGGATGACACGCTCTCCTGGTAGGATACGTAACCAAAACCCACACCGAGAATAAAGGCGCTGTTCTGCGTTCGGTTGTAAAACCGGGAGAGTATTTTGGGCCCGGCGACGACACTGCTGACACTTCCGTCGTTGTATTGCCTGTAATTGACGAATCCACCCAATCCGATGTATTCGTTGAAGAAGCCTGCGAGGTCGCCGCCGATGACAAATCCGGTTTTGTAACTACTTTTCAGGCCTGATGCCAATTTACCCAACCGGTGGCTGTACCCTCCCGATAGGGCGAACCGGACCCCGTGCGGGGAGCGTTTTGTTTTCTCTCGTTGGTTCATTGGCGGGGCAGTGAGCAATGGCGTTACCTTTTCCGGTGACGATTCGGTAACAAAATAGCCCGGTGTGATGGTTCGGATCGTGTCTTTGGAGACGTAAGAACTGATTTTGGTCCCGTCGGGCTGGAGGACCGATATGAAAATCTGTTGGTCCGTTTTCGCCAATATTTTGCATCTCACGGTATCGCCTTTCGCGGTCACGAGCAGGTCTTGGGCGTAACCTTTGGGCAAGAGACTCAGTGCAAAGACAAGTAATAGTAGTTTTTTCATCGTTTGGGTAGTTTTAGGGGATGCAGTTTTTTAAGGTTCCGTATCCGGGTCTGGCGCAGTCTGTTGAATCGCTTCGATTTCGGCTTTGGCGACCGATGGTTCCACGATCTCCAGCTTGGGCCGTCCGACCATTATGCCGTATTTCATGCCGCACCGGATGTAATAGTGATATCCCGCTTGCAGGATCAGTTTGAGTTCCGCCCGGTTTTCGGTGGAGGCCCAGATGACTACTTCACCCGTGGCCGGGATCACAATCTCTTCGGCCCAATTGTTGCGTGCCCGGGTTACTACGGAGTCATTGATTTTCACGTCGTAACTTAACGCTGCACCTAAAGGAAATTTCCGGAAGAGATGGATTACGCTCTCGCCGTTCAGGAAATGCAGACTGTCGAACACGGCATGCGTCTCCACTGGCGGCAGGGAGTCCATCCGATAGATATCGGCCTTGATCCGATGGCAGCTGCTGGCAAAACTCGGGGCCTTGTGCCAGGTGATTTTGACGAGATTGCCGCCGGCTTTGGCGGCTTGTTCCCTGGCCAACCGCAGCGTGGTGTCGAGGTTTCCGCTTTTGGAAAACCCGTTGTCTCCGATTTTGAGTGTTCCGATCAGGACGGCTTCCGCAGGGACCGTGTCGTTTAGCGAAAGAACACGTACCGGAGTGGTTACGGAATCGGTCTGGTAACCGGGATTGCTCACCTGCATTTTGATTCGCTGGGCGCAGGAACACACCAGCGACAGGGCTGCGAGGAGCAGCCACCACGATTTTTTCATAATGGTAAAGGTTGAGTTTCAATGAGGAGAGCATTTAAATATAGTGTAATTATTCCAATAAATAGCCTGTTTAGAACAAATTTTGATAGTATATAATAATTTGGGAGGCAGGAGAAAACCGAGTTTTATTGCTATTTTTGTGACTCGAAAAATTAAACTGATCACAGAATTATGTTGGGTGTAATGGTCGCTGTGTTCCTCATCGGATACCTCTGTATCGCGATGGAGCACAAGCTGCAGGTGAACAAAGCCGCGTCGGCGCTGCTGACCGGCGGAATTTTATGGGCGCTTTATATCGTTACGGCACCGTTGAGCGTGCCGCAACTCGACGGGCAGGCGTTCGGCGAATTTTTGTCGGATAATCCGACGATTGCGGCACTGCCGCTGGTCGAACAGTGCGTGCGTTTCATTTCGGGAGTGCAGATCGTCGAACATCTGGGAGAGATTTCCGAAACCCTTTTCTTCCTGATCGGAGCGATGACGATCGTGGAGCTGATCGATGTCCACGGAGGATTTTCGATCATTACCAACCGCATTACGACCCGCAAGAAAGTTACGTTGTTGTGGCTGATTTCGATCCTGACCTTCTTTATGTCGGCCGTGTTGGATAACATGACCACGGCCATCGTGATGGTCATGCTGATTCGCCGGATTATTCCCGAGCAAAAGGAGCGCTGGCTGTTCGCGAGTATCATCATCATCGCGGCCAACAGCGGCGGTGCGTGGTCGCCCATCGGGGACGTGACGACGATTATGCTTTGGGTCAAAGGTAATGTGACCTCGGTGCCGCTGGTGGAATCGCTGCTGCTTCCCAGTCTCGTTTCGACGATCGTGCCGGTGTGGATCGCATCGCGGTCGATGCACGGGATGATTACTTCGGACGGCACCGAGGACAAAGCCATGTCGAATGTCGAACAGGTCCTGACCCCCAGGGAGCGTCTGACAATGCTCATTCTGGGTGTCTCCTGCCTGTTGTTCGTACCGGTATTCAAGTCGCTGACGCATTTGCCGCCGTTTATGGGAATCATGGTCGGTCTCGGTATCATGTGGGTCTATACCGAATTGCTTTACCGGAAGAAGGTGGATGTGGCCGAGCGGGACAAACATCGGGTGACTCAGGTGATCCGCCATATCGATATTCCGACAATCCTCTTTTTCCTCGGGATTCTGCTGGCCGTGGCGGCCCTGCAGGCTACGGGGATTCTGGATGCTGCGGCCGGGTTCCTCAACAGGGAACTGCATAATATTTATATCATCAACGTGATTATCGGCCTGATGTCCTCGATCGTCGATAACGTGCCGCTGGTGGCCGGGGCGATGGGGATGTATCCGATCGTGGATCCGGCGATGGTGGGTACGATGGCCGATCCCGCCTTTATGCAGCATTTCGTGCAGGACGGTCCGTTCTGGTTGTTCCTGGCCTACTGTGCAGGCGTAGGCGGCAGCCTGCTGATTATCGGCTCAGCTGCCGGTGTCGTGGTGATGGGACTCGAAAAGATCAATTTCGCGTGGTACCTGAAGCGGATTACGTTGATGGCACTGGCCGGATATCTGGCCGGAGCGGCGGTTTTCGTTTTAATCGAATGGCTTAAATTGGGTGCGGCGTTTTGATGATACTTGTGCGGACAATTAGGGGGATATTGATTGAGAAAGAATCGATAAATCGGTTGCATACCGTCCGTAATATGTTTTTTAGTTGAAAGGCCGACAGTTGCTTTTTGGAGTGTAAGGAACCAAAACTTGATATTGATATGGAAACGGCCCGGAGGTATCTCCGGGCCGTTTCCATATTTTACTCTGATTTCGGGAAAGATGCTGTTAAAACAGTGCTGAGACTTTTCGCACTACTTCGTCCGGATCGGGATCGAGGTCGAAAACCAACGAGGGTTTCAGGTAGTGCAGCTCTTTGCCTTGCTGGAAATGTTTTTCACCGCCGCCGGTAATGTTCAGCATGATGATTTTTTCGGGATCGACCTCTCCGGATTTCACGGCTTTGATCAGCGTAGCGAGCGCGATGCCGGGAGCGGAGTAGATGTCCACGCCTTCGGTTTCCTCGAACAGTTTCTTTGCGGCACGGGCCTCTTCGTTCGTGGCTACGAGGATGTCTCCGCCGGTGTCGATCAGTGCATCGAACAGCCCGCCGCCGATCGGGTAGGGGGGCTTGCGGTTCGACAGAACCTTCGCGTCGATCGATTCGGCGTCGATCCGGGCCTGATCGTCGTCGTAAGGGAGCATGGCGCGCGAACGTGCCCGCCAGGCATTGTACATCGGGACGAAAGGCAGGTTTTGCGATACCATCAGTTTCATCTTGTGCGTGCCGAAGCGGCCGTCCTCGATCAGGCGTTGATTCGCTTCCCATGCCGCAATAGCCCCTGTGCCGCTGCCGATCGCCTGGAAGTAATAATCCGGAATGCGGCCGATGAAGGTCGTGGCCGAAAGTACGGTCGTTGCCATGCCGTCGCGGCGTGCGATGTTCTTGGCACCGCCTTCGGCGAGGAATTTATCGGATTTGAGCACCAGGTTGCTCAGGTGGATCGCATCGAAATAGTCGCCGCCTTTACGCGCCGCGATCAGTTTGACACAGTCGTTGAGCGGGGCGTCGAACCAAAGTGCGTCGAGGTTGTCTTCCGGTACGCTCAGCAGCAGCGGAATGCGGTTGTCAGAGCAGACGCGCGCGAAAGCGCGGGCCGTATTCCCTGCCGATGCCACTACCAGCACTTTGTGTGCATGGTCTTCGCCGAGGCGTCCGCAAACCGAGTAGGCCTCGGTCTCCTTGAATGAGCAGGTGCTCATGTGGGCGCCGATCTTGGGATAATAGCCGTTGAAGGTGATATAGAGGTTTTTCAGTCCGAGTGCAGCGGCCAGTTTCGAACTTTTGTAAGTAACGGGGGCACACGAGCCTTTCAGCATTCTGCCGACCGGCAGCCATTGCGCGAAGCGGTAAATTCCCATTTCATCTCCGCCGGGCTCGATTTGCCGGGTCGTGTAACGGGCCCGGATCAGCGACGGTGAGCCGCCTTCGGGATCGTCGAGGAGCCAGCCCTCGTCTTCGAAGATTCGGCCGGTGGTTACATTTTGCAGGGAGTACTTCGTCGCGCTGAAATTTTTCATTATCTTAGTAAAAGTGGATTGGGACAAAATTTGCACGAACAAAATTAGCATAATTTTCGGGGTTTCGGGCTGTTGATGTCCTGAGAAAGGCCAATGCTCCAATAAAATACGTCTTTATACTTATAGCCTTTTTTGTGGAGGGCACGGATGTGGAGCCGGTCCTGAAAAGGGATGTTGTGGATTGGCCGTAAATGGTCCGGAGATTGTGAATTTACATTTTGATCATGCGAGTTTCGGTGGTCGGGGATTTATTCCGGCATATCTTTGTTGCCGGAAACGTCTTAGGACAATTATACTTCGTTGAGTCGGCGTTCCGCCGGGCGGGTGTCGCCGGATGGGGCCGGAGCGGTAGGAAACGTCCGTGGGATGGAATGATAATAGCATAACGGGGATATGGCAAAGAAAAAACGTGCGGTGAGAATGCTGGATCGTGACGTGAGCTGGATGTACTTCAACCGCCGCATCCTTCAAGAGGCCCAGCGCGATAACGTGCCGTTGCTCGAACGGTTCACTTTTCTGGGGATCTATTCGAACAATCTCGACGAATTCTACCGGGTGAGGGTTTCGGCGCTCAAACGGGTGGTCGAGTACGAGGAGGAACCGCACGGGGGACAGACGCGCGCCACCGCGCTGCGCGAATTGCGGTTGGTCGAAAAGTTGACGAAAGTTTATCTGCAGGAGTTCGAGGAGACTTTCGAACGGCTTAAAACCCGGTTGAAAGATCAGCATATTTACCTGATCGACGAAACGCAGTTGTCCGATTCGCAGGCCCGTTACATCAAGATGGTGTACCGCAACGACCTGAACAGTTCGACCTATCCGCTCATTACCACGCAGGGATCGCGCCTGGGCGACCTGACCGATTCAGGAATCTACCTGGCTGTGAAATTGTTGCGGACAGGACCGCGCAGCGGTAAGACGCTTCGTGACTTCGCGCTGATTGAACTGCCTACGCGCGAGTTCGGACGTTTCATCGTGCTGCCGCCCGAAGGAGGGCGCACCTGCATCATGTTCCTGGACGATGTCGTGCGGTTTTGTCTGCCGTTCATCTTTGCCGGATTGCATTACGACTCTTTCGAGGCTTATACGTTCAAATTTACGCGCGATGCCGAGATCGAGCTCGACAGCGGGATCGGCGTGGGGCTGGTCGAGCAGATCGCGCGAGGCGTGAAAAACCGCAGGAAAGGCGAGCCGGTGCGGTTGGTCTATGACAAGCAGATGCCCCGGGATATGCTGCGCCACATTCGCACGAAACTGCGTATCGACCGTTTCGACACGAGCGATGCCGGGTCGCGGTATCACAACATGAAGGACTTGATAGGATTTCCTTCCGTCGGACGCTCCGATCTGAAATTTCCCCCGCAGCCTCCGGTGCTCACCTCCCCGTTCGAGACCTATGGCAGCGCGTTGGAAGCTGTACGTACGAAGGATCGCTTCCTGCACTATCCCTATCATAGCTTTTCCAACTATATCCGGTTGCTGCGCGAAGCGGCGCTGAGCCGTGACGTGCGGAGCATCAAAACGACCGTTTACCGGCTGGCCAAGGATTCGAAGGTGGTCAAGGCGCTGATCTGTGCCGCCCGGCACGGTAAAGAGGTGACGGTAGTGGTCGAACTGATGGCCCGTTTCGACGAATCTTCGAACATCAGTTGGTCGAAGAAGATGCAGGATGCGGGCATCCATGTCCTGTTCGGCGTCGAGGGACTGAAGGTGCACAGCAAGCTTACCCACATCTCTTCGCCGAAGGGCGACATCGCGTGCATCAGTACGGGCAATTTCCACGAAGGGAATGCGAAACTCTATACCGATACGACACTGTTTACCGCCGACCGCCGCATTACGCGCGAGGTCGATGCGGTGTTCGATTTTATCCGCCACCCGTACCGTCCGGTCGCTTTCAGGCAACTGCTCGTCTCTCCGCAGGGCATGCGTTCCGGGATGGATGAAATGATCGATACGGAGATCGCCCATGCGCAGGCCGGCCGGAAAGCTTATATCCTGTGCAAAGTCAACCACATTACCGACGACAAGATTATCCGCAGGCTGTATGAAGCCTCTGCGGCCGGAGTGCAACTGCGCATGCTGGTACGCGGAAACTGCTCGGTCATTCCGGGTATCCCGGGCCTGAGTGAGAATATCGAGATCAGGGGCATTATCGACCGTTATTTGGAGCATTCGCGTATCTTTATCTTCTGTAACGGAGGCCGCGGCCGCGAACGTTATTTCATTGGCTCGGCCGATTGGATGACCCGCAATCTCGACCACCGGGTCGAGGTTTATGCCCCGGTGCACGATCGTGCGATTCAGGCCGAATTGCGCCGCATAATCGAATATGGCCTGCGGGACAATGTGGCTGCCCGGGTGGTGGACGGTACCGGTGAGAACAGACTTTATGAAAACGATCTGCCGCCTTTCCGTTCGCAAAGCGAGCTGTATCGTTTTTATACCGAACAGGCGAATGAACAGTTAACACAGAGGGAGCATGCTGGAAAGTAAACTCAATTTTGCCGCGATCGATATCGGATCGAATGCCGTACGGTTGCTGATCAAGGGGATACGCCCCGGCGAAACTGTCGATGAAATGACCAAGTGCGTGCTGTTGCGCATCCCCCTGCGATTGGGCGAGGATGCGTTCGGCAGCGGCCGGATCTCACAGGAGAAACAGAAGCGGCTGATGCGGACGATCAAATCGTTCCGGTTGCTGATGAAAGTTTTCGATGTAGTCAGTTACCGGGCCTGCGCGACCTCGGCCATGCGCGATGCTTCGAACGGCGGCCGCATTGCCGACCGGATTTACGCGAAAACCGGCATCCGCATCGAAATTATCGACGGTGTGGAAGAGGCGCGGATCGTTTACGACAGCCATATCGGCGACCTGCTCGAAAGCGAAGGGTGTTACATTTATGTCGATGTGGGGGGCGGCAGCACCGAAGTGAGCCTGATTCACGACGGCGAGTTGCATAGCTCCCGTTCTTACGATATCGGCACGGTGCGTATGCTCAGCGGGAAGGTCAGGGAACAGAGCTGGGAGGCGTTGCGCAGCGATATGGACGCGCTCCGCGATGCGTATCCCGGCCTGCAGATCATCGGTTCGGGCGGCAATATCAATAAATTGTACAGCCTGTCCGGGAAAAAATCCGACGGACAGTTGCCGGTAGCGACGCTCCAAAAACTGTACAACCGGCTCAAACCGCTCGATCCGGAGCAGCGCATGGAGCAATTCCGGCTCAATCCCGACCGGGCGGACGTGATCGTCCCTGCGGCTGAGATTTTTCTGACGATCGCCCGGCACGTCGAAGCTGCGACGATCTTCGTACCGACAATCGGGATCATCGACGGATTGACCCACACCCTTTGCGCCGACTATCTCCGGAATCATCCGGCCTGAGTTTCCGTTTCGGATGGCCTGTTTGGTGAAAATCCCGGAAACAGGTGGCGTTCGGGGCCTTTGTGTTTTAACCGTTCCGTTGCGTGGAATGCTTTCGGTTGTTTGTGAGATGCCTTCGTGTTTTCAAAAAAGGGTAGAGGCTGTACAGGGCCTCCTTTAAAAAAACGGGATGAGTGTAATATGATGTAAATGACACTACTACTGCGATTTAGTGCTATTTATTGGAAAGTAGTCAAGCGTTAAAATCGCACGAAAAGGCATAGTTCGGAAGGAGTTGCGTTACTAAATCGTTACCGCAATCTCTTTCCGGATTTTGCTTTTAATGTATTGGTTTTCCGTTTCTTGCGCCAGATTTCATAACCTCGGATAACTCTAAGTCATGTATCATTGCAAAAAATTTTTAGAGTTATGGCAAGAAGCACTTTCAAGGTCCTGTTCTATCTGAAACGACAGGCTGAGCAGAACGGTAAAGCGCCCATCATGGGTCGTATTACCATCAACGGAACGATCTCGCAGTTCAGTTGTAAACTATCTATCTCGCCTAAGTTGTGGGACACCAAAGCCAACAAAACCACAGGTAAAAGCGTCGTCGCTCAACGCATCAATGAGAAACTGGAGAATATCAAGACCAATATCGGCAAGCAGTACCAGCGTATCTGCGACAGGGATTCGTATGTCACTGCCGAGAAAGTCAAGAACGCATGGCTGGGTTTCGGGGACGGGTACCAACTCCTACTGCAAACATTCGATGAGTACTTGAACGATTTCGAGAAGAACCGTGTCGGCAAAGACCGCAAAGCCTCCACGTTGGAAAACTACCGTAAGCAGTACAGACGCCTTGCAGCATTTCTGCAATATGAGTATAAGGTAGAGGATATACCTTTCAGGGAACTTAAACGGGAGTTTATCGAAAAGTACGTCGTATATCTTTCTACCGTTCGGGGGATGTTACCGGGAACATTACCCAATGCAATCAAAAAACTGAAGCTGATGAGCTATACGGCCTTTAAGAACGGCTGGATCGCATCGGACCCTTTCGCAGGATTTAGAGTGGCGGGTAAGTATCGCGACCGCCGTTTCTTGTCCGAATCGGAATTGCAGGCGATAATGGATGTACAAGTTCCCAATTATAAAACGGCTATCGTCAAAGATATCTTCGTGTTCTGTTGTTTTACGGGACTGTCTTATGCCGACGTAAAGAAACTTTCCTATGACGACATTCATACGGATGAGCGGGGCGATATGTGGATTATCGACAACCGGGCAAAGACGGGCACGCAGTTTAGGGTCAAACTCCTGCCTGTAGCCAAAGAACTCGTTGAAAGGTACAGCCGCTTGCGGTTGCCGGATAATAAGGTGTTCCCGGTTAAGGACGGAAATTCGATGAATATGTCCCTGCGGCATGTAGCGCGGCATGTCGGATTGTCGTTCAATCCCACGATGCATGTAGCACGGCACACTTTCGCTACCACAGTTACTCTGTCTCAGGGCGTGCCGCTGGAGACGGTCAGCAAGATGTTAGGCCACAAGCATATCACGACTACCCAGATTTATGCGAAAATCACCAACGATAAGATCGGGAAGGATATGGATGCGTTGAGCGAGAAGATTGCGGGGATGTTTAGGATGACTCGATAAATTCACTTCCGACCACTTTACGTCGAACTTAAGTATAGTGTTTAAATGTTATAGCATGGCATGCTAATTTTAAATCTGAAACAACTTCTTGTTCTAATGTTTTTTGGGTAACAGAAATTTAATTCAAGATGTACAAGGTTACAATAAAATCCTTTCTGTTTTATATCTTTGTTCTCATTATGAATGCAGAAACTATAAAAACAATTTTGATTGATTTTCTAATTTCTCAGAACGATTCTATTGTTCTTGGTAGCGAAGTCACTTACGGTTCAAAAAAACAGGTCGTTGATATTATACAACTTTCAAAAAATAAAATTATTGCATTTGAAGTTAAGGCTGATCGGGATGACGTACGGAGATTAGACAACCAAATTAACGAGTATAAAAAAATATTTGACCACATATATGTTGTATGCACCTCAAAGTTGTTATGTAAAATTCAAGAGAAAACAGACCAAACAATAGGAATACTTTGTGTCGGGGCTGAAGGAGTCATTGAGATTAAGCGCAAAGCCATTCAGCAGAGAAGATATGACAAGAAGTCTATTTTAGAAACGATCAATGCCGCCTATCTTAAAAAGACATTTAACTTAAGTCAGAAATTTACAGCAAATGAAACCCGGAGTTTACTCGCATATAAAAACATAAAAGAACTAAAAAGTACTTTATATTCTTATTTAGAAACATTTCTTTCTGAAAAATATTCTTTATTCCTATCCGAGAAAGGGGTAAATACCCATATTGACGACCTTCCGATATTATCAATACATCGGAGAGAGATTACTTTTTAGCACTTAAACGTTCTATTTGCTGTTGGATATGTATATTCATACGCACAGCAATCCAAAATGACGGATTTGAGCCCGGAGATGCTCCTTTGGCGCAATTATTAATTTGCTCAACCCCCCAATTATTTGTAAGGTTATTCGGGAAACGGCCATCTCTAATTATTTTTCGTGCAACCCTCGAATACGTATCTGAATAACTATTATCTCCTCGTCTTTCTCGTTTATAGAAAATCTCAACTTTAGTAGGGACATCTATTCTTGGAATCCACCCTCTTGCCATAACAATATTGTCATTTCTAATCGGATTGATGGAACCATAATCTCCATAAATAACTTTTATGTCAGGTAATGTAGTAACGACTTTTTGATGTAGGTTAACCTCAAAGAGACCAAATGAATCCTCATCATCTTTCCCTATTTCACTTATATTATTGGGAAATGATGTACCACAAACTACAAACTCAACTTTATCGCCAAGTATTCGATCAATATTACTAATTCGTGTAATAGCTTTTTCAGCAAAATTTACCCAAGCGCCTGATGGAACGTATCCACAGTCGATTATAAACATTAATTTTTGAGAACCAATAAACCGATTAATAACATCAACGTCTTCATAACAACCTTCATCAGCAAGTGGATTACGATAGGCCACTATGTCATATTGAGAGAACAGCAGTTCAATTTGTTTTGAATAATTAGCGAGATAATTATTGTCATTATAATTGGCAATAATACATGGTACTAACTTCGAAAAACCGCTTTCCTTTGCCACATCATTCAGAAAGTCAATCCAAGACGCATATCCATTTTCAGGGTTATATAACGATAATATTTCAGGGTTTGACAAGCGTTCCGATGAAGTGACGTCAAGGCAGACAGGTAATCCCTTAAATAACTTATATACCTTATCCAACCTGTTTTGTATAGGTGTTAAATCTTGTCCACGTAATTTTCGTCCTCTTGTAAGTTCGACAATAGGCATAAAAGATTTGCGGTTATTCGGAGAAGTAGCATCTATGGCTTTAAACTCAGAATCTCCGGTCTTAAATAAGAGATAATAGTTATTATTCATTCTTTAAATTATAGCCCAATGATAAAACCCTGTTTTTTACTGCCAATACTGATACATCATAGTTGTCCGCTAAATCTTCAAGACTCGTAACTCCCCCCGCTATAGATTTTCGTATAGAAGCCTCCGGCATCAATATATTGGCGGCAAAATTGTTTGCGGCAAATTCTATAGATGTCAGATTATTATCTCTAAAAAATATTTCATCTTCAAAATATTCTTCTTCTCCTTTATGTAAAATAAAATGAGCTAATTCATGCGCTATTGTGAAACGTTGCCTTTTATGATTATGCTTTTTATTTACTCCAATAATCCATTTATTTCCTTCTTTAGCAAGATAGCCAGATTGAGCCGAAGATAATTCTCCATCAAACACAAGATTAATATTGTCAATTTGTTTGACATACTCAACAATATCAACTCTCCCCTTATTATCTATCAACCCCAAGTCGGTGATACTCTTTATTATATCATCCACGTTACCACCTAATAATGGAGGCTCCTGATTCTGTTTATTTATTTGAGGTCTTGTTCCAATTGCGCCCATACTTATTCTGAGATTACTTCTTTTTTGGATGAGAAAGTTACAGCATTATTTTTCAATTCTTGTATGTCCTTTTTTAGATTTTCGAAATCTACTACTTCAACAAAATCTTCTGTAGCCCGACCATACACATTATCAAGTATTGTGTTTTCAAACTTCTTCGAATCTCTCATCATGTCTTCGAGTGCTTCTTGAATTTGCTCTTTCAATTTAGACTTTATGCTAAAATAACCAAGAAAAGAGAAAATAATAAGAGATCCAAGCAGGCAAGCTATAATGGAATTATAAAAACTTACGACATGGTTTGTATATTCATCTGGAGTAAGTAGTACTCCTTTTGTTTCAAGCTCTTTAATAACTGCCATTTTATCGCAGTGAGATAAAATGCTTTCACCCCCTATTGGGTTAATGATCTTAACTGCAACAAAGTCGTGCCCTTTACACAATACAATTATCACTAATGTAGCAATTACTACAACAAAACCCGTGACTAATCCCCATATAAAATTTTTATTCATACAGACAGTAATATTGACTACATATCAAATGTAGTAAAATAAATTTTAAAACTATAAAGAATTTTAGGGATTTAAATCGCACCATTATACACTATTACAAGCGTCTTACGTGATAAATCATTAATCAATAAACTGGATTGAAGCAAACGAAAACTAAGATTTGGTTCTGAAATAGAGATAGTTCACTAAAACGACACCCAATATGCCCGACAGAATTATCTACCCGAATACAGGTAAAGTTAGGTTACTCTGTTTAAAGTAATCCCCGGCTTACGATAAGTAGGTCGGGGATTTGATGTCGTTATACTTAGTCTGTTAGATCGGGCTAACCGGGAACCCCGGTTTGAACTATTCGGAATTTCCGAATAGTTCAAACCGA
>ERZ825137.879-NODE-879-length-41340-cov-4.158266_pt1 | contig 41340 bp, 32 predicted proteins | sample MGYA00519873_ERZ825137 | MGnify/ENA primary metagenome ERZ825137 (study PRJEB31778, sample SAMEA3449190) | human gut metagenome | biome: human gut; feature: human-associated habitat; material: faeces | place: United Kingdom | collected 2010/2012 ...
TACCACCTCCCCCTACGGGTACTCCTCCTTCCTGAAGGAGGAGAGTTTAGTTACTTTTAACTTTTGATACACGTACCTTCAGATACAAAAAAAACAAAAGAGGATGCCTCCAGGGAAAAAAGGGCAGGCATCCTCCTTGGGGCAGAATAAGGTACACTTTCACAAGTATAATCTTATACTGTTACCCCCTGATACAATTTCTTCACATTCAAGTGAAGAAAGGGGTCTATTGTGGAAACACAGACTTTCACAAGCCCGCACTTCCTATTCATCTCATGTGAGGATTCTCGTACGAATACGAAAAATGTGGGAAAAAACACCTCACATGAGAATAGGGAATATCTTTTTTAAGAAAAGAGAGTTATAATCACAAATATTATTCCGCTATACAGATACATACACGGTTTTCTTCAGGTTTCTGATAAGGCTGCACCGTATCTCCCTTATAACCAATAACAATTCTATCAGCTGCCACTCCTTTAGCTTTCAACATCTCAATCACATTCTTTGCACGTTTTTCCGACAAAGTCATATTGATATTCGGGTTACCGGTTTCCTTATCAGCATATCCTGTCACACTTACCTTGGCGGCAGAATGTTTCTCCAGATATTCTACTAAAGAACTAATCTTGGCTTGCTGATCGTCCTGAATCTTTGCAGAGTTTAAGGCAAAGAAGATATTCTGCTTCAACAGTTCAATCACCACTTCCTTTTTGGGTTGCGGTTGTTCTACTACAGGAGCCGGTTTGGGTTGTTCCGTCACTACCGGTTCCGGTTCGTAATAGACCGGAGCGGTTTTAGTGTAGCTTTTACCCAGTCTGATACTTACACCGACAAGGGCATTCAGTTGCCAGTCACAGTTACCGGCCTTCTTGGAGTTGAACTTATCAGACAAGGCGTTGGCATTCGCTTCGATATTGATAGACAGGCGGTCGTTTAGGCGAAGGTCGCAACCAAGACCGAAACGTCCAGCAACGAGGAACTTACCTTCCTGCCAGAGATATTCCATCTCATAAGTACGGGTATCGAGCGCATTTGCTTCGTCATTGTCAAAACCACGGTTCAGTCCTACTCCACCAAAAAGATAGCCGTTGAACACACGCTTCGGATGGAAGCCACAGAACAAAGTACTGAGATCCGCCATGATGTCTACATTCCCTTGCAGGTATTTATACTGATAGTTCTGACGTGGATTGACCCATCCCCCCTTTGCCTGCCAGCCACTTACACCGACACGTGCGCCGAATGCGGGAGCAAACTTGTAACCGACATTAAGAGCAGCTGCCGGAGAAATAAGATCAGTAAATTCTCCTTCACCTACAGTATGTGCAGCTCCTATTTGTGCTTGAATAAACCAATGAGGTTTAAATATCGTTTTACTTTCTTCTTTGATACGTTGCTCCTGCGCAAATGCTATTGTAGTACTCAACGCAAATACAGCAACTAATATTTTTTTTATATTCATAATCAAAACCTGTTTAAAAGTCTAAAAACCAATGACAACAGTACTCGTCACCATTCATCTACTACTTATCAGTAGCTTCCTTGGTAGCCTCTTTAACGGCAAGATACCAAACTCCGTCTATTTTCACCGGATTAAACATAAATCCAATTGTATTTGGCGTATGATCATCCGAACTAGTGTGCTTGAAAAACTCTATCTGAAACTTCACATCGTTATTATCCGTACTTGAAAAAGAATAATAATCCAATTTATAATCTACAACAGGAAAATACTTGAATTTTTTCCTCAGTTGTTGTTCCTTCTCAGCGGGAAGAGGTATCGCTTTTCCATCGCGCAAGATAAAAAGCATCTTCAGCGCTTCATCTATATTTCCGGCTTTCAATGTATCCATGCAACTGCGTGATATGGTAAGTACTTGCACCGTATCTTCAGCTGTCAACCCCATTAAGAATTCTTCTTTGGGAGTGAGCTGCTTCTTTTTTTCTCCGCATGAGAACAAGAAACAAGAAACGGCAACCAACACACATATATATAACAGATCTTTCTTTTTCATTCCGCCTTCAATTCTTATTGTGAAGGAGGGTGCACCAATGATCGGCGCACCCTCCTTATCAGTGTTTAGTAATGAAACCTTTACTATTAGTTACCCATTGTACTCTTAACTGTACAATCTACTGTAGTCTTCACAGTACCCCAAGTATAGGTGAACTCAACCGGGATGCGCAGTTCAAATGTCTGAACGTTGTTACCGTTGTTTACATACTTGATCTTACCCATAGCTGCAACAATTGCATCATATGTAGCTTGAGTACCACTTGCTTCAGTATTATAAGAAGAAAGATTTAAAGTAGCAGAAGTAACTTTATTACCATCTTTATCTATCTGAGTCAATACGATTTTCTCTGTTTTGCTTGACAATAAAGTCTCTCCTAGCTTACCACCACTTAAGGTAGTTGTAGCATCTGCTATTTTCACTTCTACCTTATTCAATCCGTAGAATGCATACAACCAGCTGTTTGAATAGTCAGTTCCATCTACGAACTTAACATTACGCCAATCCTGGAAGTTGAACAACTTAGCGATATCCAGAGTAGAACCATTAGCATGAGCATCAACGAATTCTCCACCATCTGTACCTACTGCGTCGATAGGACGGAGGAAGTATGCATTGTATGTATTGTTCGTCAAAGACATTGCAATGTTGCAAGGACTGTATGCACAAATACCGATCTTAGCAAAGTGCTTAGCAGCACTATGGCTATATGCATTCAACAACTTCTTAGAAGTATCATTGTTTTCATAAGTAATCTTACCGGTGTTCTGATCGATTGTTGCAATAACAGTTCCATTAGCATACAACTTCGTATTAGTGAATACACCTGCATCTACTTTCAAAGCATGATCGATCATGTTCTGAGCTGTAGCTTTATATGAACCGCCTGTAATACAAGGTGCTGTAGCATTATCTACTGACAATGTATACTTAGTTCCATCAACAGTCAATACATTCTGATCAGCGTCGAAGTAATACTTATAACCTCCGGCAGCGCCGTTTTGATTTGCAAATATTACATCAGTATAAGAAGCAAAGTTTGCAGGAGGAGTAAATGTAGGCATACCCTTTTCCCATACCTGGTTCAAGTCAACTACATAATTCAATGTATTGCCATTATCTTGCGGATAAGGAACATTCAGACGAGTATTCTGACCATCCTTAGCAACGTCACCGTCACTGTACCAGTAGTTAGTCAACTTAGTAACAACAGTTCCCTGAGGTTTAGCGACAGCTATCTGCAAAGGCATGTAGATAGGAGCATGAGATGTAGTATTCAGCTTGCTGACATATCTTACATAAATAGTAGCTGTATGACCTGCCATTTCATAAATACCAGACTGTTCTGCAGTAGTCAAAGTCCAGTGAAGAACTGTATTTGTTGTACCAGTTTCATCCACCTTTTCTTTCACTGTTCCAATAACCTGTGCAATCGCAGCCGGAACGAATGACTTACCATCGGCTGATTTAGCAAACTGTTTGGCTACACCACTATCATCTACATCGAATTCATATAAAGCATCGAATTCATCCTTAGACTGAACAGCTGCTTTTTCAAGCAATTGATAAGAAATCTCAGACCATGTCAAGATAGCATCAGCCTCATCACATCCAAAGTTGTGAGTGCCTTTGTCGAATACACTTGTAACGATATCATCAACCTGTTTTGCAATTTCAATTTTAATGAATCCAGCCAAGACAACGCGGCCATCCGCATCTGTCACACGTACTCTAACCAACGGGCGTTTTCCTACAGAAGATACACCTTGCTCGTTAAGAGTCTCACCGGCAGAGTTTACAATACGCGGAGTAAGTACACCTTCTTTAATAGTGTTTGCATCTGCATATTTACTGTCAGAAGTTACATTTTGACCTGATGTATATTGAATGAACGCGAAGTCATACTTCAAACCATACTTAGCTTCATCTCCATAAGCCCAAACTTTATGAGTACCATCATTTTTTGTTGCTTCAGGCTGACCTTCACGATTATAGTGAATTGTCAACAGATTCTTCAAATCAATAAAGCTATTATAAGCAACTGTCAAAGTAGGAGCATGTGTGATAGCACCTTCTACAGTCTTGAACAACTCGTCCGGATTAGCAGATTCCTGGCAATCTTCAGCAGCTAAAGTAGCATCATTAAATGCAATAGCCTGAGGAGTAACCTTAGAAGCATAAAGCAATGCGTAATCAGATGTTACAGTTGTATCTGCCTGAGCATCACTTTTTGCTTTAACAATTGCCTGCAAAGCCAAGATAGAACCTTCGCCTCCTTGTTTGATGTCTTTTCCTATTGCTCTGAGTCCTACCGGAAGGATACCTTCATCAGCAGGTTTCATGTCAGCGACTTCAGGAAGAGCCACTGAAGCACGAGAAGAAATCACTTCAACATCTCTGGATACAAAAGACAAATCTTCCTTACTTACTTTTGCACTAGACGGATTCAAGTGATAATTAATATATTCAATCGGATTATATTGAGCTCCGGTACCACCTGTATAGTTCCATTCTTTCGAATCAGTAATTACTTTACACAGAACTTTCTCTGCTTGCTCATCTTCCCATTGAGTAGTAGCTGCAGTGCTTCCTGCCTTATATGTATAATCCAAATAAGGATATTCGATAGCTTCGATACCGTCTACAAACAAATCAGATTTGAAAACAAGACCTTTCAGAGTCAATACGTCATTCAAAGCAAATGTAACAGCCTGATCTTTGTACTTAATCGTATAGCCGATAACAACGCCCTCAGCGTTTTTCTTATCTTCAATACTAAGAACTCCGTCACCAGGTATAGTTACACCAGTTTCCTTACCATCATACATTACTTTGCCTGTCGTAGGATCCACTGTCAATTTAGAAGGATCAAAAGCATCAGGAATGGTTGGAGTTGTAGGAGCATCCGGGAATGTAATAGTACCGGACGAAACAACTTCACCGTCTTTCAACAGCGAAATTTTACCTTCCTTATCCACACTAATTGAATAAGTCGGCAAATTCTGTCCGATAGTATAAGACACACTGTTGTTCTCTCCATCTACCACAGTCAATTTTCCCGTAGCCGGATCATAAGTAACAGACTTTACAAAAGACCCAACTTTGGCCTGCAAATCTGAAAGACTTTTTGCGAGTTCATCGATTCTGCCGTTTACTGCATCGATGTCGTCGTCATAGTCTTTACAAGACGTAAATGTACCTGCAGAAGACGCCAACAGCGCCCCAAACACGACTACACTTAAAAACTTTTTGTTCATAATAAAAAAACTTTTAATTTATAAATTAAATAATAAAAATATAGTCTCGCATTGTTGATTTAAAACTCTCATGTGTTGTCCCCATTCATTTTCAGTATAACCTCCTTTTCTTTTTTGTTTTACTTGTGTTCATACTCCACAGGGGGATGAACAAGAAACTTACTCCCAATACTTTTTACCCGTTACTTTGTAGGTAACGGGAAAACCTTTGTACCTGCCCTGAGAGGGTAGATAATACTGAAAAATCATTTGTTGAATGCTGAAACATCTTTACCCCTGCTTCTAAGAGGCGGCAGAGGGGAGGGAAATCTATTATCTAAAAATTAAAGGCTACAAAGTCTAACGCTAAGAAATCCGCTGTTTTATTGTGTTATTTGTCTTTTTTTAGTTGTTTATCAGAAAAAATATCATTTTTGTTTGCATGTTTTCCAAAATATATCCATCTTTGCAACGCTATTCAGCTCCGTTACCTACAGAGTAACGGGTTAAAAATCAACAAATTGCCAACAGCATTGAGTGTTTTATAAAATCCACCACCTTTTTATTGGCTTCATCTATTTTCTTATTCCGGAAAGGTTTGAGATACGTCTCGGTCACTGTGATCGAAGAGTGTCCCATAGCTTCAGAAATAACGCCCGGGTGAATTTCACAATAGTAAGCTGTCGTTGCCCATGTATGGCGGGCAGTATACGAACTAAGTTTATCCCCCAGTCCTAACATTTCACCTAGCAACATCAGTTGTCTATTGAAATTGCGGAGTGCCAACTGGTATTCATGATAAGCCTCCTTCGTCCCTTCCCGACTATTTAATAACGGAAATAAATAAGGAGATGACGTGTCATGATTCATATACCTTTTTAATATGGCCATCGCTTCCGGAGTTAAAGTCACTGACAAAGGACGCCCGGTCTTCCGCCTGCGATAAGTGATCACATTGTCGTGCAAATCACTTTTACGCAAATAAGCAAGATCGACAAAAGGCAGACCACGGAGCAGAAACATCAGGACAAACAGTTCCTGCGTACGACGCATAGCAGGAGTCACGGCAGGAGACGAAGGTAATTTGGCAAAAACCTTCTGCATATCCTCATCACACAACGCCCGCTTACGGTCCGCACGCGTGCCGGTATATACAGAACGAAACAAATGCGGTACATAAACAGCCCCACGACAATCTACCGCACGATTATAGACCGCACGAAATGTGCGTAAATAAGTAGATACAGTATTCCAACTGCATCCACGGCCACGAAGGTGAATCTCGAAGCCTTTTAACCACTCAGGGGTTACCTCATGAAATGTAAAATCCCCTTTCCCACGATAAGCAATGATGGCATTGAGACTGCTACGGTAGACGTGCGCAGTACCAAAGTTTCCCTCCATCTGTAGTCCCTTGGCTACTTGCTTCATAAATGCTACTACTTTTAACATTTTAATCACTATTAAATAAATTACGCGATAAATATAAGGGTATTTTCGTAACCAAAGCTATCCGATACACATATATTCATTCATTTTAGAGTTGTCCGGACAGTATGTGAATCAATGACCGGCATGTGAAACTAACAAAAAAGAAAGCTGGTATGTTTCAGCAGGATTCCCCACAAAATATAATTGCAGACAGATAAAATCATCATTATCGTAACAAGCAGACAGAAGATTCATTATCTTTGTGGAGTCGCAAACAACTAATAAACAGAAATAATGACGAAATTTATCAATCCATTTACCGACGTAGGATTTAAAAAAATCTTCGGGCAGGAAATGACCAAAGACTTGTTAATTGATTTCTTGAACGACCTGCTGGTAGATGAAAAACATATAATAGACATAACCTTTCTCGATAAGGAAATACTACCCGAGTATATGGGCGACCGAGGGGTGATTTACGATATCTACTGTATCACTGAAAGCGGAGAACAGTTTATCGTAGAGATGCAGAACAAGCAACATGTACACTTTCGTGAACGTGCCTTGTATTACCTTTCAAAGACTGTTGCCCGGCAGGGTGAGAAAGGAGCTGAATGGAAGTTTGACCTGAAAGCCGTATACGGTGTGTTCTTTATGAATTTCCGGTTGGACAATTTGCCGCATAAGCTTCGTACGGATGTTGTGCTTACAGATCGTGACACGCACGAACAATTTTCCGACAAGCTTCGTTTTATTTTTATCGAGTTGCCTGCTTTTTCGAAGGAGGAACAAGAGTGTGAGACTGACTTTGAACGATGGATTTATGTACTGAAGAATATGGAAACGTTGAAAAGATTGCCATTCAAAGCCCGTAAATCGGTTTTTGAGAAATTAGAAAAGATTGTAGATATCGCTTCGCTTTCAAAAGAGGAGCGGATGAAGTATGACGAAAGCATCAAAGTGTACCGGGATAATCTCGTGACGCTGGAATTTGCAGAACAGAAGGGACGTGCAGAAGGCAAAGAGGAAGGACGTGCTGAAGGTAAGGAAGAAACTGCCCGAAACCTGAAAAAGATGGGAGTTTCACTGGAAATTATCTCCAAAGCTACCGGATTGAGCATAGAAAAAATAGAAGCATTATAGTTTTCACCGTCTATCTGTATAGAACGGGATCGGTAAATATCCCATATTGCAAGATGAAGATCAAAGCTTAACTTTAAGTTGACCTTTGATCTTCATCTTTTATTTAATGTAAGTTTGATACAAAATCCCCCCTCTTTCTTTATCGGAAACAAAATTGTATAGTAAAAACAAAAAAAAGAGGATGCCACTAGGAAAAAGGGCGGGCATCCTCTTTGGGGGACAGAATAAGACACACTTTCACAAGTACAATCTTATCTGCTACTCCCCAACATGATTTCTCCACATTTCAGTGAAGAAAGGGGTTTATTGCGGAAATACAGACTTTCACAAGCATGCATTTCCTAATACTCTCATGTGAGGGTTCTCGTACGAATACGAAAAGATGTGGGGAACAAACACCTCACATGAGAATAGGGGAATATCTTTTAAAAAGAAAAGGGTTCTTGCTACAAATTTTATTCCGCTATACAGATACATACACGGTTTTCTTCAGGTTTCTGATAAGGCTGTACTGTATCTCCTTTATAACTGGTAATAATTCTATCGGCTGCTATTCCTTTAGCTTTCAAGGCTTCTACCACATTCTTTGCACGTTTCTCCGACAAAGTCATATTGATATTCGAGTTACCGGTTTCCTTGTCTGCATATCCGGTAACAGTAACTTTACTGATTGGGTTTTTCTCCATATATTTAATCATGACATCAATCTTTGCCAACTGGTCATCTTGCAGAAGTGCAGAGTTCAATGCAAAGAATATATTCTGTTTCATCGGCTCCACAACTACTACAGGTTTCGGTTCCGGCTCTTTTACAACAACAGGTTCCGGTTTGGGTTGTTCCACGACTACAGGTTCCGGTTCGTAATATACAGGAGCTGTTTTGGTATAGCTTTTTCCCAGTTTAATGGTCAAGCCGACGAGTGCGTTCAGCTGCCAGTCACAGTTGCCGGCTTTCTTTGAGTTGAACTTATCGGATAAAGCGTTGGCGTTGGCTTCGATATTGATGGCCAAGCGGTCGTTCAGTCGAAGGTCACAACCCAAGCCGAAACGTCCAGCCACAAGAAACTTGCCTTCCTGCCAGAGATATTCCAGTTCATAGGTGCGGGTGTCGAGTGCATTCGCTTCATCGTTGTCGAAACCACGGTTGAGCCCTACACCACCAAAAAGGTAGCCATTGAAAACACGTTTGGGGTTGAAGCCACAGCACAAAGTGCTAAGGTCAGCCATAATATCAAGGTTTCCCTGAAGATATTTGTACTGGTAAGTTTGTTCCGGAGTTACCCATCCACCCTTTGCCTGCCATCCGCTACCACCGATACGTGCTCCGAATGCAGGAGCAAACTTATATCCGATATTGATGGCAGCAGCGGGAGACATCAGATCGGTAAACTTTGCTTCACCTACGGTATGCGCGACTCCTACCTGTGCTTGGATAAACCAGTGAGGTTTGAATACGGTTTTACCTTCTTCTTTGATTTGGCGTTGTTCTTGAGCAAATGCTACCGTACCACTGATAGCAAGTATGGCTACTAATAAATTTCTTATTTTCATAATGTTATGTATTTAATGTCTTGTTACAGAAATCTCATACGATGTGTCACAACTATATATCAGGCAAATCTTATCACCCAATATCTGCTTTGTTATTATGAAAAGGGTGCTCTGACTAGAGCAGAGCACCCTTTCGGAATTAATATATGTCTAAGAATCGATAGACATTCAGAGATCTCTTAGTTCTTCGGATTAACTGTAATAGTCAATGTGGAAGAAAGTGTTCCCCAACCGTAGTTTACAGTAGCAGGAATAAAGATCTTGTAAGCGTATTCAATCGGTGATTTAACATTGACATACTTAACGGTATTACCAACTTGTTCTAAAGTAGCCTTATCAGGCAGTTTACCACCATTATATTTCAAGTCAGTAGTAACTTTATCAATGTCAAGTTTCACCTCACTGAATTCTCCATAATAGAACCAGTATTGTCCGAGATTAATAACTGAGCTACTGAATGTAGTCTTAGTCCATTCCCAGCATCCTGATTTCTGGCCATACGATGTTCCTTCGAAATTAGGCTGCAGTGTATGGTCATGCTTTTTAGCAACAGGTTCACCTGGAATCCATTCTATTACGGCAGGAGTATAGTCAATGCTTGCTATATATGTATATGTAATACTAGAACCAGCTGAAACAAGAACTTCTGTATAGTTTACAGTTCCATTAGCAGTCAGGCGATATCCGGCAGGTGCACCATTAAGTGCTTGTGCATAGAGATAATTACTAACCTCACCTTTAGTCACCATTGAATGCGGTGTTGTATACGTCTTGGTTGTTGTAGTTGTACCGTCAGTAATCTGTGTATAGGTGTATGTAGCCGAACCATTATACGTGGTGATAGGGCTGGCAGTAACGATGTCTACAGTTCCTGTTGTAGTTTTCAGACTTGCCGGAGTTACTATATTGTAATGTCCCTCAGTCAGTTCATATTCAGGTACACAGACTCTCTTCCAGTATGAAGAAATATCTTCAGTTTCCACCACACTCGGAGATACGATAGCATTGCCACTCCAATCCATCAGCAAACCGTTCCATTGGAAGTTAGCAATGTCACCACCTGTCACAGCGTCTGTCAGAGTAACTCCACTAGGCATATTCAAGCTAACAGGACGGATAAAGTTAACCATAAATTCATTTACAGTAATCTGATCACCACTTTCCAAAGTATAGATGTGTGCAACTGAAGCTTGCAGACCACCTGCGCTATTCAGAGCAGCCTTAACAGCAGTAGCATTAGCACCGTCCTTATCCAATGAGATCGTTTCTCCGTCAATCTTAACACCAGCCAAAACTTTGCTTGTAGCTTTTCCGTCAGAATAAGTCTTAGTTACAACATAACGATGTGTTACACAAGTCGGAAGTCCCTTCACGTCGTACTTATCATAAGCAAGACCCAATTCCTGATGAATCAGACATCCGTCTGCAGGATCTTCCGGAGTATCAGGTACTTCAGCGTTCACCTTAAAGAACTTAAGTTCTCCATCAATGTTCTGCCAGAACAGTTCGTTCTTCACTGACTCTAAGGTAGCTACCGGCAACTTCACATTAACAATAAACTTGAATGTGATCTTATCCGGATACTTAGAAGACTGTAATTTGTTCTTAACAGTTATAGTAGCCACAAATTGAGAACCACCGGCACCGATAGCTTTGAGCTCGCCATGAGTAAATTCCCAAACGATCTTCTTCGTTGCTGTACCTACTTCAGTAGTACCATCTACAATCTTAGGAACAGACATTGAGAATACTTGATTATTCTTCTTTACTTCAGCAGTAGAGGTAGTATATATATTCCAGAATTCTTCATGACTCATACCAATGTTAGTACCATTAGTAATTTTGCGGTAAACATTTTCACGGATAAATTCTTCTGTAATAGTATATGAAGCCTCTGTTGCATTACATGCGAAAGTAAGTTCTTTAGCTTCGTTGCCCACTGTAAAGTCTGATTCTTTTTCAGCAATGAACTCAACTTTCACGAATCCGCGACGTACTACATTACCAGCTTCGTCCACCAATTCAACTTTCAGAATCGGAGTACGACCGAATGCTTCCGGATTGAATCCTTCTGCCTGGTACTTACCTTCGATAGCGTCATTACATTTGATCCATTTCTGCTGATTAGTTTCAGTATTACCCTCTTCAATATTATAAGCTGTAGATGCCACAGCGAATCTGTATGACAACTTATAATCAGCGATCGGGAATTCATCATGACCGTTATTACCGAAACAAGTAGCCACCAAATCTTTCAAATTGAATTCTTTATCATAAGGAATCTTGTAGCGAGGATCTTCTTTCGTACAAGCGTCGAACGTTGTTGCATAATGAGCCTCGTCAGCACCGGTAGTCAGTGTTTCCTTGTCAGCGATGCGAACATCTTCGTAAGACAGGATTGCATCGTATACAGCTACATACGGAGCAGTAATGACGGCATTTTTCTCACCTTCGTCCACAGCATTCCCTTTCAGCGTAGCCTGCAGAGCGATCATATTCGTTCTGTCAAGTCCCGGCTGAGTTGTGTGGGAGTTCAGGCGAAGAAGCTTGAAGTCAACAGTTCCTGTTACAGGATTAGCTTCCGGTTCTCCAACAATTTCAACCAACTTGCTTGCAGCAATTGCGCGAGTTGTTTCAACCACTTCTGCCGTACGGTCAATGTAGCCATAGTCAGCATTTGCCAACTTGAAGCTTGCCGGGTTGAAGTGATAGCTGGCAGTTGCCAAAGCAGCTGTAGAGAATTTATAAGAAGTAGCGGGGATACTTGCATTTTCACTCTCGCCCATCGGAGAATATTGCAAGGAAGTGAATCTAACAGCTTCAATACCGTCAACGAACAAATCGGGAGCAAGCGAAATGCTTGTCAGACGAGATACCACCAACGTATGCAGACCTGCCAAGTTCTGATTGATAGCTGTAATTTGACCGTTGATTTTCTTGATATCAGCCTGAATATCTTTGATATCTCCTTTAATAACATCCAGTTCGTCCTCTATAGCATCTTTCAAATCACTGATAGCTGTTGCATTTTTAGAGATCAAGTCTTCCAGACTTCCTTCGCCGCCACTGATTTTTTTCCACAAAGCGTCGAGATCCTCTTGTGCGGCTTTGATATCATCTTGTGCAGCTTTGATGTCATCCGCATTAACGTCTATTTTGGCTTCCAATGTGATTTTCACATATTCATCCAGTTCTTTCAACGTTGTAGCGAAGTCCTCGTCTGCCGATTGCAATGCCTCGATAGCGTCCTGAGCACTCTTGATAGCCTCTGTATTTTCTTTCACAGCGCCATTCTTCAGGTTGCTCAAACCAGCCTCAATACCATCAATACGAGCACCAAGCAATTTTGACGCTTCTTCGAATGCGGTAACATCGAGTTTCTTGTCAATGGCGGCCTGCATTGAATTTCTCAAAGCTTCCACCTGTTTCGTTGCTTCTTCAATAGCGTCAGCCTTTGCCTGTGCAGCAGCAGCTTCGGCCGCTTTCGCAGCAGCTAACGCTGTAGCAGCATCAGCCTTAGCCTGATCACCGGCAGCTTTGGCAGCATCGGCGGCAGTCTTAGCAGCGTCAGCAGTAGCCTGAGCAGCATCAGCAGCAGCTTTCAAAGTAGTCAGCTGAGTCTGAAGGTCAGTAATAGTGCTTCCACTTTTGTCAATTTGTTCTTGCAACCCCTTGATGTCATCATCGTAGTCTTTACAAGAAGTAAATGTACCCGCTGAAGCCGCTAATAGCGCTCCAAACAGGACGACACTTAAATACTTTTTGTTCATGATAAAAAACTTTTAATTTATAAATTAAAAAAATAATAAAAATATTGTTTCTCGTTTTGGATTATGAATTCCCTTACTACATCCCATGTTTTATTCCTTTCATTTCTTGTGCAAACCTCCTTTTCTTAATTTGTTTTCCACTTTCAATTACCTTACACAATATACTTTGAAGCATATAGACTATATTAGCCTTTCCCGTTACTCTGTAGGTAACGGGAAAACCTTTGTGCCTGCCCCGGAGGGGTAAGCAATACTGAAAAATCATTTATGGAATACAGAAACATCTTTACCCCTGCTTCTAAGAGGCGGCAGAGGGGAGGGAAATCTATTATCTAAAAATTAAAGGCTACAAAGTCTAACGCTAAGAAATCCGCTGTTTTATTGTGTTATTTGTCTTTTTTTAGTTGTTTATCAGAAAAAATATCATTTTTGTTTGCATGTTTTCCAAAATATATCCATCTTTGCAACGCTATTCAGCTCCGTTACCTACAGAGTAACGGGTTAAAAATCAACAAATTGCCAACAGCATTGAGTGTTTTATAAAATCCACCACCTTTTTATTGGCTTCATCTATTTTCTTATTCCGGAAAGGTTTGAGATACGTCTCGGTCACTGTGATCGAAGAGTGTCCCATAGCTTCAGAAATAACGCCCGGGTGAATTTCACAATAGTAAGCTGTCGTTGCCCATGTATGGCGGGCAGTATACGAACTAAGTTTATCCCCCAGTCCTAACATTTCACCTAGCAACATCAGTTGTCTATTGAAATTGCGGAGTGCCAACTGGTATTCATGATAAGCCTCCTTCGTCCCTTCCCGACTATTTAATAACGGAAATAAATAAGGAGATGACGTGTCATGATTCATATACCTTTTTAATATGGCCATCGCTTCCGGAGTTAAAGTCACTGACAAAGGACGCCCGGTCTTCCGCCTGCGATAAGTGATCACATTGTCGTGCAAATCACTTTTACGCAAATAAGCAAGATCGACAAAAGGCAGACCACGGAGCAGAAACATCAGGACAAACAGTTCCTGCGTACGACGCATAGCAGGAGTCACGGCAGGAGACGAAGGTAATTTGGCAAAAACCTTCTGCATATCCTCATCACACAACGCCCGCTTACGGTCCGCACGCGTGCCGGTATATACAGAACGAAACAAATGCGGTACATAAACAGCCCCACGACAATCTACCGCACGATTATAGACCGCACGAAATGTGCGTAAATAAGTAGATACAGTATTCCAACTGCATCCACGGCCACGAAGGTGAATCTCGAAGCCTTTTAACCACTCAGGGGTTACCTCATGAAATGTAAAATCCCCTTTCCCACGATAAGCAATGATGGCATTGAGACTGCTACGGTAGACGTGCGCAGTACCAAAGTTTCCCTCCATCTGTAGTCCCTTGGCTACTTGCTTCATAAATGCTACTACTTTTAACATTTTAATCACTATTAAATAAATTACGCGATAAATATAAGGGTATTTTAGCATCTCTCCAAAATACCCTTCAGACATATACTCATTCACCGGCAGAATGATCCGACCAACAAATTTCGCCATGCGTCTGAGAGTAAAACAACAAAAAAAGAAACCGCTATGTTTTTTTCATAAAGTTTCCGCCACAAATAAATGGTTATTATAATCAACAAATAACCCTAATTACAAATTTAATAAAGCAGGTATATACATATAAATTTACAGATGTAAAAACGAAAAATAAAACTAAATTATTTTATACTATTCAATCAATTTATTTTTCATAACTTTGCAGAAAATAAACCACAAACAGTGGTTTATATCAAATAAATAAATTGAATATGACAAAAACAGAAAAAGAAGTCACAAAAGGCTACATTATCAATGGATTCAAACATTTTACCCAGCTCGCTACGGAATACTTCCCGAATCATGCAAGCTGCAGTTCGGCAAGAAAAAGTATGCGAGAGAAAATCGACGAGAACTTATCGTTGAAATCGGAACTGGAAAAGGCAGATTACACAGAGCATACCATCATCCTAAGCCCGAAGATGCAGCAAATCATTTGGGCGCACTGGGGACCTCCTCTCATTTCACTGCCGGACAGCTGCCCCAACGAATCGCATGACGCCTGACATGAATCGTCCTCAAAAAGAAAATCGAACTATATATTTTTAAATATATAATTTATTAGTTATTCTATTATTATGGTTTCGCTATGCGTTTCAGACTTTTTTCAAAATCCGATATAATACACTTATAATCAAAGCATTATACCACCTTAAAAGTGTTCCGCTATGCGTTTCACCCAAATGAGTACCTTCACCCTCCAAACAGAGGCTCCAAAACAACCAAACAGAAGCTTCGTTTACCACAGACAGAGGCTCCGTTTCATCCAAACAGAGCCTCTGTTTTCTTCCTTTCTTTCATCACACCTGCTACAACAGGCAGCACACACCGCCAAACTACAATTTACGTCCTCACAAGATTTAGTACATCCATGCACATCCATATACGTACCCCCATTTAGGTATTTTGAAGCAATCAACCTAATTTCGGGCAAAATTTAAAACAGAATCTTACATGCAAAAAATGAATCCGCAAGACATCAAGTATGGCTACATCATCGTCCCCAAAACTCTGCTGACAGAGCAATTCACAAACTGTGACACCCACGAAGGAGAGGTTGAAGCCTTCCTGAAAATTATCATGAAAACCAACTACTCAGAAACGCAGCACACCGACTACTGGAACAACGTCATAGTGTGCCAAAGAGGCGAAAGTCTGCACAGCTACCGCAGCTGGAGCGTCATCTTGCATTGGTCGGCGAGCAGAACTTACCGTTTCATACAACATCTGCAAACTAAAGGAATGATCGAAATCATCCCACACAAGAATACCGCTGCCCTGCACATCCGCATCGTCAATTATGATAGCTGGGTAAATATGCCCATTCCTACTGCCGGCCGACAGCTCCAAAAGAAAAAAGCCAGCGACGAAAAGTTCCGCCTCTTCTGGGACGACTACCACAACATCCTACAGCTCCCCAAAGAGAACATCGCCAAGGCGCAGCGTATCTGGAAAAAGCTGAGCGAAAAAGAACAGCAGCTCGCCATCGACCATATCGAAGAATATTATTATCATCAGACAAACATGAAATTCACGTTACATGCCTGCAGTTATTTATCCAATAAAGCCTTTCTGAATGAATATGAATACTGACAACAGAGTTTCTCCGCAGGCTCCGGAGATAGAAGAAGCCATACTGGGCGCCTGCCTGATAGAACAGGAAGCCATGCCGCTCGTAGCCGACACGCTGCGTCCGGAAATGTTCTACAGCATGCGTCACCAAGTGATCTACGCCGCCCTGCTGGCCATGTACCAGGCAGGAATGAAGATCGACATCCTCACCGTAAAAGAAGAGCTTGCCCACCGGGGCAAGCTCGAAGAAGCCGGCGGAGCATTCGGTATCACGCGACTGAGCAGCATAGTAGCCACCTCGGCACACATCGAATATCACATGCAGATCGTACACGAGAAATACCTGCGGCGGGAAATGATACTAGGACTCAACAAACTCCTCGCCTGCTCCCTGGACGAAACAATGGACATAGCCGATACGCTGATAGATGCGCACAACCTGCTCGACCGCCTGGAAGGTGAATTCGGCCACAACGACCACATGCGCGACATGGACGCACTGATGACCGACACAATGGAAGAAGCCGAACAGCGTATCGCCAAAAGCGTAAACGGAATTACCGGCATCCCCACCGGCCTGACGGACCTGAACCGCATGACGTCCGGACTGCAAAACGGAGAACTCATTGCCATCGCCGCACGCCCCTCGGTCGGAAAGACCGCCTTCGCCCTCCATCTGGCGCGGCAGGCTGCCATGCAGAAACATGCCGTCGCCGTCTACAGCCTTGAGATGCAAGGAGAACGACTTGCCGACCGCTGGCTGTTGTCCGCCAGCGACATCAACCCTTACCGCTGGCGCACAGGCATCCCTAACCCGCACGAAGTAGCGGAAGCGCACACCACCGCCGCAGAACTGGCACGGCTACCGATACACGTAGACGACAGCACATCGATCAGTATGGACCATGTACGTTCCAGCGCACGGCTCCTTAAAAGCAAGAGTGCATGCGATCTGATCATCATCGACTACCTGCAACTTTGCGACATGAACACCGGACAGAAGAACCGCAACCGTGAACAGGAAGTGGCACAAGCCACCCGCAAGGCTAAATTGCTCGCCAAGGAACTGAACGTTCCCGTCGTATTGCTTTGCCAGCTAAACCGCGAGTCGGAAGGCCGTCCCGGTGGCCGGCCGGAACTATTCCATCTACGCGAAAGCGGCGCCATCGAGCAAGACGCGGATGTAGTGATGCTGCTCTACCGCCCTGCACTGGCACGGCTCACTACCGACCGGGAAAGCGGCTACCCGACCGAAGGACTGGGGGTAGTCATCGTAGCCAAACAACGCAATGGAGAGACAGGGAACGCATACTTCAGCCACAATCCTTCTCTAACGAAAATTACGGACTATACACCACCATTGGAAGTATTACTGAAACAAGCAAAATAAAAACAGAATCAAAACAATATTATATTACATAATATTATTTCTAATATTTTCCGATTTTATTTCATATTTGCAATGAAATAAATGGCATAATGCTTGACTTTACCTCTTATATTTCGTATATTTGTAATGTCATAGAGAAACAAAATAATTATTACTTAAACCTTAACTTTTTAAATTTATGAATGTTTCAGTAGAACGCTATCAGCGAAGAAAGTACGTAAGTCAGGAGAATTCCCCGATGCTGTATTACGTACGTCAGAAATCGGGTACAGTAAGAGTGATGGACGTCGAAAAACTGGCAGATGCCATCGAAGCCAACTCTTCACTCACAGCAGGAGATGTAAAACATGCCATCGAAGCTTTTGTAGAGCAACTCCGCCTGTCACTCACCCAAGGTGACAAAGTGAAGATCGACGGTCTGGGTACGTTTCACATCACACTGTGCAGCGAGGGGACAGAGAAGGAAAAAGATTGCACGGTCCGAAGCATCCGCAAGGTGAATGTCCGGTTTGTAGCGGATAAAGCACTGCATCTGGTGAACGCAAGTCACACCAGCACACGAAGCGAAAACAACGTGGAATTCGTACTAGCAAGCAAAGGTGACACGGAAGGCGGAAATGCCGGCGGAGGAAACACCGGAGGCGGAGGAAACAGCGGAGGCGATGAAGAAGCTCCGGACCCGACAGTTTAACAGGACTTTTTTTGGGGAAGGGCAGTACAAAACACTGGAGCAGCCCTCCCAATTGAAACTGACTAAAAAGTCAATAGTATCTCAATTCCCCTCCTTCGGGAAAGATGGGTGGCTGAAAGCCGGGGTGGTAGGTAAAACAAGGTTTATTCCTATTCTATTGTAAATAACAGAGTTATGCATTCACCTACCACCTCCCCCTACGGGGACTCCTCCTTCCCGAAGGAGGAGAATTAAGATACTACCGACTTTTAGTCAGTCTCAGGTTCGTCGCTTCGCTCAGAATGAGAGATACTATATCGAACTAACCTTAATGTACAACTCCCCCCATTATCAATTATCAATTATCCATTAAAAAAAATGCTAGATAAAATTATCGAGATTATTATGACTATCCTCCCTTTCCTGGGTAATCGTAAAAAGCGTAAAGCGATGGCGCAAGACGTCAAAGAATTCAGCGAACTGGTGAAAGACCAGTATACCTTCCTGATGGAACAGCTGGAAAAGGTACTGAAAGATTATTTCGACCTGAGCGCGAGAGTGAAAGAAATGCACACCGAAATCTTTTCGTTGAGAGAACAACTTGCACAAGCTGCCACATTACAGTGCGTAAACAAAGAGTGCCTACAGCGTACACAAAGCGAGGCATCCATCTCTGAAGCTTAATGCCGGACAGATTATGAGAACGATCAACTTAATCGTAATTCACTGCTCCGCCACACGCGAAGACAAGGATTTCACGGAATATGACCTGGACGTCTGCCATCGCCGACGCGGATTCAACGGAGCGGGTTATCATTTTTATATCCGCAAAAACGGGGATATAAAGTCTACCCGACCGATAGAAAAGGTCGGTGCCCACGCCAAAGGTTTCAACAGAGAAAGTATCGGTATCTGCTATGAAGGCGGGCTCGACAGCAAAGGTCGCCCCAAAGATACCCGGACCGAATGGCAGAAACATTCACTGCGGGTACTGGTTCTTACTTTACTGAAAGATTATCCGGAATGCCGCGTATGCGGTCACCGCGACCTTAGTCCCGACCGGAATGAGAACGGAGAGATAGAACCGGAAGAATGGGTGAAAGCGTGCCCTTGCTTCGATGCGGAAAATAACTGGAAAGCATGAGGCAGAAATCAAGAAAAGTTTTAATTGAATAGCCTATAAACAAGAAAACTCCAATTGCCCGACCAAACTAAGTCGAAGCAGTTGGAGTTTCTACCTTTATAAAATAGATCATCAGGATATCTCCTCTGAAGGAAATCAATCAACAAGCCTATTATAATGCAATAAACCGAAGTACTGATGCTGTAAATAGTGGTATCTTCATTGACTTCATGCTACAAGAAATATACGAAACACTAAAGAAACGGCAAGGCGATCCTATAGTAACAATGAAAGCGACAAAGGATGTCGGTATAAATGTCGGTATAAACGAACAAAAAGTTCTGGAACTTTTGAGAAAAAACAATCAAATTACCGCCAAAGAAATCGCCGGACTTCTAGGTATCAGCCTAAGGCATAGCGAACGCCTGATCACATCATTAAAGCAAAAAGGTATGATTCAGCGAGTTGGATCAAATAAAAACGGATACTGGGAAATTATAGTAAAATAAGGCTACTTTTTATTTCCAACCTTCATCAAAGCAAGCCCTATCACAATCCAGACCATCTCACGCACGCGAGTGATCAATGCCGCATAGACTCCATAAGCTCCGGAAAGGGAAAGCCCGCCTACCGCAAGGGCAAATCCTCCCTCACGGCCACCCAACTGCATAGGCAAGAAGAACAAAAGATTGGCTAGTAAAGAAGAGAAGGCAGCAATCAGGCAGCAATCTGCAAAACTGACACTCCTTGTCAGCACATTGAGGATCAGCCAGATTTCCAGACAACTGACCACACGTGCCGTATATTCCAAGAATAAAGCGGCATAAAAAGCTCCCTTCTTCTGTTGATGAAGCAAGGCTATCTGTTTATCTATGTTCTCCAACTGTTCCCGATGGGAGTCGGCAAAACGGATTACTTTCTTTTTCAGAAAAGGAAGATGACTGCCCAGACGAACGAAAGCAACTGCCATCCCATGCTGATAGCCTTTTACAAACAACATAGCTACCAGCAGGCAGAAGACGGTGATCGTACCCAAAATGGTTCCCATCACCCACCCTACCGGATAAAGGCAAAGGTATAGCAAGACAGAACTCAGCCAAAAGCAGAAATGAGAAAAGATGTGCATCATCACGTAGAGAATCACCGAAGAAGTGGCTCTCTCCACTCCTATATACGGTTTCAGTTCCATGATGCGATACGGCTCACCGCCCATCAGTCCGACGGGAGTTACGTAATTCAGGGCAAAACCCGTAACGGTAAACTTATAAAGCCGGGCAAATGAAAACCCCGGCTTCCCTCCGCTACGTATAATGATGTACCACGATGTAGTATTAATCAGATAAACGAACAGCCACAGCAATAATACCAAAGGCAAATATACTCCTGCCCTTTTCAAATTTGCCCAAAGTTCCTGATAATCCATATCGAAAGTGAATATCATGATCAGGACGGCGACAATGCCAAAAGCCAGGAATATATTGCGGTATTTGTTCTTCACTATTTAATATACTGATAATATCGGTCAAAGAAGTTTCTGAATCCGCGAATCTTCATCAGTCCGTACTCAAAGAACAGCCAGCCGAGCAGTGCACAGGAGATTCCAAGGAGTACATCTATAATATAGTGATGACAAGAGTAGATCGCTGTTCCCCAGATGCCTGCCATGATAACAGAGAAAAGGGCAATCACATACCATCTGCATTTGCCGATAATGGCATACACCAATGCCACAACCATATATGCCGCATGAAGGGAAGGAACGGCAGCAAAGACATTTGCGTTTCTTCCATAAATGGAGTCGAAGATAGTCACGCCAAAAATCTCGTCGAAGCGACCGAGCCCCGCCACATTACCCGGAGTATTCAGTATCGGTTCGAAACCGTAGTTGATAGCATACCAGGGGGGAGCAGCCGGATGGATATAATAGCCGGCAAAGCCGATTAAGTTGACAAACAAAAAGACTAATGCAAAGCGAAGATAAGTTTTTCTCTCTTTCTTAAAGTACAGACAGAGTCCGAACAGGATAGGCACAGGGACCCAGCAAAGATAGAAGATGCCGGCGAAGACATCTGCCACCGCCCAATGATGCACGGCAAAGTACTCACAAGGAGTAACCAGCACACCATTATCCATCACTCCGAACAACGACTTTTCGAGATTATAAAGTCCGGCCACATCAATCGGATTTACTTCGTAATTGGGGCAGATACGCATCCAGTCATACGAGATCCCGAAAATGGCGAAAGGCAGTAAGGCCACTGCCAGCTTCCGGGTAGGTAGTCCGGCAAAAAATAAAACCAGATAGAGTGCCGCCATCAGCAGATGTTCGGAACGGAGTCCGATACAAGCAGCTGTCAGCAGAAGAAAAAGAGCCATGATGACAATAACGGTCAGGGTTTCTTTCTTCGACGGCATTTGAATTGTTTTTATCATTAAGGATGTTATTTTAATTAGTCATTCTTCTTTTCGTTCGCTGTCATCACCTTATAGCAATGTCTCACGCGTGCGAAAGCTGTGATATTGGCGAACACAGCGACGATTGTCAAAGGCACCATCAATATCAGCATCGGATCAAAAGCGGTAATATCCTTGAATACACCGCAGAACAAGGCTCCGAGACTTGTCAGAACCACACGCTCCGGGCGTTGCATAAATCCAACCTTGCACTCAATGCCCAGACCTTCGGCGCGGGCACGCACATAGCTCACCATCAGCGAACCGATCAGGGCAACAAACGCAATGATAGCGTAAATGAAATAGTCTTTGACTGACAAATAGTAACAGATACCGAAGAAAGTCATCAACTCACTGTAACGATCAAGCACAGAATCGTAGAGGGCACCGAATTTGGAACTCATGTTTCCCAGACGTGCCACACGCCCGTCCATCATATCGAACAATCCGGCAAAAAGGATCACACCTCCTGCCCATCCAAGAATGGACAAATCATTCTGTCCGCCACAGATACCGGCATAGACAAACATACCTGCCGCTACCACATTCAGAATAAATCCGGTAGTAGTGATAAAATTAGGGGTGATGCCTATTTTAATCATTCCATGTATCAAAGGATTGATAATCTTATAAATCAGTTGCTGTAAGTAATCTCTGTAATTCATATACCTAAATCTGTTTTTATCTAAATCTTCTGTTTTCTTTCAATTTCTTTTAAACAAGCTTCTTATATCTATATTCCGGTAAACAAAGAAACGCTGCATATTATAATTCCAGAACAACGCTACAATGACTGCCACCACCACTTTAGGGATGATGAAGAAGTCACCGAAATATTGGCTGAGTGTATCACGTACCCACGGAATTTTCGCTAACGATTCCGTCAGAGTGTACGTCCCCCACGTATTCAGCCAAATACTGCAAACCCACACTATTATGAATTTTACAGCAACATGCGTTTTTTTCCCTTTCGATTTAAAAGTCCATTTATAATTGATAATGCAATTGATAATTCCTCCATAGATAGCGCCCGCCAAGGTAGCATATACATAGTAGACATCAAATAGCCTTACCAGAAGGATAGTCACCAGAAAGTCTGCAATAGTCGCCATTTGAGCCGAAAGCTGCGCCCTTAAAAACATAAAGACTCCACCCTTCTGCGAGATCATCCGTGCAACTCTTTTCAGCCAATCACCCATCGTGCCACCGCTATCAAGATAAAACTATATACACCCGCCAGTACATCATCCATCATTACCCCTACTCCACCTTTAAAGTTCTCCATCTTGCGTACTCCCAATGGCTTTACGATATCAAAAATACGGAACAGAGCAAAAGCCGCTATCACGTACCAATACCACCGGTCATTATCGGGAACTGCCAGTAACGGAATCCACACACCTACCATTTCATCGACTACCACACGTGACGGGTCTTCGCCCCAACAAGACTCCAACTTATTGGCAGCCCAAATACCTGCAAAGGTAAAAAGAACCACCAAAGCAGCAGTCGTCCATAATAAAGCAGTGAAAGGAAGCAGGAAGTAAAGTGCAATCCAGATGATAGAAGCCAGCAATGCCCCGGCCGTACCGGGAGCAAAAGGAGAAAAACCAGAGCCAAAGCCCGTGCCTATTAAAACAGGTAGAAAGGAAGGTCTCTTCATTAATAGTTGAGAGTTGAGAGTTGAAAATTGAGAGTGGAGGATGATTGGATGTGCTCCAAAAATAAAAGTTGAAAGTTAAAAGTTGTCTAATGCTGCAATTACATTGCAACAACTTTCAACTCTCAACTTTCAACTCTCCACTTATTTAATTAAGCTAAATAATCAGGTTCTTTTTCACCAATCATGTTACGCAATGTCTGTTTTACCATTCTCCATTGTGTGAACAGGTCGTGTTCCGGCTGATGTTCGAAATCATGCATCGGGCTCTTGCAGAAGAATGACAACCAAGTCTGGATGCCACACATACCTGCACGCATTGCCAAATCACTGAACAATACAAGGTCGAGCGCGATAGGAGCAGCAAGGATAGAGTCGCGGCAAAGGAAGTTTACCTTGATTTCCATCGGATAGCCCATCCATCCGAAGATGTCGATGTTATCCCATGCTTCTTTGTTGTCCTTACGGGGAGGATAGTAGTTGATGCGTACTTTGTGGTAAACGTCTCCATAGAGATCCGGATATTTTTCCGGTTCGAAGATGGTGTCGATTACAGACAGCTTACTAACTTCTTTTGTCTTAAAGTTGTCCGGATCATCCAGCACTTCACCGTCACGGTTACCGAGGATGTTGGTAGAGAACCAACCGTTCACACCCAGCATACGAGTCTTGAACATCGGAGCCAATACGGTTTTCATCAGTGTCTGACCGCTCTTGAAGTCTTTACCGGAGATAGGAACATTCTTCTGTTTAGAGAATTCCCACATGGCCGGAGTATCTACACACAAGTTAGGAGCACCCATCACAAACGGAGCATCTTCTGCGATAGCAGCGTATGCATAACACATACTCGGAGAGATAACTTCTGTGTTGTTATCTTTCATTGCTTTCTCCAAAGCAGCGAGTGACATGTGTTCGTCTGATAACGGAATGTAGATTTCGGTACTTGCAGCCCACAGTACAACAACGCGTTCGCAGTTGTTGGCAGCCTTAAAGTCGCGGATGTCCTGACGGAGTTGTTCTACCATTTCCCAACGGGTAGCAGCCTTCTTGATATGTGTACCATTCAGACGTTTTGCCCAGTTGTGATCGAAAGCTGCAGGCATCGGCTTGATAGCTTCCAGTTCATCTTTCACACCGTTCAGGTCTTTTTCTTTCAAAACCTCGGCATACATAGCAGCTTCATATGCGTTGTCCGGGAAAATATCCCATCCACCGAAAACAATGTCGTTCAAATCAGTCAAGGGCACAACGTCCTTGATGAGTTTTTCTTCGTTGTTTTCCATGCGCATTGTGGCTAACTGTGTAATAGATCCTATCGGTTTTGCCAGTCCCTTGCGAGAGGCTAGTGTACCTACAATCATTGTGGTGGCAACCGCACCACCTACTCCAACTACCAACACGCCAAGACGTCCAGTAGCGGGTTTAATTTCTTGTTTCATTTCTATTCTATTAAAATTAAACTAAAATTGATGCAAAAATAAGATTAATTAATTACTAAAGCGACCTTTGTTTGCTATATAAACATTGCAATTAGCAGGATTTAACTTTTAGAAGGTCATGTGAAGACTTATCCTCAGGCCGGACTTGTCAATATCGGGCGAATCCCTATATGTGAGCCGCCAGACGTAGTCTAAACGTAATACCTTGAAAATGTTTTCAATACCCACACCCGCCTCCACGTAAGGTGTTTTTCCCATTGTACGGGTACTTGCTATCGGAAAAGCGAACAAACCGTCTGTCATATCCGGATTATTCTTATCACTCAAATGCCCATAAAGTCCACGACAGGAAACTATTTCCCTCCATTTCAGTTTTTTCAACAATGGGATACGATTGAACAACCACCCGTTGAGGAAATAGGTGACGTCCCACGAAAAGTATTCATCATTCATAAACTCCATAGCATTCATTAACGAATAGGATTCCGGCTGAATGGTGTAGGAAAGGTTCGCATTCGGCATAATGAGCAACGGAAAGGGAACTTTATCCCATACCTTCCCTGCTTTCAGAATAATATCCGTATAGCCGAAAGCGGAAAACCAGAAACGTTTCTGTATACCCGCTTCGGTATGATTATAGGTGTAATCACTTCCCAGTACTCCTTTTCCGGCAATGGTGTGCGACAGTGTAAACACCGGAGCATCCAGCGATACAGGGAAGCGGTTCCATTGTGTCTGAAAGAATTTCTCGTTCGGGGCATAGCGCAGCTTCAACTCCGCCGCACTGGTAGAGAAGTCTTTAACCGGAGAGTAAACCTCACCGTCTTTCCGCAGAAAAGGAATCAGGTAGCTCGATTCATCCGTCCGCCTGCGTGCCGTTAGCTGGAAGGAGAAACCGGAATAAAACTCATTGGTATAGGTCATTTCCGCTTGCCGGTAATAGCCGATACGATCATCCTTCTCACGCTTCAAGGCAAGGAAGACATTGTCTTTGCTTGTGTACAGATAGTTTTGTCCGTATTGATTAACGTCCGATTCATAACGTACTTTCAGTGAATGGATGGGAAATTCATTGGCATATTCCTTTTTCTTTTTAAAGGAGTATTCTACTTCCGCCAGTCCTTTCAGCCTTTCGTCTTTGAAGCCATAAGCGATATAGCCTTTGCCGAACAGATGAGGGTTGAGCCATGCGGTCGTCATTCCACCAGCACGGATACGCGGTCCTTCCAGCGTATTCCCGCTGATGGTGGCATTCATGGGACCGATATAGAAAAGAGGGGCTTCTTTGGAGGTCGGGATGTATCCGGTGAAGAGAATGGACAGCACCTTTTCCGTCCAATAATAGACCGGATAGCCACGCAGTTGCGCCATCAGGCGGTCTACGGAGTTCTCCTGTTGCGAGATGGCTGCTTGCGGACGGTTCTCCGCCCAGAAAGTTTCGGGTCGGGACAGCGCTTCGGTTTCTTCGATGATACGTTCCGGTTTGGTGAAGGCTTTATCGGCTTCCTCGGTCGGAAGGAAAGAATAACGACTGTAATCCGCCACCCGACGGGCAAAGATACCATCCTGCCCTTCGGTCAGTTTGAATTCTACGGTGATACTTTCATGGTCGAGCAGACGAGTACCGTCTTCTGCCCGCTTAAATTCCTGTTCAAGCAGCATATAATCGACAAAGTTCAGATTGATCTTCTTCGGGAAGTTAAGCACGGCACGTTTGACAAAGTAGGTAGAGTCGAGCGTGACATACAAGTGCCCGTTAAAACCGAAAGATTCGGAATTAAAGGGAGTGAAAGCAAGGTCCGCACAGGTTTCACCGCCGATCTGCAAGGTATCCATCAGATAATATTTGTAGAATCCTGTCCCGATGCGGGATAAGGGGCTGACGAACTTATTGGTGAACAGGGAGATGTTGTTCTCGTAAATGTCCACGTCTTTAAAGACTTCATTAATAGCAGCCTGCATACCTTGTTTGGAAAGGAACTCATCGACTCCTGCCTGCTTGCGTCCCTTCACCCACTGCTTTTCGGAATGAGGAGATTTGCGGTAGTAGTCCGTAGCAAGAAGTTCACGGGCAGAGACGGTCAGTATCGGTTTTCCGGTGACGGCAGAGGTGTCTACATATTCTGTCAGGAAATCAAATTTGCGGTATAGCCATTTCTTCTGTTTCTCTTCGTCGAAGTTGTTCAGCGCAAAGGTAGTCTTCTCATAACGGTCGCGCTGCCAGAAGTCTTTCTCATTAGGAGAATGGTCGTCACGGTGTTCTATCATCCGACGGACAAACTCCACAGCGGGATTGTCTTTCTTACGGTAATGCTCGCGTTTAGGCTTCACCAATACTTCGTTGAGCGCATATGTAGCGGGAGAAAGTGCTACTTTATACGAAAGATTACGTGCCGGATGGATCAGCCGGCTATATTCATTATAGCCTACGGTTGAGATCACAAGCACTCCTTCGGAGCGATGAGTTTTGAAATAAAAGCGTCCGTCACTTCCGGTAGTCGTTCCTTCGGTCGTGTTTTTCAGACGTACAGATACATAAGATAAGGGTTCTCTGGTCAGAGAATCAGTCACCACACCCTGCACTATGTATTGGGCACTTAGCGGAATACTGATAGCCAATAAAAGAAAGAGCGCTACTGCACCTTTAATTATTAATCTCATATCTTATACCTTAACATCCTATTGAATTGAGCGGGGCAAAGGTAGGAGGGATTTCAGAACAAAAAAAGGTCTATATAGCGGAAGAACTGTTCTCGTTTGACATTTGATCAGGGAAAAAGAATACGGAATCTGGTCAATCCGTCGGCATAAGTCCGCAGAGAGAAGGTACAGCCGTGACGCATCAGAACCTCCCGGATAAAGATCAGTCCGATTCCCTGACCATTGGGCTTGGTGGAGAAGAACGGGCTGAACAGCTTCGCTTCCACCTCTTTGCTGATTCCCTTGCCGTTGTCCACCACTTCGACAATGGCAGGAGAAAGGGTGCGGACGATAATCTCTCCATCCTTCTCGATGCTTTCCGCAGCATTCTTGATGATGTTTACCAATACCTGTTCGAAGAGGGAGGCATCCATTTTTACCTCTTTCAGCGTTTCGTCTATCTCCAGACGAAGTTTTATGTTCCGGTCGGTACACATACCTTCCATAAAACGTTTGCATGTAAATGCGAGGTCATTCAGGTCGACAAGCGTGAGCGTCGGTTCGGGAATCTTCACTACATCGGCAAAACGGGTGATGAAACGGCTCATAGAGAAACAGCGTTCGGTACATACACGCATGACATCGCAAATATCATCCATGCCTTCTTCGGTAGAAAGCGCCTGTTCTACCGTATCCAGTGTGGAGGTTATTCCGGCAGTAGTGTTGTTCACTTCGTGGGCAATCATGCGGATTACTTTCTCGTAGGCTTTCTTCTCTGCCTTCATCACTTCGTCCGTCAGACTTTCTATCAGGAAGAAGGGGTGCTGAAATCCACGGTCAATAAAAGAGGAATGCGTACACCTATAAATATTCGAATCATTCAGACGGACGGTAGCCGTTTCTCCTTTCGGTACGTTTGCCAACTCGGCGGCAAGCGGAGAATCTATCTCGTTCATCTTTTTACCCAGAACATCTTCCTGACGGACACCCAGCATTTTCTGCGCCATCGGGTTCAGCTCGGAAAGGTCCTCGTCCAATGTGGTGAGGATGACTCCCATCGGAGAGGCTTTAATCAGCAGGTCAAGGAAGTTATTCTGTTCGCGGAGACGGAGACGTTCATTCTTTAGTTGCTCCATCATCCGGTTGAAGACGTTCACGATACGGTCAGCTTCATATTGCCCCACGGGACTTAACCGGCTGCTGAAATCCTGTTCGCGCAACAGTTCCATACCGCTTCCGATAGAGTTCAGCGGTTTCACAATCTTACGATAGAAAAACGGGAGATAACACAGGATAAAAAGGACCAACCCCTCTCCTATATAGAAATAGATCATATTCAACCGGCTTGAAAGGAAAAGCAATCCACCCCCCAAGACCAGAAGCAGGAAAACGAGTATACCAAAGAATCCTTTTATACGCATAATAATAGTAACATCTATCTGCTAAACACTGATTCCAAACTTCTCCAGACGACGGTAAAGGGCGGCACGACTGATGCCAAGCGCTGTAGCTACCTGACTCAGATTTCCCTTATGACGCTCCAAAGCCTGCAAAATCGTCTGCCGTTCTATTTCATCCAGAGTCATACCAGCAAAGGATGCGCCTTCGGCGACTTTCTGATCTTCGTGACGGATATACTGAGCATCAAAGTCGGCGGCATCAAGCGTCGGCTTTCCATTGACCAGAATCGTACGTTCTACCAGATTCTTCAATTCACGAATATTTCCCGGATAAGGTAAGCGACTCAGAAACTGCAAGGCATCCGCCGAAAATTCGGTGCGAGGAAAACCGTTGGCCTCTGCCTGACGATCGGCAAAGTGACGTGCCAGCAAGGGAATATCCTCCCGACGCTCACGCAAAGCCGGCAGTCTGACGGTAATCAGATTAATACGATAAAACAAATCTTCGCGGAAAGTACGTTCGCCCACCATCTTACGCAAATCGGCATTGGTAGCGGAGACGACACGAATATCCGTCTTACGGGGACGGCTGTCTCCCAATACTTCAAACGTCTGATCTTGTAACACCCGCAAGAGCTTCACTTGACAGGAAGGATCGAGATCACCGATCTCGTCCAGAAAGATGGTTCCTTTATTCGCCATCTCAAAGCGTCCGATACGGTCGGAGGAAGCATCCGTAAAAGCTCCTTTCTTATGGCCGAACATTTCACTTTCGAACAGACTTTGGGAGATTCCTCCCAAGTTCACCTTGACAAAAGGCTGTTTGGCACGCTGGCTGTTGATGTGTATCGCTTCGGCTATCAGTTCCTTGCCCGTCCCACTTTCTCCGGTGATCAGTACGGAAGCATTCGTCTTTGCTATACGGGCAATGGTGTTCAGTACTTCCGTCAGTCCCTGACTACGGCCGATGATATGACGACGGTCGAAAGCGTCATTCTGTTCCTGCGTTGTCTCTTTGGGAGAGCCTGCCAGTTCCAAAGCCGTCTCGATACGTTGCAACAATGCCGCATTATTCCAAGGTTTGGTGATAAAATCGAAGGCTCCTGCCTGCATACCTTGCACGGCAAGCTGTATGCTTCCCCAGGCGGTCATCAGTATCACCGGAGTTTCCGGACGGAATATTTTCACTTGCCTGAGCAAAGTCAGCCCTTCTTCACCTGTAGTAGAAAGGGTGAAGTTCATATCCATTAAGATTAAATCCGGTGCTACGGAACGCACCACCTCCATAGCTTCCCGGGGACCGGAAACCGTTTGTGCTTCATATCCAGCCCGCTTCAACATAAAACTGAGTGAAGAGCGTACCGCACTGTCGTCGTCTATTATTAAAATCATAGTTTAAATTACTTGTGACAAAGATATTGTAAATACTCAATACAAGCAACAAATAGCCCGATTAATCCCTATTGTCGCACTATTTCATCAAAATCTGCTTCCAACTCCGTGTTAGCCTGGAAATCCCAGAGAGTCAGACTACGGATCTGATAAAAGTAATACCAGTAATAATAAAGTTCGGAGATGTGTTTCCGGCGTGCCTCGTCTTTGGCGTTCTGGGCATCATTCAAATCCAGTGTATTGATTTTACCAATCAGGAAGGTTTCAATACTGGTTTTGTAACGTTGCTGAGCTATGCCATCCGCCTCTTTGGCTATCTCCAATTGCTGTGCCTGATTATTGAAATGCTCTACCAGCAAGAATATGTCCTGGTTGAAGTTGATCTGTTCCTGCCGTATCTTCGAAAGTACTACATCCCGATTGCTTTTCGCTACCCGTACCTTTCCGCGTCTCTTTCCCCAGTCCAGAATCGGAATCTGAACGCCTACCTGCACAATCTGATTATCCTGCAAGTTCCTGTAGACACTGGAAAGTTCACGACTCTCTCCCGTATATCCTACACTGGCAAACAAATTAATGCTACGCAGATTACCACGTGCCGTAGCTACCGCATAATCGGCCTCCAACTGACGGCGACGAATATTCTGGGCAAAAGAATTACGTTCCAGCGCTTTATTCAAAACCATATTATATTCCATTTTACCACAATCTACCGACTCGGGAACGACAGGACGGAGGATTTCATCCTCTCCCACTCCCAGAAAGGCACGAAGCTGGAACATCTTGGCATTCAGATCACTTTCGGCTTCGGTCAACGCAGCCTTTGCATTCAATGCCGAAAGTTTTAACTGGAGAAGTTCATTTTCCGAAATCTGTCCCATCTTGCGTTTAGCTATAGCCACTTCGTAAAGCTGATTGGCATTCGTCAAGTTCTGACGGGCGGTTCCAAGAGTCTCCTTCGCCAACAGCAGATCAAAGTAATAGGTAATAGCCCGCATCGTCACTTCTTCGGTAGCTGTGATAAATTCCGCTTTCGCTTCGGCATATCGCACAGGTTCTATACGCCTGTTCCACTTCACATTATTCACACCAAGAATAGGTTGGGTCAGTTTTAAAGTAACAGGAACGGACATCAGATGGCGATCACCGCTATTACCCAGTTGCTTTAGGTAGTCAAGGGAAGACGTTAGTGAAAGTTGTCCACCGGTAAGCCAGATATTCTGGTCGATGGAAAGTTCACCGGAAAGACCTAAGGCGCTGTTGCGGACAAAGCTGTAAGAACCGTCCGGATTCTGATAGGAGCCGTAAGATTTATTGTAATTAGGCAGTGTTCCTTTCAGATTGATTTCCGGAAGAAGATCGGCACGGAATGTGCGATATTCCCAATAAGATGTTTTCAACTCATTCAAGGCAACGGCAGCGTCAACAGACTGCATACGCGCCATAGCGATAGCTTCGTTCAAGGTGATTTCCCTCTCTTTCTGTGCCGACACTGCCAAAGGCAGACAGATTGCAGCCAGAACAAACAATATACTTTTCTTTTTCATTGTACACGGTATTTTCCAGTCAGATAGAATCAAACCATGTGCCAAAAGAATAATACATTTACTATCAATCGGTTAGAGAAATGTATCAGTGTTCATTTTCGGACACTATGCACAGAAATGAACGTTCAGTCTTATTCGCAGAAATTCGGGATACGTACAGTAAAGCGAGTTCCCCTGCCTACTTCGGAAGTCACAAAGATCGTTCCTCTCAGACGTTCGACAATCGTCTGGCAGATACTCAATCCAAGACCGGCTCCCTGTGTAAAGTTGTCCACCTTATAGAATCGTTCGAAGATATGACGGATACCTTCTTCGGAAATGCCGACTCCCGTATCTTCCACAAAGATTCGGGTATATTCGGGATCTTCATCTTCCTCATATCCGAAAGTAATGGAACCGTAAGTCGTAAACTTGGCAGCATTATTGATCAGATTATTGACGACTTGTTGGAGACGGACATTATCTGTCACCAGGTATTTTTTCTCATTATCGGGCATACGAAGCAACAGTTCCACTCTCGGAGGCATATTCAGTTGTTGAGAATCATGCACTGTCTTCAGCAGCAGAGGCAAATTATGATTGGCAAACATAAATTCCATTGTTCCTGACTCGATACGCGACAGATCGAGAATATCATTAATCAATGCAAGTAACAATCCGCAATTCTTATTGATCGTTGCTATAAATTGCCCTATTTCCTCTTCTGTAAAGCCGCTTGTATCGCTCAACAAGTCGGAGAAACCGACAATAGCATTCAGTGGTGTACGGATTTCATGACTCATATTGGCAAGGAAAGCAGATTTCAGTTTGTCAGCCTGAAGTGCCTTATCACGCGCCTCCCTCATTTCCTGTTCTGCTGTCTTATAACGTTGGATACTTTGGCATACACCTAATATATTATATAGCGAATCTCTCGTCAGACCGGAAATAACAGAGGAACGGTATTCCCACCATTCATATTCTCCATTGGCATTGCGCTGACGGAAATTCAAACGGGTATTGGTTTCTTTTCCCGCCAATGTTTTATCAAAGAGAATACGCATTTCCTTCAAATCCTCCGGATAAACCATACGATCCATTTCGTCGCGGGTGATGGAAGTAATCGACTCATCATAACCAAAACGAACAAGAAAACCTTGCGGAAAGATGAAACTATTACTCTCCACATCAAACTGCCAAGGGTAAATAGAACTTTCCTCCACGGCCATGTCAAAGAAACGTTTCTGCATTTCTTCATCCGATACGTTGCGTGCCGAAAGTGCCATACCGGTAATCTGCCCGCCTGAATGAATCGGAACAACTTCCCCGGAAACCGGGAAATAATGTTCGCTATGTACTTCTTTCATAAAAGCCCCATCGGGAATAATGACACTCTGCCCAGTCTCTCCCACCTTCTTCAATATCTTGTAAAGGATATCCTGACCGTTATAGTATATTTTGAAAATACTGCCCGCCATCATTCCTTCATAATTCCGTCCGCCCGATTCTGAGGGTAAATGAAGGATCTTCAGCAGAGAACGGTTGGTAAAGTGAATATGAAGATCAGTATCATATGTGATCACACCGTCGCGTATGGAATGGAAGATATTATCAAACTCATTCCGCTGTTCCACCAGTTTATTCTGCACCAACAAGCGGGTCTGGGCATGTATCCGTCGCTTAGCTTCACGACGGTTGACACGAATGAGCCACACGATAGAGACGATCAACAATGCCAGGATAGATGGATAAAGAAGAATAAACAATAATTTATATCTTTCCCAATACGGCTGATTAACAACACTGCCACTGGAGGAAACCTTATCCGGGTCTATATGAAAGAAGTCCAGCTGTTTATAATCGTAAATAAATCCCTGTTCCGTCTCCGTCACACCCAGTTTCAAGGGAGATTCCCCCTTCAACACTCGCGATGCCTTCTTTGCAGCAGACATCGCAGAGGTATAGGCGTCTGCGTCATATGCCGCAAATACACCGTTCATCAGCCCCACATTCTGACTGGAGAAGACCGGTGCTTTGGAGTTCTTGCCTACAAACGAAAGGAACGGTGACCATTTGGGAGCAACCACAACCCGAGCATAACTATTACGGGGATAACAGATAGCCGCAATAATATGATTGGTTGATTCATGCTGGGTATTGTAGAGTTTCATCTTGTAATCCGGATTCTCTTCCTGAAAAAGCTGCCATTCTTGTTTGAAGTCCTCACGTCCCTTATTACTCAGAAAACTGTTGTCAATTACACATATCACTTCTTTCCGTTGGGGAAATACCTTTTGTGCCTGCTTTAAGATCACATAAAAATCGGGATTAGCGGTGAATCCGCATACATTGGGAAGACTCGCTATAAGTTCCTTATCGGGATATTTGATTCCGAAAAACACAACCGGAACCTGGTAAGGCAACGAATCGCCGGAAGAGAAAAGAGTGTAAAAAGCCTCATCGCTGGCTGTGATAATCATATCCGTCTTTCTGTCACGGGCACGCTGACAAAAACGCTGCATAATCACTTTCTCCGAACTGAATGACCAAAAATCGGCATCCAAATATTCAGTAGTAATATTTACTTTCAGTCCATTCTCTTTGAATCCCTTGGTCAGCCCCTCATTCAGGTCGTTATGCCAAGGGGTTTGTGAGGTATACGATTGGATAAAAAGTATATTGTATGTATGTTCTGCTGCCGCCGCCCGGGCAAAAACAACGAAGAACAAAACAACAAACAAACAGTAATATTGTCGGTTCATAAGCAAAAAACAGCATTGTTTTCAACATTTTGCCTACAAAGATAAGTTATTATATTGAAAACAATGCAAATAGCTTCAGTTTTTTATTCCTCGCGTAAGGCTTCTGCCGGCTGTATACGGATCGCCTGCCGGGCGGGGAACCAAATGCCTATGAGTATCATCAAAGCCATCAAAAGACTTGTCACACAAAAAGTGATAAGAAAACGAATGATACTCCACTCTATACCACCTTCCGTCAGTTCCAGATAACCTATATTATAACAAATAATTGCAGCAGGCAAAGCAGCCAGTGCCAGTAGCAACAAGCCTTCTTTATTAAGACGATGCCAGAGTCCCATGCGGGTGGAACCGACTGCGACACGAAGTCCGAGTTCTCCACGACGATGCTGGGTACGAAACCAGAATGTACCGACTATTCCCAACAGGATATTCACCAACAAAAAGCCCATCATCCAAAACCGCGTCTGCATCTGATTGACATTGGTACGATTATAATCCTCACGTATCATCTCGTAATCGTGTACCTTCAGTATAAAAAGATTTCCCACACTGAACTGGGTATCCGACTGTTCCATCAGACGCTCCGGAAAGCCGGGAGCCGTATTCGGCTTTACACGCAGGCAAACTTCCGTATTGAGCGGATACAGGTCATCATTAATCTCGGCCAATTGTGCTTCCGTAAGAGGAATAGCCATATAGCGATCGCTGTAATTTGGCCAAAAATCATTGTAACGTACCTTAGTCGATACGGCAGCTATTTTATAAACGTCTGTAGAATCATCCACATTCACGACTTCTTTTCCCAACAACGTACGGTCACCCTTATAACCGTCAGGCCATATATTCTCGCTGAGAACCGCATTTCCGTTTTTTATAGCCTGCATTAAAGGCTGATATCCCTGTCCATCCGCACTTTGATAACGGAACACCTGAAAAAACTCCGGTGTTACCGGACGTCTCAACGGACTGCGCACCAGCGTATCAAGGCGAAAACGGATGCCGGAATTACTTCCTATATACGGACGTGCATTCACTGATATCGAGACAGCCTCTACTTCCGGCAAGCGACGGAGTCGGTTAGTCAGTTCAACAATGTCCTGTCCCGTCGTCGTTTCCTTCTGCCCTTTCGGAATATAAGAATCACTCTTATTGTTTTTCAGACTGAGTTCCAGATAGTAAGTATTGGTGATGTCATATCCCAGCGGTTCGTAATAAGTACGCGCTGTTGCATACGTCCAATCGACAATATACCACAACACCACGAAAACAATCAGCAATTCTGCCCACAACCACCCGTTCGAGCGACGTTCGTTCCATATTTGTTTTAACAGTTGCATCTTCTTAAAAATTAGTTTGTTGAATGTTTCGGTTATCTCTCATTGATGGCATCCACAATATTTGTCCGTGTCACTCTCCATGCCGGAATGGCAGCACTCAATAAATTAAGTGCAAAGCAGGCAAAAAATGCGAGCAAGAACACAACCGGGTCAAACAGCAGATCCATACACATGGTCCGCAAATCCGTCACACCATTACCCATAAAGTCAATGGAAAACAGCATACTTCCCAAAAAGAAAGTTGCGCCATAACTCAGAATTAATCCGAGCACTCCACCCAACAGTGAATAAAGCATATTCTCAGAAAGTACCTGTATCATCAGTTCGCGTCTGGGCGCACCGAAAGCTTTTCGAACACCAATTTCAGAAAGGCGTTTGCGCATACGCGACAATGTCAGTCCGGAAAGGTTGACAGCAGGTACGATCAACAGAATGATTAACGTTATTATATACTGACGGACAGCCTGCTTCACAGCCGGAGGATTATTGGCTGAATATCGTTGTGCCGCCACAAAATAAGTATCCGGCTGGTCACGATAAAGCAATTCATAATCCGGATAACCTTCCATATATCTGTCCCTGAGACGTTCAGCTTCCATACGGATTGCCGGAAAGTCATCCTGAGATTTAGCCAGAATGTAGACACTCACCATTCCCATAATTCCATATTCACCCCAACTGGCGGTAAACGCATCTGTTGAACTTAAAGGAATCCAAATCTGGGCATAAGCATACCGTGCCAGTTTGGATACGGGACGCACAACTCCACAAATCATATAAGCGGAGTGATTTAAAAGGAATGTTTTTCCGACTACATCCGATGTTCCGAACAATTGCCGGGCTATATCCTCAGATATTACTGCTTTGGTTGCACCGGCATCAAAAGTAGCCTTATCAAACGGATATCCCGAAAGGAAATCGAACTTAAATACTTTCCAGAAATCATCATCCACCTGCAATACACTGCAACTAACCTTCTCTCCCGCTGGCTTGGCAGCCAGCATCGTTTCCGAGAAACTGCTGGTTATAGTAACTGCTTCAGGGGCAGCCATTTCTTTAAAACAGGCTTTCGCTGTCTTATAAGAAACAGGTCCGTTACTCTGCCAGTTCTCGTTTGTTTTATACTGAAATCCCGCATACCTGAAAATCAACATACGGTCACGATAGCTTTCCGGAGCAAAGGGTGCAATAGTAGCACGCAATGTGATCACAATCACCATAATCATAGCAATAGCCAATGCCGTACCTATGATAGAGATAGAAGAAAGTAACTTATTCTCCTTCAACAGGTGAAATGCTTGTTTGAAATAGAGTTTTATCATTGTAATCTCATTATCTTCTCATTCATTTTCATACTTATCAGAATCCCCAGCCTTTCGTGCTCACATCCGGGCATTTCAGGCCTTTATGATTGATTCTGCCTACTCCGTCACGCTTCAGAGAAGCTCTGTCTGCCTTGCCGGACAATTTGATATTTCCGACTCCATCCACTTTGGCTTTCACAGTATTGCAGTTTACATTGACATTCATATTCCCGACCCCGTCTACCATTAATTCCAACTCATCACAATGGAGCTTTTTCACCTCACAGTTTCCCACTCCATCGAGTTTGAAAGTTACATTTTTCAGTTTCAGGGTTTCTTTAGCATTGAAGTTGCCGACACCATCGATCTTTACACTCTTCAAATCAGGGGCTGTGATATAGAACGTCAGGTTCTTAACGTTTTTTACATTCTTCTGCTTATATTCGATAACCAATGTTTCTCCTTTTACCGTTACTTTTGTTTTATCGACATATTCAAAAGGACCTTCCATCCGACAGGAATAAGTATCGGACTGAGTGAAAATAATGTTACCTACCGACCGCAGATTGATAGCGGAAAATTCGCCTACTTTACAATCTTCACTCACATTTTGTGCCCAAAGCGGGCAAAGGGCTACACTTAATAATACCGCAACAGCAGTTATAAAAATATTCTTTGTCATGATTAGCTTTTTTAGAGTTTAAAAGGGGATTACTGTACCTGACGGCCATCGAAGAAACGGATAGTTCTTGAAGTCTGTTTCGCCTGTTCTTCATTATGCGTCACCATAACGATAGTTCGGCCGTCTTCCTTATTCAGCCGATGGAGAAGTTCCATGACTTCGGCACCCATCTTAGAATCCAGGTTACCGGTAGGTTCATCGGCCAGAATTATCTCCGGATGACCGATAATTGCACGCGCTATGGCCACACGCTGACACTGACCACCGGAAAGCTGCGTCGGAAAGTGATTCATACGATGACTCAATCCGACTTTTTCCAGTACCTCCTTCGCCAAACGCTTGCGTTCACCGCTGCCGATACGACGATAGAGTAATGGTAACTCAACGTTATCCATCACATTGAGTGAATTAATCAGATGGAAAGACTGGAATACAAAGCCCAGTGTTTTGTTACGGAAAGCCGCCAGTTGCTTATCTTTCATTCCCTCAGTGTGCGTACCGTTAATTTCAACAGTTCCTGTTGTGGGTGCATCAAGCAGTCCCATAATATTCAACAAAGTAGATTTGCCACATCCGGACGGCCCCATAATGCTTAGAAATTCTCCGCGGTCTACGGTCAGATTCACGTTTTCCAGTGCTACCGTTTCAATCTCGTCCGTACGGTAAATCTTAGAGAGAGAAGTCAATGTTATCATAACTATAAGTATTTAATTTAGATCGTTTTTATCTCATTTTCAGCTTATTCTTGTTCTTATAAGAGCTCATATCACTGACTACCACTACATCTCCCGGTTGTAAGCCACTCACCACTTCCACATATTCAAAGTTGGAATCGCCCAGCTGTACTTTACGTTTCACCAGTTCGTCATCAGATGTCCGGACAAAAAGATCATACTCACCACGTCCCACATAGAAAGAAGCGTTTGCCATCCGCATCACATCTTCCTTTACGGCATTCATCACATAAACGTCCGTTTTCAGTCCCGAACGTAAACGGTGGTTATTATCGTCTTTCAACTGCACTGTAAAAGAAATGACTCCGTTTTTAGACAGGGGTGTCACACTGCTGACCGTTCCTTCCAGTTTGTCATTGCCTATCTTTACAACCGCTTTTCCTCCGGCAGCTACCCGGTCACCGTAGGTATCGGCTATTTCACCTTCTACTTTAAAATGGCTTAAGTCTGAGATGATGGCCACCTGTCCGCCTTGCGAAATCTGAGCACCGATCTGATTATTAATGTAGGTAAGAATCGCTTTACGCGGAGACCGAATCTGGGCATCGTCCAGTGTACGCTTCATTTCGGCAAGACTTTTACGGAAGATATTGAAATCTAGTTCCTGCACTTTCAGTTCGGCAGCTGCTACTTCTTTTTCGTTCTTATATTGTTGTTGGAGCTGTTCGTATTCCAGTTGTGCTACGTTATAGCTCAATTCTGCCTGACGCACTTTATCTGTTGTTCCCGCTCCCAGACTGTCCAGATAGTGTTCGTTCCGAAGTTCCACTTTCATGCGGCTCAATTTCATGGCAGAGACCTTAATCTGCATCGCCATATCGGAAAGTTTCGTCTGATTATTGACGCGAAGCTGATCCAGCTTATAGCGGCGCATCTGTTCTTCGTCAAGCAGTTTTTTATATTCCGTTTCCGTGCTCTGAAGGTCGAGTTTCAGAATCGGAGTGCCGATTTCCACACTATCCCCTCCTTTTCTGTATACCTCAACGATACGACTGTTAATGGGAGAATTGATGATTTCTTCAAATGCAGGGACTACCTTACCGGAGGCGCTGACACTAACTTCAATCATTCCCTTATCAACTGTAGAAAGTACCAGATCCTTTTTTTCCACTCCTGTCCGCATGACAGATATAAGTATGCCGATAACAACTATACCGGCCACTCCTATCGATGAATAACGGATGATCTTTTTATTGCGTTCTTTGTTACGCACTTCTTTGGGTATTTCTCTGTCCATATCTAAGTATTTACAATTTCACTTTCAGTTGTTTTACCTTTTATTATACCAAATCTATGCCAAAAGCATAATCAACTGATTAACAGAGAATAATAAAAAAGAGAAGGTGTCCGATATCGGACACCTTGTACGAATTTACCGTTCAAAAAAACATGGTGTCACTATACTGTTATTATAGTGTCACTATCTTCTTGTTATAGTGTCACTATACCGACCGGATAGTGACACCATCGCAAAACGGTGCTATACTATTTCTTTTGAGTTTGGTTGCGGTTCTTGTTTGGCCGGTTGTGGCTCCTGTATGAGGTCTTTCCCCCAATGGGTAGTTGCCTCAATTGCTTCCCGGTCACGGATCTCTTTCGCCTTGCGGGCATAGACAATCATTCTCATGGACTGATCATAGGTGAAGTAATTCCATACCCAGTTCAACAACACCACTACTTTATTGCGTACTCCCAGAATAGAGCGCAGATGCACTACCAGCCACATTACCCAAGCAAACCATCCCTGCATCTTCACCTTGCTGAATTCCGCTACGGCACGATTACGCCCGACAGTCGCCATCGACCCCAAGTTACGATAATGAAAAGGCTTCATCTCTTTTCCTTTTTCCAGGCGGATCAGATTCTTTGCCAGCAATTCCCCTTGTTGGATGGCAACTTGTGCCAGTTGAGGATGTCCGTTCGGATAATCTTCGTCACAGACACCCATATCAGCATCGTAATACGCCCCTGAAAATGCCCCGTCCTGTTCCAGCGTCATAGAGGTCGCCCACGCGCCTACGCCGCTGCTGAATACAAAATCCATCGGGAAATCCTCCGGCAAGGCGTCCTCGCTCTTTTGGCCGCAGCCAGTCAATAACGCGGTGCAGAGCATCAGCGCCGCCACCTTATACACAAAATATTTTTTCATCGTCTGTCCCTCCCGGCTTTAGTATACGTTTTCCCGTTGGCAGAAGCAAGACCCCCTTTCGGGGGTCTTACCCGCCGCGATCAGACTTCATTCATTTGCTGCATACAGTCCATACACATGATACGCACGCTTTTTGTTGCCCTCACGCTGTTGCCGCAGCACGGACATATCAGCTTTCTTGTGCTGCTGGGTCTGCGTTCACCGCCAGCGTTCGCAGCCCCCGCGTGGCTCGTTCCCGCAGCCCCCACACGAACGCCCGGAATAACGCTGCTTCGTCCGATGCGGATTTCGTTCCAGCCTTTTGAAAGTGCATATTCAACGAGGTTTTCTCCCGGCGTGGTGT
>ERZ825137.886-NODE-886-length-41242-cov-5.826644_pt1 | contig 41242 bp, 37 predicted proteins | sample MGYA00519873_ERZ825137 | MGnify/ENA primary metagenome ERZ825137 (study PRJEB31778, sample SAMEA3449190) | human gut metagenome | biome: human gut; feature: human-associated habitat; material: faeces | place: United Kingdom | collected 2010/2012 ...
ATCGGTCGTGCTTGTGAAACACACCCTTTGTCTATCTGCTTATAGTATAACCGTTAGGGTCAGTAACAACATAGCTGCTGTGCATCTGCATAAGGTTCGGTTTTATAAAAAATCTTGTTTTACCGCTTCCCGAACCACCTACGACAAGTATGTTCTTATTTCGGGCATATTTGGGATTTGACGGTCTGCTGTTCATTGTCAGACTTTCTGTTTTGGTAAGAATGATATTGTTGGTGGGATTGTCATAATCAACATACGGTTCAATATCCTTTTGGTTTCCCCAACGTGCAGAACCGTATTCTTCTTTGTCTCTGAAATTCTTCCTGTTTTTCTTTTTTATATTCAGAAAGATACCTGCTCCGACTGCCGTCAGCAGACCTACAAGCAGGTCGTTTTTATTGAAGCTCGGCAAAGGTCTTGCTATGGACGTGCTTATTTCAGATACCATTTCCATTGTCATACCGTGCAGTCTGTATGAGTAGCATATTTTATTTCCAAACCAAGCAAAAATAAGCAGCGGAATGAGTTTCAGAAGTGTTTTTTTATTGAATCTCATTTTCCGCCTGAAAATATTTTTTACATCTTCAAGCATTTTGTAGGGAATACTGCCAAAAGGAAAAATATTGTAAGTTGAATTTGTTTTTGTCTGCTTTTTTGACATGTATTTCACCTTTCGAGTTCATGAGAAGAACGCTCTTTTTTGTGTTCTTTCTGCTTGTCACGGCTTTGCTCCATATTTTTATCCTGTTCGGAAATATCTATTGCAGCAATACGCTTTCTGCTGAACAGCGTTTCTTTCTTGTGAGTCTGCCTACACGAGTACTCTTTGAACGCTCTCTGCATTGTATCTAAATCTTTTCCCTGAAAACATACAAGATAACATTTTCTGCCATCTTCGGCTTTTGTCCTTTTTAAGGCATATGTAAGATTATATTTTCTTGCAGTTTTTGCAAAACTGCCGATATTGTTGTCATTGACCTCAATATTATCTACTTTTCCGTCCTTTAAAAGACTATTCAGAGTGGTTTTTCCGTTTGATTTATGATTAGAAATGTTGTTTATCATTTCATTTATTGCCTTTTCAAATATTTCAGGAGTCATTTTAGCACATTCTATCATAATTCCGAGTGTTTTTCGGTTCTCTCTGTCAGCCATTTATCTGCTCCTCTCAGAAAGCGTTCATAAATATCTCGTATTTGTTCTCTGTACTGCTGTCAGATATGCTTTCGGAAGCTCTGAAATTGCTTTCCTCATCAAACTGAAAATCCTTAAGCCAGTTCCAAATACAGGATTTTAAATATGCCCTTTTATTTTTTATTTCATTTCCTCTTTGAGAAATAATTTCTGTCCATTTCTGCTCAAAGCTGTTGAACCAGTCAATAAGCGAATAATTGTGATTTATCTCATTGATTTTATCAATTATGTCGTTATATCCGACAACTTCCTTGTCAAGTGTCTGCTTTTCTTTTTCAGTCATTTCTGAAATTTCCCTGATAACTGCATCTAACAACTTTTTATTGCTCTCTGCAAGACCTGTCGCATAATAACTGTAAGCAAACAGATACTTTATAGCTTCGGTCATTGCTGCTTTGTCAGATTTCAGATTATACGGTAAAGTACAGTTCTTTGTGTTTCGGTCTTTTTCATCATAGTGTTCAAAAGACTTTTCACTGTGTGGCTCATGTGATATTCTGTCAATCCAGTTAATGCCCAGTGCTGTAAGTATATCAGAAAATTTCATTTTTTCGTGTTCAAGTCCGTCCGTCTGTCGATTAGAATTGATTTTGCTCTTGCTTTCCTTTTCCTGAACGTGGGGATTCTGACTGACTGAATGAGTATTATTAGAATCAGTATGACTAATATTAGTATTATTATTATAATGATGTTCAGATTTTGCACTTCCGATGTTCAGATTTTGCACTTCCCGATGTTCAGATTTTGCACCTCCGATGTTCAGATTTTGCACCTCCCGATGTTCAGGATTTGCACCTCCGATGTTCACGGAACAATTTGCACTTTGATTTTCATCAGTGTCGGTGTCATCTCTAATGCGTTGGTTCTTATTCTGATACTTTAAATTCGTTCCAAAGTCAAGGACGTATATCATATCAGGAGAATTTTGACCCTGTCTTGTGCGGTCTATAAGTCCGACACCATTATTTATATCCAGTTCGGACAAGGCTGATTTGACGGTTCGTATGCTGCACCCTAAAAGCTCCTGAAGCTCTTTCTGTGGAAATAAGACATATACTCGACCGTTTTTGTCTCTCCAATCATTTTTATATGAGAGAGCTGTTCTGTCCAGTAAAAAACTATATGCCATTTTAGCGATATTTGAAATGTCCTTTATTCTTTCATCGGTAAAAAGCATTTTAGGTATCTGATAATGACTGAACCTTAGTCCCTCCATATTGTGAAAATAATCAAAGGGGGACTGAGGAGTATCAAGTAAGCTGATACTCTCGTTTGTTGGCTTCGCAAAATTTTTGACGTATATTTTGTCGTTTTTTCCAATGCCGACTTTTTGCTTCCTTTCTATCAGCCCCACACCGCCCTTGTCTCCGTCCAACTCATTGAAGTATTCTGACATCTTGGTGCGTCCACAGTTGAGAAGCTTTATAAGGTCTGCCTGTGCGTAATGAATATATACTTTTCCATCATCGTCAAGCCAACCGTTTTTATAGCTCAGCTTTGCTCTGTCCAGTAATACTGAATAAAGAAATTTTGCATTGATTGATAATTCTCTTAAATTATCGTCCTCGAACAATATTGAGGGCATCTGATAGTGAACGTACTGTTCCGGCTCTCGATTATAGAAGTATTCATATGGCATTTGTTTCACTTCCGTTCATTCAAAAATATTTTTTATTTTCTTCCTTTGAGAATATCGTGAAGATTAGGGGCGAGCATTATTATTTCTTCACGGATTTTTCCTGCTGACATTAACGGCTGTTTATACTTCTTAACAATATCTTTTACGGTTATGTTCAGTAGCTGATTCTGTGCATACTCAAGACCCAGCGGAAGATACTCTGTAAGAATCATTGCAAAGCAGAGTTTTGTCTCCTGCATAATATCCTGTCTCGGCATTATCGTAGCCGGCATATAATAATAGTCCTTGTCAAAATCTACAAAGGGTACTTGTCCCTTATGTGCTGTAACTGTAACTGGCATCTCTTTATCCTCCTATGTTTGTGTAGTTATCATGAATTTCTATTCCTGATTCAAAAAAGCACTTTTTTATATCCAGTGTTTCCGTAAGCTTTATAAGCTCTGCTTTTATGTTTTGTGCCTGCTCCAATGAGCAGCTGCAATCTAACGCAATAGATGAAACATCATAGTCTAAGGCATAAGCTCTGACGTGTCGGACTGCAATTGCGGCATATCTCTGTGGGTCATTTGTTTCATACATTTTCCTGACACACTCGGTTATTGCACTGCCAATAATTATTTTTGTATCTCCGCACACATCGGAGTGTTTGTAAAGCGTAGGAGGAATAAGTATTACGTTTTCAGTTCTTGTTACATTGAGTGCTGTTTCTTGTAAGCGGTTCATTTTTTCTTTCTCCTCTACATTTTGGCAAACAAAAAAGGACTCTCATTGCTGAAAGTCCTTGTATAACAAAAGAAACCAATCATTTTGACTGGTTTCTTTGTTTAGATATACAATTTTCTTTTTGTTTGACTGGTCTATTGTTGTTGGTTTATAGACCTCGTAGATAGACTTCTATGGGACGGAGCCTTCTTGTCGCTGTTGCCGCAGGTACGGACAAATATTAAAGTCCGTCTGCATAAAAATAAAGGTTCCCACAGTCCCTTTTTCATCTATCATAAACCATACAGCATTTTAATATAATGTCAGTAAAGAATACTGCAAAGGACTGATATTATGACGGAGAACGAAAAGCTGTTTTTAAACGAAAATGCAAGGATATATCACGTCGGACGGCCTGCACCTGTCAGAAAAAAACGCTCACGGAGTATCGTGTTCTGCGCTGCGGCTGCAGTGGTGCTGGCACTGTGGGAGGCTCCGGATAACGGTCACTTTACCGATATGATGAGAATTGCCGCTCAGGCAAGTGCAGGGGTGGAGCTTATGTGCTTTGACGGAATTTTCAGTGGCAATTCCACTGGCGCAAGTCCTGCCGACAATGCCAATATTGCGAATGAAGCCGAAAAAAATGTCAATAATATATCTGAGACGATATTGCCCTCAGATGAGGACGATATACTTATGCTTTCCAAGGGCAGCAGACGGATGCCCTCTTCCGCCGATGAGGAAAGTCTGGTGGAGGATTTTCTCCCCGAGCCTGCGGACAGCGGAACTCCTCTGCCGTATGCAGCTTCCTCCGACGGCAGCAAAAGCGGCAGGATAACCCAGACCACCTACACGGCAGGCAAGGGGGAGAATTACATCGACCTGCCTATGGGCGGTCAGATAAGAAATGTGACCAAGCTTTCGGCTGATGAGATTGCGGAAAATGCGGCACTGCTCCCTGACTTTAAAATTAAGCTGAACGCTCCCGCAGATGAGCCGCAGGTGCTGATAATGCACACCCATACCACAGAAAGCTATGAGCCTTATCAGCGGGATTATTATGATGATTCCTTTACCTCCCGCACCACAGATATGAGCAAGAACATGGCTGCGGTGGGGGACGTTATGACAGAGGTGCTTGAGAAAAACGGCATCAGGACATATCACGACACCACTATCCACGACTATCCCTCATACAGCGGTTCATATGACCGCAGCCGTGTGACAGTGGAGGGGATACTTGAAAAATATCCCTCTATCAAAGTAGTGCTGGACGTTCACCGTGACGCTATCGAGCGGGAGGACGGCGAGCGCATTGCTCCTTCCGTTACCGTCAACGGAAAAAGCAGCGCACAGGTAATGATAATCTGCGGCTGCGATGACGGCACTATGGGAATGCCCGACTGCATGAAAAATCTCCGCACGGCTGCCCTTTTCCAGCAGTATATGGAAAGCAGTTTCAGCGGACTTACCCGCCCCGTGCTGTACGATTACCGCAAGTACAACCAGGACATGACCACAGGCTCGCTGCTTATCGAGGTGGGCGGTCATGCGAACAGTCTGGATCAGGCGCTGTATGCAGGCGAGCTTACGGCGCAGGGCATATCGGAAGCGCTTATTTCAATAGGAGAATAAATTAAAAGGACTGAGGAGAATAAATAAAAATGACCGGTAAAATGAAATCTGAAAAGAACAGCAAGTCAGTCTATATCCTGAAAATAATGAGCATATATGCGCTGTCGGCGGTGATACTTGCCGTGGGCAGCGCTGTGGTCAGCGTCAACTGCCACAACAGGGTCAGCAGCTCCAAGATGGTGCTGTTTGACGTGGAAAAGGAGGGGGACGAGCTTGTTATCACTGTTATGGACAGGGAATACAGGCTGTGATTTTTTTACGTCAATTTTGCAGTTAAATTTTCATATCCGATTGACAGGGGTGGACAAATAATGTATAATGATAATGAACATCTATGCTGACATGGATGTTATAGTTTGGTTCAAAAGGATGTGAGTATATGGAATCCCGAAGTAGCGGTGTGATACCACGAGGGCGTTTTGCCTGCGCCGTGGATATTCTGTATGCTCACGTTTGGTTTATATAAGGAATTGAACTTTTTAAAGCTCTCCTGTCGGTAATGCGTGAGCTCGGCGCAGCGGTATTATGCCTCCTGTATATTAAGTTTAGGAGGTCGAATAAAATGGAAAAATACGAAGCGGTGGTACTTGTAAAGCACAGAGCATTCGTGCAGCTCAAGACCGCCCTCCAGAAGATGATGCCTGCGGACATTGCTCAGCTCCTCAGCGAAATGATAGAGGAGCAGGACGGATTCGGCGAAAAGGAGCTTACCCTCATTTTCAGAGTTCTTCCCAAGGAGCTTGCAGCCGAAACTTTTACTTATATGAGCAGCGATCTGCAGATGCTGCTTATCAACGCATTCTCTGACCGTGAGCTTAAGGCAGTGCTTGACGAGCTTTTCCTTGACGATACAGTTGATATCATCGAGGAAATGCCTGCCAACGTTGTTTCACGTATCCTTAAGACTACCGACCCTGCCAAGCGCAAGCAGATAAACGAGCTGCTCAATTACCCCGAGGACAGCGCAGGCTCCATTATGACAACGGAGTTTGTGTATTTCCGCCGTGATGATACGGTAAAGGAAGCCTTTGAGCGCATAAGGAGCGTCGGCGTGGTAAAGGAGACGGTTTATACCTGTTATGTCACCGACTGTCGCCGCCTTGTGGGACGTGTTTCGCTTCTTGACTTAGTTGTTGCGGACGAAAACGCCATTATCGAGGATATCATGGACTGCACCGTGGTAAGCGTAGGCACTCACGATGACCAGGAGGTCGTTGCGAACCTTTTCTCAAAGCACGACCTGGCGGCTTTGCCAGTTGTTGACGCTGAGAATCGTATCGTCGGAATCATCACATTCGATGACGCAATGGACGTTATCCGTGAAGAGAGCAACGAGGATATGGCAATGATGAGCGCCGTTATGCCCAATGAGGACGGCTACTTCAAGACCAGCGTGTGGAAGCACGCAAGGAGCCGTATCGTGTGGCTTCTGGTGCTGATGCTTTCCGCCACCATTACAGGCGCTATAACAAATCACTTTGAACCGCTTATATCCACCGTTCCGCTGCTGGTCTCATTTATGTCCATGCTTACGGGTACGGGCGGTAACTGCGGCTCCCAGTCATCTACCATGGTAATTCAGGGTATGGCGATGGAGGAGATAAGGCTGAAAGACTTTTTCAGGGTAATGTTCAAGGAATTCCGCATTGCGCTCATATGCAGCGTTATTCTTGCGGCGGTAAACTTTGTGCGAATAATCATCATGTATCAGAACGTGAAGATAGCTGCCATTGTTTCCATAACCCTTATCGGAACGGTAATTCTTTCAAAGCTGCTGGGCTGTATGCTCCCCATGCTTGCAAAGAAGATACACATAGACCCTGCAATAATGTCTGCGCCCCTGCTTTCAACTCTGGTTGACAGCTGCTCCACTCTGCTTTACTTTACCATTGCCATGAAAATACTTAATGTTGCGGTATGATACCGGGCTTTTTCGGTTATGATACAATATATCCCAAGCATTCGGAAAGATTTTATTTTAACAAAAGAGGGTAGGATTTATGAGAAAAACCAAGATAGTGTGTACCGTCGGTCCCGCTACAGACAATGACGATATACTCAGAGAAATGATGCTTTCGGGCATGAACGTTGCACGATTCAACTTTTCCCACGGGGACTATGCAGTCCACGAAAAAAGATATAATCAGCTGTGCCGCATAAGGGACGAGCTGAAGCTTCCCATAGCCGCACTTCTTGATACCAAAGGCCCTGAGATAAGACTGGGCAAATTTGCAGACAGCACTCCCGTTACCCTGAACGACGGCGACAGCTTTGTGCTCACCACCGAGGAAAGAATATGCGACAAGGAGATAGCCTGCATTTCTTTCAAGGGTCTCCCCGGGGACGTGAGAAAGGGCACAGTCATTCTCATAAACGACGGAGCCGTTGAGCTGCGTGTTGAAAGCGTAAAGGGCGGCGAGATATACACCACCGTAGTTCACGGCGGCGAGATATCCGACAACAAGGGAATAAACGTTCCCGGCGTGGAGCTTTCCATGCCCTACCTTTCCGAGCGTGATATGAACGATCTGGAGTTCGGCGCAAAGATAGGCTTTGATTTCATTGCCGCTTCCTTTGTCCGCTGCGCTGCCGATGTGGCATATCTGAAAAAATTCACCAAGAGCCTTGGCTGGGCATCTCCCCGCATAATCGCAAAGATAGAAAATTCCGACGGTGTTAATAATATCGACGAGATCCTTGAAGTGGCTGACGGCATAATGGTGGCAAGAGGCGATATGGGCGTTGAGATACCCTTTGAGCTTATCCCCTCTATCCAGAAGAGCCTTATCAGAAAGGGCTACAACGCAGGCAAGCAGGTCATCACTGCCACACAGATGCTGGAATCCATGATAACCCATGTGCGCCCCACCCGTGCGGAGATAACCGACGTTGCAAACGCTATTTATGACGGCACCTCCGCAATAATGCTCTCGGGCGAGACTGCCGCAGGCAAGCACCCTGTTGAGGCTGTACGCACCATGGCGCTTATTGCAGAGACCACCGAAAATGATATTAACTACGCAAACCGCCTGAAGAGCCGTCCCGACGATAAGGACAAGAACATCACAAACGCTATTTCCCACGCTGCCTGCACCACGGCTCATGACCTTGGCGCAAAGGCTATAGTTACCGTTACAAAGACAGGCGGAACTGCAAAGATGCTCTCAAAATTCCGTCCCTCCTGCCCTATAATCGGCTGCACTCCCAATCCTACGGTTTGCCGCCAGATGAACCTTTCATGGGGCGTTACCCCTCTTATGATGGACGAAAAGTCCAGCACGGACGAGCTTCTTGACGGCGCTATAGACGCAGCTGTTGAGCACGGTCTCTTAAAGGAGGGCGACGTTACTGTTATTACGGCAGGTATCCCTCTGGGCGTATCTGGCAACACAAATATGCTCAAGGTAACTACTGTGGGCAACAAGTCGGAAACTCATATAAAATAAAAGGAAGGCAATATAAATGAATTTTAAGAAGAATTTCAAGAAGATAACAGCTCTTGCGGCTGTAATGGCAATGGCTCTTTCAATGGCAGCCTGCGGTGCAGATAATGCCGCTGATAATACCGATACAGCTGCCGAAAGCACCTCTGCGGCTGAAAACGCTGCCGAGACTGCTGAGATACTGAACTTTATCCCTCCCGAGAAGGGCGAGAAGATCGCTGTAATGACCGTAAAGGACTACGGCGAGATAAAGATAAAGCTTTTCCCCGAGGCTGCGTCCAAGGGTGTTGAGAACTTTATCGGTCTTGCGGACATGAATTACTATGACGAGCTTATATTCCACAGAGTTATCCCTCATTTCATGGATCAGGGCGGCGACCCTCAGGGAACGGGTATGGGCGGTCAGTCCATGTGGGGCGGAAGCTTTGACGGCGGCATTCCAGAAGGACTTTACCATTTCAGCGGAGCTATCGCATATGCAAACTCAGGCTCCACCTCCACCAACGGAAGCCAGTTCTATATCGTAAACACCGATGAGGGCGAGTGCGTCAGCGACGTTTCCTCATATCCCCGGAACGTTCAGGATATGTACAAGGAAAAGGGCGGCGTTCCTTACCTTGACGGCGGCTACACCGTTTTCGGACAGGTATTTGACGGAATGGACGTTGTAAGAAAGATAGGTCAGGTCGAGACTGATGACAATGACAAGCCTTTGACACAGGTACAGATCGAGACCGTAAGAATAGTTGAATACACAGGAGAATAAGCTGATATAGCTTAAAGGGGGTATAGCTATGACAAGATGCCCGAACTGCAACAAACTCAGTAAAGACGATGATTTCTGCTCCCACTGCGGAGCGGCGGTATATGGCGATGACGGGGACTTTTCAGGTCCCGACTGCTCTGCTTATGAACAGGGTCATACCCACGAAAAGCAGAGCTACAGCGCTCCCTACACCCAGAACCCTGCGGGCGGCATGAAGCAGCCCCAGGCTGTAAAGCCCAAGAACAGCGGCTGTGTTACGGCCATTATAATATTTATTATACTTATGTTTGTGCTGCCTGCTCTGTTTGAACTTATTTTTTCGGAGCTGTACTGGTGAGTACATAATAAAGCCCCCGTTCATTATATTGAACGGGGGCTTTTGATATCTACAGCGATTATTTCAAACGGCTCTTCCGAAAAGCTGCTGTTTCTGGCGGCTCGGCGGGCTGTGGAGGCGGAGAAATATTTCTTTGCACCCTCCTCCGAGTGGATAAGCAGCTTGCTGCTCCTGAGATACATTTTCTTTTCTGTAAAGTAGATAATATAATACGTCATAAAAATATCCCACCTCCATTGGTTACTGATATAATTATACCAGACGGAAGCGGGATATTTGAATTTTATAACAAATTGTAGTATGAAGTGTTAGCTTATCAATACTTGTCGTTAAGTGTGGATACCATGTCATGGGTCATGACATTAAGCTCAGTTGTGGCATCGGCAACCGCCTGCATAGCTTCCCTGATAGTGCTGGAGCCTGCTGCGGATTCCTTTACGTTTGCGTTAAGGGTTCCGACTGCAGTCTGGAGCTTTTCAAGGGTGGATACCAGCAGAGGAAGATTTTCAGCGTCAATGCTGTCGGTGGAAGAGCAGAAGCCTACTACCTTGGAAAGGATATCCTCAACGATACCCGACATGGAAGCGGTCTGCTGATTGGACTTGTCGATGCTGTAAAGGCTTGCATAGATGTTCTCGATATCCGCAAGAAGCTCTGTTGCAAAGCTGCTTACCTTTTCTGCGATCTCGGAAGCCTTGCTGTTGTCGGCGTGAGCTGCGGGAGTGCTGCCGGAAGAATGCTTTGCGCACATGATGCAGTTTTCGGGGATATTTCTGCCGTTGTAGATAGCCACTGCCATATCATAGCAGCTGTCATATCCGCAGGCACCGCAGTCAAGCTTGCGGTCGGAGGCAGTCACCTTGCCGAGCTTTGCGTAAACCTCTTCCAGATCCTTTACTGTAAGCTCGGGAGCAAGCTTTCTGCCGGAATCGTAGTTCCTCATAAGGCTTCTGGGGTTAACTCTGTCGTCGAACGTCTTGAACTGCTTATCAACGCCGTTCATGGTGGTCTTTCTGCGGTTTCTTGCGTCTATCTCAACATCACGCATGATGTTCTTTACATCAATCACTGTCTGGTCGCTGTCGCCGTCATTTACGCCGCAGCCGCATCCGCAGCCGCCGCTGCATGAGAGTACCTCAAACACCTGAGGATAGCGGTGGGGAGGAAGCTTTGCATATGTATCAAGCTCCTTATAAACCACGCCTGCGCCGTCAGAGCTGATAGCTGTGATGTTGGGCATATTTATGGAAAGGTTGTACTTGAGACCGCCGGGAGCGGGGAAAATGCCGCCCATGCAGCCCTGTACCTGATCGTCAAAATCATAGTGGAGATCGCTGCCAACCGCCTTGTTGAAGTCTATCTTCTTGCGCCTGAAATATTCCTTGAGGCGCTTGAAGGTGATGTTGTATTCGGCATGGCCTGTAGCTTCAAACTCCAGCTTCATAGCGGGGCAGGGGGAAAGAACTGCCACTGCGTAATTCTTCTTTATGTAGTCCCTGATATATACAGCCTCGCAGGAAATGGGGCTGTGAACGGGGGAAAGATCCCTTGTTTCATCTGGGTGGTAAAGCTCCATATATTTTACGATAGCGGGGCAGTGCTGGGATACCACGTTCTTTGCGTTGCCCTGCTCGATAGCACGGATATATGCCCATGTGCAGATATCTGCGCCGTATGCGCCGTCATAGATGCTGTCAGCGCCGTTCTGCTTGAACCACTTGAGAACAGCCTGCCATGTACCGGGGAATGCGGTCTTGATGGCAGGGTGGGCGATTATCATTATCTTTCTGTCCTTCAAGTCCTTAAAGAACCTTTCTGTATCGTCGTTATAATCTCTTGCTCTGGTCTTGCACGCCTTGATGCACTCGCCGCAGGCAATGCACTTGTCATTATTTATTTCCACGACGGTCCTGCCGTCCTCGGTAATTTTTACGATGTTTGCCTCGGGCGACGGACAGACTCTTACACAAGCGCTGCAGCCCACGCATCTGTCGTTAATTACTTCGATGAGATTGTTCATTTAAGTACGCTCCTCATGACTCGGCAGCTTTGCGAACAAAAAAGCCGCCGATAAAATATCTTAGTTAAAATTATAGCAAATTTAAATATTAAATGCAATATCTTTTTTAAAAAACGTTGTACTTGCTTCAAAAAATCTACATCTTGTAAACAATTTGAAATAATTATCGTTGAATTTGACCAAATAATTTTGCGCATAACGGATAAAATAACGGTTATCGGTTCTTAACGCCTTCCGAGAGTAAATTCCCGATACAAAAATCAGCCTGCAAAACTATAGAAAATGTGCATTGAAAAAGACATATGAAGGGTGTATAATAATATTATCTGTCCTGATATGCAGGATATGTATTATCATAATTGTGAGGTGTCCGTTTTGTATTATTGCTGCGGAATTTCCGATAAGGGCGCCGTCTGCGATAGCAATGAGGACGCCGTTCTTATCAACAAAAGAGTTTTTACAGATGATCACGAGGAATGCGAGCTGGAAGCTCCCTTTATCGCTGCCGTTGCCGACGGCGTCGGCGGGGAAAATGCGGGGGAAGTGGCTTCCCACATGGCGCTGGAGCAGCTTTCGGCGCTGAAATACGGTAAAAAGACCGACCTTTCCGCAAAGCTTATGAATATCCACACCAAGCTGCGCAGATATGCGGCTGTCCACAGCGGTCATGCCAATATGCAGACCACACTCTGCGCCCTTGCCGTCGATGAGGACGAAAGGGCTTTTGCGGTGAATGTGGGCGATTCCAGAATGTACCGCTGCCGTGGGGGCTGCATACGTCAGCTTTCCACTGACCAGTCGCTGGTCCAGATGCTTTATGAGCAGGGCAGGATAACCGCCGACGAGAAAAAGACCCATGCGCAGAAAAATGTCATATTCCCGGTTCTTGGCAATGCTTCCGAGGAGCCGCAGCCCTGCATCACCGAGATAATCGGGGGAGTGCAGAGGGGTGATATAATCATAATCTGCTCCGACGGGCTTTCCGACTACATCACTCAGGGCGAGTTTGAAGAGATCCTGGCACTGCCCATGAGGCTGCCCAGGCGCATTGCAAAGCTTGCGGAGGCTGCCATAAAAAACGGAAGCCCCGACAACGTTTCCGTGGTCGGAGTTTCCATGGTGTGACTTATCTTAATAAGAAATAGTAGATAAGCCCGTACAGCACTGAGGCTGCTGTGCCGTAAAGGATAACAGGGCCTGCGATAATGAATATCTTTGCGCCCAGACCAAGGATAAATCCCTCGGACTTGAATTCCACCGCAGGGGAGGCAACGGCGTTGGCAAAGCCGGTTACGGGCACCAGAGTTCCCGCTCCGCCGTGTTTTGCGATCTTCTCGTAAACGCCCAGACCTGTGAGCAGGGCGGAGAGAAAGACCAGCGTTACGGTACACCATGCGGCAGAGGTGCGGTCATCAAAGCCAAGGTATGAGTAAAAGTCGGTAAGAGCCTGACCTATAACGCATATCAGTCCGCCTATGACAAAGGCACAGGGGATATCAATGCAGCTTTTGGAGTTGGGCGAGGCTTTTTTTACCATTTCGCCGTATTCTTTTTGTGAGACAGGCATAATATCATTCCTTTCTTTTTGGATTTATTATTTCATATATGACCGGATTTATTCAGACAGATTTTCACATTGACATCAGCACCGCAAATGTGGTATGATTTATAGATGAGGTGATAATATGCTCAGAAATATACTTTCACCCGAGACCTGCGCAAAATGCCGTATCTGCTGCATTTTCGACAAGTACGATGTGTGGGAGACGCCTGTGGTTTCCGCAGAGCTTTATGAAAAGATACACGCCGCACGTCCTGAGCTGAAATTCGTTTCAAAGGGCGATTCGGGCGCTTATATATTTAACATGGAGGAGACATGGGACAGTGAGCGGGAGCTTTTTATCTGTCCTGCCCTTGACCCTGATAAGGGCTGCACTCTGGGCGACAACAAGCCCTTTGACTGCAAGATATGGCCATACCGCATAATGGAGTTCAACGGCGTTCGTGTGATATCCGTGGCTTCCATATGCCCCGATATGTATGCAAAGCCCCTCAACAAACTGGTGGGGGAACTGGAAAACGGCCTTGCCGACAAGATATTTGCCGAGGCAGACAAAGATCCTGCCATGATAAAGCCCTACGAACAGGGATATCCCATTCTTAAAGTGGAGCTTCAAGGCAGAAAGGAAACGTAAATGAAAGAGATAAGACCTTCTTTTGAAATAATGGACGACATCGACGGTGCAAAAATTTTGCAGAAGCTGGAGCGCTGCGGACGTGTCTGCTACAAGAGCGAGGACAAGATAACCGAAGGCTCTGCGGAGAAATTCATCGGCATGATACTCAAGTCGGGTCATGAGTCCGTTCTGGAGCATGAAAAGCTGACTGTAAAGTTCATCTGCGACAGGGGAGTTACCCACGAGATAGTCCGCCACAGGATAGCAAGCTACAGCCAGGAAAGCACACGCTACTGCAATTATTCCAAGGACAAGTTCGGCAATGAGCTTACCTTTATCCGCCCCTGCTTCTGGGCTGATGACAGCGAGGAATATGCTGTATGGAAGCAGGCTATGGAGGAGATAGAAAAGACCTACGTAAAGCTTATCTCCCTTGGCGCAAAGCCTGAGGAGGCAAGGAGTATTCTCCCCAACTCCCTTAAAACAGAGATAGTATGCACCATGAACCTTCGTGAGTGGCGCCACTTTTTCAGGTTGAGAACTGCCGAAAGGGCTCACCCCCAGATAAGGGAGATATCCGTTGCTCTGCTTGATGAGCTGAAAAAGCGCATACCTGTCATTTTTGACGATATAAATTCTTCTGACGGAACTTATTGAAAAGAGGTAATCATATGAGCTTCAATATTGCTATAGACGGTCCTGCAGGTGCGGGAAAATCCACCATTGCACGCAGGGCTGCGGCTGAGATGGGCTTTATTTATGTTGATACGGGAGCGCTTTACCGCTCTGTTGCCTATTACTGCATCACTAAGGGCGCAGATGTGAAGGACAGGGAGAAGATAGCTGCCTTGCTTCCCGAGATATCCCCCGAGCTGAGATTTATTGACGGCGTTCAGCATGTTTTTGTAAACGGCGAAGATGTTTCGGGCAATATCCGCACACCTGAGGTGTCGCTGGGTGCATCCTCCGTTTCCGCATATCCCGAGGTAAGGGCATTCCTCTTTGACCTGCAAAGAAAGATAGCTGCGGAAAACAACGTCATCATGGACGGCAGAGACATCGGAACGGTGGTGCTTCCCAATGCACAGCTGAAAATCTTTCTTACCGCTTCCCCCGAGGCAAGGGCTGACAGGCGCTTTGCGGAGCTGAAAGACAAGGAAAATGCACCCTCCTATGAGCAGGTTCTGGCTGATATCATCAAGCGTGACCATGACGATTCCACCCGTGCCATTGCGCCTTTGAAGCAGGCAGAGGACGCTGTTCTGCTGGATACCACTTCCCTTGATCTGGAGCAGTCTGTAAAGGCTGTTATGGACCTTGTGAAAAAGGCTGTGGGCTGAGGAGGACTGACATGAACGCTTTTGTAAGATACACCGTAATGGGCATTTACAAGCTGTTTTACAATTTCAAGATTGAGGGCTGGGAAAATGTTCCCGAAAAAGAGGGCGTTATCATCGCTTCCAACCACAGAAGCTACGCCGATCCCGTTATCCTCACCATGCCGATGAAAAGACCCGTTACCTACATGGCAAAGGAAGAGCTTTTCCACAACAAGATATTCGGTGCATTTATCCGCTTCCTGGGCGCATTCCCCGTAAAAAGGGGTGCGGGCGATATGCAGGTCATCGACGACTGCGTTGATATCCTTGAAAGCGGCAGGAACGTGGTCATATTCCCCGAGGGCACACGCTCCAAGGAAAACAAAGTGGGCAGGGGAAAGACGGGCGTTGCACTCATCGCCGCAAAGTCGGGAGCGGACGTTCTTCCCATGGGCATTGTTTTTGAAGGCCCCAAGCTCCATTTCAGGAGCAAGGTAACACTTAAAATAGGCAAGCTCATAAAATCGGAGGAGCTGGACATCGGCGACGGCTCGCCAAAGCAGCTGAAGCTCATCAAGAAAAGAATAATGGACTCCATCACCGAGCTGGTGGAGGGTCCCAAGCCCGAGATAGCTTCCGAAAATGCGGGTACCATTGCGGGAAATACTGAAAATTCTGCCGATAAAGCTGAATAACTCCTGCTTTTTATGGCAATAATATACATAAAGGCAGCTTGAAAATTATGAAAAAATTCACAATTACCGTTGCAAAGACCGCAGGTTTCTGTTTTGGTGTTGACAGAGCGGTAAAACTCGTGTATAATGAAATATACAGCGGCTGTAAGGCTGCCACGCTGGGTGAGATAATCCACAACCCCACAGTGGTGAACGACCTGAAAGAGCGTGGGGTAAGAGTAATATCCTCTCCCGACGAGGCTTTGGAGGGTGAAAGAGTGGTCATTCGCTCCCACGGAGCGGGGGCTGATGTTTACCGCAGGCTGGAAGAGCTGGGAATAGGCTATTCGGACGGCACCTGTCCGTTTGTAAGGCGTATCCAGAAGATTGCCGAGGAATGCTCGCAAAAGGGCATGACCGTGGTGATAATGGGTGACAGCACTCACCCTGAGGTCATGGGGATAGCAGGGCACTGCACGGGAAATGCGGTGATACTGCCCGATGATAAGGCGCTTTCGGAATTTTTGAAAAAAATTTTTGAAAATCCTCAAAAAAAGGTTGCAATTATGCCGCAGACAACGTATAATATAAGTATGTGGCAGAAGTGCAGGGCGGAAGCTTCCTTATATGAGGGGGCTGTGCTCTTCGATACTATTTGCAGTGCTACCGAGAAACGTCAGAAGGAAGCTGAGCTTCTGGCGGCCGAAAGCGATATCATGATCGTCATCGGCGGGCGGCACAGCTCCAATACCGTTAAGCTCTTTCGGATATGCAGCGGGCTTTGCGGCGTATGCTTTCATGTTGAAGGCCCTGAGGAGATCCCATTGCTGAAAATGCCGGAAGGCTTTTCTTATAAAAGTGATATCAGAATAGGTATCACTGCCGGAGCGTCCACCCCGGCACATATAATCAAGGAGGTTAAAAACCAGATGAGTGAAAAAATGACAAACATGGACGAGGACTTTAACTTTGAAGAGGCTCTTGACGCTTCCTTCAAAAAAATATATACCGGTAACAGGGTGAAAGGATACATAACTGCTGTAACAAACACAGAAGCTGTAGTTGATGTCGGCACAAAGCACACAGGCTATGTAGCATTGTCTGAACTTACAGACGATCCTTCTCTCAAGCCCTGCGACGTGGTTAAGGTCGGCGACGAGGTTGAGTTCATCGTTACAAAGATCAACGACAGCGAGGGCATCGTTCAGCTCTCCAAGAAGAAGGTTGACGCTCTTAAGGGCTTTGACGAGATCGCAAAGGCTAAGGAAGAGGGCACTGTTCTTGAAGGCGTTGTAACAAACGTTGTAAAGGGCGGCGTTATCGTTCTTTCCAACGGCGTAAGAGTATTTATCCCTGCATCTCAGGCTACTATGCGCCGTGACGAGAAGCTCGAGGAGCTCCTCAAGAAGACCGTTAAGTTCAAGGTAATCGAAGTAAACGAGCAGAGAGGCAAGGCTGTAGGTTCTATCAAGGCTGTTCTCACCGCTGAGAAGGACGCAGCAAGAGCTAAGTTCTGGGAGAACGTTCAGGTGGGCGACGTATTCAAGGGCGAAGTTAAGTCTCTTACTTCCTACGGTGCATTCGTTGACCTCGGCGGCATCGACGGAATGGTTCACATCTCCGAGCTTAGCTGGAACAGGATCAAGCACCCCTCTGAGGTCGTTTCCGTTGGCGACGTTCTCGAGGTTTATGTAAAGGATCTCGACAAGGAAGCAGGAAGAATCTCCCTCGGCTACAAGAAGGACGAGGACAATCCTTGGGTCAAGTTCGAGAATGAGTACAAGGAAGGCGACGATGTTAAGTGCAAGATCGTTTCCATCACTCCTTTCGGTGCATTCGCACAGATCATTCCCGGCATTGATGGCCTTATCCACATTTCACAGATCTCCGACAAGAGAGTAACTAACGTTAAGGACGTTCTCTCCGTTGGCGACGAGGTAACTGCAAAGATCACTGAGATCGACTCCGAGAAGAAGAGAATCAGCCTTTCCATCAAGGCAGTTCTTGAGGAAAACGGCGCTTCCGACGAGGAATAATTGCATATTGATTTCAAAGACGGTATGAGAATGCTCTCATATCGTCTTTATTTTATTATAAAAAAGCTCTTGTATTTCGTGGCATATCGGCAAATGTGACTGCTACGAATACGTTTAAGTGTGCAATATGTACAAACGGTGATAAGAATAATTTATATAAACGCCATTGACAGTATAAGCTAAAAATGATAAAATTATAATGTAATTATTTGATTTGCGGGCATTTTGTCCGCTGTGTAAAAAACGCTTTTGCAGCAGGCGTTTTTTTCGTTTTGTCAAATATAAAACAGGAGGTAAATATGAAGAATTTTAAGAAGACACTTGCAGGAATCTCTGCTCTTACCCTTACTCTGAGCATGACAGCCTGCGGCGGTGACAGCTCTTCCAACGGCGGTTCCGATTCTTCCGCTGAAGAGACTACTACTGCTACCACTACTACAGCAGCTACCGTTGAACTTAACACTGCTACTCTGGCAGAAGAGGACGCAGCAACTCTCGAAGAAGTGGCTGACAAGGAGCTTCGTGATGTGGAGCTTGAGAACAAGACCATCAAGTGGCTTGCTCACTATGACATCAACCCTTCCACCGCAAAGGGCGACTCGGAAGCGGTAAACATCTCACTTTTCAAGAATAAGTACGGCGGAGAGATCCAGTGGTATTCCACTACATGGAACACCAGATACTCTGACCTTTCTACATATGTTCTGGGCGGCGAAGGCATCGACTTCTTCCCCTGCGACACAGCTGCTCTTCCCAAGGGCGTTGTAAGCGGAATGTTCCAGCCTGTTGATGATTATATTGACCTGGATTCTCCTCTGTGGACTGACGTTAAGGACGCTATGGAAATCTACAACTTCAACGGCAAGCACTACGAGATCGTTAACTCCGTATCTGCTGAGGCTGTTGTTATCTACAACAAGCAGACCATTTCCGAGCAGGGTCTTGATGATCCCTGGGAGCTCTATCAGGCAGGCGAGTGGAACTGGGATACTTTCGAGAAGATGCTCGAGCAGTACTGTGATCCCGATGCTGACCAGTGGGGTCTTGACGGATTCTGGGCAGAAAAGGCTCTGTTCCTTTCCGCAGGTGTTCCCTCCGTTCAGTCTGTTGACGGAAGACTTAAGACCAACCTTAACGATGCTACCGTTGAAAAGGCTATGAACTTCGGTTATGACCTCTACAACAAGGGCCTCGTAATGGACCGTTCTCTCTTCGACTGGAATGAGCAGCCTCAGTTCATGGGCGAGGGCAAGGAGCTCTTTTACATCTGCGGCGCTTGGGCAGTTCAGTCCAACCCCGATACATGGAACACTAAGATCCCCGTTGAAAACCTTGGTCTTGCTCCTGTTCCCTCTCCCGAGGGCAGCGATCCTTATCAGGGCGCAACTCTCGATGGTTGGGTACTCTGCAAGGGCGCAGCTAACCCTGAGGGTGTTGCTCTCTTCGCTGACTGCACACGTCTTGCTAACACCAACGATGAGGCTATCGCTATCGCTGACCAGAAGATGAAGGACGACTATCAGTGGACCGAGGAGCTTATTGCTATCAACAAGGAGATCAACGACCTTGCTCGTCAGTATCCTGTAGTTGACCTTGCAACAGGCGTTTCTACCGACGTTGCTTCCCTCACCACCGACGGCGGCGACCAGATCGGTCTGAGAGCTGCATACCACGGCGTTGAGTGGGCTACCAACAGAGAAGAGATCTCCGATGTTGTTGATATGCTCGTTCAGGAAGTTGACGATCAGCTCGCAGCTCTTGCATAATTTAAGAGCAGATAAAAAGCTTTTGGGTGAATTGCCCGTAAGCTCATAAAAGAAAATCTCAGCCGCATGAATATAGGTAAGTTTTCATGCGGCTGATTTTCATTTATAAATTTTTAGGGGAGAAAAAAGGCTATGAAAAAAATGAAGAAAACTCTTGCAGGTATCTCTGCGCTCACTCTTACAATGAGCATGACTGCCTGCGGCGGAGATAACGGCGGAAGCACTGCCGATACCACCGCTGACACCACCGTTACCACAACCACAGCCGCTACAGTTGAGCTGAACACTGCTACTCTGGCTGAAGAGGACGCAGCAACTCTCGAAGAAGTGGCTGACAAGGAGCTGCGTGATGTGGAGCTTGAGAACAAGACCATCAAGTGGCTTGCTCACTACGACATCAACCCTTCCACCGCAAAGGGCGATTCCGAGGCTGTAAATATCTCACTCTTCAAGAGCAAATACGGCGGAGAGATCCAGTGGTATTCCACTACCTGGAACACCAGATATTCCGACCTTTCCACATATGTACTGGGCGGTGAGGGAATCGACTTCTTCCCCTGCGATACAGCTGCTCTTCCCAAGGGCGTTGTAAGCGGAATGTTCCAGCCTGTTGATGATTATATCGACCTCAATTCTCCTCTCTGGCAGGATGTAAGCGAGGCTATGGAGATATACAACTTCAACGGCAAGCACTATGAGCTTGTTAACTCCGTAACTGCCGAGAACATTGTTATCTACAACAAGCAGACCATTTCCGAGCAGGGTCTTGACGACCCCTGGGAGCTTTATCAGGCAGGGGAGTGGAACTGGGACAGCTTTGAGAAGATGCTGGAGCAGTTTGTTGACCCTGATGCGGATCAGGTAGGGCTTGACGGTTACTGGAACGAGAAGGCTCTGCTGCTTTCCGCAGGCGTTCCCTCCGTTGAAGCTGTTGACGGTCATCTTGTAACAAACCTGAACGATCCTACCATTGAAAAGGCTATGAACTGGATGTACGGCCTTTACAACAAGGGTCTGGTAATGGATATGTCCCTTTATGACTGGTCAGAGCAGCCTCAGTTCATGGGCGAGGGCAAGGAGCTGTTCTACATCATCGGCGCATGGGCAGTTCAGTCCAATCCCGACACATGGAACACCAAGATCCCCGTTGAAAATCTGGGACTTGCACCTGTTCCCTCTCCCGAGGGCAGCGATCCTTATCAGGCAGCTACTCTTGACGGCTGGGTAATATGCAAGGGCGCAGCAAACCCCGAGGGCGTTGCTCTCTTTGCTGAGTGCACACGTCTTGCAAACACCAGTGACGATGCTATCGCTATCGGCGACAAGAAGGCAAAGGAGGACTTCCAGTGGACTGACGAGCTTATCGCAATCAACAAGGAGATAAACGAGCTTGCACGCAAGTATCCCGTTGTTGACCTGGCAACAGGCGTTTCCACCGACGTTGCTTCCCTCACCACCGACGGCGGCAGCCAGATCGGTCTGAGAGCTGCATTCCACGGCGTTGAGTGGGCTACCAACAGAGAAGAGATAGCTGACGTTGTTGATATGCTGGTACAGGAAGTTGATGACCAGCTCACTGCACTTTCATAATTATCGCAAAAACTGATATCCGGAGCGGCTTCGTTATATGCGAGGCCGCTTTTTTTGTGCGAAATGGCAAAAAATTATCTTAATCGATTTTGGTAAACGTTTACCGCTTTTTTCACTATTGCTTTTTGAACAATTATATTGTATAATGATTTTATTGATTTCCCACTAAAAGGAGTATGACTGATGAACGAATTTGAAAAGAACAAGGCAAGAGTGATAGCTAAGTACGAAGAGCTTATCACACGCAGGAACGTGGTTTCCGACACCTACAACGGCATCTATGACAGATATGAGAACCCCGTGCTTACAGCTGCACACGCACCTGTTATCTGGAGATACGATATGAACCCCGCAACCAATCCCCATTTTATGGAGAGGCTGGGCATCAATGCGGTGCTGAACTCGGGTGCTATCTTCCTTAACGGCAAGTATTACCTTGTGGCAAGAGTTGAGGGCAATGACAGAAAGTCCTTCTTTGCAGTGGCAGAGAGCGACAGCCCTGTTGATAACTTCCGCTTCTGGGATTTCCCCGTGCGTCTCCCCGACACCGAGCCTGACGAGACCAATGTTTACGATATGAGACTTACCCGGCACGAGGACGGCTGGATATACGGCGTGTTCTGCTCCGAGAGCAAGGACAAGACCTCTTCCGACCTTTCCGCCGCAACCGCTCAGGCAGGAATCGTCCGCACAAAGGACCTGAAAACATGGGAGAGACTTCCCAACCTCAAGTCCAAGTCTCCTCAGCAGAGAAATGTTGTGCTTCACCCTGAGTTTGTTGACGGCAAGTATGCTTTCTATACCCGTCCTCAGGACGACTTTATCCAGACAGGCTCAGGCGGAGGAGTATGCTTCGGTCTCTGCGAGGATATCACAAACCCTGTTATCTGCACAGATGAGGTCGTTATCTCTCCCAGACAGTACCACACCATCACCGAGGTCAAGAACGGTGCAGGCGCTGTGCCCATTAAGACCCCCAAGGGCTGGATACACATTGCACACGGCGTAAGAAACACCGCAGCAGGTCTGAGATACGTTATCTACGTGTTCGCTACCGATCTGAAGGATCCCTCCAAGCTTATCGCATCTCCCTCGGGACTGTTCATTGCTCCCCACGGCAGCGAGAGAGTGGGCGACGTTTCCAACGTATGCTTCACAAACGGCGCTGTTGTTCGTGAGAACGGCGATGTATATATCTACTACGCCTCCTCCGACACAAGAGTTCATGTTGCGGCTACCACCATCGACAAGCTCATGGACTACACCTTCAACACTCCTTCCGATCCTCTCCGCTCCGTTGACTGCGTAAAGCAGAGATGCGAGCTTATTGAGAAGAACCTGAAGTTCATGGAAGAGAATAAGTAAATCATAATGGCAATGGGGCTGCTTCGGCAGCCCTTTGTTTTATGGATATGATGTATTAAAAAACAACGTTATTCTGCAAAATGACGGAACAAACGGGAATGCTTTGTGCGTTTCGGAGAAAATCATCTGCCGTATTTTTCAGCCTTGACAAAAGGGAAACGGAGTAGTATAATATACATAACAGGTTATGCAGTTTAGCAAATTGGATAAATATGCAACCTGCTTGTTAAAAAATGTGTAGATTTTGAGCGATTTGGAACTTTGTGACAGTATGTTACCATATAGCAGCTTTGGGGGAACTTGAATGAGCGGGGAATATTTATATGCGCTGGTTATCAGTCAGCTTTCAAGGCGTTTTGAGTGCTGCATAAATAAAGCTCTCGAAGATATGGACCTTACTCAGTCGCAGCTGAGAGTGCTGCTGTGCATTTACGAAAATGAAGTGAACGGCGGCGGACGGCTCTTTCAGAAAGATATCGAAAGGGTGCTGATGCTCTCAAATCCCGCAGTTACGGGAATAGTGCAGCGGCTGGAAAGCAAGGGACTTATCGAAAGAAAGGTTGCTTTTTCGGACAGCCGTCATAAGGAGATACATACCACCGAAAAGTCACGCAGGCTTGCTATCAGGCTGGGCGAGCTGAGAAGAGAGCATGAAAAGATGCTTATGGACGGTATTTCCGACGAAGAAAAAGCTGTGCTTTGCAGGTGCCTTGACAGGATGCTTGATAACTGCCTTAATTTTGAGAGCAGTTTTGACGCCGAAACGGCGGTGTGATGCTCTCGGTTTGAACGGGAGGCGGTTTTATGGCTGCTGCAATTATCTGGAAATCCACAATGGGCATAAGCCGCAGGTATGCGGAAGAGGTCAAAAAGCAGCTTAACGCTGATATTTTCGAAGCGAATAAGGTATCTGCCGACAAGCTTACAAGATATCAGACAGTCGCTGTTTTCGGCGGAGTGTATAACGATAAATGGGAGTGTGCGGATTTTGTAAAGAAGTGCCGCACGGTGCTTCAGAACAGAAAGACGGTTTTCGTTTTTGCTGTCTGGGACGATGCTCCCGAGAATATCCCATCGGATTCACTTAAAAACAAATATCTGGCAAATATCGTAATATCTCCCGACAGCTGCCTGGCAGTTGAGGGTCAGATAGATAAAAGCAAGGTTTCCTTCGGTCAGAAGCTGAGCCTTTCGGGCATGAAGAAAAAGCTGATGAAGAAGGAAAACAAGGACGACCGTGATTTCAGTATCATCGGTATGATAGACGGCTACAGCGGAGGTTTTGAGCAGGAGGCTGCGGACAGGGTCGCTGCCGTTATCAAAAGCATGACCTGATAATGTAAGGAGGAATGGTTATGGGAAAAACAAATATCAGAGAGATTTTACACAAGGTATTTACGGTGATCGAGTTTACTGCGGTTTTTTCTATGGCCGTGATCCTGGTTGTATCATGTATTATTGCATGAATGAAAAATTTCGGTGATCTGCGGAATCGCTTTGCGGTTCCGCTTTTCTGTTAAAGAATGGTTTTTTGTCGGAAATATCCTGCGCTAATTTTCAGAAATTGTTGAAAAAAGTTTTTTTCTGTGTTATAATATAAAATTGACGGATTATATGCAGAGGAGGGAGTGCGCACGGACAGTATAAGATTTGCCGTAAAGGACGGCAGATGCCTGCATGAGCTTCCCCTGGGCAGAACGCTCAGTACCTTTATCGGCTTCGATTTTGCCCCTTTCCGTGAAAGATGTATCGAAGCGGGCCGTGACGGGCGCAAAAGGGGAGAATTGTCACCCTCAATGGAGGATATGGCAAGGACTGAGCTGGCAAAATGCCACCCATATGTGCGTGCCTGCCTGGGGAATGAATATTCTCAGGCGGTCATAGACTGTATCATCGACTGCATATGTTTTTCGGAAAATATAAGCGTCGAGGAGCTGTGGTTCAGGTGCATTTCACCTGTGACAGCTTACGAAAAGGCAATATTTGACCGCCTTTGCGCATACAGGACGGGCAGAGCGTCAAACCAGTGGATAAACGTGCTGCGCATACGTGAATATGCCATGACAAAGGCGGAGTTCATTTACCGCACAGGCGGCGACCGTCATGTCAAGCGGGAGTATTTCGACCTTGCCTTTGGCGTTGCGGCGGATAATGTGGGCTGCGGAAATGAGCTTTCAGGCTCGTTCAGGATATGCTCCCCCTCGGAGCTTGCGGTGCAGACACAGCTTATGGGCAGGACTGCCAAAAGCATTGCGGGTCGGCTGTCCTTTATGCTGGATTCGGCAGAGCATATCAGCCCTCGGCTGGTGAACGAAAGCACCTGCGACAAGGTGGCGATGGATATTTTCAGCTACCTGCGTGATATGCCTCCTCCCGAGGAAAATGAGCTTGGCTTTGCGGCTGATGAGCTTTCCATGCTGCCCGACAATATCTATTTTCCCGACAGCTTCAAGGGTGCGGTGGATATGGAGCTTTACGCTATGGAGCGTGAGAATGTGCCGTTTAAGCTATAAGAACCCGTCTTCACAAGCATATGCGCACGTCTTTTCGGCAAATTTTGCCGCAGACTGCGTTAAAAATCCTTGCCGGGCGAAAGCCCGCCTGCGGATTTTTGCCTACTCTGCAACAAAATTATGATCGAAAATCCGCACACATTTCTTATGAAGACAGGTTCTAAGGAGAGATATGGATCTTTTAAACGAAAGCGCCGCTGTCAATGAGCTGGCACACATCATAGTCAAGGGCAGCGCAGAGCTGTTCAACAGCGTGAAATACATCTATTCCATAGCTGACAGCAGCTTTTACAGCGTTGATATCAGGGACGCTTTCAGGATAATCTTTGAAAGCGGGACGGATATGCTGCCGTCGCTGGGGCTTTCTGCGGATAAAAGCGTTTGTGCTGAGATGGCAAGCGATGAGTACAACAAGGTGCTTGTGCTTATGGCGTACAGCTTTGCGGTGCGCATACCTGTGCTGAGAGGTCTAAGGGGAGCAAGCGGCCCTTTGACGGACAGTCAGCTGGATAAGATATACAGTGCTGTTATGGCCATGGGTGCGGAAAACTACAGGAATTCCGTTCCCGAAAGCTATGAAGATATGAAAGCGCTTGCCAAAAAGGGAAAAGAGCTTCCTCCTTACAGTGCCGACTGGTTCAAGATTTATGTGCTTAAAAATGTTCCGCAGCTGGCGGAGCTTACAAATAAAAACGTTTTCCTTTTCGGCTTTGCGGATCTTTTGTTTCCGCTGTACTGGCCGCATATTGAGGAAAAGCTTTTTGAAAGGCTGAAAGCACTTTCTGCTGACGATTTCGGCGGCGGAATGGAGATATAGGAGTTGTGATATGAGCAGAGCAGTTTATCTCTGCGGCTTTATGGGCTGCGGAAAGACTACCGTGGGGCGTGTTCTGGCAGACCTGCTGGGCACGGCTTATGCCGATATGGACGCTTACATAGAAAAAAGTGAGAAAATGAGCATACCGCAGATTTTTTCCGACAAGGGCGAGGGATATTTCCGTGATGCCGAGACGAGAGCCGTTGAGGAAATGGGCAAAAACGGCGGAGTCATTGCCTGCGGCGGCGGTGCGATGCTCAGGGAGAAAAATGCAGATCTTGCCGCCAAAAACGGCGTTGTTGTATATATCGACACCCCTTATGACATCTGCTGGGAGCGGATAAAGGACGATGCAAACCGCCCCATTGTAGCGGTAAACACAAAGGAGTCGCTGGGGGAGCTTTATGAAAAGCGGAAGGCTCTTTACACCGCACACTCGGCGTTCAGGGCAGACGGAACAGGGGCGCCGTCACAAATTGCGGCGCAGATCGCAGAATTTATAAAAAAAGTGAACATTACCCGCTGAATGCGGACAAAATATAAAGGATAGGAATTTTGCTAATGGATAAAGTATATTCTCTGGGAGTAGATATTGGCTCCACCACAGTAAAGACGGTCATTCTTGATGACGGAAAGATCATCTGGTCAAAGTATCAGCGCCACTTCTCAAAGGTGCGTGAGACCGCTGCAGAGCAGGTGGAAGAGATAGGAAAAATGTTCCCCGATGCACGCTTCAAGCTTGCTATCACAGGCTCCGCAGGTCTGGGACTTGCAAATGCCGCTTCTCTGCCTTTCGTGCAGGAGGTACACAGTGCGTTCATCTCCGTAAAGCATGATTATCCCGACGCTGACTGCGTTATCGAGCTTGGCGGTGAGGACGCAAAGATCATCTTCCTTACAGGCGGCACCGAGCAGAGAATGAACGGTTCCTGCGCAGGCGGAACGGGTGCATTCATCGACCAGATGGCTACCCTCCTTGGCATTACCGTTGACGAGATGGACGAGCTTTCCTCCCACGCTGAAAAGATATATCCTATAGCTTCACGCTGCGGCGTTTTTGCAAAGTCGGATATCCAGCCTCTTTTAAATCAGGGCGCAAGGCGTGAGGACATTGCCGCTTCCATTTTCCAGGCAGTTGTTGACCAGACCGTTTCGGGGCTGGCTCAGGGCCGTGAGATAAAGGGCAAGGTGCTGTTCCTCGGCGGCCCTCTCACATTTATCAAGGGGCTTAGAAAGGCTTTCGTTAATACTCTCCAGCTTTCGGATGAGAACGCTGTTTTCCCCGAAAATGCTCAGTGCTTCATGGCATACGGAAGCGCCCTCTACGCAACTGAGACTGACGGCAGCGACTTTACCGCCGCAGAGATCGCTCAGAAGATGAGAGCTGCCAAGATGAACGACGACATCATCACAGGCAGGAGACTTTTTGAAAATCAGGCTCAGTATGACGAGTTCATTTCCCGTCACGGCAAGCATGACCTGCCTTTTGAGGATATAAGGACATACACAGGCGATGCTTACCTGGGAATAGACGCAGGCTCCACCACAACAAAGCTTGTGCTCATAACTCCCGACGGCAAGCTGCTTTATCAGCATTACACATCAAACAAGGGTCAGCCTCTTGCGGTAATTACCGAGAGACTGAAAGAGATATATTCGCTTATCGGCGACAGGATAAACATTGTTTCCTCCGCTGTTACAGGCTACGGCGAGGACCTTATCAAGGCGGGCGTCGGCATTGACTACGGTCTGGTAGAGACTGTTGCCCACTATAAGGCTGCCTCCTACTTCTGCCCCGATGTTGACTTTATCATTGATATCGGCGGTCAGGACATCAAGTGCTTCAAGATAAAAAATCACGCCATCGACAGCATCATGCTCAACGAGGCATGTTCATCGGGCTGCGGCTCCTTTATCCAGACCTTTGCTCAGGCAATGGGCTACGAGATATCCGAGTTTGCACGTCTGGGACTTTTCGCCGAGCACCCTGTTGACCTTGGCTCCCGCTGCACCGTTTTCATGAATAGCTCCGTAAAGCAGGCTCAGAAGGACGGCGCTACTGTTGAGGATATCTCCGCAGGACTTTCCTCTTCGATCATCAAGAACGCTATTTACAAGGTTATCCGTGCAAATTCCGCAGACGAGCTGGGCAAGAATATCGTTGTTCAGGGCGGTACGTTCCTTAACGACGCAGTTCTGAGAGCCTTCGAGCAGGAGATCGGCAGGGATGTTGTCCGTCCTGCAATCGCAGGACTTATGGGCGCATTCGGCGCTGCTCTTTACGCCAAGGAAATGGCTGCGGCTGACAAGAGAGAAAAGTCCGGCGTTATTACTGCCGACAAGCTGGCTGACTTCTCCTACAAGTCCCGCCAGATAAACTGCGGCGGCTGTACCGCAAAATGTTCCCTTACTATCATCACTTTCTCCGACGGACACAGGTTCATCAGTGGAAACCGCTGCGAAAAGGGCGCAGGCATCACCAAAAAGGACACTGCTCCCTGCCTTTATCAGTATAAATACGAAAGACTTCTCAGCGTGATGAAGTCGGGCGACCCTGCAAGTCCCAAGGCAACTATCGGTCTGCCTCTGGTGCTTAATATGTACGAGCAGCTGCCCTTCTGGAAGACATTCTTCAACTCGCTGGGCTTCAAGGTGATCATCTCCGATGAAAGCACCCGTGATATGTATTTCAAGGGTCAGCACACTATTCCTTCCGACACCGTATGCTATCCCGCAAAGCTTGCACACGGTCATGTGGTGGATCTGCTGGAGAAAAAGGCGGATATCATCTTCTATCCATGCCAGACCTACAACATTGACGAGGGCCATTCCGACAACAACTACAACTGCCCTGTTGTTGCATATTATCCCGAGCTTTTAAAGGCAAATATCCCCGAGCTTACCGAGGAGAATTTCTTCTATCCTTACCTTGATCTTAACCTTGAAAAGCACATCACGGAGGCTATACCCAAGGCGTTCAGAAAGTATGACCTTAGCAAAAAGGAAGTCAAGGCTGCATATGAGGCAGGTATGGCGGCTATGGACAGCTTCCACCACGATATTGAAGCAAAGGGCGAGGAGATAATCGAATATGCACGCAGCAAGCATATGCCTATCATAGTGCTTGCGGGCAGACCTTATCACATCGACCCCGAGATAAACCACGGCATACATAAGCTCATAACCTCTCTGGGCATGGCTGTTATCACCGAGGACAGCATTTGCAAGCGTTCCGAGACACCTGTGCTTCACGTTCTGAACCAGTGGACATACCACTCCAGACTGTACAGAGCGGCGGAATATGTCACCACACAGCCCGATATGCAGCTGGTTCAGCTGGTATCCTTCGGCTGCGGAATAGACGCAGTTACCACCGATGAGGTGCGTTCCATTCTTGAGAGCAGGGACAAGTTCTACACCCAGCTCAAGATAGATGAGATAAGCAACCTGGGCGCTGTAAAGATCCGTCTGAGAAGCCTTGAGGCTGCTATCAGACAGGCAGGCGGAGTAAAGTAATACTACAAAAATGGGAGCCGTTTGGCTCCCATTTATTTGTTTATTTGACAGTAAAATAGCAGTAGAATTCAGTTTCTTCAAAGTCGCTTTCTTCTGATGACGGTATAACATGGTAAACGACACGGTATTTGCCCGGTGTTGTCAGCATATCTTTGTATGATTCTGTTGTGTCAATGATGCTGTCTTCCTTTAGCAGTGTATCGGGGGTAACATTATCGGGGAGTATAAGGTCTCCCATTCCTGCAAATCCAAAACCCATATTACGATATTTCTTTTCAATATAATCATAATTGGGCTTTATAACTACCCATTTTCTGCCATTGAAGCGTTCGATATGGTTAAAGATTGGAGTATGGTCAGTCCAGTAAAAATCAGATGTATCATAATCATACTCAAATGTACCCATATCCTTGTATAGGTAGTATGTGTAAATCACTATGCTGTCGGGAAGCTTGTCGGCATAAAAAGGCTCTTTGATATTCATTGCATATACAACAGCGTTCTTTGATTTTCCTGTATAAATTCCGTTGCTGTCAAAAGTGTATATCTTATCCTCTATCTGCACATCGCCCACAGCATAGCCGCCCTCGTAATAAAAGTAGTATTTGTTGCCGTCTATGGTCTGCCAGCCTGCACAGCGCTTGCCGTTTCTGTAATAATTGTATTTGTGAACGGCTCTCGCCCAGCCCGTATATAAGCCTTGCATCGTTCCGTTTTCGTCAAAGCTGTATTTAAGTCCGTCTATGGTTTTTAGCTTTGCGGCATATTCTCTGCTGCTCTGTTCATAGCGTGTGCCGACATCGTTCCGCTCAGCCGCAGACACATTGACAGCGCCTGTGTTTATAAGCATAAGGCAGGAAAGAAAAAGTGCGGTTTTTCTTAGTTTCATAAAAAAGTCTCCTTTAGAAATATAATAGACTGCTGATATTGAGAGTAGAATATGAAAAAGTACAATACCAGCAGTCACCATAAATTAGCCTGTTACAGTAACACCGAGAGCACTTGTTATGTTAGTGACTTTGTTAATGTATTGATAAGTTGATCCTTGGGCTGATATTGTTCCAATCAATATTATTTTTGAACCGCTTTCATATGTGACTGGTCCACCACTGTCTCCAGAACCTAAAGATGTTGCGCCTTTAATTCGAATAGTATCTTTAACTTTAAAGGTTGTTTTTGTTCCTGAATATGACGTATATGTCATGGTGTAATCTGTTGATGTAGAATCAACTGTTCCTGTTACATTTGAATGAATATGTCCATAGTGGTGAAGGGTTTTTCCTGATATGGAGGATAATGTTGATGAAGTTGCAACATTAGTGATAGTTTTTGAAGTATTGTATATTACTTTAGATACTGTTGATGTAGTTCCATCATATGATGAATTAAACGCAATAAAGGTTGAATCGTATATAGGTGACGATATAGTGTCTGCGTTTGTTGCAAAATTGCCAGATGGAGGAGCCCAATAATGCTTAGATACATGAGTGGCATAATGCCATGCTGTTACAATTCCCTTAGTTGTTGATGTTTTAGCTGAGAATCCAACAGTGGCGGCTGCATATTTAGGACTTGTGTATGTATTTTTGCCTTGTACTTCTAACCCAGGGTAAGCAATATAATTTGTTGAGGTATTTGAAGTTGTTATTAAATCGCTATCATCAATTTCAGGTGTATCTTCAGGAACTGTAATATTAACCGCTTCTCCCAGCTTAAATGAAAAATGATTGTTAATAAATGAGTCAGTATAGTTTCTTGATTTGAGAAAATTTTTTATATCGGTTATCGACTCATTATTTGTAACAGTAAGTTCTATAGTTGAACTGCGGTCAATTATTGCAGCTGCTACAATATTAAAAATATCATAAAAATCCCTGAGCATATTTCTCGTTTCAATAAGACTTGAATATGAGATATCAGTATAATGATAAATAACACTATCATCATTTAGAACTTGCTTATAGTGATCTCTGTCAGCATCGCTTGTTAAAATAATGTTAAATTTATCATCTTCCACATACACACCTGCAAAATCGCTTCGATACATTGTTGGGCGATTTACTATTTTGCTAAAATCTTCTGATAATCTGTCGGATAAGATATCGATTCTTTTTTCATTTGTCATAATAAATATTCCTTTCATTAAATTAAGCTGTTGTGAATTGAACCATCGTGTCATTTTATTTTACGGCTATATCATTGCAATTCTCTCCCTTATCGTTATTAAGATTAAGTGTAATCTTAATATATAAATCCTTTTACCAAAGCATATGGGACAGCTTTTCTCAAAAAACTTATAATTCTGCATTTTCGACAAAATATGACATGATGATCGTGCATATTAAACAAGCATAGCCGTATTTATTTATCCTCACTTATTATACGCCAATTCATATATAAAATCAATACAATTTACAAAAATGACAAATTATTGTTATCGGGTTACAAAATAAATATAAATTTGACTGCGTGGACAAAATTTGCTTTACAAATAACGAAAAATGATGTATAATAAATTTAACTGTAATAAAAGGAATAAGGTCAAGAAAGGGTTATGAGCAATGTTTACCGATGTAGATGAAAAATACGGTTACACGGGTAACGACCTGGGGGCAAATTATACAAAGGAGAATACCGTTTTCAAGGTGTGGTCTCCGCTGGCAAACGATGCCACAGTGCTCCTTTATAAGTCGTGTACCGATGAAAAGCCATACCGCCGTCTTCCTATGGAAAAGGACAAAAAGGGCGTTTGGGTAAAGACCGCTCACGGCGATCTTAATGGCGTTTATTACACCTATGAGATACGTCACGATGACATCACTGAGGAAACCATTGACATATATGCCCGCACCGCAGGCGTGAACGGCGCTATGGGAATGGTGATCGACCTGGAGGAGACCAATCCCGCTGGCTGGCACAACTATCACCCCGAGCCGCTGGAGCATTACACCGACGCTGTTATCTATGAGATGCACGTCCGTGACTTTTCCATCGACAAAAGCGGAAACTTCTGCTACAAGGGCAGATTTCTTGCCTTTGTGGAAAAGGGCGTTATCAATGCCGCAGGCGACAAGATAGGCATTGACCACCTGAAAGAGCTGGGTGTTACCCACGTTCATCTCATGCCCTCCTTTGACTATCAGACAGTTGACGAAACAAGGCTCAATGTTCCTCAGTTCAACTGGGGATATGACCCGCAGAACTTTAACTGTCCCGAAGGCTCGTACTCCACCAACCCCTATGACGGCAGAGCGAGAGTTGCAGAGTTCAAGAGACTTGTTCACGCTCTTCACTGCCAGGGCATAAGGGTCATCATGGACGTGGTATATAACCATACCTATGCCACTGCCGATTCACCCTTCAACAAGATATTCAACAAGTATTACTACCGCCTGTGGGGCGAAAACGGCGAGTATTTCTCAAACGGCTCAGGCTGCGGAAATGAGATAGCCACCGAGCGCTTCATGGTGAGAAAATACATCATCGACAGCCTTGTTTACTGGGCTACCGAGTTTAAGATAGACGGCTTCCGCTTTGACCTTATGGGTCTTTATGATATCGAGACCATGAACAAGATAGATGAGACACTTCACGCTATCAATCCCGATATCATTCTTTACGGCGAGGGCTGGATAGGCGGAGATTCACCTCTGGCTGACAGCAAGCGTGCAATGAAGCTCAACGCACGCCACACCCCCAATATCGCCTTTTTCAGCGATGATTTCCGTGATACCATCAAGGGCAACAACTTTGAGAACCGCAGCAGGGGATATGTAAACGGCGCTACAGGCAGCGAGGAATATGTCAAGGAGGTAATGTGCGGAAGAATACCTCACCCGCAGATACCTAACCTTACCAAGTTTGCATGGACACTCAGTCCCTGCCAGACCGTAAACTACGTTGAGGCTCACGATAACCTTACCCTCTGGGATAAGCTTATTTACACCAACCCCACCGATTCCCTTGACACACGAAAGAAAATGGATAAAATGGCTGCTGCCTGCGTATTCCTTGCTCAGGGCATACCCTTTATTCAGGCAGGTCAGGATTTTCTGCGCTCAAAGCCTCTCCCAGGTGGTGCATATGACCACAACAGCTACAATTCTCCCGATGCGGTAAACAGCCTTAAATGGGACAGAAAGTCCGAGTTCAGAGATGTTTTCGATTACTACAAGGGACTTATCGAGTTCAGAAAGGCTCATTCCGCACTGAGAATGTTCACAGCCGAGGATATCGGCAGAAATATGAAGTTCTTCGACCATCTTCCTCAGAGAATAGTGGGCTTCGGTCTTTACGGGGACTGCGAGCTGGAGGAGATAATCGTGTTCTTTAACCCCACAAACGATGATATCACTCTCCACGCATTCGGCGAGTACAATGTTTATATCGACGGCGATAATGCAGGCAACAAGCCCCTTTACACCGTCTGCGACGATTACATCATCAAGCCCCATTCCACAATGGTAATGGGCAGACCATATCCTCAGCCTGAGGAGGAGGCAGCTGAATGAAAAAATATTCCGTCCGTCCGCCAAAGTATCAATCGCTTGTGGGATTTATAGTCGGCATATTGTTTGTTCTGATAGGACTGGTTGCGGTAATACCGGGAGCAGGAGCATTCGGCGTGTTGTGGACGCTTATAGCTGCGGTTATAACTGTTATTCACGGCATAAACCTTTTTACCGATGAGGGCATATCCATTGGCACTGTGATAGAGGAAGAAACCAGACCAAGACCCAAGCCTGAGGACAACACCCGTGAACGTCTGGAAAAGCTTGAGGGTCTTTACCGTGACGGACTTATTACAAAGATAGAATATGAACAGAAGCGCAGGGAAATACTGAACGAGCTGTAATGCTTGTTCCGAAAGGAAGGTCAAAACAATGAAAAGAATACTTGTCTGCGAGGACGAGGGCGTTATCAGGGATTTTGTTGTCATAAACCTGAAGCGTGCGGGCTATGACGTGGTAGATGTTGACTGCGGCGAGGAAGCCCTCAGGGTATTTAACGAGGAAAACGGCAATTTCGATATAGCTCTGCTTGACATTATGATGCCGGGCATTGACGGATTTCAGGTGTGCAAGGAGCTGAGAAGAAAGAGCAGCACCATAGGCATTATCATGCTGTCGGCAAAAACTCAGGAGATGGACAAGGTAAGCGGTCTTATGCTGGGCGCTGACGACTACATAACAAAGCCATTCTCCCCCTCCGAGCTTACTGCCCGCATTGATGCGGTATATCGCCGTGTAAGTATGTCATTCATCAAGGAGGAGAAAACTCCCGTTATCCGTTCAGGCCCCTTTGAGCTTAACCTCAAGAGCAGGACTGTTTCCAAGAACGGCGTGCCCATTGATCTTACTCAGGTAGAGTATCAGATACTGGAGTATTTCATGAACAACCAGAACACCGCTCTTGACCGCTCCAGCATTCTCACCCACATCTGGGGCGAGAACTACTTCGGCGACGACAAGATAGTCGATGTAAACATCAGAAGAATCAGAATGAAGATAGAGGACGAGCCTTCAAACCCCAAGTATATCTCAACTATCTGGGGCTTTGGCTACAAGTGGTCGGGTGACGGCAATCCCGACGACGACAAGAAATAAGTCACAAGCAGGACAAGGAAGCGTTTGTTTCCTTGTCCTTGACCATCATTTGAGGTGAGCGCAATAAAAAGATCAAAAAACACCATTACGAGAAGATGGCTTGTCAACAGCTTAGGCGCAATCTTTATTGTGCTCATGAGCGTGCTTATGGCTTTTTCGGTGTTTGTGAACGTATATTACTACAATTCCGCAAGGCAGTACATCACATCAAGGCTCAACATGGTTTCGGGAATGCTTTCCCAGTATTATGCGGATAATCCTGTCACCTTTGCTTCCGAGGTTCGTTCCATGGTGGAGAACTGGTCGGAAAAGAACCGAATGGAGCTTATGACCATCAACAGTGCAGGGGAGGTGTCCATGACCTCCTCAGGCTTTGCGCCTACAAAGGATATCATTGCTCAGGACTATTACGACGCCATTGACAGCGGCAGCTCAGGCACATTTACGGGCAGGCTGCCCTCGGGCGAAAAGGTCATTGCTGTGAGCATCGTCACCCCAGACGCAACGGGAGAGTTCAGCGTTATAAGGCTGGTAAGCTCTATGAAGCGTGTTGACAGCCACATCGGGCTGTACATCATTATTGCGGCTGTGACCTGCGGTGCAATTCTGGCGCTGATGATGTTTTCGGGAATGTACTTTGTAAAGTCCATCGTTATCCCCGTAAGGCAGATAGGCGCTGCCGCAAGGCGCTATGCCCGTGGCGATTTTTCCGTAAGAATGCCTGTGAAGTCGGACGATGAGATAGGCGAGCTTAGCGAGATACTTAATAAAATGGCGGACGAGCTTTCACAGTCGGAGGCTATGAAGAACGAGTTCATCTCCAGCGTGTCCCACGAGCTGAGAACGCCGCTTACAGCCATAAAGGGCTGGGCGGAGACTATCGGCTCCATGCCCGATGACAGGGAGACTGTCTCCAAGGGAATGAGAGTTATCACCACCGAAACGGAAAGACTTTCACAAATGGTTGAGGAGCTGCTGGACTTTTCAAGGATACAGAACGGCAAGTTCACTCTCAACAAGGGCAACGTTGATATTCTGGCGGAGCTGGGCGATGCGGTGCTGATATATACGGAAAAGGCAAAAAAAGAGGGCATAGAGCTTGTTTATGCGGAGCCTGAGGATCTGCCTATCGTATATGGCGACAGAAACCGCCTGCGTCAGGTGTTCATCAACGTTATAGACAATGCCATCAAATATTCGGAAAAAGGCGGACTGGTCACTGTTCAGGCAGTGCAGCCCGATGAAAACCACATTGAGATAGAAGTCAGCGACACGGGCTGCGGCATCACTCCCGAAGATCTGCCCAAGGTCAAGACTAAATTCTTCCGTGCCAATCACATAAAGAGAGGCTCGGGAATAGGTCTTGCGGTGGCGGACGAGATAATCACCATGCACAGCGGCACGCTGGAGGTATTCAGCGAGCAGGGCGTGGGAACCAGCGTAGTGATAGTTCTTCCCGTGAAGCCGAAGATAAAGTAATATTTCTTAAAAAGAGGTAAGAGCTATGTCTGATAACAAGATAAGGATAATTTCTGCTGAATATGACCATGTTCCCGATGAGGATGCTGTGCAGCGCACTGTGGAGTTCCTGAACGCCAACATCACGGCAGACAAGATATATTACCGCAGCTATGATTTCCCCGAGTTCATCGACTGCGGCAGCAATCTTGAATACATCAAGTGCCCCTGCTGCAATGCGGACATTTCCTTTGAGTGGTGGGGCGAGCAGGTGGATAAGGCGATAGAAAATGATTTCGAGAGCCTTGATGTAACTATGCCGTGCTGCGGAAAAAGCAGCTCTCTCAATGACCTGAAATATCATTTTCCGTGCGGCTTTGCGTGTGCGGAGTTCGTTGTGGAAAATCCCGAGGGCGAGCTTGGCAACGAGAACATTATCGAGCTTGAAAAGATACTTGATACAAAGCTCAGGGTGATTCACTGCCATATGTGAGCTTGCATTTCAAATTATACTAAGCACCAATTAAAAACTATACAAAAAATCGAGCATAATCTTGCACATATGGATTATGCGATGGTTTTTTGTCTATAGTTTTATTGGTGATTAGTATAAATGCACATAACAAAAATTCCCGCTGATCTCAAACTGAGACCGGCGGGAATTTTTTTGGAAGAATTATATATCCGAATATTGTCAGATATCACTGTTAAGTATCTTCTTTACCTTGTCGAAAAAGCTTTTGCGCTTGTTGTAGTTGTTTTCGCCAAGGCTTGCCTCGAACTTGCTGAGCAGATCCTTCTGTGCCTTGTTAAGGTTCTTGGGGACCTCTACATTGACCGTAACGAACTGATCGCCTCTGTCGGTGCGGTTAAGACGCTTTACGCCCTTGTTTCTCAGTCTGAATACTGTGCCCGACTGAGTGCCCTCGGGGATAGTGAGCTTAACCTTGCCGTCGATGCAGGGAACTGTTACCTCGCTGCCGAGAACTGCCTGACCGTAGGTAATGGGTATCTCTGTATGGATATCATATTCGTCTCTTACGAAGATAGGATCGGGACGAACCTGAACTGTTACATGAAGATCGCCTGCGGGACCTCCGTTAAGTCCGCTGTGGCCCTGACCTCTTACCTGAAGTGTCTGACCGTCGTCGATACCTGCGGGGATAGTTACATTAACTGTCTTGGACACTGATACTCTGCCTGCGCCGTGACAAGCGGAGCAGGGATTTGTGATTATCTTGCCCTTACCGCCGCAGCGTGAGCAGGGACGCTGTGAAGATATCATACCCAGAGGAGTTCTCTGAGCGGTCTTTACATAGCCCGTACCGTGACAGTCGGGGCAGGTATCGGTGCCTGAACCTGCTGCCGAGCCTGTGCCGTGACAGTCGGGGCACTGCTCCATGCGGTTGAGCTTAACATCGACCTTTTTGCCGTTGCAGGCGTCCATAAAGTCGATTGTAACATAGGTCTGGATATCCTGACCACGTCTGGGTGCGTTGGGATTGCTTCTGGAGCTGCCTCCGAAGCCGCCTCCGCCGAAGAACGAGCTGAATATATCGCCTATATCGCCCATATCTCCGAAGCCTGAGAAGCCGCCGAAGCCGCCTCCTCCGCCTGCACCTGCGCCGTAGCTGGGGTCAACGCCCGCAAAGCCGAACTGGTCATACTTAGCCTTCTTATCGGCATCGGAGAGACATTCATATGCCTCGTTGACCTCTTTCATCTTCTCCTCGCATTCCTTATCATCGGGATGGAGGTCGGGGTGATATTTTTTTACGCAGGCACGGTATGCCTTTTTTATCTCTTCGTCCGTAGCTCCTTTCTGCAAGCCAAGGACTTCGTAATAATCTCTTTTATCTGCCATAGGTGAACACACTCCTCATTTGTCCCCATTTATATTATACCGAAAAGCACTTGACCTGCAAATAGGTTTTCAGTACATTTGCAGCAGTTTTTTGACCCTGCCGCATAACCGACAAGAGGGCGGAGAGATTCCGCCCTGAATGTCAGTTGATTTTCTTGATTATTCCTCGGTGAACTGAGCGTCAACGAAGCCGTTGTCGTCAGAGCCGCCATTAGCGCCGCCGTTGTTGTTGTTGTTGTCATTGCTCTGAGCATCTCCGCCCTGAGCTGCCTGCTGAGCTGCGCCTGCTGCCTGATATACCTTGGAAGAAAGGTCATAAACTGCCTTCTGGAGCTCATCGGTCTTAGCCTTGATATCAGCGGTGTTGCCGCCCTCCATAGCCTTCTTCAGCTCGTCGATCTTAGCCTGGATAGGAGCCTTATCGGACTCGCTTACCTTGTCGCCGAAATCTGCAAGAGCCTTTTCGCTCTGGAATACGAGGCTTTCAGCCTGGTTCTTGATATCTACCTCTTCCTTACGCTTCTTATCTTCCTCAGCGTATCTCTCAGCCTCTTCAACTGCCTTGTCGATATCTTCCTTGGACATATTGGTGGAGGACTGGATCGTGATGTTCTGCTCCTTGCCGGTGCCAAGATCCTTAGCGGATACATGAACGATACCGTTGGAGTCGATATCGAATGTTACTTCGATCTGAGGGATTCCTCTGGGTGCGGGAGCGATGCCGTCCAGACGGAACATACCGAGCTGCTTGTTATCCTTAGCGAATTCACGCTCGCCCTGGAGGACGTTGATATCAACGGCAGTCTGGTTATCAGCCGCAGTGGAGAATACCATTGTGTGCTTTATAGGAATAGCCTTGTTTCTCTCGATCATCTTTGTGCAAACGCCGCCCATAGTCTCGATACCGAGAGAAAGGGGAGTTACATCACGGAGAACCATGCCTGTTACATCGCCTGTGAATACACCGCCCTGGAGAGCTGCACCGAGAGCAACGCACTCATCGGGGTTGATGCCCTTGAAGGGATCCTTGCCCATGAAGTTCTTGATAGCTTCCTGAACAGCGGGGATTCTTGAAGAACCGCCGACCATGAGTACCTTGTGTATATCAGCGGGCTTGAGGCCTGCATCGGAAAGAGCCTGCTTTACGGGGCCCATTGTGGATTCAACGAGGTCGTGGGTAAGCTCATCGAACTTAGCCTTTGTAAGAGTAAGCTCAAGGTGCTTAGGACCTGTTGCATCAGCTGTGATGTAGGGGAGGTTTATCATAGAGGAAGGAGTGGAGGAAAGCTCAATCTTGGACTTTTCTGCTGCTTCCTTGAGTCTCTGCATAGCCATCTTATCCTTGGTAAGGTCGATTCCGTCGGAAGCCTTGAAGGACTCGATCATCCAGTTGATTATTCTCTGGTCGAAGTCATCGCCGCCCAGGTGGTTGTTACCTGCGGTAGCCTTAACTTCCTGAACGCCGTCGCCCATCTCAATGATGGATACATCGAATGTACCGCCGCCCAGGTCGTAAACCATAACGGTCTGATCCTGTTCCTTATCGATGCCGTAGGAAAGAGCCGCAGCGGTAGGCTCGTTGATGATACGCTTTACGTTAAGACCTGCGATCTGACCTGCATCCTTTGTTGCCTGACGCTGTGCGTCGGTGAAGTATGCGGGAACGGTGATTACAGCTTCTGTAACGGGTTCGCCGAGATATGCCTCAGCATCAGCCTTAAGCTTCTGGAGGATCATAGCGGAAATTTCCTGAGGAGTGTACTTCTTGCCGTCGATGTCAACCTTGTAGTCGGTACCCATGTGTCTCTTGATAGAGGAAATGGTTCTTTCAGCGTTGGTAACTGCCTGACGCTTTGCAACCTGACCAACAAGTCTTTCACCTGTCTTTGTGAAGCCTACAACGGAAGGCGTGGTTCTTGCACCCTCAGAGTTGGGGATTACGACTGCGGAGCCGCCTTCCATAACTGCTACGCAGGAGTTAGTTGTACCAAGGTCAATACCAATAATCTTTGACATATAAATTCTTCCTTTCAAAATGTCGCTTTAAGCGGCTGTGATTTTCATTTTTTGCGTTCGGTCATCACGGATTTGCAACTGTTACCATTGCGTGGCGGATGACCTTGTTGCCCATGATGTAGCCCTTCTGGAGAACTGCCGCTACGGTGTTTTCTCCCAGGTTCTCATCTGTGATCTGGCTTACGGCGTTGTGGAAATTGGGGTCAAAGGGCTTGCCCTCTGCTTCTATTTCCTTTACGCCAAGCTTTTCGAGGATAGCGGTGTACTGCCTGAAGATCATCTCAACGCCCTTTTTGAAGTTAGCGTCGGCACATTCGGCGGTGAGCGCTCTTTCAAAGTTATCTATTACCGAAAGAACTTCGGTGACAGCCTTTGTAAGGGCATTGTCGTATGCGTCCTGCTTTTCTTTGAGGGAACGTGTGCGGTAATTGTAATATTCCGCATCAAGTCTGAGATATTTCTCCTTTTCATCGGCAAGCTCTTTCTTGAGCTCCTCGAGACGGTCGCGCGAGAGCTGGTCGTCTTCCTTCTTGAGGGCCATCTCTTCGATCTCCTGCTGCATGATCTTGCGGCGCAGATCGTCGAGCTCTGCGGGCATCGAGTCGATCTCCGTGCGGATCATCGCGCAGGCCTCATCGACGAGGTCGATGGCCTTGTCGGGCAGGAAACGGTCGGTGATATAGCGGTCGGAGAGCGTCGCGGCGGCGACAAGCGCGTTGTCGTGGATGCGAACGCCGTGATAGATCTCATAGCGCTCCTTCAGGCCGCGCAGGATGGAAATGGTGT
>ERZ825137.890-NODE-890-length-41186-cov-4.628480_pt1 | contig 41186 bp, 37 predicted proteins | sample MGYA00519873_ERZ825137 | MGnify/ENA primary metagenome ERZ825137 (study PRJEB31778, sample SAMEA3449190) | human gut metagenome | biome: human gut; feature: human-associated habitat; material: faeces | place: United Kingdom | collected 2010/2012 ...
ATTACACCACTTCTTTCTGAGAAGGACGGATATGTAGAAAAGATTCAGTGTGATGAGGTAGGGATCTGCTCTCTGATCCTTGGTGGCGGCAGGGAGACCAAAGAGAGTGCGATCGATCTTTCTGTAGGAATTGTCCTTACAAAGAAGGTGGGAAGTCATGTAAAGGCAGGAGAACCACTGGCCTATATTCATTCCAATGAGGAAGCAAAACGTCTTGCCTGTGAGGAACGGCTGCGGAAGGCATTTCATATTGGAGACAAAGTGAAAAAAGAAGGTGCGATCATACATCAGATCCTGAAGTAGTTCTGCCAGCTCTTTTTCTGTCATATAGTATAGCATGATGAAAAAAGAAAAAAAGAATCACAGAATGCAGATCCGGGAAAAAAGGGAGCTGGTGGTGGAGTCTTTAAAGCTTCCAAAGGATTCTCTCCTTGGGGCATCCATCATAACAGTGACCGGAGAAAATGATATTTTCGTGGAAAATTATAAAGGGATACTGCAGTATTCTGATGATCTGATCCTGCTGCAGGGAAAAAACAGAAAGATAGAACTGAAAGGAAAGAAGCTTACGATTCATTCCAAGGATTATAACGGAGCAGTTGAAGCAGGAGAGGCAGCTTCGGAGATTGGATTTATTGTGAGTGCCTCAAAGACTCCACTGCTGCAGTAACCGGACTATAAAGTTTTCCGATTAATATGCCGATTTATCAGTTACAACGAATGAAATATAACATGAAATGATCCATATAGCATCATGGAGGAACTGACAGAGCAGTTCCAGTCTGACTCACGGAGGAGGAAAACAGACATGAAAGGAATCAACGCCGGAACACAAAGACAACAGAAGTCCTATATGCCTTTTGAGCAGAACAGTTCCCATATTTATATGGGACAGAAACAGAAGCAGAACAGTAATGCTTTGTTTTCAAAGAAGGATATGCGGGATATCCGAAGGAGCGTCCAAACCTCATGGAGTGAGCTTGCAGGGGCTCCTTCCGGGAAAACAGGAAATACACAGAGTTATGGAGAATCCTTAAGAGCGCAGCGGCAGAAGGCAAAGGATACCTCCTTAAGCCTGAAGAAATTAAAATATCAGTTTAAGAGCCTGTCCACGAAAATCCTGCGCAGTAAAACGTCGCTTGCAGCAAGGCAGGCGGCAGGTCAGGCACGCCGGGAGATTCTGCGTCTGAAGAGCCAGAAGCAGAGTGGAAAATACGATAACGAAGAACTGGAAGCAGCGATTGAACATGCCAAGGCCATGGAACGTGTGGCGAAGAAGAAAGCCAGACATCTCGAAGAAGAGGAAATGGCGAAATGTACCGGCGGACCGTGTGCGGGAAGCCGGATAGAGGAAGAGCAGCTTTCTGATGAGGAAACGAAGGCTATGGAAGAAAATCCGGACGATGCTTTGAATCATGCAGAGGAACCGGAACTGGTGCAGGGACAGGAAGAAACGGACAGAATGGCAGCTCCGGATCCTGCAATGCTGCAGAACTACGCAAACTGCGGGTCGGCATTGGAAAGCATGGAGGATGTTCTTTCGAGTCTGGATGAGTTCTCTGACGAAATTCTGAATGAGTTTTCGGAGAGCATGAAGGAACTGTTTGACGAAATGGGACTGGATGAATTATCCGATTCCGTTCTGTCGGTGGAGAAGGACATGGATCCGGCGGATCTTAAGATGATGAAGATTAAGCACCGGAACAAGGAGATGAAAGATATTGTGCGCGCAGATGCAAAGTACCTGAAGGCCGTATTTGATCATTTGGAAAAGACACGGTCGGAGGGCACTGTGGTGCCGGATAACAGCGGTGCAGTGACTTTTGGGACATCCGGGCAGGAGGCAGCACCGGTTATTAATATTGTATTATAGAGAGGCAGATTGGCAACAGAAGATTTTATGTAAGAAAACCATTTGAAAAGCTCTATGAGCGAACCTCGGCTGTGCCCGCGCAGGTCAGGAAATTACGGCTGCCAGGCCAGCTTGTCTATCAGAAATGTTATTGCAGCGATTCCATTGCGGAGAAGACGGTGCTGCTGCGTAACACAGCGTTGGAGGCCATGCGTGCCTATGGGACGGACACCACACGACGGATGTATTTTATCGAGTATTCCATCAGTGCCCCGTTGGAGGCAGCCTTCTGCGTAGCTGTTCCGCCCGGAAGCGAGGGAGAGTTTGTAACGCTCCTGCCGCCAACGGATGCCCTTAGCATCTATCATCATGGCGCTTACGAGGATCTGCCCGCCGTGGGGCGGCGGCTGTTAGAATATGCTGCGGAGCATCAATTTTCTCCACGCGGTACCCTGCGTCACATTTATCTGGAGGGTCCGCCCCAGCATAAGGATCCCTCCAAATTCATTACGCAGGTTGTCCTGCCGATAAAATCCCCATTTTAATTATCAGAAGGAGACAGCAGCTATGCAGCAGGAATTTATTACAGTAACCTTTAATCGTACTAAAATAGCCATACGGCATGCAGATATTCTCTATGCGATCATGTCGGATGATCATTGTACGATTCATATGCTTGATGGAGGTGCTTACCGTTGCCGAATGACATTGAAGGAATTAAAGAAGCAGCTGGATGAAGGGTTCATGGAGGTAAAACGTGGCTGTATGATCGCAGTGTCTGCAATCGGTGACATTGGGGACAAAATTTTGCTGTGTAATGGTGAAGAAATCGGCTATACGAAGCGGAAGAAAAAGCTGCTCAAAGAAGAATTACAGAAAAAACAGGAGCTTATGATTGCAAAGCTCAGTAGAAAAAAGCGGCCGCTGACGGAAGAAGAATATTGTCAGTATTATAAAATATGCGATGCTCTCCCTTTTGCATTTACGGATATAGAGATGGTATTTAATGAAGAAAAAAAGGCAGTGGACTGGATCTTTCGATATGGAAATGAAGCATTGGCTGTTCTGGAAAAGTTACCGTTGAACAAGATGATCGGAAGGTCCTTTTCCAGTCTTTTTTCGAATATGGATGCAAAATGGCTTCGTGGCTATGAACGTGCAACCCTGTATGGAGAAACGTTGGAAATCGTGGATTATAGTCCGGAGATTGGTAAGAATCTGAAAATTATATGTTTTCCAACATTTCCGGGACATTGCGGCTGCATTTTGTTTGATACGGACAAACTGAGATATATAAGAGAAGGAAATCAGCTGGCAAAATCGGTTGTGGTTTTCATGAAAACGAATTCCACGGAATAAAAATGTCGTTTTACCGACGTTTACGGCGATTTACCGCAATGAAAACGTCGTTTCACAATAGTTTACTTGTTCCCTTAATATATACATGGTATATTTCTATTAGTTGTAATTCCTGCGATTAATTGAAATTTACGGCAGGGAATCGTTACAAAAATTGGTGCAAAAAGGAGAACTATATCATGAAAAGAAAAAAAACAGTGGCTTTGATCACCGCTGTGTTGACATTTACCATGACTGCCTGTGGCAGCTCGACTGCAATTACCGAATCCGCATCAACAGAGGAAAGCACACCGTCTGCAGCTGCCGAATCAGTATTAGAAGAGGAAAGCACACCGTCTGCAATTACCGAATCCGCATTAACAGCGGAAAGCAAGCCGGCTACACAGTATACGATCGATGCAAATCAGGAGGTTTATGCATTACTGGATTTCGAAGATACTGCGGAATTTGAGAATGCGACGAAAGGTCTGATTGCATCTCCGGATACGTTGGATATTTATGATGAGAATGGGAAGCTTGTATGGAGTCAGACGGCATATGGCTTTCTGGATCAGGATGCTCCGGATACAGCCAATCCGAGCCTTTGGAGAAATACACAGCTGAATCATATTTATGGTCTTTTTGAAGTGACTGACGGAATTTATCAGGTGCGTGGCTATGACATGTCAAATGTTACGTTCATAAAAGGTGATACAGGATGGATTGTAGTAGATCCATTGATGAGTGTAGAGTGTGCACAAGCGGCTCTTGCCCTGGTGGAAGAGAATCTGGGCACTTTTCCTGTAAAGGCAGTGATTTACAGCCATTCCCATGTTGATCACTTTGGTGGAGTCAAGGGGATTATTTCGGAAGAAGACGTACAATCCGGTGATGTGCAGGTAATTGCACCGGAGGGCTTTGAGAAGCATGCTGTCAGCGAGAATATTTATGCAGGTACTGCTATGGGACGAAGAGCAAGTTACCAGTATGGAACAATGCTTGAGGGTGGTGAAACAGGATCCCTTGCCATTGGTATTGGTATGGGACAGTCCAAGGGTAGAACAAGTTATATTTCTCCTACACTTGAAATCACACAAACCGGTGAGAAGCATACCATTGACGGAGTGGAAATTGAATTTCAGCTTACTCCGGGTACCGAAGCACCGGCAGAGATGAACTTCTGGATTGGATCGAAAAATGCTTTGTGGATGGCTGAAAACTGTACAGGAACACTCCACAATCTGTATACACTCCGCGGAGCCCAGGTGCGTGACGGAAACGCATGGGCAGAGTACATTATGGAATCTCTGGCTCTTTATGGTGATAAGGCAGATGTGGTATTCCAGTCCCATAACTGGCCACATTGGGGAAATGATACCATTCAGGAATATATGACCAATACTGCAGCTGTATATAAGTTTATTAACGACCAGACATTGCTTTATATTAATGAAGGTTATACGGAAACAGAGATTGCCAATATGATCCAGCTTCCCGAGGAACTGGAGAAAGTCTGGTATACCCGTCAGTATTACGGTACAGTTTCTCATAATTCGAAGGCAGTATATGAGAAATATATGGGCTGGTATGACGGTAATCCTGTCCATCTTGCTGAACTTACACCATCGGATTATGCCCAAAAGCTGGTAGAATATTTCGGTGATACAGATGCGGTTCTTGAAAAAGCAAAAGAAGATTTTGCCAGGGGAGAATATCAGTGGGTTGCCCAGATTACCAATACACTGGTTTATGCTGATCCGGAAAATACGGATGCACGTTATCTGTGTGCAGATGCCTTAGAGCAATTGGGATATCAGGCAGAATCAGGTCCATGGCGCAGTGCTTACCTTTGTGCTGCACAGGAACTGCGAAATGGTACAAATACCGATGATGCAACGCGAAGTAACGGTAACGGTGATGTTTTCTCACATATGACACCGGATATGATTCTGGATTATCTGGGAATTATTGTAGATACGACGAAGATTCCAGATCTGACCTTTACAGCAAATCTTATACTGCCGGAAGGCAATTATGTACTCCGCGTGAAAAATGGTGTACTTCTTTATCAGAAGGATACACAGGATGCAGATGCAGATGTGACATGGACTACCAAACGTGCAGGACTTCTGTCTATTGTTCAGAAAAATGCAGAGAACGTTGCTGCTTTGATTGAGCAGGAGGGGGATGAGACCTGCCTGACACGATTGATGGATGCCGTTACGGTTACCGCAGAGTATAAATATTTTAATATTATTGAGCCATAAGCTTTTTATGTTGGAAACCGGATATGTCTGCATCAGCAGGCATGTTCGTTCCGGCTGTGTTTAAGGGATTTGGAATAGATAAAATAACAGGAATATGGAGGATATAGAAACATGGTAGTGATAAACTCGCTGCCATGTTTTTGTTTTGCCATGCATATGAGAAAAAGATCCGGTGTACCAGGCTGGAAGCGCAGGTAGAGGTTAGTGCGAACCAGTCCGGAACACTTAACGAGAGCAAGCCAAAGGAGCAGCACGAGTTTAGTGGGAGGGACAAGCAGAGAACACTTATAACAAATATAGCTATTCTGCACAAACTATGGTATACTTATGGACAAGGAATATGAAAAATTACACAACAGACTTATAACAGTTTTGTAATAGCGTTTATCAGGAGGGTAATTATGGAGCAGAGACTGGAACCATTGTTTACCCCGTGGAAGATTGGCAATTGCGAGATTAAGAACCGTATTGTGCTGACCTCTATGGGCGGAACGAACCTATTAGGCTGGATGGAAGTGAACCACTTTGACAAGGATGGAGCGAGGTTCATCATGGAAGTGGCGAAGAACAATTGTGGACTGGTGCTTCCGGGCTGCCAGCCGGTATACAATCCCATGTATGGGAAGTGGCTTTATAAGAATGAAAAGATGTATCAGGATCTGGCAAAGTGGATGCCGGAATTTCACAAGACCGGTGCGAAGCTTTTCGTGCAGCTGACGGCAGGGTTTGGACGATCCTTTACGATCAGCAGCATGATGGAAACGTTGTATACGAATAAGGCACTTCGTGTTCTGGCTAAGCCTGTTATGGATCTTGATAAGATTACGGCAGCACCGAGTCCGTCACCGAACCGCTGGTCCGATAAGGTACCGTCAAGAGAGATGACCGTGGAAGAAATCGAGGAGTTTATCACGGCGTTTGGCAAGACCGCGAAGCTTTTAAAGGATGCGGGAGTGGATGGCGTAGAAATCCATGCAGTACATGAGGGCTATCTGCTCGATCAGTTTACGTTAAAATATGTGAATAAGCGTACCGATGAATACGGTGGATCCTTTGAGAACCGCTACCGGTTTGCTGTGGAAATTGTGAAAGAAATCAAGAGGGTCTGTGGAAAAGACTTTCCGGTATCGTTACGGTACAGTGTGGAATCGAAGACCAAGGGCTTCCGAGAGGGAGCATTGCCGGGTGAAGAGTATGTGGAAGCCGGACGTGATATGGCAGAGTCGGAGAAGGCGGTTAAATATCTGCAGGATGCCGGATATGACATGCTCAACTGCGACAATGGAACCTACGATGCCTGGTATTGGGCACATCCCCCGATTTATATGCCGGAAAACTGTAACCTTGAGGATGTGGAGCATATCCGTAAGTTCGTGGATATTCCGGTGGTGTGTGCAGGACGTATGGATCCCCGTGTGGCAGCAGATGCGATCCGGGATGGCAGGCTTGACGGTGCCGGGTTTGCCCGTCAGTTCCTGGCAGACCAGGAATGGGTAACGAAGCTGATGAATGGACAGGAGGACAATATCCGTCCCTGTATTCTCTGCCATAACGGATGCTTTAACATGTGTCATTACAAGGGTGTTCCCAACGATCAGGCACTTTCGGATTCCCTGCACCTTGCAAGATGTGCGGTGAATGCGGAAACGATGCAGTGGGAGAAGCATAAGCTTGTAAAGACCGCAAGTCCGAAGAAGGTACATATTATTGGCGGCGGTATCGGCGGTATGGAAGCAGCCAGAGTGTTAAAGCTGCGCGGTCATGAACCGGTAATCCATGAGAAGAAGGGGGAGCTTGGAGGAACCTTTATCGCAGCAAGTGCGGAAAGCTATAAGGGTAAATTACGTGACCTCCTGACCTGGTACAAAAAGCAGATGAAGGATCTGGATATCGAGATTCATTTTAATGAAGAGATCAGGAGCCTTGAGCCGTTTGCCGGAAGTCCGGTGATCGTTGCAACCGGTTCGGTTGCGCGTGTCCTTAAGAAGGTTCCGGGACATGAGAAGATGGTGGAAGCCTGTGAGTTTCTGACCGGAACACCGGTGGGGGAAAAGGCAGCCGTTGTCGGCGGTGGACTTACCGGATGTGAAATTGCATATGAACTGGCTTTACAGGGCAAAAAGCCGGTGATCGTGGAAATGAAGGATGACCTGATTGCGCAGACCGGTGTGTGTCTGGCGAACAGCTCCTATTTAAGAGAATGGTTTGCATGGCAGAAGGTGCCGGTTTATCTTGAAACCACCTTACAGTCTGTAGAAGATGGCAGGATCATCTGTAAGGATAAGGAAGGCAGAGAGATCACCATTCCGTGTGACAGCGTGATCAGTTCTGCCGGTTATCTTCCCAATCCGCTTGCCGAAGAGAGCCGGAATGTACATCTGGTCGGTGACTGTAAGCAGGTCGGTAATTTAAGAAGTGTCGTATGGCGGGCCTATGAAGTAGCCATGAAGATTTAAGGAGTGAGGTGATCATTTTGAATTTAACGAAAGAACAACAGGAAATTCTAGATGGAAAGCAGGGAGACATCCTTGCCAGAATTATGAAGACGCTGGTGAGGTACGGGGAATTGTTCGGAGCAGATTCCATGGTACCGGTAACGAGTCAGTATAACCACCTGGTAACCTCGTTTGGATTAAAGGCACTGGCCCCGGTTTATGAACTGATGGACCGCCTGATTGAATCCGGGAATGTATCGAAGCAGAAGTTTTCGGCAGATCCAAGACCGCTTGATCCCAATGTGCCGAGTTCCTTTTTACAGAATATTGTGTTTAAAAATTTCATGTATTCCAAGCAGGAGGATTATGAGAAGCAGCTTATCAGACTAGGAATCATGGAAAAGGATGCATATACCTGCACCTGCTATATGAAGGAGGTGGGAAATACACCGGCGATGGGCGAGGTGCTGTCCTGGTCGGAATCTTCGGCAGTGGTATATGCCAATTCCGTACTGGGGGCAAGATGTAACCGTAACTCCGGAATTATTGATCTGATGGGTTCGGTTGCGGGCTTTGTGCCGAACTTCGGACTTCTTACCGATGAAGGAAGAAAAGCGACCTGGATTGTCAGGATCGAAACGACGAAAAAGCCGGAGGCACAGCTTCTCGGCTCTGCAATCGGAATGAAGGTTATGGCGGAGGTTCCTTATATCATAGGACTGGATCAGTGGCTTCCGGGAGGGCTGGATGAGGATGCCAAAACTTATCTGAAGGACTTTGGTGCAGCGACTGCTTCTAACGGAGCCGTAGGACTTTATCATGTGGAGAATATCACACCTGAGGCGGTTCAGTATGGTAAGGATCTGATTACAGAGAATGCGAAGGTTTATGTTGTGGATGATGCGGAGCTTGACCGGGTATACCGCAGTTACCCGGTTATCTGGAAAAAGAAGGATGCGGCTCCGAAGCTCTGCTTTATGGGATGTCCGCATATGAGTCTGAACCAGCTGATTGACTGGACAAAGAAGATCGAAGAAAGCCTTAAGAAATACGGAAAGACAAGGGTCTGCATTCCGACCGTATTTACGGCAGCTCCGGCGGTGCTTAAGAAGTTTGAAGAAACCCCTTATGCAGCGACGTTGAAGCAGGCGGGAGTCATTACTTCCTATATTTGTCCGCTGATGTATATGAATAATCCACTCAGTGAAAAGATGCCGGTCATTACTTCCAGCAACAAGCTTAGAACCTACACCAGTGCGAGATATTATACCGATGCGGAAATTCTGGAGCAGATCACAAAAGGAGGAACGGCCCGATGAAAGAATTTAAAGGAAGAGTTGTAGCGAACGGAACGACAACAGCAAAGGCACTCGTATCCCACGGAGGCTTAAATACGCTGGCATCTTTCCAGAAGGCATTGCAGTTCGGGGACAAGAAGGCAACCTGTGGAGATCAGAACAATCCGGATCTTTATGGAAAGCAGATGGCAGGCAAGGCCTTGTGTCTGCCGACAACCATCGGATCAACGACGGGAGGACTGGTTCTTTACTGTGCATGCTCCATGAACCGTCAGCCTGCATGTATGCTGTTTTCAGAGCCGATTGACTCACTGGCAGGAGCCGGAGCCATTCTGGCGGATGTGTGGCTTGACAATGTCAGCATGCCGGTTGTAGACAGCCTTGGCGAAGAGTTCCTTTCCTATGTAAAGGATGACATGACCATTACCGTGAAGGACGATGGCGTTGTGGTCGTAGAGTAAAACACATCAGACAGAGGAGAATAAACAGTAAATAACAGAAAATGAATATTCCGGATATTTATTAAAGCAATAGCTATTCATAAAACAGGAAAAGAGGCGGGGTTATGAAATCCATTAAGACAAAAATTATTGTAAGTATTATTGCATGTACCTTACTTTCAGCCATTCCGGTTGGATTTATGAGTCTTCGGAATGTGTATCAGACATCAAATCAGGGGGCTGAACAGGAGCTGGCATTGAAGTGCCGGAACGAGCAGGAACAGATTAATGCACAGATTTCGAAAATCGAACAGTCCGTAGATACCTTAAGCAGTATTGCAATGAATAAGCTTGATTTTTCGAAGTTTAAGAGCAGTGCAGTCTATGTGAAGCAGTATACGGATTCCATTATGAGTGATGTTGTGAAGTTTGGAGAGCACACCGATGGTGCTATCTGCGTTTATGTGCGGTACAATCCTGATTTTACGGAACCGACTTCCGGTATTTTCCTTACCAGAAACAGCACGGACGAGGAATTCACCAGTTCTGTACCAACGGACTTTACCATGTATGACAAAACGGATGTGGAGCATGTCGGCTGGTATTATGTTCCTGTAGAGAACGGTGCACCGTTGTGGATGGATCCTTATCTCAACGGTAATGTGAATGTTTATATGATTTCTTATGTTGTTCCGCTGTATGTTGACGGGGAATCCGTTGGTATTATCGGAATGGATATTGATTTTTCACAGATTACGGGAATGGTTGAAAAAACAAAGGCATTTTCTACTGGATATTCCTTCCTTTATAAGCCGGATGGCTCCATTATGTACCATCCCGAGATGGAAAACGGCGCGGATCTTGAGCAGCTTGGGATGACGGCAGATGAAAAGGCACGGATGTGTGATGCAGCAAATGAGGGACAGGTAGAGGGCTTTAGCAGTAACGGAACAAAGACCAGTGCGGTATTCTATACGCTGGATAATGGAATGATGGTAGCTCTGTCTGCCCCGGACAGTGAGATTACCTCAGATGCTGTAAGCCTGTCGGCCATGATGATCGGCACCTGTGTGGTATGTCTGCTTATCTGTATCGTACTTGCGGTTATTTTAAGCAGGAGTATTGCTGCTCCGATTACCGGCATCACGAAGGTCATCCGTCAGACAGCGGATCTTGATTTCCAGAAAACAAAATCAGGGGAATCCCTGGTAAAGCGTAAGGATGAAACCGGTGTGATGGCGGGAGCTGTCAGTGATATGAGAAAGGTATTCCGTGAACTGATCGGAGACATTACAGCTGCGGAGACAACCATTCTGACTGGTATGGATAAGCTGGATTCCATCATGCACGCAAACAGTGAAATGGCAGAGGATAATTCCGCAACCACGCAGGAAATGGCAGCCGGCATGCAGGAGACAACAGCAAGTGCATCCATGATTAACGGTAACATTGATGGTATTAAGCAAAATACGGAAGATATAAAGAAGCTTTCAAAGGAAGGACAGGAGACCTCAGTACAGGTGAAGGGCAGAGCTGACCAGCTCCAGAGCACAACCATTTCTTCAAGCAATAAGGCAATGGCAATTTTCGAGGAGATGAAGATAAAAACCAAGGAAGCCATTGAGAAGTCCAAGGCGGTTGACCAGATTAACAATCTGACCGAAAACATCAAACAGATTTCGTCCCAGACCAATCTCCTTGCCTTGAATGCCAATATTGAGGCAGCACGTGCCGGTGAAGCGGGAAAAGGCTTTGCCGTTGTGGCAACAGAGATTGGAAATCTGTCAAATCAGACCTATGCAACGGTGGATGGCATTACGGAAATGGTTACAGAGGTCAACAGTGCCGTTAACAGTATGACCGACTGTATGACGACGATTATGGATTTCCTGGAGAATACGGTAGTGCTTGATTATAATTCCTTCAGGGAGATCGGTAAGGAATATCAGGCGGATGCCAATACCTTTGCGGATGCAATGGGAAGAGTTTACAGTGAGATTACAAAGCTGGATGAGCAGATCAGTGATATTGCAGAGAATGTGACCAATGTCAGTGAAACGATCAGCCAGTCCGCACAGGGTGTCAGCCAGATCGCGGAGAAATCCTCCGATGCTGCTGCAAAGACCACAGAGGGCTATGAGCTGCTTCGTGAAAGCCGTGACAGCATTGTAAAATTAGGAACCATCATTGAACGGTTCCGGTTATAGAAGGTCTGCATAAGGACTGGAAAAGGAGTGGATGAAGAATGGCACATTTAACTATTGATTTTTTCTCAAACTGTCTGCGCAGGACGGTGCAGTTTCAGATGATTATTCCGGGAGATTTCTGCAATACCTGGCAGATTGAGCAGAAGCGTAAAGGGAAACGGATGAAGACCCTTTTTCTTCTGCATGGATATACCGGTGCTGCAGAGAACTGGGTGCCGGATAATTTAAGTACACTTTACAATTTCGCAATCGTGATGCCGAGCGGAGAAAACGGCTTCTGGGTAGATGGTCCGGCTACCGGACATCAGTATGGAGCCTTTATCGGAGAGGAACTGCCGGATTACATCCGTAAGACCTTTGGTCTTGCCATGAATCCGGAAGAGACTTATATCATGGGGCTTTCCATGGGCGGCTTCGGGGCGCTGCATACGGCATTACAGTATCCGGAGACCTTCGGAAAGGTGGCTGCGCTTTCTTCGGCACTCATTATCCATGAGATTGCCCATATGCAGCCGGGAGGATCAAACGAGGTCGCCAATTATGAGTACTATCACGGCTGCTTCGGAGATCTGGACCGGATTGAGATCAGCCGCTATAATCCGGAGGTGCTGGTAGAAGAGATTCTGAATGAACAGCGGAAGATGCCGGATATTTATATGGCGTGTGGAACCGAGGACTTCCTGCTTGAAAAGAACCGTGAGTTTCACAGATTTCTCGATAAGTATGAGGTGTCGCATTGTTATATGGAGTCCAAGGGAGAGCACAATATGGAGTTTTGGACCGAATATGCAAGGATCTTCATCCCAAAGATGTTTGAGGAGTAGGAGGAAAGATGATGTCATTGTGGATTCCAGATATGTTTTGGAGGATTTTATGAATAAGCTTCAGCTTATGTATGCGTGATACGGGTAAGTGCTGTTTATAAAGAAAGTCAGAAAACGAGAGTGTGAAAAAGGCATAATCGTTTTCTGGCTTTTGTTTTATATATGGAATAGTTACGAAGATTTGCATTTACTGTCATGCGGTGGTGGTACATATATTAAAAACTAAGTGTACAAAAATAGAAGGTTGACAACTGTCTACCTATATGCTATTTTATGGGTATACAGATGTCTACCTATAAAATGGAAGGTAAGGATTTCGTACCTTCACAGTTACAATCACAGAATGGCTCAGAGAGGAAGAGGAATAATGATTAAAATATCCGATGCAGAATGGAAAATTATGAATGTGCTGTGGGAAGAACAACCAAAGACTATGATGCAGATTACGAAAGAGTTGCAGGAAGAAACGGGCTGGACCAAGCATACGGTTATGACGTACCTGAAAAGAATGGAGAGCAAGAAAATCATTCATTATGTGGAGGGAGAAAAGGCAAAATTATATTATTCCGACATGGACCGGAAAGAAGCGGTGATTCAGGAAGAGCAGAATTTCTTAAACCGGGTATTCAAGGGCAACCGGGGACTGATGATGACAACCATGTTAGAGCAGGAGAAACTTACGGATGAGGACATTGATGAACTGATCCGTATATTGGAAAAACGCAAGGGGGAATAACATTGGAAATTGTAAAATGGGGAATTGTAGTGATGGGAATTCTGCTTCTTCGAAAGGCTGCATGGGGACGCATCAGCAGAAGAATGCAGTATGGAATATGGATTGTGACAGTACTGTTGTTCATGGTTCAGCCATTTATCCCGGTGCAAAGCAGTTTTAGTATTGAGAATCTGTTTTCGGAAAGCATAATATTCCGGGAGCAGAACGGAACGAGTATGAACACGGGCATTACTGGCATTGCACCGATCAAGGCAGATTCGGAAGCACAGGACACCGCTCTTATGGGACAAGACAGGGAAGAAACGCAGGTGCCATTGCAGGGGGAACGTACGGAAACAGATACTATCATGCAATCAACAGCCCCCTTTCTGTATCAATGGATTCATACTTATGGAAGTGCCATCCGCTGGGGTGCATCACTGCTGCTGGGATTGGGAATGCTTTTGTCCAATCTGCGGTTTTACAGATATTGCCGGAGAGAACGAACCTTTTATAAAAGAGATCTGCATACCGGTCTGCAAATATATGTGCTAAAGGAGCTGCCTTCGCCGTTTCTGGCTGGAAACCGGATTTATGTAGATGCCAGGATGGTTCAGGATGAAAAGAAGCTTTCCTATATGATTCTGCATGAATATTGTCATTACCGGAATGGAGATCTGCTATGGGTGTTGTTGAGAAATCTTTGTCTGGTGTTGCATTTTTATAATCCATTTGTATGGGTTGCGGTCAGATACATGAAGCAGGATTGTGAGCTTGCCTGTGATGAAGCAGTACTGCAAATGCTGCAGGAGGAGGCACAGCGTAAGGAGTATGGCTATACGCTGCTTGCACTGGCGGGAAGACAAAATCACAAGGCAGTGGACCTTACCATTACCACGTCTATGAGTGGCGGCGCAAAGCGGCTGAAGGAAAGAATTGGAATGATTTCCAGACAGAAAAAGATCAGTGGAATGGTGTCAGTATTGGTTCTACTCATTTTGTTCTGTCTGGCCGGATGTACGTTTACGGACAGAAAAACAGTATCTCAGAATGTTTCGGAAATAAAAAGCGTTCCGGATGACCGGCAGGGCGATAGCATGAATGAGGTGATACCGGGAGTTCCAAACTTAGAGGAGGAAAACCGGGAAAAAGAGGATGAGAAGCAGAAGGTGCAGAATAAAGATGGCAGCGATCAGGTGGATTCTACATATAATGTGGTGAAATGGGCAGATGGATATTTTTATTTCCCGGACGCAGAAGGATTGAAGCGAGTTTCGGAAGAGACTGCCGAGGTAGAGAAACTGGCAGAAGGAAATGTGAAGCTTGGAAATTTTGATGGAGACTTCCTGTATTATATCCGATATCCGGTGGAAAAGGAGAGTCTTACAGGATTGATACGGATGTCGATTAAAAACCGGCAGGAAGAACAGCTTGCAGCATGGTCCGAAGAATTGTGGACATGTCGTAATATTTATGCCTGCGAAGAGGAAATTTATATCGAGCTTGCAGATTCCTGTGAAGAATATATGCAAAAGGGAGATCATGTTGAGAAGGTACCGGAAGATCAGCAGATGGTATATCAGATATTAGAAAGGTGCGGTTATTCGAAAGAGGATGCCGCAATGCTTCCTGCAGGGTATACCAATGCAATATTCCAATATCATAAGCTGGTATGCCGGGAGCCTGCACAGAACCGGATTTTTGTATACGATACGGATACGGGAAACCGGGTTAAAGAAATTACAGATACACAAAGTGATGTGCTGTTAAGTAACCGTGGAGTGGTATATAAGGATCTGGCAGAAAATATTTATTTGCAGAGCTGGAACGGAGAGACTGCAGAATTACTTTATGAAGCCGGGGCTAATGATCAGGAAAGTGTAAATTATGGAACCTATGATGAGGAATTTCTTTATGGTTTTGTGGAAGAGAAAACGCAGTGTACGTTAATTAAACTTTCATGGGAAGGAGGATATGAGAGAAGTAAGACTTTCACCGGCGTGGAAAAGGCAGTGCAGTTGGGATTCAGTGTGAATCATGGAGTTGCAGGCTATTGGCAAAACGGACAGATTATTTTTGAAAAGGTGTGAAGGAAGGAGATCAGCGTATGAAAAAACATTTTAAATTTTTTGTATTACATTATTAGTAATTGTGGCCAGTTCTATGACATGTTTTGCAGCAGAAAAGCAAGAGAAAGACAGAAGCATTCCTGAGCTGATTCAGGTAGATGGAGGAATGCTTCAACTGGTTGATTCATCAGAAAATGGATCAGCAAGAGGAGTGGCGCGATATCAATATCATGTTATTACAGATGGTAGTAATCTTAATGTTAGAAGTGGACCTGGAACTAATTACTCTATTATTGGAAAGTTTAAGAATGGACAGATTATTGATGTATCTTTCATGCAAGATGCAGGCATTGGACCTTGGGTATATGCAGGGGGTGTTGATGCCATAACAGGAAAATATATAAACGGATATATACATGAAGATTACTATGGATAAATAGAGAGATAATGTTTGTTTTGCCATACAGATATATAAAAGTTCACCGTTCTTTAGGATTAGAAGCTAAGGAACGGTGACTTTTTCATTTATTTATTGTATAATGTGCCTCAGAGAAAAAGGGACAATCGAAAGGGAGGTAGTTATGGTCACACGGACTTCAAAGATTTTAATGGTAATTGCAACCGCATTCACATTTTTAGGAGTTGCTTTGGAAATCCTGCTTCATAGTAATCAGGAAAATTTTTTCCCGCTGTTTATCGCAGGAATTCAGTTGGATGAGCCGGTGGTTCATACCGTGAATCTCTGGTCAACGATTCTGATATTTCTGCTTTATCTGGTAAGCTGCATCGTTTTGATGAGCGCTTCAAAAAGAACCGGCTTTGTCATGAGCATTGTGGCGTTGGTTTTAAATCTGTTGGTTAATGCGGGAGCGAGAGTCGGAGCGGTTGTCATGAACCGCTATATGGGAATGAAAGGTGTGAAATATTTCACGGGAATCACCATACTGGATTCGCTGCATGGCTATGTGGTGGCGCCGATGCTGCTGCTTGCCATCGTATTTTTAGGAATTACGATCGGTACGCTGTCGCAGAACCGGAAAGAGGAAGAAGCCGTAAGAAATAGTTACGATTCAGTTACAGGAATATAGATTGGAGCAGGAAGAAACAGCAATGGAAATAACAGCAAAAGAACTTATGGAAATGAACCAGGAGGAGCTTCTGATTATCGACATCCGGAATGAATATGACCGGAACTATGGACTGATTCCGGGATCTGTCTGGGCGGATGCGCAGGAGCTTGTGTCGAACCCGCCGGAGGATAAGTCAAAGAAGATCATTCTGTATTGTGCCCGGGGAATTATCAGTGTGGATCTGGCACAGGCTTTGTGCGATCAGGGCTACGAAGCTTACAGTCTGCAGGAAGGGTATCTTGGATGGCTGCGCTATGACATGCAGAACCAGCAGGAGGATGAGCTTTGCCGGAAGGTGGAACACAGTCTGCAGAAGAAGTTCCGTACCTCCCTGATGAGTCCGTTTATCAAGGCATTAAAGGATTATGAGCTGGTTAAGGATGGTGACCGGGTGGCGGTCTGTATGTCCGGCGGTAAGGATTCCATGCTGATGGCAAAGCTGTTTCAGGAATTGAAGAAATACAGCAAGGTGGATTTTGAAGTCAAGTATCTGGTGATGGATCCGGGCTATAATAAGGAAAACCGTCAGGTAATTGAGGACAATGCCAGAGCGCTTCAGATCCCGATTACGATTTTTGAAAGTGACATTTTTGATTCGGTATATACCGTGGAGAAGTCCCCCTGCTATCTGTGCGCAAGAATGCGCCGTGGAAATCTTTATGCGTTTGCAAGGGAGCTGGGCTGCAACAAGATTGCACTGGGGCACCACTATGACGATGTGATTGAGACGATCTTAATGGGAATGCTGTACGGGGCACAGATCCAATCGATGATGCCAAAGCTCCACAGTACGAACTTTGAGGGAATGGAGCTGATCCGTCCGCTGTACTATATCCGGGAGGATGACATTAAGGCATGGCGCGATTATAACGGACTTCATTTCATTCAGTGTGCCTGCAAATTTACGGATACCTGTACAACCTGTAATAACGGGCAGAATCATTCCAAGCGTCAGGAGACGAAGGAGCTGATCCGGAAATTAAAGGAAAACAATCCGGATGTGGAGAAGTGCATTTTCCGAAGTGTGGAAAATGTGCATATTGATACGGTCATTGCTTACAAGGAAAAGGGAGTGCGTCATCATTTCCTGGATACATATGATGAAAAGTAACTATTCAGTACAGGTCGAAGCATATGCTGCCAAGACCGTAAGAATATGATTCAGTAATGATGCAAGATAGGAGAACAACCCAGTGAACAAGAACAGAGGAAATTCCGTTGAATAAGAAGACTTTAAAGGAAGAAAAATACGAGCATATTACCCATCCGTTTCCACCGTTATATGATGCTGATTCAAAGATCCTGATTCTGGGGAGTCTTCCATCGGTCAAATCCAGAGAGCAGATGTTCTTTTACGGGCATCCGCAGAACCGGTTCTGGAAGGTGATCAGTGCGGTGCTTCATGAGAACGTACCAACCACGATTGAAGAAAAGAAAACACTGCTGTCAGCTCATCATGTTGCCTTGTGGGATACGATTTACAGTTGTGACATTATCGGATCAAGTGACAGCAGCATTAAGAATGTGGTGCCGACCGATCTTCGCACCGTGGTGGAACAGTCGAAGATTCAGCATATTTACTGTAATGGCAGGACGTCGGGAAAGTATTTTGAAAAATATCAGCAGAAAACACTGGGAATGACGGCGGAGGTGCTGCCTTCCACAAGCCCTGCCAATGCAGCATTCGGACTGGAGAAGCTGACTGCGATCTGGTCGGAAGCATTGAAGGATTCACTGGGATGAGAGGAAATGTAAACAGAAATATAGAGATATAAGAGGGTTTGAATATATAAGAGAGCTTGAATATAGCATGGAAAGAGGTGTCCTATGGTACAGATTGATTTAATTACCGGTTTCCTGGGATCCGGTAAAACAACATTCATCAAAGCATATGCGCAGTACCTGATGAAACAGGGACTGAAGATTGGAATTCTGGAGAATGATTTCGGCGCAGTCAATGTGGATATGCTTCTTTTGCAGGAATTATTAGGAGACCAGTGTGATCTGGAAATGGTTTCTGGCGGGTGTGACAGTGACTGTCACAGAAGACGGTTTAAAACGAAGCTGATTGCGATGGGCATGTCCGGGTATGACCGGGTGCTGGTAGAACCGTCCGGAATTTATGATGTGGATGAATTTTTCGATGCACTCCATGAAGAACCGCTCGATCAGTGGTACGAGGTAAAGAATGTAATTGCCATTGTCGATGCCAAGCTGGAAAAGAAGCTGTCACAGGAGGCAGACTTTATTCTGGCATCGGAGGCGGCAAGCGCAGGGAAAATCGTGTTAAGTCATGCGGATCTGGCAACGAAGGAGCAGATTGAAGGAACGATCCGGCATTTGCAGCAGGCTATGGAGAACATCCAGTGCAGTCGGAAGCTCACAGAAGATGAGATCATAGCCGGGAATATGGAAGCCCTGACGGATGCACAGTTGCAGGAACTGTCCGGATGCGGATATGTTTCTTCCAGCTATCGCAAAATGGATCTGGAAAATCATCTGGGATTCGATTCCCTGTATTTTATGAATGCGCCGGTTACGAAGGAGACGCTTCCTGATAAGGTAAAACAGATCCTGCAGAATCCGGAGTGTGGAAAGATCTTCCGCGTGAAGGGATTTTTGAAGGACGAGACGGGAGCCTGGTATCAGCTCAATGCGTCAAAGGATGCATTCGACTTCCAGCCGATCCCGACAGGACAGGAAGTAATTATTGCGATCGGGGAGAACCTGAATGAAGGAGCAATTAAGAAAATCCTGTTTGGTGATGTCGATGTGAAAAGTTACTGACTCGGAAGGGAGAACGGGATGACGGATCAGCAGAAACGAATTTACTGGAACCGGAACTGGCAGTTTTTAAAAGGTTTTGAAGAGTCATACCTTGGGTTGCAGGCGATTGACGCAGCGCAGGAACTGGAGCAGGCAGAGCTTCCGCATACCGTGCAGGAAGTGCCGCTGCATTATTTTGATGAGAGCCTGTATCAGGGGATTTTCACTTACCGGAAGGTGTTCCGGCCGGATGCGGACTGGCAGGGCAAGCGGGTACTGCTTACGATAGAGGCAGCAGGGCACAGTGCATGGCTATACTTAAACGGGGAACTTCTGAACGAGCATCATTGCGGTTATACAGCATTTCAGACCGATCTTTCACCGGCACTCATTTACGGGGAAGAAAATGTGCTGGTGGTGAAGGTGGACAGCACAGAGAGCCAGAATATTCCTCCATTTGGAAAAGTGATTGATTATATGACCTTTGGCGGTCTTTACCGGGAAGTATATCTGGAAGTGAAGGAACAGGATTCCATTGTCGATGTGTATCCGATGACGATTCCGGCATGGAAAGAAGTGGTCAGTCCGGACAGTACAGGACTGAGAAAGCAGGGGGGAAAGAAAGCGGAACATCTGGAAGAAATCTCTGGTTCCGGTGTGAAATGCAAGGAGGCTTCTTTAGGAAAGAAATGGACGCTCCAGAGTGAAATTACCTTACAGCTTCACGGAGAAAAAATCACCCTGAATGCCAAAAATCTGCCTGATTTTCAGGAAAAGCTGTCAAAAAAGGGACTGATGATCCGGCAGACGCTACTGTGGACAAAGGAGGAAGAGGCTTCTTCCAGTGCTTATTTACTTGATCGGAATGTGTTGGAGCATACCTTTGAGGAGATCAATGTGTGGGATGTGGAGCATCCATTCCTGTATACACTGCGTACGGAGCTGTACCGGGACGGTGCGTGTTTGGATTCGGTGGAAACGCGGATCGGGTTCCGGGAAGTGGTTTTTCGCAGGGACGGCTTTTATCTGAATGGAAGGAAGCTGAAACTGCGGGGGCTGAACCGGCACCAGAGCTATCCTTATGTGGGATATGCGATGCCGAAATCCATGCAGAAATGGGATGCAGATATTTTGAAAAACGAACTGAAGCTGAATGCGGTGCGTACCTCGCATTATCCGCAGTCACATCATTTCCTTGACCGGTGCGATGAACTGGGGCTTCTGGTGTTCACGGAGATTCCGGGGTGGCAGTACATCGGTGGTCCGGAATGGCAGGATCAGGCCGTGCGGAACACAGAAGACATGGTGGTGCAGTACCGGAATCATCCGTCAATTATTTTGTGGGGCGTGCGCATCAACGAATCCGAGGATGACGATGCGTTTTATCAAAGGACGAATGAGGCAGCACACAGACTGGATCCGATGCGGCAGACCAGTGGAGTGCGTTACCTGCAAAAGAGCTCGCTGCTTGAGGATGTGTATGCGTTCAATGACTTTTCGCATGAGGGAAACAACCGGGGATGCCGGAAGAAAAAGGACGTGACACCGGACGTTTCGAAGGGATATCTGATCAGTGAGTACAATGGGCATATGTTCCCAACGAAAGCCTTTGACTGCGAACAGCACCGGGGCGAGCATCTGCTGCGTCATGCGAATGTCCTGGATGCTTATTATTGGGAAGAGGAGATTGCCGGGGGCTTTGGCTGGTGCATGTTTGATTATAATACCCATAAGGATTTTGGAAGCGGTGACCGGGTCTGCTACCATGGCGTGCTTGACCTGTTCCGGAATCCGAAGCTGGCCGCAGCGCTCTACGCAAGCCAGGGAGAAGAGGATGTGCTGGAAATCACTTCTTCCATGGACATCGGGGAGTATCCGGCGTGCCTTATCCGGGATGTCTATGCTGTGACGAATGCAGACAGTGTGAAACTTTATAAGAACGACCGGTTTGTAAAGGAGTTTCGGGCAGCAGATTCCCCTTACACCCACCTGCCGCATGGGCCGATTGCCATTGATGATTTTATCGGCGAGCTTTTGCAGATCGGGGAGAACTTTTCGAAGGGAAAAGCGAAGGATGTGAAGAAGGTTTTGCAGTCCGTGAGTAAGAACGGACTGAATCATCTGCCGCTTGGAACCATCCTTCTTGCGGCAAAATGCATGTTGCTGCGCGGAATGAAAATGGCAGATGCAGTTGAACTTTATAATAAATATATTGGTAACTGGGGCGGAACGGCAACAGAATACCGGTTTGAAGCAATTCGTGACGGTAAGGTCGTGAAAACCGTAAAGAAACGCCCCGTGAACAAGCCGCAGTTACTGGTAGACTGTTCCCATACGATTCTTACAGAAAAAACGACGTATGATGTGGCAGCGATCCGGCTGCGTGCAGTCAGTGAGGAAGGAAGTACGTTAAGTTATTGTAATGAACCCCTGACCCTGACAGTAAAGGGACCGCTTTCGATCATCGGATCTTCGACGATCAGCTTACAGGGCGGTATGGGCGGCACGTATGTGCGTACCTGCGGAATTGCAGGAAGCGCAGAGCTTACCATGGCAGGAAGTCTTTTCGGAGAATATACGGTAAAGTTTGAGGTCGTTTGTGCCGGACGGATGGATGCTGAGAGTTGAAGAATAACAGGCTGTCGGAAAGCAGTTGTACAGGAAACATTTGCAGGCTGGCCGCTTGTGAATTGGATGGAAGAGTTTTCAACATGAAAAAGGAGATAGGGGTATGAAGCTGAATGGAAAGGAAAAATTTTCGTATGGATTGGGTGCAGTAGGCAAGGATATGGTATATATGCTTTCTGCAAGCTATGTACTTTATTATTATCAGGATATTCTGGGAGTGAGCGCGGTTGCGATGGGCGTAATCCTGCTTGTTGCGAGGATCTTTGATGCGTTCAATGATCCGTTTATGGGTGTCATCGTGGAAAAGACGAAAACCCGTTGGGGAAAGTTCCGTCCATGGCTGATGATCGGAACACTTTTAAATGCAGTGATTCTGTTTTTGATGTTTGCAGCGCCGCCCGCATTGTCCGGCAGCGGACTTGTGGCCTATGCGGCGGTATTTTATATCCTCTGGGGTGTGACCTATACCATGATGGATATTCCGTTCTGGTCCATGATTCCGGCTTTTACCGAAAGCGGTAAGGAAAGAGAGAATCTGACGACACTGGCAAGATCCTGTGCCGGTGTGGGATCCGCACTGATTACCGTAATTACCATGATTGCTGTACCGGCTCTTGGGAAGCTTTTCTTAGGAAATACGGAGGCAGCAAGAGAAGTGGAACGGTGCGGTTTCCAGTGGTTTGCATTGATTATTGCGGTATTGTTTGTCATTATGATCGGCATTACCTGCCTGAATATTAAGGAAAAGTCCACCGTGGATCTGAATGCTCCTTCGGTAAAGCAGATGTTCCGGGCACTTGTATCCAACGATCAGGCAATGACGGTGGTGATTACGATTGTGCTCATTAACTGTTCCCTTTACATTACCTCGAATCTGCTGATTTATTTCTTTAAATATGATATCGGAGGAACGAACTGGAATGACAGCTATGTGCTGTTCAATACCTTTGGCGGTGCAATCCAGATTCTTTCCATGATGATTTTTTATCCCCTGCTGCGCAAAGTCATCAGTGCACTAAAGGTCTTTTACGTCAGTGCGGTCATGGCAGTCGGAGGCTATCTGGTACTGCTTGCCATGATGTTTATGGGACTTGCCAATGTATATTTCCTGCTGATTCCGGGCTTCTTCGTGTTCGCAGCGTTCGGAATGCTGACCGTATTAACAACCGTTTTCCTTGCGAATACCGTGGATTACGGAGAGTTGAAAAACTATCGCAGGGATGAGAGCGTCACCTTTTCCATGCAGACCTTCGTGGTAAAGCTGGCAAGCGGCGTGGCTGCCATGATTGCGGCACTGGCGTTGAATTTCAGCAACATTCAGCAGGATACCGCTGCGGATGCGGCGCAGCTGGCGGCAGAGAACAGCTACGGCCCTTCGCTTGTGATTCTCCGCATGACCATGACGATTCTGCCGGTTATCGGCCTCCTTGCCGCCACCTGGATTTTTGCGAAAAAGTATATTTTGACGGATGAAAAGCTTACCGGGATTAACCATACCTTACAGGAAAGACGAAAGGAAGCGGTACAATGATTTATGCGGAAAACGGAAATTTCCTGTTGGAGACAGCACATACGACCTATGCATTCTGTGTGGATCCTGCAGGGAATCTGCAGCATCTTTATTATGGCGAAAAATTAAGCTTGGGTGATTCCTGGCAGAAGGCATTGGAGGCGCTGAAAATGCGGATATTCAATCCCAATGGATGCAGCATTATTCAGGATCCGATGCACCCGGCAGTATCGCTGGATGATGTGTGTCTGGAGGTGTCCGGGCGTGGAAAGGGGGATATGGCGCAGCCCTTTGTGGAGCTTACCTATCCCGATGGCAGCCGGACGAGCGACTTCCGGTTTCAGAATTTTGAAATCATGGAAAAGCAGGCTCCGGAAGGACTTCCGGGTGCCTATGATGAAACGGAAAACGCCCAGTCACTTGTTCTTCATATGGAGGACCGGAATGGGGCAGTCCGGTTAACGCTTGTTTACAGTGTGCTGGAGGACTGCGACTGCATTACCCGGTTTGCGGTTGTGAAAAATGAGGGAAGCGCACCAGTGACTCTGGAGCGGCTGATGAGTACCCAGCTTGACCTGCGTACGCGGGGAAAACAGAAGATTTTAAGCTTTCACGGAGAATGGGCGCGGGAAATGCAGCCCTGTGAAACGATTCTGCAATCCGGCAGCTTCCAGATTGAGTCCACAACCGGATTTTCATCCAATAAGGCCAATCCCTTTTTCATCTGCGGAGAGGCAGACACTCAGGAGGACTACGGGGTCTGCTATGGCTTTAACCTGATCTATTCCGGAAACCATCGGGAAACGATCGAGTGCAATGCCCATGGCAGGGTGCGGATTTTACAGGGAATGCATCCGGATTTCTTTCAAAAGTCATTGGATGAAGGAGAAAGCTTTGCTTCACCGGAGGCAGTGTTTACGTTTTCCAAGGAAGGCTATGGCGGGATCAGCCGGAACATGCACCGCTTTGTAAGGGAGCATATTGTGCGTGGAACGTGGAAGAAGAAGGAGAGGCCGATTCTGATTAATTCGTGGGAGGCCATGTACTTTGATGTAAAAGAGCGGAAGCTTTTAAAGCTTGCCAGGCAGGCGGCAGAGGCTGGAATCGAGCTTTTTGTGCTGGATGACGGATGGTTTGGTGAACGCGAAAATGACCAGAAGGCCTTAGGGGACTGGCAGGATAATTTAGGAAAGCTTCCGGACGGACTTGGCGGATTATCTGCCCAAATTCATGCAATGGGACTGAAATTCGGAATCTGGGTGGAGCCGGAAATGATCAGTGAGAATTCGAAGCTTTACAGGGAGCATCCGGAGTATGCGGTACGGATTCCCGGGAAGGCAGCAGCCGTCGGACGGAACCAGATGCTTTTAGATCTGACGCAGACTAAGGTGCAGGACCGGATTATTGCGGATATGAGCGATGTTTTCCGAAGGGGACAGGTGGATTACGTGAAATGGGATATGAACCGCCACATGTCCGATTATTACAGTCCGGCGCTCTCAAAGGAGGAGCAGGGAGAATTTGCAAACCGTTATCTGTTGGGATTGTACCGGGTATTGGGAGAGCTGACGAGCCGCTTTTCGGATGTCTTGTTTGAAGGCTGTGCCTCCGGAGGCAACCGGTTTGACCTAGGGATGCTGTGCTATATGCCGCAGCTCTGGGTGAGTGATTGTACAGACGCCGTTGCACGGGCGAAAATCCAGAATGGCTGCAGCTTTGGATATCCCCAGTCTGTTATGGGAGCGCATGTGTCTTCATGTCCGAATCATCAGACCCTGCGGGTAACGCCGTTATACAGCCGTTTCGCAGTTGCGTGTGGAGGAATCCTCGGATATGAATGCAATCTTTGTGATCTGTCGAAAGAGGAGCTTAAGAAGATCCGGGAAGAGGTTTCTTTTTATAAAAAGTGGCGCAGGGTATTGCAGTTCGGTGAGTTCTATCGTCTGCATGGTCTCTCGCAGGAAGGAGAGCGGGACACCGATGTCATACGGTGGAACTTTGTAGCGCAGGATCGGGAAAAGGCAGTTGGAATTTGGCTGAATGGACTGGCTCATGCGAATGACACGCACCGGTTTTTTAAAACGAAGGGACTTGACGATACGAAACAGTATCACTTTTACCATATTCCGCAGAAGGTGGATCTTACCAGAATGGGGGATCTCATCAATACCGCCTCTCCTGTGCACATCCGGCCGAACTCTGTGGTTCATCAGGTCGTGACGCATCTCATAACGATGGAGGGTGAGACGGAAGAGTTTCATGTGCCGGGCGATCTGCTCAATAAGGCAGGAGTAGTACTTTCTCCGAGCTTTGGCGGCACCGGCTTCGAAACCGGCACCGCACTTTTTCAGGACTTTGATGCAAGGATCTACTTAATGGAAGAGGAGTGTATAAAATCATGAATTCCTTCCCATACTAAAGGATATTGATGAACATATCAGGAAAGGAAGTAGAATCATGATTTTAAAGGAAAAAGAACGGGCAGCACTTGAGGATTTACAGACACAGGAAAAAAGCTGTGTGGAGAAGTATGAAAAGTATGCAAATCAGGCGAAGGATCCGGAGTTGAAGTCTCTGTTCCAGACACTTCAGAAGGAGGAGCAGAAGCATTACGATTCTCTCGGACAGGTGCTTGCAGGAACGGTTCCGGAATGTAACTGCAACGACAGCGCAGGACGTGATTACAAGCCTAAGGCCACCTATAATGACATGACGAATCCGGAGGATAAGCAGAATGATGCATTCCTTGCAACCGACTGTATCGGTACGGAAAAGCTGGTTTCCGGAGAATACAATACGGATGTCTTTGTATTTGGAGAAAGCGGTGTCCGCAAGCTTCTGGCCGATATTCAGATTGAAGAACAGAATCATGCCGAGATGCTTTATAAGTACAAGATGGCAAATGGAATGAAGTAAAGGCAGAGCCTATTGATAATCCGGATGTATGGAAATAAGGCCGGAACGGAAGGAAGGATTCACAGGAAACAGTAGCCTGTGGGTCCTTTTTTAATTGGATTCAAAATAGAATCGTACAATTATAAAGTGTTTTTTTTATATACTTTCCTGTATTGGATAAGTACATTGAAATAAATGGACAGAGATTATGTTTGAAAAGAAGGAGGAGAAATCAATGTTATCATCAGCTTTATTAAACAGAACAAGCTTTGGCTTTTCAGCAGAGAATCCGATGGGGGAACGAAATGGAGGAAGCATTGTAAGGTGACGATGGAAAATCGTGGCAGTAAGGAAGAAACACTTTATTATATGATTGAAGGATGGCATGGTGAGCTTGCCGATACGGATCTATACTTCCATGCAGCATACCGGCAGGAGCATCCGGTGCAGAAGGGACATGCTTATACGGTCATTGATGGAATTGAAGGAAAGGGTATATTTGCAGGGATCAGCTTTGCTGCAGGTATGAATGGACATAATACCTGCTGGGTAGAGGGTGAACCTAAGATGTACCTGGATGGAGATCAGTATCCGACAATTAACTACACGGGAACGGAAGATTATTTCTGTGGTTCTTATGCGTTCGGAAATGACATTTTATTACATAAGTATCAGACCTTCAGCGGACTATATGCCGGCATGTATGCAATTCTGGGTAATGACAGTCAGGAAATGTATAATGGACAGCAGCGCTTTTTACTTTATCGCTTTCATGTAAAGGATCCGGTTTATTTTCATACGTCGTTTCGTATGACCATGGATAATCTCGGCTGGACAGGAGCGAGATACGATGATTATACATCCGTTGCATACTGGTATATGGAAAAGCCATCCAGACTGTCTGCAGGGCTGCCGTCCGATGAAGAGATGATTATGAAGTAAATCAGGCAGAATCAACAGAGTAATAGAAGATATGAGGAGAAAACCGTGCAGAAGAATACCAGTTATAAAACAAAAATCGAGCACCCCTTTTTATTGATTCCGGTAAAAATTAAGGAAAACGCTGAGCGCCTGTCTTTCTATATAGAAGAACAGAAGGTTTTAGAGTATCGTGTTTTTCCGTTGGAAGAGGGGGAAACAGTGGATTATTATGCTCCGCTTCCGGTTACACCGTGGATAGGGAAAACCATTCGTCTGGAGGGAAACTATCCGGAGGCATTTTATACCCAAATTAAGCAGGCTGACGATCCTGCAGAATCGGATCAGGTGCATCCGCTGATGCATTTTACACCGGTCAACGGCTGGATGAATGATCCCAATGGACTTGTTTTTGAGGATGGAATTTATCATCTGTTTTATCAGCATAATGCTTTCGGCACAAAGTGGGATAATATGAGCTGGGGACACGCGGTCAGTAAGGATTTATTACATTGGGAACACCGTCCTATGGCGATTCTGCCGGATGAGGATGGTACGATCTTTTCCGGAAGTGGAATTTGTAATGAAAAAGGGTTACTGGGCTTACCGAAGGATGCACTTGTCTTTTTCTACACTTCGGCAGGCGGCAGCTCGGATAGTCCCTGGAGTGAAGGAGGACAGTTTACCCAGAGAATTGCCTACAGTACTGATCATGGTGCAACACTTCATAAGAAAGGAGACGTGATTGTACCGAATATGACCGAAGGCAATCGGGATCCAAAGGTATACTGGCATGAAGAGAGTAAAGGGTATATCATGTCTCTTTACTTAAAGAATCATGTCTATGCCATTCTGCGTTCTGAGGATCTTGAGCATTGGGAGCTGACACAGAAGCTTCCCTTTATTACAGCCAGAGAATGTCCGGATCTGCGCCCGGTTCCTACAGAAGAGGGAGGGGAAAAGTGGATCCTGTTTACGGCATCGGGAGAATATTTCACAGGAGATTTCGATGGCTTTCATTTCACGAATCTTTCGGAAGGACGCATGGCTTACCAGAATGAGCTGCCATATGCCGGACAGACCTATTCCAATCTGCAGGGGCGTGTCGTCCTGGTGCACTGGATGCGCACAGAAAACCCCGGGAAATATTATACCGGGATGATGGGTATTCCGCGGGAGCTTACACTTGTAAAGGAAGAGGAAGGATACATTCTTCGTCAGTCGGTGATCCGGGAATGGAAGGAGCAGCGCGTTCCTGTCCGGGAAGAGAAGGAATTGAAACAATGGGAGGAAGAGGCTGTAAGGGATGCTGCACTGGAGCTGCAGTTGAACATACAGGGAGCCTTGGTCCTTTCCGTAATGATTTATGGGCAGAAGATCTCCTATCAGCGTGAAGAGGGGATACTTTGTGTAAATGGTGTTACCTGCAAAGTGAAGGAGGATCTCCGCAATCTTTCTATTCTTGCAGACCGGGAAATTCTGGAAGTGGCAGCAAATGATGATACCCTTCTATATTTCTTTGAGACCGATCTGCAGGATCTGGCAGGTAAAATAAGCGTGGAGGCAGATCGGAACGTGGATAGCTGGCTGTGGAAGGTGCAGTAGAATTTGTAGATAATTCCCCATACATTCCAATCTGTGTGTTGATGCGTAGAAATAGGAATGATATACTATTCTTATGCAGACCATACAAGCGGGGGAGCATTATGGATCGATTTGAAGAACAGTATAAAGAGGAATTACATAAGCAGGAAATTCATGCAAATCATTGTACAATGAAAGGTTTTTTGTGGATACTGGCGGGGTTTACCTTTGTGTGGCTTTTGACCATTACGAATGTTTTTATTGTGGATAAAGCGCCCATGACCATTGCCTTTGTAATCTGTGCAGTGATTTGTATTTTTATGCGTGTGATCTATCGTAAGGATAAAATGGATGCGTTATGGGTGAAGTACTGGTTTATTGCAATGATCTGCGTGATTACAGGAATCGTGGGTACATTCCTGACCTTTCACGCTACACTTGTCTATGTGCTGCCCTTGCTATTTGCCATTCAGTACCGGGAACGGAGAGTATTATGGTTTTCTTACTTTGCGGACGGAACCGCCATATTAGTGAGTATGCTGTTGGGATTTTACTATGGAATCTGTGATCTGAATATGCTTTATGCAAGCAATCATACGAGGGCGTGGTATCTGGGCAGAATGACAGGAGATGTCATTCCGATTCCGTTTAATGCCGATGTCAATTTTGTTATTGTAGTTTATGGTGTGTTTCCCAGGATGATTACTCTGCTTGTATTTGTAGTCATGCTCCGGTATATCATTATCAGCAATCAGGAGGATGCCACACGTATTGCAGAACTAACTTACCGGAAGGAAATGGATGTATCTACCCGGCTGTTCAACAAAAATAAATATGAGGAAATGATCGAGCAGTATTATCCGCAAAAAGCCTGGGTAGCATCTATTTTCTGGGATGTAAACAATCTGAAACAGACAAATGACCGGTTCGGGCATGCTGCAGGTGATGTTTTACTGGAAACGGTGTCTTCCAAATTGAATGATCTGACGAATGAACGCAGACGGGCATATCGTGTTGGCGGGGATGAATTTATCATGCTGGTGGAAAATCCGGTTCCGGGAGAGCCGGAAGAAATCATCCGGAATGTGCGGGAGCAGTTGAAGAAAAACCGTGAGGATGGTGGATTAAAGGTCTCCAGTGCTGTCGGCTGGGCAGAAGGACCTGGCAGTCAGATAAAGACGATTGTCCGTGAGGCAGACGAACGGATGTATGAAGATAAGGTCAGAAGTAAGCAGGGGAGATAAATGAATACTAAGAAGAAAATCGTAATAGCAGTTTATATCATCAGTCTGGTAATGATACTGGCGGGAGGCACTTTCCGGACAATGATTCTTTTTGACTGGTCGTTGCCATTATTGCCACAGGCGCTTGTCATGCTGGCAGGTGGTGAATACTTTGACAGGATGGATCTGCCGTTTGAATATCTGGGAAGTGCACGAGTCAATGATGAAGAAGTTGGTCTGGCTGACTGGAGGTCTATCCAGTATGATTATGCCGACCGGCAGCAGTGGACATTTGTGTGTGACAGCAGGGAAGAGTTTGAGGAACGGTTTGAGAAACATGGAATAGAGGGGAAACTTGTCAGGGATTTTGATTTTGAAAACAATATTTTATTACTTTCTTATACGAGACCCATTCATTCAGTAGGAATCAGTGAGAGAAACAGGATGTGGAAGGACGAACTTCCCTATGTTTATGCAGATTTTACCTATCAGGCAGAGTGCGAGACAAATGTCATGTATTATCAGGCGCTGCCGAGGGTAGAGCTGAATTTTAAAAAGGGTGAAAAGATTGAAACATATCCTTTACATATTTATGATACCCCTTATGAGGAAAGAGAAAATCCGGAATATGGGGACGGACAGTTACGGCGAGTAGACGGAGACCGCCTGTTTCCCAAGTGGGGATGGGCTGTAGAGAAGGTAAATACCATAAGATAGGGAGAGAAAGCAGATGAAACGACTTTGTGCGGCGATCATAGATGTTATTCTTGCAGAAGGAATCGGAACAATCTTGTTTTGTGTAATTCTCAGCATTTGGAGAATCTGTAGAAACCATACAATGCAATATATGGGAAGTTATTCCGGCCTTGGCTTGTTAGGTGTCCAGCTACTGTCCCTGTTTCTGGCAAATATCCTGTATTTTTTCTTATTTCTGTGGAAGAGAAATGGCAGAACCGTTGGAAAGCGGCTGTTAAGAATACCGAAACCGGAGAGTGAACCTATGCCGGTCGGAAAGTGTCTGCTTAGGGCTCTTTTTAAAACGATTGCCTGTTTCCTGTATCCGGTTACGATCGGTTATTATTTTTATTTTAACAGGATGCCTTATGAACGGTTGGACCGGTCAGCGCAGATGCAAAAGTAATAATATGGATGGATAAAGAGTATTCAGATTCCTGTTAGAAAAATAAAGTTATACTGTTATAATAACTATAAATAAAGGACGGATCATCTTACATGTATAAGACGAAGAAACGTGTTTTTGATATTATTCAGATTGGAAACCGCAAGGATTTCATAAGCAGTGCATTTGATATTTTTATTGTGGTAACGATTGTGCTGAATCTGTTTGTGACCTTATTTCAGACATTTGATGAGTCGGCGCCTTATGCCAATGTATTGAATGTACTGGAGCTCATTACGATTCTTATTTTTACGGTGGAATATGTATTGCGCATCTGGACGGCAGATTTCCTGTATCCGAACAAGCCATACTGGAAAGCTGTACTGGCCTTTGTGTTTTCGCTGTATGGACTGATTGATTTCTTTACGTTCTTTCCTTATTATCTGCCGATTTTGTTTCCGATGGGAGCGGTGGCCTTCCGGATGTTCCGTGTGATCCGGATCTTTCGGCTGTTCCGGGTCAACGCGCAGTATGATGCTTTTAACGTGATTATTAATGTCTTAAATGATAAGAAAAATCAGTTGATTTCTTCGATCTGCATGATCCTGATCTTCATGGTGGCAGCTTCCCTGTGCATGTACAGTCTGGAGCATGAGGCGCAGCCGGAGCAGTTCGCCAATGCGTTTTCGGGAATCTGGTGGTCGGTTTCAACGCTTCTCACGGTGGGGTATGGTGACATCTACCCGGTGACGACAATGGGAAAGGTCATGGCGATTGTCATTTCCTTTCTGGGTGTCGGAATGGTTGCGATTCCAACCGGTATTATTTCCGCAGGTTTCGTGGAGCAGTACACGAAGTTGCGTATGCTGGCATTTCATTCCGAAGAACATGAATTAAAATTTGTCACCTCCGTGATCCCGCAGGGACATTCATGGTGCCGGAAAAAGGTAAAAGAGGTTGCTTTTCCACCGCAGATTATTCTGGTTATGATTATCCGGAACGGAGAGGCCCTGGTTCCGAACGGTGATACGGTTCTGATGGAAAATGACACACTTGTCATCGGAGCAAAGCATTATAACGGTGAGGAATATATCAATCTGAAAGAAATCATTGTGAAACAGGAAAATGAATGGGTTGGTAAGCAGATCAAGGATCTGGATATTTCCCGTCAGGAGCTAATCGTCATGATCCGGCGTAAGAACAGGACGATTATTCCCAATGGACTTACCTATATTAAAGAAGGAGATGCGGTAGTACTGTATTCCAAGCTGAAGGATGCAGACTAAGGGGGAAAAGTGAAAAAACTGTGAACTCTCGAAATTCGGGCATTTTGTCACAAATTGCACACATTTAACTGATATTCTGCTACTACGATCAATATCGTAGTAGTTTTTTGCTTCATACGAAATTCCGTTGGAATTTCATGTGAAGCAAAAGCTCCGCTTGGATGCGCAGCTCGCGGAGAAGAAATTAGTTGCTTTGCAACACCGCTCGCGCGCGAAGAGTTCACAAGTGAACTCTTTATTTGAGTCCGGAACACTTAATGAATGCAAGTCGAAGACGCAGCATGAATTTAGTGAGAGGGACAAACAGAGTATTTAGAGAAAGCAATCCAAAGAAACGTTAAAGGGAGAATTTACATGGAGGAGATCAAGCAGTACCGGCATGAGAACAAATACCACATAACTTATGCGCAGTATTTATCATTACGGCAGCGACTCAGCACGGTGATGAAGCCGGATCCGCACACCAGACAAGATGGATCCTACCGCATCCGCAGCATTTATTTTGATAACCTCGCAGATAAGGCGCTGCTGGAAAAACAGGAAGGAGTTCCTTATCGTGAAAAGTTCCGGATCCGGTATTACAACGATGACTTTTCCCACCTCACGCTGGAAAAGAAAATCAAGAACCGCTCGTTGACCAGAAAGGAGAGTGCCCCGCTTTCCATAGAAGAATGTGAGAAGCTTCTTGCAGGTGACATGGCATTTATGAGAGAGCACCCACAGCCGCTTGTGAGGGAGCTGTATCTGAAAATGCGGCAGCAGCTTTTGAAACCACGGGTGCTGGTATCTTATCTGCGCGAGCCTTATATTTACGAAGCAGGAAACGTGCGGGTGACCTTTGACCGGGCGATACGGACCAGCATGTGGGAACAGGATTTTCTGCTGGATGAGGTCTATGACATCAGCTACCACGCAGGTAATGGAGCAGAGGATCCGCCGGATTCCATACTGATGGAGGTAAAGTACGATAACTTCCTGCCGGAGATTATCCGGCTCCTGTTACAGACCGATGACGTGAGACAGCGGGCCTTTTCCAAGTATGCAGCCTGCAGACGCTTTGGATGAAGCAGATCAGGATAAAGCAGATCGTGATGAAGCTTAAAAAAGAATGATACATAAGTTTTGGAGGTAAGAGATGACTTTTAACGATATTTTTAAATCAAGTTTTTTAGAGAGTGTGACGGGATTTTCCCTGTCGGAGGTGCTTCTGGCAATGCTGTTCGCCGTGATTGTGGGACTGCTTATTTTCTGGGTGTACAAGAAGACATTTACCGGAATTCTGTATTCCTCCGGCTTTGCACTGACACTGATCGGACTGACACTTGTTACGACACTGGTCATTATTGCGGTAACCTCGAATGTAGTGCTTTCCCTTGGTATGGTTGGTGCGCTGTCCATCGTCCGTTTCAGGACGGCCATCAAAGAGCCGATGGAGATCGTGTTCCTGTTCTGGTCCATAGCAGTGGGCATCGTTATTGGAGCAGGAATGATTCCGCTTGCAGTTTTGGGATCGGTGATTATCGGTATCATTCTTCTTATTTTTGCCAACCGGAAAAATGTGGAGAACGCATACATTCTTGTTCTGAACTGCGAGAATGAAGAAGCGGAAAATACTGCAGCAGAGCTGTTAAAAAACACTGTAAAAAAGTATCGGATCAAGTCCAAAACGGTAAATGTAGATGGAATCGAGCTGACGACCGAGTTAAAAATAAAGGATGATAAAATGGCGTTCGTGAATCAGATGAATAAAATTACAGGCGTGAAGAATGCCACACTGGTCAGCTACAATGGAGTATATATGTCTTAGGAGGAAGCATGACAGAGCATAAGCATATCGGTAAAATCGTTGGTGCGCTGATGGCAGCGGCGGTTGCTTTCTGCCTGATAGTCACACTGTTTGCAGATCGTTTTGTGGCGGTTTCGGGAAGCAGTGCAGCAACGATGGAATATGAAAGTACCTTATTTGACACGTCTGAGATTATGACGGTGAACATTATTATGGACGAGGATCAATGGCAGGAGCTTTTGGACAATGCCATTTCAGAAAAATATTATGCATGTGACGTGGAAATCAATGGGGAAACGATTTCCAATGTCGGAATCCGGACAAAGGGAAATACCAGTTTAAGCTCAATCGCGAACGATCCGGATACCGACCGTTACAGCTTTAAGATAAAATTTGATAAATACGTGGACGGACAGACCTGTATGGGATTGGATAAGCTCGTCCTCAATAATAATTTCGCAGATGCCACCAATCGGAAGGAAGCGTTAGTTTATGATATGTTTCAGTACCTTGGGGCAGATGCTTCTTTATATCATTATGCCAAAATCAGCGTGAACGGAGAGTACTGGGGAACCTATCTGGCACTCGAAGCAGTTGAGGACAGCTTCAAGCTCAGGAATTACGGAGTATCCGATGGAAAACTGTATAAGCCGGAAACGATGGGATTGGGAAACGATCAGAAAGAAGATGGCATCAATTCAGATATGTCGGATAGAAATGTAGACACTGATGCGGATACCAACGCAGATACTAATGTAGATAGCAATACCAATACATTTGGCAGTGAAGAAGGAGATTTGGCAAAAAACAACAATCCTATGGACAGACCGGAGAGACCACAAGGAGACTTCGATCAAGCCGATATGGATGAAAAATTTAAGGATCCACAAGGCGATCCTGGTGACTTCGGCGGCTTCGACAACCGCAACGGCGGCGCAGACCTCAATTATACGGATGATGACACAGACAGCTACAGTACCATCTGGGACGGTGCAGACGGCAAGGTTACGGACAGTGATAAGGAACGGGTAGTTACCGCGATTAAGAATATCAATGAAGGAACGGACCTTACAACATACCTTGATGTAGACAATATTCTGAAATATATGGCAGTACATGAATTTGTTGTAAATCTGGACAGCTTAAGTGGCAATATGGCGCACAACTACTATCTGTATGAAAATGACGGGCAGTTGAATATTATCCCATGGGATTATAACCTTTCCTTCGGAGGAATGATGAACGGTGGAATGGGGGGCAGTCCGGGAAGAGAGTCCACGGAAAGCAGTGAGGCAACCAGCATGATTAACGATCCGATTGATACACCATTTGACGGAACGGACTTCTTTGATGCACTGTTGGAAAACGAAGAATATCTTGCACAGTATCACGAATATCTGCGGCAGTTGGCAGAAGAATATGTGCAGGGCGGCAGGTTACAGGAAGTATGGGAGCGTCTGGATGCACAGACGGATGAACTGATTGAGACCGATCCGACCGCATTTTATACCGCAGCCGAATATGAGGAAGCAAAGGAGACGTTATGGACGGTTTTGCAATTACGGGCAGAAAGTGTGCTGGGACAGTTGGACGGAACAATCCCATCCACCGATGACGGACAGCAGAATGCACAGGATACGTTAATTGATGGAAGTGCGATTGAGCTGTCCGTCATGGGGGAATTTAATCATTAAACAGTGGTCAGGAATATAATAAAGTCCGATCCTTTTGGGCGATGGCAATATAGGTTTTTCCTTCATTGAGCTGGATTTCATTTCCGTTATCATCGTAATATTTCGTCGGAGAATAGTCTGATGTCTTCTTCCAGGTAATGTGGATACCACGACCCTTGGTAAAATAATAGCCGTCACTTGTAGAATCAATTGTCTGGAAAGCCAGATAACCTTTTGCATCCCGCTTGGACCAGTTGGTATTCTGAATAATCACATTGGAAAAAGTCAGCTGCTCACCATTCATGCCATCTACCTGTGCAGCACCGTGAATGTTTTTCAAATACTGGCCGGAAGCTGCATCATAGGTGAAATAGCTCTTGGTATAGGGAAAGAGCCGGTCGTCCTTTTGCAGCCCGTAGCAATGGGACATATACTCCTGCAAACAGGTGCAAAGACCGTCGGGAATGGGGAGGGTACGGTTGCTCTTGGGCGTTTTCGGCGTGGTGATGATGTCCTCTCTGCCGAGGCGCTGATAGCTCTTGTTTACCGTCAGGGTTTTCTTTTCAAAGTCGATGTCCGACGGCGTAAGCGCCAGCAGCTCTCCCTCACGGATTCCGGTGAAGTACAAGGTCATAAATACCGCGTAGCTGGCAGGCCGGTCTTTCATGACCTCAATGAAGGTTTGAAACTCCTGCTTTGTCCAGAACAGCATCTCATCGGCGTGCTTCTTGCCCATGCTCCCCGCCTTGTGGCAGGGGTTTTCTTTCAAGCCATAGTATTTGACTGCGTAGTTGAAAATCGCCGTGAGCTGGTTGTTGATGCACTTGAGATAGGTCTGGGCGTAAGGCTTGCCGTTTTCATCCCGGTAGCTGGTCAGAGAGTTCTGCCACTGGCGCACATGGGTAGGCTTGATCTCGTTCAGCGGGATTTTCTTGAAGAAGGGCGTTACCTTCAGGTCGATCAGCCATTTCTTGCTGGCAACGGTGGAGGGCTTGAGGCGGTGCTCCATATCCTTGACATACAGAGAGATGAAGTCACCGAAGGTCATGCCGAGGCTGCCCGTGGATTGGCTGATAAAGTCACGTTCCCATTGCAGGGCTTCCTTCTTGGTGGCAAAGCCACGCTTCTTCTTGTGGATGGTCTTGCCCGTCCAGTCCGTCACGCGGATCTGGGACATCCAGCGACCGGTGTCGCCGTCTTTTGTTACTGACATTTTTACCTCCTTCCCTCAAGAATCAGGCTTTGATGGGGTTATTTACTCATTACTCTCGCTTTTACCGTATTCCTTTTCCAGAAACTCCGTCCGCTTTGCGATTCGCTCATCGCGGTCAAGTTCCTCCGGCTCTGTGCATTTGACTGCGTTCGCGGCGTAATATGCCAAAGTCTGCTCCTTCCAGCGCTTATATGCTGCCTGCGTGGAGTTATAGGCGCGAAGCTCGCTGCGCTCGTCCTCCCACTGTTCAAGAAAGAGGCACATATCCGCATTGAACTCCGCCGTGCTCTTTCCATCAAAGGAAACCGAGCACTCCCATTGCTTGCTGCGGGGCGGCTTCTGCACATTGATCTTGAAGTCGATGCCCTCTACCGTTTCCAGCTTAAAGAGGAAGTCCATCACGTCGGCAAGCGTCCTGATCTGTGTCGTGCTGGATTCATACCCAAGAATATAGGTTGAGGTCGTGTCCAGCAGGTCTGCGATCTGATTGACAACGGCAATCGACACTTCAATCTCTCCGGTTTCGTACTTCTGTACGGTGCGGAGAGATTTTTTCAGCATTTGTGCCAGCTCGGTCTGGTTCAGCCCTTTGCGTTTTCGGAGCTGCTTGATTCTCTGCCCAATGGCGGGATAATCGAAATTGTCCATGTCTGATTCACCTCGTCCATATCATATCACAGAATAAAGCGAATTGCAAGTACATATTTTTATTTTCTAAAGGCTTGACAGATGCATCTTGTGTGCGTATAATAAAATATGTACTCAGGGTGCGTATTTTGGATGGACTGGGGAAAGGAGCGTGAACAAAAGATACGCAGACTGAGGAAAATCACATTGAAACAGGAGGTACTATGAGAGCACAGTTTATCACAGCGTCAGAGGTGGCGGAGATCATGGGCATCAGCCGCAGCAAGGCGTATCAGATTGTCCGGGAAATGAACAGAGAGCTGAAATCCCAGGGCTATCTGACCGTAGCCGGAAAATGCCCCGCCCAGTATTTCAAGCAGAAGTTCTACGGCTTCCAGATTCCCGGAGGTGAGCGCAATGACGGAAAATGAGAAAACGACCGCCCTCATCCCATCTGTTGGAGCAGATGGAGGGCAGCCGCCTCACAATTCAACCTACCAGAGCATACCACATGAAACCTGCGAAAGCAATCCCCCGGAGGAAAATATTGAGGAAATGCGTGAGAGAATCCGACGCATGAACGACCCGCATTATCTTCATACGGTTTCCATGACAGAGCTGTATCAGACCGCCTACAAGAGCAGACCGCCCGTCATAGACGGTCTGCTCTACTCCGGGGCATATATCCTCGCAGGAGCGCCCAAAATCGGAAAATCATTTCTGGTAGCGCAGCTTGCCTACCATGTCAGCACAGGGCAAAGGCTGTGGGGCTATGAAGTCCATCAGGGTACGGTTCTGTACCTTGCACTGGAGGATGATTTCCAGAGAATCCAGAGTCGAATGTTTATGATGTACGGCGTGGCGGATACTGCCAGCCTGCATTTTGCACCGACCCAGAAAGCAGCGGATGCACTGCTGAAAGAGGGTAAGGATCCAGAGCAGATTTTTGTCACAGGAAATACAGGAATTGATGCTTTGCACTATACGGTGAGAAATGATTTTTATCATCCGGAGATAGAATGGGCAAAAGGCAGCAGACTGATTGCTGTGACAGCACACAGAAGGGAGAATCTGGGAGAACCCATGCGTGATATGTTCCGGGCTATACGCAGGATCGTGGAGGAATTTACAGATGTGAAGGTTATTTATCCTGTACATTTGAATCCGCAGGTCAGAAAAATCGCAGATGAGGAATTCGGTGGATGTGATAGAATACACCTGATCGAACCACTGGATGTGGTAGAATTCCATAATCTGATGAAAGCCAGTTATCTGATCATGACAGACAGTGGCGGAATCCAGGAAGAAGCTCCTGCACTGGGAAAACCTGTACTGGTCATGAGAGATACAACAGAACGTCCGGAAGGTGTGGAAGCAGGAACCTTAAAGCTTGCAGGCACGAAGATGGAGGATATTTACAGAGAATGCAGGAGGCTTCTTACAGAGCCGGAGATTTACAGAAGGATGAGTGAGGCCAGAAATAAAGAATTGCCCCATGACTGAAACAGAGAAAAAAGCTGTTGGCAGGTATCTGGACTGGCATACCGGGATTTTGCTGGAAACAGATGGAAAAATGGGAATCTACAGGAAAAAGAGTGGGAAACTTATTTATAAAGAAAAGGCTGATTCCGAAGACGGGTATCTTGGTATGTATCTTTTTCTTATGGGAAAATATCCGCTATATACAGGCGAAGCAGGATGGATATGCATGGAATGTGAGAAACTGTATGGATTATATGAAAGAAAAATAAAAACAGGATTTATACTGTGTGCATGATTTTGCGCGGAATGAATAAACTAATAATAAAGAATAAAAGAGGTACTGCTAAACAGCGGTGCCTCTTTTCGACATAAAAATGATTACCGGAGTAAGCAGAATGATCATATTATCCAGGAGGGCAGATTTATGTGGGGATTTATAGTGGCATTGATTTCAGGGGCACTGATGAGTATTCAGGGTGTTTTTAACACGGAGGTGACAAAGCAGACCAGTCTCTGGGTATCGACCGGCTGGGTGCAGCTGTCAGCTTTTGCAGTCTGTGTTTTGGCCTGGTTTTTTACAGGACGGGAAAGTGTGGCTGCACTTTGGCAGGTGGACAATAAATATACACTCCTTGGTGGTGTAATCGGAGCGTTTATTACAATTACAGTAATCCAGAGCATGGGAGCACTTGGACCGGCAAAGGCAGCAATGCTGATTGTTATTTCGCAGCTGGCAGTTGCTTATGTAATTGAATTGGCCGGGTTGTTTGGAGTAGACAAAGAGCCATTTGAATGGCGCAAAATTCTTGGATTGCTGATTGCGATTTTCGGAATTATTATATTTAAATGGCAAAAATAAGATTTTACTATTGTAAAATATTTAAGATTTCGTTACAATAAGGGTGGCATTATGGACAGGGGGACTCTTACTCTGAGAAATAAGAGGAGGACCCTTATGATAAAAATAAAAAACAGATGTTGTTATACTGTGACGCTGATATTGTGTGGAACTTTGTTTCTTACAGGACTGACAGGATGTAAGAGCAGAGAGGCACAATTTCTGATTGAAGGACTGCAGGAAGCGAAAGCAGAGGTGGATGCGGAGTCACCAGAAGAGAAAACATCAGGACAGAAGTCGAAGAAAGATACAGATGAGAAGAAAGCTGATACAGAAGACCGACAGAATGATGGTGGCAATTCTGCAGAGTTCCGGAAAAAACAGGCAGAATCAGATGGTTCAGATGCAGGTAATGGGACAGGAAGTGATTCCGGGAAACATACTTCAGATGCTGATATAGATAATGGGTCAGAAGCAGTTTCTGATAAGGAAATGCAGCAGGCGATGATCTATGTTGATGTCTGCGGAGCAGTTGCGAATCCGGGAGTTTTTCAGCTGGCAGCCGGGAGCCGGGTGTTTCAGGCGATTGAGGCGGCGGGAGGATATCTTCCCGAGGCAGCTCTAACCTGTGTAAACCGTGCAGGAGTTCTGACAGACGGACAGCAGCTTTATATTCTCACACAGGAAGAGATGGGGCGGCAGGGACTGGATCCGGCAGAGATGTCCGGGGCATCAGATGGACAGATGAATGGAAGTGCCGGGACAGGACAGAACACGGGGATGACCGCTCAGGTTCAGCAGGATAACAGGATCAACATAAATACAGCAGATGAAGCTCAGCTTACTACGCTGACGGGGATCGGTGCAACACGTGCGCAGGCGATCATTGCCTACAGAGAAGAGAACGGGCCATTTGCTGCGATAGAGGATATTATGAATGTACAGGGTATCAAAGAAGGTACTTTTGCAAAGATAAAAGATGAGATAGTAGTAGGATAAGGAGAACCGAATGAGCAGGAAAGTTTTGGTAGTAGATGATGAGAAACTGATCGTAAAAGGAAT
>ERZ825137.896-NODE-896-length-40841-cov-6.587506_pt1 | contig 40841 bp, 36 predicted proteins | sample MGYA00519873_ERZ825137 | MGnify/ENA primary metagenome ERZ825137 (study PRJEB31778, sample SAMEA3449190) | human gut metagenome | biome: human gut; feature: human-associated habitat; material: faeces | place: United Kingdom | collected 2010/2012 ...
TTGTCTCCTCAGGCAGACATTCGTCCTTGCAGCGGTTGCCGGCTTCCATGTGGAAAATAGGAATGTGGAGGCGTTTAGCCGGGATGGCCGAGAGGCAGGAATTGGTGTCGCCGAGGATGAGGAGAGCGTCGGGGCGGGTGGCGGCCATGAGCTTGTAGGAGCAGTCGATGATGTTGCCGATGGTTGCCCCGAGGTCCTCGCCCGTGGCGTCCATGTATACTTCAGGGTCGGCGAGCCTGAGGTCGCGGAAGAAAACGCCGTTGAGGTTGTAGTCGTAGTTCTGTCCGGTGTGGGCGAGTATAGTGTCGAAATATCTGCGGCACTTGGTGATGGTCGGTGCCAGACGGATGATTTCTGGCCGTGTGCCGACGATGATGAGCAGCTTGATTCTGCCGTCGTTCGCGAATTTTATATCTGAATAGTCGGTTTTCATACCGGGTCGAAGAATGTGTCGGGTTTATTGGGGTTAAAGGGTTCGTTGCACCACATAAGGGTGACGAGGTCCTCAGAGTCGGAGATGTTGACGATGCTGTGGGTGTAGCCGGGAATCATTTCCACAACCTGCAGGCGTTCGCCCGAGACGCGGAATTCCGTAACCTCCTCCTCGCCTTCCTTTCTGAGCCGGATAAGGCCTTGGCCGCTGACCACGAGGAATTTCTCGTTCTTAGTGTCATGCCAGTGCTGCCCCTTGGTGATTCCGGGGCGCGAGATGTTTACGGAGAACTGTCCCGCCGAGGCCGTGCGTATCATCTCGGTGAACGCCCCGCGCTCGTCGCGATTCATTTTAAGGTCATAGATGAATTTTTCCGCCGGGAGATAGCTGAGATAGGTGGAGTAGAGCTTTTTCTCGAAGCCGCCGGGCGTGAGGTCCGGAACCTCGAGCGTGCGCGGCATCCCGCTGAAGCGTCGCAGGGTTTCGACGATGAGCCCGAGCGTAGCTTTATGGGTTATGGGAACGAAGCAGAAGCGTCCATGGGCCTTCTCCGTGGCCTCAGTGCCGGAATATTCGCAACGGTGCTCCCGTCCCTCAAGCGCGAGAATCATCTCGTCGACAAGGTCGTCGATGTATAACAGCTCAAGTTCGACGGCGGGGTCGGAGACCTGCACGGGGAGTTCATGGGCGATATTATGGCAGAAGGTGGCCACAGCGGAATTGTAGTTCGGACGGCACCACTTTCCGAAGAGATTCGGGAAGCGGTAGACGAGCACTTTCGCCCCGGTACGCGCCGAATAATCGAAGAAGAGCTCTTCTCCGGCCCGCTTGCTCTCGCCGTATGGATGGCCTGTGTAGCGTCCTGTGAGCGAGGCCTGGATGGAGCTGGAGAGCATCACGGGGCAACGGTTGCCATGCTTTTCGAGTGTGGCCAGCAGTTCAGAGGCGAAGCCGAAGTTGCCCCGACGGAAATCCTCGGGATTCTCAGGGCGGTTCACTCCCGCGAGGTTGAAGACGAAATCGGCTTCCCGACAGTAGCGGTCAAGCTCCTCGGGAGAGGAATCGATGTCGTATTCGAAAATTTCGCTGACGTTCAGCCCCGTGCTCCGGTCCTTGCCGTCGCGGATATTGCGGAGACGTGCACAAAGGTTTCGGCCCACGAATCCGCGGGCGCCGGTTACGAGTATCTTCATTATTCGGAGCGGATTTCGCGTTTGGTATCGGCCTCAATCATGCCGAGGTCAGCCTGGATGAAGCGCAGGCGCATGAGTTGCTCCTTCATGCCCTCGACGTCGAGGCGGGCCGTGTTGTGGCTGTGGTAGTCGTCGATGCGGCTGACGGTCTCGTTGCCCTCGGTAAAGAATTTGTCGTAGTTGAGGTCGCGGGTATCGCAGGGAATGCGGTAGTAGTTGCCCATGTCAATGGCCTTTGCCATCTCTTCGCGGGTGACGAGCGTCTCGTAGAGCTTTTCGCCGTGGCGCGTGCCGATAACCTTGACTTCGGTCTCGCCGTAGCGGGGATCAACCTTGGCGTATATCTGCTTTAGCGCCTCGGCCAGAGTGGCGAGAGTAGCCGCCGGCGCTTTCTGGACGAAGAGGTCGCCGTTGTGGCCGTGGGTGAAGGCATACACAACGAGATCCACGGCATCGTCGAGCGTCATCATGAAGCGGGTCATCTCGGGATCGGTGATTGTGATGGGTTTGCCCTGCATCATCTGGTCGACCCAGAGGGGAATTACGGAGCCCCGGGAGGCCATTACGTTGCCGTAGCGGGTGCAGCAGATGGTTGTGGGCGCTCCCTCGCCGAGCTCACGCCCCTTGGCGATGGCTACCTTCTCCATAAGGGCCTTGGAGATGCCCATGGCATTGATGGGGTAGGCGGCCTTGTCGGTGGAGAGGACCACGACGTTTTTCACACCGTGCTCGATAGCGGAGAGGAGCACATTGTTTGTGCCCTCGACGTTTGTGCGCGTGGCCTCCATGGGAAAGAACTCACAGGAGGGCACCTGCTTGAGAGCCGCGGCGGCGAATACGAAGTCGACTCCGCGCATGGCAATGTCGACGGAGGCTTTGTCGCGGACATTTCCGATGTAATATTTCACTTTCGGATTCTGGAGCTTGTGGCGCATATCGTCCTGCTTCTTCTCGTCTCGGGAGAAAATGCGGATTTCACGAATGTCGGAGTCAAGAAAACGGCGGAGAACAGCATTGCCGAACGATCCGGTGCCTCCCGTGATCAGGAGGACTTTGTCTTTGAAAACAGACATGGGTGTATTTATTATATATTATTTATTTTAATTCATGTAAGGTTGGTGTTAAAAGATGGATTTCAATCTTCCTTTTAACCTTATGAGCGAGAATGTGGACAGAAGCAACAGATGCCCGAGAAATGGATGAAGATTGGCGAGGTAAGCAAACAGCTTTGGGAAACTGTTATCATAGGTTATTTTACCCCCCCCCTCTCACTGTCTGTAATACACTAATAATTAGATATATGTGATTTTAGGGCCGAGCGTTTGTTTTTACTACTTGGAAGTCCATACATCCAAGGGATGAATTTAAGGGTTATTTTTACAATCATGAAGAATATCGGCAAAGCGACTGCGAAACTCACGAATGCCAGAATTGTCGGACTTTCAACTCCGATTATACTCAGCATGGGACGACAGGCATTAATTGCCATCCAGGGAAGAGTGAAGTTCCAGACATAGAATGCGATGGAATTCTTACCGATGTACTTGCACAATTTTGACGATGTCAGAAAAGATCCAAGATAGAGCAGTGCGAAACATCCAAGTACTGCGCCTATGTAGAACAAAAGCAGATTGCCGTAACTGTTCCTATAGAAATCCACAGGGCTGTTGGTGTACGCGACGAGTACGCCGAAACCGACGGCGGCAATTGCGAGCATCCCCATTTTGTTGTCGTGATGACGCTCTAAAAGCGTTATGGAGCGTTTGAGAATGTTGCCGAGCATATAAAAAGTGAATGCTACCGGCAGTATCAATACGCAATGCAGGAATCCTGTGAACCCATATCTGTTTGCGTATACGGAAAAAGGAACAATTATCAGAGAAATCGTCAGACAAAGAATTTTATTCTTTATTTTGTTCAAGTTGATTATGCATCCAATTATAAGGAAAGTGGCTACACAGAAAAAAAGGACAGGCAGAAACCATGCGCTGAAGAAACTGAACTGTTTCAGATAATCCACTTCGCTTCCGTTTACGAAATGATGGGCAATGGGGCGCATTGAAGCAAGTAAAACAACCGCGATTTGAGGTATCAAAACAGAACGGGCTTTTTTGCCCCCCCCGTTAACAATTCTCTGCATGCGATAGGCTTTATAAACATACCCGATACAAGAAAGAATAATGCCATATGGAATGACAGGATGTATCTGTTTAGCAAAACAGTTTCGGTGATGAAACAATGTCCGAATATGACAAGAAGCATTGCCATGCCGCGGGTGACATCTATAAATTCAATTCTTTGATTCATATATTTTATGCTGTATCCGTTTCGTGAATATGGCTAAAATCTAATCCCGTATTCATCTAAGAGGATTTGTTTTATTGCGAGGGGATTGTTATTGCCCTTTTTCTTTATCTCGAAAATTTTGGCATCCACGAGGGTCCGGTACCACCAGCCCTGGAGGAAATGGCGGAGAAATCCTTCCTTGCCTTCAAGGAATCCGCCTTTGAGAAAATAACGATATATGAAATAGGCAAACGAGCGCCAGAAAAGAGGCTGGCGAGCATATTTAAGTTTTCTCAGGCGTCTCCGGCGAGCCTCCGGACTCAGACTGTTGATATGATTGGAGTCATGGGAATCCGAAATATTGAATTCGATATCGAGCAACTCCGCCGCCTCGCGAGTGGCATAACCAACGTGTTTGTTAGTCCACCAGTTCAAGTTGTTAAGGTTGTCGTCGACAAAGGGATGATCGAACTCGATTATTCGTCCGCTCTTGATTTGAATGTGTTCATCCATCATGCGGTTCTCGTAACGCCCCTTTCCGTTGCGAAACAGACGCAGGATACTAATTTTCGAACCTCCGTATTTCAAAGGGTGCCCCATCCATACGTTGCGCAATGGCAACATGGCGGCTGAAATATCCTTGTCCATCGCCGGGAGACGGCGCAAAAGCTCCTCAGTCAGCTCCGCGGACGGGTATTCGTCGGCATCAAGACGGAGTATCCATTCTGTGGAGATGCCTGTGTTGTCAAGAGCCCAGTTGAATTGTGCAGCCTGATTGCCGGGCCACGGATGAACGAATACCTCTGCTCCGAGCGACTCTGCAAGATGCCCGGTATTGTCAGTCGACTCCGAGTCAATGACAACGATTCGGGATGCAATAGGTTTTACGCTCTTAATGCAACGTTCGATGTGGATTTCCTCGTTGTATGTGAGGATGATTACAGAAAGGTCAAGCATTTATGCGCGATTGGGATATAAAAGCTATGAAATCCTTCACTTTGTCGGAAATGTTGAGGACGGTTCTAGGTGTAGGGGTATTCTCGTAGCGCAGGACGGCCTCGACAATGGAATCGGCATCAGCGGGAGAGAAAAGGACGGAGGGGCGGCAGACACAGTGCATGTAGGGCAGATCCGGCCCGATTACGTCGCACCCCATGCGTATAGCCTCGATGATTCCGAGCCCAAGGCTCTCGTTTAAAGAAGGATAGACAGTGGCCTTTGATTTTCGATAAAGTTCCAGAACTTGAGAAAAAGGTATTTTGCCGTGATTATGGATATTGACACCGTTTGCTATTGCCTTTTCCACAACGGTTTTGAAAGGCTCTTCGGAAACGGTTAGGTGAAGCTTTCCGTTGAATCCCCTTGATTTGAGTTTCTGCCATGCCTCGAGGAGATATTCGTGTCCCTTGGCTGAAGTATAGTCTCCGATGAATACGTAATCCGTGCGTTGGTCGGAAGTGGCCTTCGCTTCTGATTCAGGCATTATGAAAAAAGGGTATTCAAGAATTGGCTGGCTGGACTTGGCAAGGTGTTTTCTGACAAGACTTCCTGTATATGATGTCTGAACAATCCATGTATCTGTGTTCTTTGCAAGGGAACGGATATGGGTGCGTTTTAGAAAAGACAGAACCTTGGCTTTGATGGTGTAACCTGTCGGTATCTTTAAGAGGCTGACATTGTGGAAATATGTGTGAACCGGGACATTAAGGCGTATTGCCGGTGGGATATTCCCGAAACAGACAACAGCTCTGAAATCATTCCGTCGCTCAACGTAGAATTTACGGTGTTTGCGTATGGAGGGTGGGAGGACTATAGTCTCGCTTATTTTTGATTCATCTCTTAGAAGCGGGCAACGCGAATCCTTGAGGAGTACGAAATCGACGTTTTCGGCAACCAGATTGCTGACTAAATGATTTAAAATCATTAGTCCCCCGCCCATATTAATATAGAGCGCGTCAATCAGTATCGGTTTAGTTGGCATGGCGGTGAAGCTTGAGATAGCGTGATTTCAGCAACTCATTTCCTCCGCGGAGAATGAGGCGCACTTCCCGGGGCGTTGCGTACTGACATAGATTGCGGGGAATGAGCGAGCCCAGCGGACGGTCATTGAAGTTGCCGGGAATGCAGCTGTAGATGTCGGTATAACCGTTTTGGCGTATTTTTGCGAGAATCTGGTCCGAGAAGAAGCCTAGGGGCATGCATAGTCCCCTGACTTTACGCCCGAGAAGTCCTGAGAGCTTTTCGCGCGCGTCGGCGAGTTCGTGACGAAGCTCCTCAGCCGGTAGTTCAGTGAGCGCACGGTGGCTCCATGTATGACTCTCAAACCGGAAACCGTGCGCCTGCAATTCAAGGATTTCCTCTTCGGTCATAATCCCTAAATCGGTCCGGCCGATAAAATCCACGGGAAGGAATATGGTAGGGCAGATTCCGTTCTTGTAGAAGTACTCCCGGCATTCATAGATTCCACGGAACCCGTCATCGAGCATGATGGCAACCTGGCCTTCCGCCTGAGTAATCTCCCGGACAATCTCAAAACCCTCCTCGCGAATCACACGCACGTGTTCCTTGAAAAGCTCGAGAGGAGTGCCCATGAAAATCTCAGCATCAAGAGCCCGATAGTTCCGCGTGGAGAAAATATCGTGGTAATAGAGGATTTTGCTCCCGCGGTTCCCTCGAATCAAGCTCCCCGCCAGCATAATGGCATATTTCGCCAAATTCCTGATGTTCATGACTTAGGCTGGAGAACAAGGTCCCGAAAGTGGTAACTCATCGGACCTTTTCATTAGATAATTACTTAATTGAATAAAGTTACGGGAGGCACATTTCGGCGACCATTCTTCACGCATAGTTTTATATGCTTCATGAGCAAGATTTCGCATGGTCTCCGGTTCTTTAATAACGATTTCCATTTTCGCAGTCAGGTCCCTGACATCTCCGGATTTGAAAATCAACCCGTTCTTGCCGCTGGAAATCAGATATGGCGCACAACCGACTTCATGACTTGAAATTACAGGACATGCGTTGGCCATTCCCTCGTTGACTACTGCACCCCAGCCTTCATTCCTGTCACTTGCAAGTATCATAGCATTATAAGAACCTATCTTTCTAACAAGCTCCGTGTTAGGACAATTGCCCCGAAGATTGATTATGCTGTCCAACGATAGTTCGGAAATCATTTCTCTAAGCTTGCATTCTTCCGGACCCGTCCCGAATATATCAATACTGAAACTGTACCCTTTAGACTTTAAAATATTCGCTGCTCGGACTATAAGTTCGTTGTGTTTCCACTTTATGAGACGGGCAATAACGATAAACGAAGTGTCGTTCTTGCCGTTATTCAGACGGGGAACCGTATCGGCCTTTGATTCCGCCACATCGGTAAAATATCCCCACTTGTAACAGCGGCCTTTGAATGACCGCATCAAGGCAAGGTCTCCGGCAGCAAATGCACTGGCACACAGTCTGTACAGTGGCTTATTGTAAAAATAAGTATGATATTCCCATTGGGATTTTAAAAGTCGGGGGGACAGGAGATTGATTATCCCTTTCTTAAGCCAGCGTTCACCTACCTCAAATGTAAGTTTCCCGGCTTTTAGACGCTCCTTAATAATTGAAATACTGTCTATGCTTTCGTAAGCTACTACATCAGCATTTATAATAAGCTTATGCGCCAACTGTTGGTCTGCTTCTGATTTCCAAGCCTGAACGAGGTACGGTCGGTTTGAATACGAAGGATAGCCGGCTCGCTTAAAAGAATCAGGAGTTGGGTCTGTCTCAATGAAACGGTACTCTCCACCGCTCTGCCTGAATAATTCTTCTGCCAGCGGATACTGATGCTGATTGAGAAAATTTGATATATATACTATCATGCGGTTTGCCTTATGTACTTTAAATCAAATGCCACCGCAATGGAAAGCCAGAGAATGAAGCACAGAGGCCCTCCTGCGGCATAAATATACCCCTCAAATAGCATATGGACCGCAAACCATGCTAACAGCGATGCCGCCAACGGCCCATAAGCCATTGATGAATTCTTGGCCCTAAAGAATGCTTTTAACATCAAAACGGCTACAAACATGAAGCCTATGATTCCCGTCATTGAAAGTGTGGCCAGCCACGAACTTCCCGGCTCATTTTGTCCTGTTCGGGTATTAAATTCATCTCCAGTTTTGGGATCTATGGACGCGAAACCTATACCGAATATCTCATCTTTTTTGAATTCGTCCAACCTAGCATTAAACTTTTGTGTGCGGGAACCATATTGTCCCAATTTTTCATTACCGGCATTCTTTTGTTCAATGCCGCTTAAGGCATCTTCCCATAGAGGGAAAGTACATGTCCCGGCAATACCCAAGATAATCAATATTTTGATAGCTTTAGTCATCTTGCTGCTGATGAAAGGCATTACCAAGCATCCTATGATTGTCGAAAGAAGAGCCGCACGTGATGCTGAAAATAATAATGCTCCAACACAAAGACAGAATGGCACAAGAACTATTGTTTTTCTTTTTCTTAAGAATATCCATAGTATGAAGCAGGAACTTAGCCCAGCCATCGGGCCTAATAGCATAGAATGGACATAAAGCCCCCCGAATCTGCCTACTCCGTAGACAAAATTATTAAAGTTGGCAAAATAATTAATCCCGGCGAAATAACAGAAAAACGAAAAGATTGCCAAGGCTGCATTTATCACAAGTAGAATATTTAGGCAGGTGGCTCGGAAAAATCGCGAGGCTTTGTTTTCAAACATAGGTCCGACAGTCGCAAATAATAGAATAAATAGGAATAGTCGTTCCCATGACCTGAATACGGCGGGCGGATTGGTAACATAAACATTGAGGGCCAGATATAATATAAACACTATGGAAAAACCACTAATGCTCGTTTTATATAGTAATGAAGTGCCTAAAATTGAAAGAATCATGACCGATAAAGTGATATCGATATTAACCGTAAATGGCAGAAATCCGACTGTTTGCGCAACTTCACAAAATGCCAAAGACAGAGCCAGTAGAACAAGTATCTGGGCTGCATTAGGCCTTGCTGTCTCCGGAATATCAAACCAAAGGTATTTATACAGTGTTTTCATTCGTTGTCCAAGAACTTAATATAATTGTCAACCAACGTATGAAGGTCAATAGGGGAGGATAGTTTTTGCGGAGTCAGGTCTCCTCTCATTCGAGCTAAAATCAATATGGCAAGGTGCTCATCGTCGCCTTTGTCAATCAACCAGAGGTCCTTTTCCGACTCCGGGATGATTTCCGAGATGCCTTGTCCTTTAACCCCGATGAAGGACACTCCACATGCATATGCCTCGGTGTAGACACAACCGAATGCCTCATAATATGAGGGGAGTACAAACAAGTCGAGCGAACGGTAAAAATCAGGCAGCATTCGGTGGTGCATCGTGTCGCGGAATTCAAACCATCGTCCAAGCCCGTGCTCCGATATGTAGTCCTCGCATTCCTGACGTGTGTATCCTGTGCCGATGAAGACAACTTTTAATTGCTCATGCCCGGATTTGACCAACCGTTTTACCGCACGGATTAGTGTCATCTGGTCCTTCAGCTGCCAGAAGTTCGCCACGCATCCTATTGTAAAGACATCATGGCATTGAGCTTGCTCCGCAGGATGGAAAATTGAAGTGTCTACTCCGTTGTAGAGCGTGTAGCAGTGCTTAATTTCAGCTCCTGGTTGCTTGAGAACGAAATCCAACGTTTTCCTGCTTACTCCGACATTGATGTCCGCACGGTTGCAGATTGAGATGTTGTGACGGATACAAAGCCTTTCGTGCCAGCTGAAGCGCGCGAGTCGACCGTCGGTAGTGCTCATGACATCAAACCCATGATGCTGAACAACCACGCGGACCTCGGGAAAATCCCGCTTCAGACGCACTGCGGTCGAACCTATATGCGCCACATGGGCGTGACATACGGCTATGTCTTCTGGTTTGATACCGAGCTCCCGGAGCTTTCGTCGGAACATCCGGTAAGTCAGCTCATCGCACAGACTGTTGGGAAAAGCATTGCTCGGCACTGTAAAGTATTTGAAGAGATTGACCTTGACTCCGTCATACGTATAATCCTCCTTAGGATTGTAAAACGGCGTAGGTTTAAAAACCACTACCTGATAGTCCGAAACATTCTTAATTGCTTTGACCTGGTCCAGAACATAAGGCCCGATAAAAGAATCAGGCTCAGGAAAAAACGGTGTTATGCAGAGGTAATACTTCATCGTTCCGGGGAGATGAGGTTCATGAACTTCCGGCGGTCGAAGGGGGAGTAGAAGGCGCGGTACCATTCAAGGACTGTGCGGGAGTCGGCGAGATATGCTGCGGAATCCGCGAGGCGCGCGGCGACTTGCGGAGCGGTCAGTCCTCGGTAGAGGGGGTAGCGGTACTCGTCGTAGTACATCAGGTCGTCGCGACGCTGGTCCTCGTTGTTCAAGAAATAAGTAGGAACTCCGAATGCGGCGAATTCGAATGCCGTAGTGGAGAAATAGGTGACGTGGAGCCGGGCGCGGCGGGCGAGCGAGTCAAGCGGCTCGTCGGTGAGCTTGATCCCGGGGAAGCGGAGGAAGAGATCGTCGAGCGGAATGCTGTTGTTGTAGCGTGGATGGTTTTTGAGAACAATCACCAAGCCGGCCGGCTCCATTTCCTCGAGGAAGCGCCAAAGAGTGCGTTTCATCTTCTCGCGCTCGGCCATGTCGACGCTGTGGGTGAACTGGAGAGATACGACGACAAGCCGGCTTGCGCTGTGGTCAGCCGGACTTCCTTCGATTTCCATCTCTACGGGGTAGCCTGTGACGTGGTCGCGCCCGCGCATCACGCTCTCTTCCCCCCGGCAGAAGCAGTCGCGGTAGCCCTCGCCCCAGAACATGAAGTGGAGCTGCGGGTTGTAGAACTGAGGCCGCAAACGGAGTTGCCGTTCGTCGAAAAATGTCGGATGGTGTTTGTAGAGGACTCCGTGCTGCATGTCGTAGACCCGCGCATTGGGGTTGAGAGCGGCGAAGAAATGGAACATGGAGCCTGAGATTGTCACATAGGTGCGGTAGCGGAACCGCCCGAAGGTCAAGGCATTGAATATCCGTCCCGCCATGCGCTCGCGGGCATAGAAGTCGCGCCGGGGCAAGAGGAGCGAAAGCGCCTTCCGGAGAATTGTCACACTCCAGTAGAAGGTGTCCGCTTTCCGGGCCGCAGGGTTCCGGGGTTTGTCTGTAGCCGCGTCCGGTTCTTCCATTACGTCGTGGCTGATACCTTCCTCACGGCAGATTCCGATGAGGGAGTCGAAGAAGGGATTGGTCCCTCTGGACGAGCGGTTGAAGTGTTGCGGGTAATAGAATAAGACCTGTTTCATTTCGATTCTGCAAGACGTTCTATTTCCTCGGCCCATATACCGACAATGTTTTTCCAGTCGAATTTGCGGCCGAGCTCTACCGCGCCCTCGGAGAGCGCGCGGAGTTCTTCGGGATTCTCGCGGAGGCGCCCAATCTCGCGCAAGGCTTCTTCCGCAGTGTCGACCACGAGTCCGTTGCGTCCGGAGTCAATCCATTCCGAAGCGCCATAGTCGCTGTAGCACAAGGTGGGAACTCCGGCACAGGCCGTCTCGAGATGTACCTTTGGAAACCCTTCGCTCCGGCTGGGGAAGTACATGAGGTCGATTGATTTGAGAAACTCTGCCAGGGCTGTATGGTCGAGCCTACCGTGATACGTGACATTGGCGAGCCCGTGATCGGCGATATAGCTTTCGACAGTGCCGTTTTTCAGTTTGTTACCACCTACGATGTGAAACTTAATCTCTGGGAATGCTTTAGCCGCATCCATGAAATCTTCTATATTTTTGATAGAAGGAGAATTGCCTATAAAAATAATATCCGACAGTGTTTTGGGGGTACGATTGCTTACCTTGAATTTATCGCTGTCAACTCCAAGATATAATATCCTGTCTGAGAAATGAAAGCCGCGTCTTCTTGCGACATCCCTGGCGATATATTTTGTGATTGCATAAAGGTTTGGCTCATATTTGGTGAAATGAGCTATATATGAAGATTTTTTCCGCTTACCCATTCCGGTCAGCCCGATACCAAGATCATCAATAAGACCTTCTACTGTTGTAAAGGCCTTTGTCCTGAAAATTCGTGCAACAATGAGACAAAAACTATCAATCTCGCCCTTGGGTAGGTAGGCGACGTTAGAACGGGCAATGCCAATTAGGTAGACAATATATCGCCACAATCTCACAGGTCGCGACATTTGGAGATAATGAATCCCTTGAACGCGGTAGAAATCTCCAGCTGTCTGTTCGGGATAAAGGATTGTTGTAATGTCGAAGCGGTCATGGTCAAGTACCTCCGACAACGCCCGGCAGTTGATGTTCTGAGCGTTGAGGTAATTGACGTATCCTCCGAGAAAAAGCTTAATTCTGGGCATTGCCGGGGATGTGGATGAAAACAAATTGTCGGCTATAGCTTTTCGTGGCATTTTACGCCATTACGACGGACGATGTAGGCGGGATTACCGACAACATTGCAATTGTCGGGTATATCCTTGGTGATAACGGCGCCAGCTCCAATGCAGACATTGTTGCCCACTTTAACATCTCCGATAATGGTGACATTTACACCGACGTCGACATTGTCTCCGATATAAGGGCGAGCCTGAGGATTCTTTTTACCCAGATTCCCGAAAGTTGTCAATTGACGGATGGTGCAATTCTTACCGATATGTTTTGCGTAGAGGTATGTACTCAACGGGTGCCAGAAGTATAGTCCGCCCTCAATTTCACAAGATGGAGATATGAAAAACGAACTGTCAGCTTTATAAATCTTCTTTACCCAAGACGGCAATTCCGGCAGTCGGAAATAAAGCACAGTCCGGAAAGTTCGGTTGAGCATCAACTTTGTCAATGCATCCTCGCTTGATATTAACTTCATTCCGTGTTCCCCGTACCATCGAGCAATATCTTCGTCAATTACAGATTTATTACCTGACGATTTATACGCGACGACAATGGGCAAAAACAATAATTTCCGGACAAGTCTTTTCACTGAAGTGAGAAAAGATTTTTTCATTTTCTATTGAGGTTTAAGTAGAGCTCCTTCGAGAAATTCCATCGAATGTTTGCGCAATTGGTTGAGACGGTTGTTGACCGCGCCCCAATCTATTGATCTCCTGGCGAGAGCCCCCAAGGCGGACATAGTGCCGTCCTCGCTTATCAGCCGTTCCTGCAATCCGACTGAGTCGAGCAGGGAGGTGAAGCGGTCGGCGCCGCGGTTCGGGTTGACTATCGAGAGGAAGGGTCGTTGGAAGTTGATGGAGAAGGCCGTTCCGTGGAAGGAATCGGTGACGATGAAGTCTGCGCGGTCGAAGTGGGCCAGCCAGCTTTCTACTGACGGATATTTGTCGCTCCCTTCCGCGGGGCAACCGAAATAAACGGCACGTTTGCCAAGAATGCGGCATACTGCGTCCACGATTGCTTTTTTGCGCTCAGTGAGGTCGAGGATATACACTCCCACGCATCCCTCTGGCACCCGCGCAAGAGTATTCTTCGGGACAAGGGCCATATAGTCGGCTTGGTCCAACAGAAGAGTGGGGTCAAGCACATGGACTGCTTCCGCACCGAGATGTTCGCGGCAAAGTTCCACTCCCGATGCCTCACGGACGGAAACGGCCTTGAAACGCTTGATGTTGCGCCGGGCCATCTCGGTCTGCTCGGGAGTGTACTCCCATTCTCCGACTCCAAAGGAGGCGGCGTATGCTACGACTGGCAATTGTGAACCGTCATTCAGAAAACTGCAGAACATCCATGGAAGAGACGTTCTGTTATAACGTGGGCGCCACACTTGATCACTTCCGACAACAACCCCGTCGAGATTAAAAAGCCTGACAGTTTCATCATTTAATCCGTGACGGGATTTTAAGATATGGAGATGCTTTTTTATAAAGCGATTCATTTGGCTGTACCGGTTTCGCCAAGGTAACTGGTTGTAACGCCGCGTAGGATGAAAAACAAGGTGTTTTATAATATAAGCGGCAATGGCATAACTGTTGATTATGAAAGCTTTCTTCAGCGAATTTGCCGTGTAATCGAGGGTTACAACGCGATGTCCCGTACGTTCAAGTACAGTCTGTAACGCGAAATTCTGCAGAATCCCACCGTAGTTATGTCCTAAAGGTTGAGTTAGTATGCCGATTTTCATGAGATCAATCCGATTGCTTTGTTTTTCTTGAAGAATGATAGTATCTTAGTTATGAGCATTGAACGTAAGTTCTTGTTAAGCCCGACAAAAAAGACTATTATTACAGAAGCTGAGAAACTCAGAAACGACGTTAGAAGAAATCCCCAGAATGTCGGAGTATAGGTGGCCTTCGTTATAAAATAGCCCGATGCAAACGACAATAAGGAAGTTGTCAAACAAATCATCAATACCGGAAATATTTCGGACCATTTGTAATTGACTATCTGTATTATCAGAATTGGTTTGACAATCACTCCCAAGATACCGTAGAATACGAGAAACACCCACGAAAGTGCCACGGGCGATGCCCCGTTCTTGAACAATATATATACTATCGGGAAACACATCAGACCCATTACAGGAGAAATCAGTGCATTCTCCCTCAGTTGGCCTTTTGCGTACAAAGCCATATAAAAAGAGGTGTCAAAAATCTGAAATAGGCTTTGGATGATTACGAGTTTTAAAAATATACCGGAATATTCAGGTACTTCTTTCAGCCATATCTCAAGCAAAGGGTCGGCCATATAAAAAACAGGCACCACCAATATCAGCAAAAGAAAAAAGCTGAATTTTGTGGAGTTCAACAACAGATTTTTCGACACGTCATAGTTCCCTGCCGCGTATTGTTTGACTATCTGAGGGTTCATCGCCGCGCGGAAATTCCCCACGAGGCTGTTTACCGAGCCGTTGACTGTGAGGGATACGGCTCTTGCTGCAACAACCGCCGGCGTAAAAAACATGTTGAGAAGTACCAGAATTCCCTGATTGTTGAGTGCCATACTCAACGCCGCTATCAGGCTCCAGCCCGAAAAACCAGCAACTTCCCGGACAATCATTCTGTCGAAAATGGGTTTGAAACTCGTTTCCTTAAAATGCTTTTGGCTGTAATAAATCTGGTACGCCAAAGCGCAAACAGTGATTAAAAAGAGCAACGAAGAGTAAAGGTACAAGCGTCCGGTTGGAGTAACCGTCAGAAGATACGCTGCTCCAAGGATGGAAAAGGACTGAGCAAGACTGATGTAGGCATATATCTTCATATGCTCGTGAGCTACTATCATCGCATTGAATGGATTTGCTAACATACTCAGAGCCATAGTAAACACTGAAAGATGATAAGTGAACACCGCTGCCGACATTGTTGCTTCGGGAATAACAAGCTTATGCTTTACAAACCAAAGACCGACTGTTTCTGCTATTATCACCAGAATTGCTATGAAGACTAACTGAGTGGAAAGTATAGTCGAGAAGAGCCGACGGCTTTTCTCCAGATTACCCTCGCCTATCGAAAAGGTTATGAACCGTGAAATTCCTGTGGTGATTGCTGAATTTACGAAAGATACCAGCCCGACAATACCTCCGACTGACTGATATACGCCATAATCAGTAACTCCCAGATATTCAAGGGTGATGCGCGAAGTGAAGAACCCGATTGCCATGCTTACAAACATCCTGATATACAGGAATACTGTATTCTTGGCAATGAGCCTTTTGTCTACTTTTTCAGCCATCAGAGAATATTGAAATCGCAGTTGTCGGGATCGTAGCGCAGCCGCGAATTGATGTTTACAGACTCAATTGCCGCCATCTCTTCTGGCGTCAGCGCGAAATCGAAAATATCAAGGTTTTCCTGCTGATGCTTTGCCGACATAGCCCGCACTACTGGTATCACGCCGTTCTGCACGTGCCAGCGCAGAATAACCTGCACTATGCTCTTGCCATACTTCTCTGCTATATTCTTCACGAGAGGCAGACGCACAAGGCGGTCGTCATAGCGAGCTATTGGTGTATAGGCTTCCACTACAATTCCTCGCTCCTGGCAGTATTTCAGCAGAGGCTTTTGTGTGAACAAGGGATGAATCTCGAACTGATTGACCGAAGGCCAGACGCCACTTGATTCGTAGATTGCTTCAAGGTGATGCTGATGGCAGTTCGCTACGCCGATGTTGCGAACATAGCCCTCTTTCTGAAGGCCCGTCATCTCCTGCCAGGTATCAACGAATTTCCCCGTTACGGGCCAGTGGAACTGTAGCAAATCCACATAATCCATTTCAAGCTCTTTGAGACCTTTAAAAAAAGACTCGCGGATTGCCTTGCGCCCGCGGTCCTGGAGTCGGTTACCCACTCGCGTCGTGAAGAATAAATCCTCACGTTTTACCCCTGATGCGCTTATCGCTTTCTTTACTAAATCATAATGCCCATATGTCTCGGAATAATCTATCAGCCTGAAGCCGTTGTTTATGGCCGAGTTTATGGAGTGGATATAACAGCGGTCCTGACTGGGAAGTGTATAAAAACGGTTTATTAATCGTCTCAGAATGCCGTTAGGAGTGTAGCGATGAAGCGGATAACTTATTTTGTAGCGTAATATGCCGGGTCCAAAAGCTATCTGAGGGATAGAATTTCCATTATTTAGGGTAAAATTAGGAATTGAGATCATATAATTTTCGTTCAATACCATTCAATATCGGATTTTACAACTTTTGCTGGAGAGCCCACTACCAGTGACCGCGCAGGGACATCCCTCGTTACAACCGCATTGGCTCCTACCACCGAGCCTTCTCCTATCGTCACTCCCGGCATTATCATACAACCCGAGCACAGCCACACTCTGTCCCCGATATCGACCGGAGCTTCGTTTTTATACGACGGTGACACTATCACGTGCTGACCGTTCCAGTCCCTGATAGAAACATTTCGCCCTATGCGAACACCAGCCCCTATCGTAATGGAATTTGAGCACATTATGGTTAGTCCTACATTGGCGGCTCCCGTGTGGAACGTCAGCGTGCCACCGTTGACTATTTCTATATAACAGCCGTTTTTTATCGTATACGTCTCATTGGCGCGCCCGTACCTGTCGCGAGGCCCTCCCAATACATTCAGAGTCGTACCTTTTCCCATCTTCAGACATCCTGGTAAACGTAACCCCTTTATCGGGCAGGCCCCTATGCGGATTGATGAACGCAGATTGATCTTTGCCGACGGGTCAATGTCGAATACAGTTCCCGGTTCGGGATAGAAAAGACAGCGCGGTTCGAGGGAAACCTGACTGTAAGGACGCCGGTTCAGCTTGTAGAAGCGGCGTATGGCCGATATATTCCAGCCCCATCTGCTGATGAGTTCTTTCGTTATAGAAATAAAATTTCGTAATCTGCTACGGCGTGAGGCTTCTGTTGTTTTCTGTGGAAAATATTTGCTTACGACATCATCGAAAGTCCCCCTATCAAGATCTTTGAAAAAGGATTCCCTGTCGATTTTGGGCGCTTCAATTGATTTGAAGAGGGCGATGTTTCCCCCGAAAGCAGCTGATAGCGGCAGTTCGACTGCCTCTATTCTATCCCGGACACTCTCGTAGAATCGGCGCCCTCTTTCCGAATTAATCAGCACAAGAGATGTCCCGATGTTGTTGTCGAGATTCGGGGCGTATTTTTCGATACCCCAGAAGTCGCCGATTGAAATATCTGCTATACGGGGAAATCCCTTGAACTCGCATTTATAGCATGAAGGACGGCAATAGACGTTCGTGTGGTATCCTCGGCGGAAGTCGTCCTCCATCAGTACGCCGTAGTAGGTCTGGCCGTCCTCGAAAGTCACCTTCCTGGTAAGGTTGCGCCAGCCAAGTTCCTTGTTCTTTGCCTTTATGTCCACAATTTTGCTTCCATACCGCCGTTCAAGGCTATCGAGATATTTTCGGTATACCTTGGGCGAATTGACTCCTCTGCAAAGGAAATCCACGATTATGAGATTCTCATAGTCCTTGCGCAGGAAACGCCTCAGGGCCGCCATTTGGCAGGGTGTGCCGCAGGCGAGCACACGTTCGCCGGATTTAAGAAGCGCTAATATCTTTTTGTAAACTCCCTCGGCATTGCTTTGAAGATATTTTGAACTTCTAAGCCTTTTGAGATCAGCCGGATTGTTGGAAATAAAATTGCTTACGCTGAAATCATCGTTATAAACAGCACCGCCGACATATCCTCTTTCTTCATATATCTTGTTGGCGAATACGCTGAATATACCCCCAGACGTACTGTTCCACCGCTCTGTCATGTTGCGGTTTATGGCCGCAACTGCCGACGACGGTTGTGGGAAATCATTTTTTTTCAGGGCGGAAATATTGATCTCAGGACAAATTTTTGTGCATAGCTCGCAGTTGATACACATTCCTGCGTCAATCTCTGGATACCAGAACCCTTCGATATCGGTTTTGAAGCTTATCGCGTTTGTGGGACAAACGTCTCCGCAAGCGTTGCATCCGCAACATTCTTCTTTTGAAAGACAATTAACGGGCATATAATTACTTAATCTTAGTCAATATCTATGAAGTTGTTTCTACTTTTGTGAATTGTGAAATTTTTTAAGAAAAATAACAAGGAATGCAAGGAAGTTCCAGCCCTTCAAACTGGATATGGTGGTGTCGAAGCGAACAAGTACTGCTTTGAAACCGTCCATCCAGACGTTTTAACATTTATCAATTAGTTGAAACAACTTCTATATGAAATCTTTAATTTATCTCTTGTGGTAAAGCAAGTTATAGGCTCTCGCTCTGATGTTCTGAATTAATGAAAGAGCCTTATAAAGTCTGACACCCCAATATGGTGATTTTAGTACCGTTTTCTGAAAATAGCGCGTTGCACGAGGTTGGGCATTTATATAAGCTATTAATTCCGATTCGGTGACATATTTTGTAACCCCCGAAATAATTTGAGATATTGTAGAAATATCGCTTTTTGGATAAAATGTTGAAATCTCTTGTATCGGATTTGCGAAATATAGCTTAATAAAATGTTGAGTGATTTCGAGATAGAATTTATTGTCACTATCCATTCGCCTTAAGTTGTGCAACGCACAAAGGGCTGTCGTTAGTTGCCAATTAATTCTTCTTGAATCTGTAGTGTGACAGGAAGAGGACGAGTGAATACGATAATAATAATGGGCTGAATCAATTTTGACAATTTTCTTGGCGGCCAAAAATAGAGACGCCGAAATTGCGTTGTCTTCACCTAATTGGATGTTTTCTGGGAAAAATAAATCGTTGTCAAAAAAAAGATTCTTGTTATAAATACATATAAAAATATGAAGAGGGAATTTAAGCCTTTCACGTTTGATATATTCTACATCGCTTCCAAGGTCTTTTGCAATAAGAGTACTATAAGTTACTTTGCCATCTTTAAAAACCATTTCGTCACCGACAACAATATCCGCGTCGGCCGCAGTGGCTTTGGTGTAGTATTTTTCGACGAAGTCGGGTTCTACCCAGTCGTCGGGGTCGACGAACATTATGTATGGCGCGCGGGCGGCACGTATGCCGGCGTTTCGGCCTCCGCCTTGCTTGATGTTCACCGGACTGTCGATTATAACGAATCGCTCGTCACGAGCAGCATACTCGCGCAGGATGTCAATGCTGGAGTCTGTCGACGCGTCGTTGAAGCATATTATCTCTATGTCCTTGAAGGTCTGTCCGACAAGAGAGTCAAGGCATTCGCGCAGATAGCGCTCCATATTGTAGACGGGGACGATGACGGCTACTTTCGGCTCCATGGTCTTATTAAATGTATTCTTCGGGGACGCCTATGAGTTTTTCGACGAATTCGCGGAAGACTCCTTCGCCGCCGCGTTTTTCGAGGGGTAGGGTGGCGAGTCGGCGGATGTATTCGGGAGCTCCGGAGGGAACTCCGGCTGTTCCGACGGCTTTGAGGAGGGCTGCGTCGCCGATGTCGTCGCCGATGTAGGCTACGTCTGCGAGAGTGATTCCGAGTTCATGGCAGAGGCCTTGGGCGATAGCGAGTTTGTCGGCGGCTCCCTGAAAAAGGTAGTCCACCTTGAGCTTCTGGGCACGCCGCGCCACGATTTCCGTGTCCTCGCCTGTGATAATGCCGACTTTGATGCCCCGGCGGTGGGCGAAGAGCACTCCGGCGCTGTCGTAGGTGTGGAATTTCTTCCACTCGTTGCCCGTCTGGTCGTAGTACATCCCGCCGTCGGTCCAGACGCCGTCGATGTCCGTCAGAATTAACTTGGGCAGACTCATCAGTCAATCAGGTTTTTGTAGATGATTTCGTTGGCCGGTATGGGGGCGACGGCGCGGTGACCGATTACGGTTTCGCGCTCGGCCCACTTGAAGCCGTCGCCCGGCGAGAGCATATGGATGTCCGCCTCGGTGATGATTTCGCCGGGGGCGATGTCGCGGCGGGAAGCGATGGAGCGTTCGAGCTTTTCTTTCGCGGCCCCCACGCTGCGGTCGATGTAGAGGTCTTCGGTTCCGAGCCAGCGTTCGGCGATGCGTATGTCGCGCACCATGCGGTTCACGCCGTCGGGGCCGAGAGATCCCGCCTGGTCGGTGCCTTTCATGCGCCGGTCGATCGTGACGTGCTTCTCGATGATTTCTGCGCCCATTCCGACGGCAATCGACGGGGCGGAGATGCCGATGGTGTGGTCGGAGAAGCCTATTGTGTACTGTCCGTAGTGTTTTTTGAGGTAGGGGATTGTGAGGAGGTTGAGGTTGTCGGGGTGGGTGGGATACTGCGACACGCAGTGGAGTATCGAAATGTCGGAATGGTAGCGGGAGATGACGGCGAGGGCGTCGTCGAGCTCTTTTACTCCGGCCATGCCCGTGGAGAGGATGATTGGGAGTCCGGTCTCGGCAAGGGCGGCGAGGAGGGGGAGATTGGTGAGGTCTCGGCTGGCGACTTTCAGGCGGTCGGGCGTGAAGAGCTTGAAAATCGACAGGCACCCGATGGCGCATAGCGTCTCCACGAAGTCCAGCCCCAATGACTTGGCGTATTTGTACACTTCGAAATGTTCCTCGTCCGAAAGTTCGAGGAAGGCGCGGTGCTCTCCGTAGGTCTTGCCGAAGGAGTTCGGGTTGTCGTAGGGGCGGTTCATTTGCGACACCGTGAGCTCTTCGGCGAGGTCGCGTTTCGTGAGTTTCACGGCATCCATCCCCTTGAGGTCGAGGCCGAACACTTCTTCCCGGACAGGACGCGAAATCAGTTCGACGATGAGCTTGGCGATATCGACGCTGCCGTTGTGGTTCTGGCCGATTTCTCCGATTATATATACGGGTTTCATTTCGTATTCTGGTTTATGACGGTTCTCATCCTCGCGAATAAATCGGAGCGTCCGTCGAGATAGCTCAGGATGTCTGTGGTCTTTATTCCATTGCCGCCTTCAGAAAGGGCGGAGTAGATTTCGCGACTGATGTCGAAATCCTCGCGGGTGTCGATTGTGAGGCGGAGATCCGGATAGTTCTCGATTCCTTCGATAGTATCAGAGATGGGGCGCAGATCTATTGTGAAATCCTCGGGATGGGTGTAGATATAATTCGTGACGTGTTCATGGTAGATGGCTTCGTCTGTCGCTTTGCGCACGCGGCGCAGCGCGTTGAGAGTCACCCCTTCGGCCCAGAATCCGTAGTGGGTCTTGATTGACGGCACTCCGGCGGATGTACGGAATGATGCATAGTCGGCATTTTCCCGTTCAATTCTGTCGTACAGTGAGCGCAAGGCCGCCGTGTCAAGGAACACGTTGTCGGCGCAGACGCGGATTATCTTGTCCGCTCCGGCCTCTTCGGCCGCTCCGATGAATCGTTCCAGAACGTCGGATTCACTTCCGCGGAAGCAGCGGAAACCAGTCCCGGCGCAAAGCTCGGCGATTCGGTCGTCGCCCGGGGATGTGGTAGTGGCTACGGTTATGCGGTCAAATCCTTCCGGGAAGGCACTGCGGATGCGTTCGAGGAGTATCTGGAGGATGCCTTTACCCTCGTGGAAGGGCATGAGCATCTTGTTGGGAAGGCGGGTCGATCCCGTGCGGGCCTGAAGTATTATCTGTGTTGGCATGGTGCTTTTTTTCTTCTTACAATGCCTCGACATCGAGGCGGTCGATGGTGAGGCGGGCGCAGCCGAGGTGGTCGAGGCGCACGTAGAGTTCGTCCTTGCCGTCCGGGGTACTGATTATTTCGCCCTCGAGGCCGCGCAAGGAGCCGCGGACTACGCGGACGCGCCGCCCCGGTTCGAGGGGAGTGGAACTGACTTCCACCGGCGTGTCGGAGTTCCCGAGCATGAAGCGGAGTCGCTCGATCTGGATGTCGGGAATTACTGCCACGCGCCCGCGCCCGGCGTCGTTGCCGGAAGCTTTGTCCGTGAGGAAGCGGAAGATGTAGGGGCGCTGTACTATTGCGAGGCGTTGGCGCTCGGTGCAGCGCACGAAAATGATTGAAGAAATGACTATTCTCTCCACGCGGCTCTTCCGCCCGTTGCGCCACTGACGCATCTCAGTCTGCGATGCCGCGAAGCATTCGAAGCCTTCGGCGCCGAGCTTCGTGGCCGAACTGCGCTCGGCGTTGTGGTTGACGACCGCGGCAAACCATTTCCCCCCGCCCACGCCTACGGCGTCGTCAACGCCATGGGGCGCCGGCGAACCGGTTTTTCCGTTACTCAAAGCATTCATTATTGGTGAATACTAATTGCGGTAATTTATAGACTCTTAATAAGAGAGCATTTCGGAGTGCAAAATTACGAATTATTTTTAGAATTACCAATTTTGTAATGCACCAGAGTTTTTTGTACCTTTGCGCGCGAGGCGAATCAGCTTATACACATTGTTCCTGACCATGAAAAGAACTCTTCTCCTTTTAGTCTGTTACCTGGCATTGATTTCGGGCCTGTCGTATGCGGCGCAGTCGTCGGAATCCACGGATAAGATACGCAGGATTCTGAAGGGGGAAGGCTCGCCGACCGAACTTCTTGACTCGGCTATGGACGTGTACTTGTCCGAATGCACCGATGGTCCGGACGAGCTTGAGGAAGGTGAGGGCGTAATGAAGTCGCTGATTCTCCCCTTTATGGTGCTTAACGGAAGTGGACTGTCCGACTTCAAGCGTAGCGAGGTGTTCTGCCAGTACGGCACGAATGTCGGGCAACAGGACCCATCCCGCTTCGGGGAATGCATGGCGCTCCTACGCAGGGCCATGGACTTTGCCCGCAAGGCCGGGGACAGCTACATGATTGGCTTCGTGTACTATAGAATGTCCTTTTTTTGAAGACCGTCACGGCTCGACGGAGAAGGCTTCCGAATATCTAAAGGAGTCGACGCGAAACTATAAGCGGGCTACTGAGGACGTCGGTCGGGAAATTGCCGGCAATTATTATCGACAGGCATACATCTACCAGCGAATCGGCGACTATGATGCCATCCGTGGAGTTATCGATGACTTCGAAGAATATGTCATGTCGGCTTCGGAGTCGGCTTATCGGCCGTATATGCTCTATAAGCTCCTTGAGCTCAAGAATGTGTACTTCGACCATCAGTTCGACTCGGGCCCCGCCGACCGGCGACGCGCGATGCGCGACTCTCTCGGAAAAGTTACGGCCGCACTCGTCAGTCTTGTTGAGTCTTCCGACGACCCCATGATTCAGGCGTACTCCGAACATTTCTGGATTTACTACAACCGAGCTCAGTTCTTCATCAAGAATTTCGACCGCCCTCTCCGCGACAGCGTCGAAAGATATGTCGGGAAGATGCGCGAGTGCGAGAAGGAGGCCTACGGCCCCGTCGCGCGCGACTATCAGGTAGCAGTAGGGCAGACCCTCGGTAATATGTGGGCCGCTCTCGGCGATTATCCCCGCGCCCGTGACATTTTCCTTGACCTCGCCGATAAACTCAAGGACGGCGAAGGCTCGAAAAGTCTCATCCTCAGCAGAATCGAGATATATCAGCAACTCCGCGATCTGTCGGAGAAAACGGGACACTACTGTGAGGCTCTCGCGGCGGCCGACAGCGTCAGCGCCCTCGAGCGCCGCCGCTTCGACAACGAACACCGCGATGCCATCAAGGACATCGAGATAAAATACCGCACGCAGGAGACCGAACTCGCCCTTGCCCGGAGCGAAGGACGCAGGGCAAGCACCCTCATGTGGCTCTTCGCTGCCGCCGGCCTTCTGCTCGCCGTCATCGTCGTGTTTGTGCTCTATGCCTCCCGCCAGCGCCGCCGACGCTTGCAGAAAGATATGGAGTTCGCCGCCCTGCGCGCCGACACGGTGCGCCAACTCACGGAGCAGTACGTCGAGGGCCTTGAGAACGAGCGCCGCCGGATGTCCGCCGAGCTCCACGACGGCGTCTGCAACGACTTGCTTGCCATAGGAATGAATATCCGGAAAGGAATATCGCCGGAAGCCACGGCCCGGATGGTCGAGGGATGCTGCGAGTCGGTGCGCCGCATCTCCCACGAGCTGATGCCTCCCGAGTTCACTTATGCCTCGCTGGATGAGGTGCTCCGTTTCTTTGTCGCCAAGCAGGCTGATGCATCGGGCGGCCTTTCTCTGAGGTATCACTCGGTGCTTTCCGAGGGCGCAGCATGGTCCGATATCCCCGATAACGTGGCCCTTGAGGTCTACCGCATAGTCCAGGAAGCCGTCGGAAACGCTCTGCGCCACTCCGGAGCCTCGGAAATTACCGTATCGCTGACTCTCGACTCCCGGGAGCTATCAGCAATCGTGAGCGACAACGGACGCTTCATTTCCTCCGGAAAGAAAGGAATAGGCCTTGATTCAATGCGACGCAGGGCACGCTCCATTGGCGCTGACGTCGCTCTCTCCGGCTCTGAAAACGGTGGAACCGGACTGAGGTTGAAAGTAAAAATCACGGGAAACCGTAATTGACTAATGATTTCCGGCGCCGTACCTTTGCAGAATAGAACCTTCAGCAAGATACAGCACCGGACATGACCGAAACACCCGCTTTGTCAAAAATGAAAATTGCCGTAGTCGATGACCATAACCTCGTACTCGAGGGAATTAATGCCATTCTGGTCAACAACGGCGCAAATGACGTCGAAAAATTCAATACTGCCACCGACCTGGTGAATCGCATCGACTCGGGTGTGGATTTCGATTTCTATATCCTCGACCTTGAGCTCCCCGACCTTGACGGATTCGTGCTCATAGAACTCATCCGTGCCCGTAATCCCGTGGCCCATATCATTGTAAGCACCGTCCACGACGAAATCTGGACCCTCCGCAAGCTCCTCGCCCGCGACGTCAACGCCATTATATACAAAACCTACGACGGCTCGGAAATCCTCCGCGCTATTTACGAGATTCTCAAAGGCCACAACTATTACTGCGAGGCCGTCCGCGACGCACTTAGACTCGCGGGCGACAGCTCCCTCCATCCCACCTCGCGCGAGCTCGAAGTCCTCTACCAGATAGCTCAGGGCAAGACCTCGCGCGAAATCGCAGCCGCCATGTTCGTCTCCGACAACACCATCGAGTCCCACCGCAAGGCCCTCTTCGCAAAACTCGGTGCCGTAAACGTCGCCGACCTCATCGTCAAGGCCATCAGCCGCGGCTACCTCAAGAAATCCGGCGTCAAACGCTGAAGAGCCACGAAAACCCGGGACTTTGTTTGGCTGTAAGAAGATATTTTTGTACTTTTGCGGTCTGAAACATCTTAAGCCATGCTTATATACGATATTTTGGCTACCGTTGCCAGGCGCTGTCCCAAGACGATTACAAGACTCCGCTATTTCAAGCATTTCCATCGTTCGATGAACCTCAACTCGCCATTTGAGGAGGTAAACCAGTTGGCGACTTACGTATCCCGCGCTCAGTTGCATAACAAGAACAACCGGCGCTGGGCCCTTCTTGCCGATAAATACGCAGTCAGGGCCGAAGTAGCCAAAATGATAGGCGAAGAATATCTCATACCTATCTATGGACATTGGGAAAACCCTGCGAAAATCGATTTCGATTCCCTCCCGAAAGAATATGTCCTCAAGACCAACAACGGCTGCGGCACCAACGTAATAGTGAAAGACAATTCATGTATCGACCGGAGCGCGATTGTGAGAACAATGAAGAAGGCGCTGGAGTTTCCGTATCCCGAGCTTACAGCCCAGTTGCATTATTCCCATATCCCCCCATGCGTGGTGGCTGAAAAGCTTATGGTTCAGGGCGGCGGAAAAAAATCGCTGACAGATTATAAGGTCTACTGTGTTAACGGGAAACCCATGGTGATGTTCATTCACCACGATCGCGACGAGCACGAACATTTCAGCTATGGTATGGAACCATACACCTTGAAATGGCAACAAATCCCGAAAGGCGGCTCTATCACGACAATGCCAGACGATGCTTCCGTAGCTCCCGAAAAACCGGAATGCTTGGAAAAAATGATTGAGCTTGCCGCCACCCTCTCAAAAGGAGAGGAGCTTCTGCGCGTGGATTTCTACATTATCGACAACAAGATTTATTTCGGAGAGTTTACCTTTACTCCCGACACTGCCTTCAATTCCCATTTCGACCCCTATCAGGGCGTGATGAACGACATCCTCGACCAGATCAAGGAAGACCGCAAGAAAGGAATCTCCAGCCAGACCTTCTAAAGCAGCGACTTATACATCTCCGTGAGTTGCGCCTCGATTTTTTCGGGACGGAAGTTCTCGGCGTGGAGGGCAGAGTTTTTGCCCATTCGCTTGCGTTCCTCGGGGCTGTCGGCTAATCTCAGCATTGCCTGAGCTATCTGTTTACTGTTCCCCGCTTCGACGATGATGCCGTTGTAGCCGTCCGTTACCAGATCCGGCACCCCCCCGACACCTGTCGTTATCACAGGAAGACTATACCCCATGGCCTCGAGCGTGGAAATGCCGAATGACTCGAATTCCGAGGGCATTATATAGACGTCGCTCTCGCGCAGGAGGCGGTCCTTATCCTCAGCTCCGACCCAACCGCAATATTCGACAATATCCTCGAGTCCCTTCTCGCGCACTTCCTTTTGAAGGCGTTCAATCTCTCCGTTTCCGCCAATTTTGAACTTGATACCTTTCTCTCGCAGTTCCTCGCACCCCGCGATGGCATCAAGCACCGCAAACGTCCCTTTTTTGTCGCTGACAAGGCCCAGAAACACGAACTGTACCCCGTTCCCCTTATCCTTTCCGGTCTCGTCTCGGAGAACTATGGGATTCGGAAGGTCATTGTGGACCAGCCAGACATTGTCATTGAGCCCCCGATCCTTGAGCATTTTCACAAAGTAGTTCGATACCGTTGCCATCGCATCGCATCTGCGGCAGATGTATTTCACATACGGTTTGCCATCTCCGTAAAATTCCTCGAATTTACTTCCATGCATGTGGAGAATGACTTTTTTCCCCATCAGCTTGAAAAGAAGTACGTATATACTGTTACGGTAGAAATCGATGAAGCTTGCGGAGTGGATATGCGCTATTTTGTATCTTTTCCCTGCATACTTAAAAGCCCTGAAGAGCCCGGTAAGCGGCAGTATATATTTCATATATCCTGCTTGTTGAATTTTCAGGAAATTATAAGGCCTCATCATTTTTTGCATTTCGGCGATGACCGAGGCCATCCCCCCCCGTCCGACAGGTGAGACTCCGACAGAAACTATCCTTTCACTTATTTCTGGACTTATCATTTTTAGATGGCTTATTGATTTGAATGCAAAGTTAGTAAAATCTCTAAAAGCTTCTGCCTTCGTTATTAAAAAAAAGACTCCTAGACAGTATGAAGACGGGGAGATGGTTATAACTTACTCCCTGAATTCGCTTGGGGCTTTGCCGAGGTATTTTTTTACGTAGCGGGTGAAATATGCCGGGGAGGAGAAGTTTAGGCGGTCGGAAATCTGCACGATGGATAGTGACTTGTCCTTGAGCATCCTCAGGATGCCGAGCGCCGTGTAGCGGTTGATCCAGAAATTTGCCGTCTGGCCGCTGAGCTTCTTGCAGATTTCGGAGAGATACTTCGACGATATGCACAGCTCCGAGGCGTAGAACGAGACTTCGCGGTTCGCCACATAGTTGCCTTTCTCCAGAAGGTCGAAAAATCCCGCCATGATTATCGCGTGCTGCGAAGGAATATGGAGCTCGTCGGTCAGCCGGGAATGGAAGTTGAAGAAATCCAGGATCATCAGCTGTACGGCGCAGCGCAGGCCCTCTTCGTAGAAATTGAAACAGGTAGTGTTGTGCCTGTACTCCACGCTCCGGAAGTCCTGAACGCAAATTTCGAACTGACATTCCGTAAGGTGCATCACCGGGTTCAGAAACAGCGCTACGGCGCCCTTCATGCCGTAGTTGGTCATCGGAGTGCATTGTTCGACGAAAGCCTGATGCACATAAATCACCTTCACCTCGAAATCCTCCGAGCATCGCAGATTCTCGATCATGCATCCTTTGCGCACGATCATGAGGTCGCCGGCGCTGAATGAAAAGCTCCGACCGTTGAAATCGAAGTCCGCTGTGCCCCTGAGGCATATCGCATGGAGGAGATAGTTGGCGAGCTCGCCTTCTCCGACACCGGCCAGCGTGTCGGAAATTATCACATTCCGGCTCCTGAGGTCCGGACACGCGTCAGTGCAAGTTGTTGTAAGGTTGCTCATTGTTCGTTCAAGGCTTTATAGAGGTCGCATGTGCGCCAGACTTCTTCGCCGGCATATTTTTTGATACTGTTCAGTTCGCTTTCGGCAAGATGGCGGAAGCCGGATTTGAGCCATGCAAGACCGGAGATGTTGTGAAGGGTTATACTTTTGGGATTGGATTTGACTAATCCGAGACTGGACAGCTCGATGGCTTGCTTATAGTTTCCATTGTCATACGCATTACGAGCCAAGGCCGAATAAGCCTGTTCAAGCGGTCCGTTGAGACTGTAGTCCTTATTATAATCGACATAGCTTATCACCTGATTCATTCGTGCTATATAATCAGACTGATTGCCGAGCGTCTTGTGGCAGTTCGCGAGGTCTACGAGCATATTGAGGAAAGTAGGGAGATTATCGGGAGGATTGCTAACGGACAGACGTAACCCGACAGCCCTTTCGAGCATTTTAGCAGCCTCAGCGATATTCCCGTCATATTTCGAAAGTTCGGCTTTTAATTTGAGGGTCTGCGGAAAGGCGTTCGAAGCGAAGCGGGGCGTAAGGTCTCCCTTGGCCTCTATTTCGGAAAAAATTCGTATGCTTTCGTCTACCTTTGATTTGTAGCCCTGAATATCGCCGGACGCACCTATGAATGGAGCCTGCATTACGCAGAGGAGAGCTTTCGCCGAGTGATTGACCGGGTCGTAATCAGGCTGTTGAATCTTGTGTTCATAAACTCGGGATAGGGCTAACGGGATGTCGTAAATATTTCTTTCCATACCGAACATCATAACCTTTGCCAAGGATTCGCACAGTTCAATCCGGCTCTCGGGTAGTTCCCCGAAAGAGGTGTTCAGGAAGTCGCTGTAAAGCTCCACCGGATTCGGCTGTCTGTTCGCTATCAGGTATTTGAGCTGAGAGTTAACGGCGTTTCGATAGTCTGAGGCAAATCGTCGGGGATTGTGCAGGAATTGTTTTTTGAAATATTCGACGCTTTCGGCCACTCCTTCGCAGGACGCATCGCCGTCCCTTTGGAGTGAGAGGTCGTTGACCTGCAGACTTATACTGTGCAGGAGTTCCTCAATCTGCTTCGTTTCGGATTGCGAACGCGCGGCGTCTTTGGCGAGAACCGATTGTGCTCTGGCAGCCTCTGTCAGGGAAATTCGCATGGGCAGATATGCAGAATAGACAGGCGACATGCTGTGAGCCAAATATGCATGAGCCGCCAACATATATTCTTTGAAAGTGGCGGATTTCAGGCCGGAAAGGATTTCCATAAGACGCACATGCTCCTGAAGAATGCGGATTGTCGTATCGGGGTCTGGATTCCGGATTTTGTTTTCTGCATTGATGTAAACAATATAGGCTTGCAGAAGTTCCTCCGAGGCTTGTGAGTGGTCGATTTCTTTTAGAGCGCTCCGAGCCAGCTCGATGGCCGAGTCAATGTCGCCGATTATGCTGTAGCACAGGCTCAGCTGACCTTTGGCGGAAATTCTCGTCTTGTAGTCTGCAGAACGGGTAGCACGCTGGAGATATGGCACAGCTTCTGTATTCTTGTTCATTTCCAAATATAGGAAACGCCCTGCTTTTAGCTGTCTTTCCAGATTCGTTGTGTCGGCGTCGGCGATTTCGAGGATGATTTTTTCCGCGCGGGTGAAGTTGTCTTTGCCGCCGGCGAGGATGTAGGTGTCAATCTGACGGTCGACTGCCTCGAGGAGGCTGTCGCTGCTCAGCTCTTTGTCTTTGCGGAGTGCGTCGAGCTTGTCTATGGCGTTGGTGATGGTAGAGAGGTCCGAGCGCTCCCTGAGGTACTGCGCCACATAGTTTCTCTCCTCGTATTTGGCTATAGCCTCGTCGAGGCGTCCTTCGCTGACGAGGTCTATGATTTCTTGCTCGCCGTCTGATAGCTCCGAGAGGTCGATGCGGGCGAAGCGTTCCACATAGGCGTCAAGGCGGTCGAGCTGTGCTTCGTAGTTTTTGCTCAGTTCGGCGAGTTTTCTCTCATATTCCTCCTGACGGATGCGACCTTCGGATTTCAGTCGTGCGAGTTCCTCCTGCTCCCGGCGCATCTGGCGGTCGTAGCTCGCGGAGGAGACCCGCTCATAGTTGTCTTTGATTTTCTTGAACTTGTCGGAGCGGCACATCACGACCGTGAACGGCTTTTCGGGGTTTACATTCCATTGCTCAATGGCATCTTTGTTGAAAACCTCGTAGCCGTCCTTGCCGATTTCGCGTACACTTACATTATCCCCCGGGTTCAGGGTGGGAAAATCGAGCAAGAACTCTCCTCGATTGTCGGAAACTGTGCTTCCGGCGTGGCGCACGCGGAGCTCGACACCCGCGAGGGGTGTTTTCCGGGCCTTCTCGTTGTATTCCTTGACAAGGCCTTTCTGAGTAGTCCGGGCACCTCCACCGAAAGCGCAGAGTATACTAAATATAATAAGGAGAGAGATACGCATGAGACGGACCTTACGCTTTTGTGCCCTTGGAGCCTTTGGCTCCGGCGAAGGCTCCCATCGAGAAGATGTTCTGGTCATAGGATACGGTCTTGGCCGAGGCCTCGCGCTTACGCTTGAGGGCCAGACGCACAAGGCGCTCCATGAGCTCCGGGAACTTTATGCCCGAGCCTTCCCAGAGGTAGAAGGAGAGCGAGCCGGGAATCGTGTTGATTTCGTTGACGTAGATGTTGCGGTCGTCGCGGTCAACAATCATGTCCACGCGGCTCACTCCGTGGCACGACAGCACCCGGAACGTGTCGCCGGCGAGTTGCTGGATGCGCTTGGTCTCCGCTTCCGGAAGGTCCGCCGGAAAGCGCTTCTGCGAAGCCTGCATACCCTTGGTGCCCTTTGAGCCTCCCATGTACTTATCCTGATACGTCAGGAAGTCGCCGCTCTTGATTGGCTCCTCGAGTACGGAAGTGATGTATTCGTCGCAATCGCCGAGCACCGAGCAGTTGATTTCCTGAAGATGCTCCACCATATGCTCCACAATTACGCGTGTGGAATAGCGGCGCGCGTCATCCACGCGGTCAAGCAGCTCTTCGCGGTTGGCGGCGCGGCCGATGCCCACGCTCGAGCCCAGATTCGCGGGCTTGACGATGACAGGGTAGCCGAGCTTTTCCTCGACGCGGGCGATGATGGCCTCGCGCTCCGTGTCCCACTGCTTGTCCGTGAACCACGTGTAGGGCACCACGGGGATGCCTTCTGCCTGGAGAATCATCTTCATGGTGATCTTGTCCATGCCGTTGGCGGAGGCAAGGGTGTCGCAGCCCGCGAAGGGAATGCCTATGGTCTCGAGGACGCCCTCGAAAATGCCGTCCTCGCCGTTCGACCCGTGGAGCACGGGAATGACTACGTCCGCTGTGGCCAGAACGTCGCTGCCGAACATCTTCTTTTTGGCGCGGTAGAGATTATAGTCGCCGAATATCGGCCGCATGTAGACCTCTGTGCAGCTCTCGAGCAGTTTTTTCGTATCCCGGTAGTTTTTCACGTCGCGGAGGGCCTCGCCGGTGAACCATCGGCCGTCCTTCGTGATGTAGACGGGAATCACATTGTATTTGTCGGCCGGAATCGCGGCCATGGCCTGATTGGCAGAGATGACGGAAATCTCATGCTCCGTGGAGCGTCCGCCGAAGAATACTGCTATATTCGTTTTCATTGTATATTGCGTTCTATTTGAATGTGTCAGGTAAATCGTTTTCGTAAAGCACCGTATCGCCCGCACCGGCGAGGGTGCGGAGGAGCGCCTGGGCTTCGGCGAATGTCTCGACGGTGTGTACCCCCTCTGTCTTTCCGCCCTTCCGGAGCCCTTCGGTGATGGCCTCGCGGTTGTAGTGGCCCACTACGATGGCCACGTCGCAGCAGGAGGCGGCGTGTTCGCCTAAGCGCTCGTTGAGCTCGTACTGCTGTGAGCCGAGCTCAATCATTCCGGGGGTCACGAGCACTCGTTTCCCCGGCATTCCGGCCAGAACGTCGAGTGCCATGCCCGAGCCTACGGGATTCGAGTTGAATGCGTCGTCAAGTATCGTCATCCCGCCCGGGATTCGTTTTACGGCGAGCCGGTGCTCTACCTGCTCGATGTTCTCGACGGCGCGGCGGATTTTCTCGTCGCTCATCCCGAGGTGCTTGGCCATGGCCGTGGCTGCAAGCAGATTGGAGATGTTGCAGGCGCCGACGAGCTTTGTTGTCAGGGCTATTGTGTGGCCGTCGCTCGTGCGCCGCGCCGTGAACGATGAGCCTCTGGGCGTATAGTGCACGTTCTCGGCAACCCAGTCGGCGCCCTCGGGGTGCTCTACGGCATAGCGTTCCGCCCGGCAGTTCTCCACGGGGCGGTCTGCGATTTTCTCAAAGTCGTTGTTGACCAGCACGAGTCCGTCGGTCGGAATGGCGTCGGCGAGCTCGAACTTCGTGGCCTGCACGTTTTCGATAGTCTTGAACGATTCGAGATGCTGGGGGCCGACGGCCGTGATTATTCCGGCGGTGGGGTGTACGAGCTCGCAGATTTCGCGGATGTCGCCGTTCTGCTTGGCGCCCATCTCGCAGATGAACACCTGATGGTAGGGCTTGAGCATCTCGCGCACCGTGCGTACCACGCCGAGCGTCGTGTTGTAGCTCCCGGGGGTCATCAGTGTGTCGAATTCCTCGGAGAGTATGCGGTAGAGGTAGTGTTTTGTCGTGGTCTTGCCGTAGCTGCCCGTCACGCCGATAACCTTCAGCTCGGGCATCGCCGCGAGCCGCGCGGCCGCGTCGTTGTAGTAGCGGCGGTTGATGGCCTTCTCCCACGGACGCAGGAGGGTGTTCGAGGCCATCACCATGATGTGCGAGGCGCAGTAAAGGCCCAAGGCCGTGGCCGTGCCCACATAGATTGTCTCGGCGATGTCCGCGCTCCCGAAACAGCCCGCGAGGGCTAAAACGGCGGCGCTTAGGATGGCCCAGAGGGCGATGAACGCGCCCTGAAGACGCATCACGCGCGGAGTGGTCTTCAGCGGAAGCTTGTATTGCTGTCCGGCTCGGAGAAGCGCCCCGGAGTGCCATCCGCAGAATAGAGCCACGAGAAGCATCGCGGCGTTGTGCGTGGCCATGGGGAACAGACAGATGAAGAACACCACAAGGCCTCCCAGCCTCCAGCCGGAGGTGGTGTCGGCCGAGGACTTCAGCCAGCGCGTGTAGCGCTCGTTGCGGTAGGAGTTCTGCTGGAGCATCATGAGGTCGCGGCGCATCTCCAGCCAGAGGTTGGCGAGGGCGAGGACCGCGACTAAGCTGTAGAGTATTATGATGGTGGTGTTCATTTCTTTTCGTTCTGAGTGTTGATGAAGGAGGCGACAACCGCGCGGGTCTGCCCAGGATTGTCGAGGAAGGAAAAGTGCCCGCATCCGGCATAGCTCACGAGACCTGCGTCGGGGATGAGCTTTTCCATAATCCGGGCGTCGCGCATCGGGGTGGCCGTGTCGTTTTCGCCCCAGATGAGCAGGGTGGGGGCCTTGATGAGCGGAAGCCGATCTGTGAGGTCCTCGTTGACTACACGGCTCATGATGGCGCGCATCTTCGGAGAGGCCCCGGCATAGTCGCTCGAGCCTCCCTTCTTGCGCCAGCTGTCAATCAGCGCCTGTCCCTTCTTTTGTCCGAGCAGGAGCGGGGCTACGCGCTTGGCCGCCTTGAATGAGTAAACTTTAAGGTAATATTTCAACGTGCGGCGCGGCTTTATTCCGGCCGCGTCGACGAGTATCATGCGTTCTACCTCATTGCGTGAGGCATAGAGTATGCCCATCCGGCCCCCGAAGGAATGGCCGATGAGAATAGGTCTGTGTATGTTCTCCCGGCGCACGAACTCCTCGAGCACGCGCACGTAGTCCTCTATGCCGTAGATCCTTTCGGGCTCCTCGGAGTCGCCGAAGCCGGGGAGGTCGAGGTTGTAGACTCTGACATCCTGACATTGGCTGGCTACCGTCTCCTCGAAGAGTGCCATAGTCGTGGCGCGGCAGCCCCAGCCGTGCATGATGATGGCCGTGCGGGCCTCCGGTGAGTCGTTGCCGCAGACCCTGTAACGCAGCGCGGAGCCGTCTATTGTGGTCGTTTTTTCTTTTGCTTCCATTTAAGCCACAAAATTAGCGAAAAAAATGGAAACCCCCGACGTATGTTCGAAAAAAACGCTAAACCTCCTTTTCCGCACTTTTTTATTTGGTAAAAATCTCCATTTCCGCACTTTTGGGCGGATTACTCGACTGTCACTGACTTCGCGAGGTTACGGGGCATGTCGACGTCCTTGCCGCGGTTGACGGCTATATAATATGAGAGAAGCTGGAGCGGAACCGAGCAGATTACCGGCAGAAGACACTCCGGAATGGCCGGAACTTCGATGACGTGGTCGGCGATGTTGCGGATTGTCGTGTCTCCCTCGGTCACGATGGCCAGGATGCGGCCACCGCGAGCTTTCACCTGCTGCACGTTGCTCACAATCTTTTCATACAGATGGTCCTTCGGTGCGATGATGACTGTGGGCATCTCCTGGTCGATTAGCGCGATGGGGCCGTGCTTCATTTCCGCTGCCGGATAGCCCTCAGCGTGGATGTAGGAGATTTCCTTGAGTTTCAGAGCACCTTCGAGAGCCACGGGGTAGCTGTAGCCGCGTCCGAGGTAGAGGAAATTGCGCGCGTAGGTGTAGGTAAGGGATATGCGCTCGATTTCCGTGCTGAGCTTCAGGACCTTGCTGACGTAGGACGGAAGCTTGGTGATTTCTTTCCCGAGTGCGGCGATTTCCTCTTTCGGGAGCGTTTCGCGCAGCTGTGCTATGGCCAGGGCTACGAGGGTCAGCACCATCACCTGCCCGGTGAACGCCTTTGTGGAGGCCACGCCGATTTCGGGCCCGACGTGAATGTAGCTGCCGCTGTCGGTCTCGCGGGGAATGGAACTCCCCACGGCGTTGCTCACGCCGAACACGAAGGCCCCCTTTTCGCGGGCGATACGCGCCGCCGCAAGGGTGTCTGCCGTCTCGCCGCTCTGGGAAATGGCAATTACTATGTCGTCGGGGCCGATGACCGGATTGGAATAGCGGAACTCGCTGGCGTACTCCACAACTACGGGGATGCCCGCGAGGTCCTGGATAAGGTATTTCCCGAGCAGGCCGGCGTGCCATGAGGTCCCGCAGGCCACGATGACTATGCGCGTGGCCTTGAGGAACACCTCTTTGTTGTCGTTCACCCCGCTGAGGATGATTTTCGCGCCTTTCGAGCCTATCCGTCCGCGGATACAGTCGCGGAGGGTGTCGGGCTGTTCGAAGATTTCCTTGAGCATGAAGTGGGGATAGCCGCCTTTCTCGAGCTGGGAGATTGACATCTCGAGCTTGGTGACATCCACGGGGTATTCAACATTGTCAAGGTCCGTGATGTGCAGCTCTTCGCCGGAAGTTATTTCAGCGATTTCGTTGTCCTTCAGGTAAACGACGTCCTTGGTGTACTCCACGAAAGGCGAGGCGTCGGAGGCGAGAAACATCTCGCCCTGACCTATGCCGATGACCAGAGGGCTCGACCGGCGCGCGGCAATGATTTTCTCGGGATGCTCCTTGTCGGCAACTGCAATCGCGTAGGCGCCGACGACCCGTTTCAGCGCCTGACGCACCGCGGCGATGAGCGGACAGTGGTTGGTGAGACGTATATATTCTATGAGCTGGGCGAGGACTTCCGTGTCCGTTTCCGACCGGAACGTCAGGCCTTCGCGCTCGAGAGCGTCTTTCAGCACCTTGTAGTTCTCGATGGTGCCGTTGTGCACTATGGCTATGCGCCCGTCCTCGCTGAGGTGAGGATGGGCGTTGGTGTCGGAGGGCTCGCCGTGCGTGGCCCAGCGGGTGTGGGCGATTCCGCCCTTGGCCGAGACGTCTTTCCCCGAGCAGAGATTCTCGAGGTTGCTGATCTTGCCCATTGCCTTGTAAACCTTCAGATTCTTCGTGTCGTCGACGAGTGCCACGCCCGAACTGTCGTAGCCGCGGTATTCGAGTCTGTGGAGTCCCTTGACCAGAATGTCGAAAACGTCACCATTGCCGATATAACCTACTATTCCGCACATAATGCGTTAAGTATGAATGTGTTTTTGGCGCTTTGCCGTATAAGTGAATTTGATGGGGTGTGAAAAACGGTGCAAAGAAAATAAAAATTCCCCGTTCACGCAAACATCAGGCTGAAAAAGCGTGCCGGAACCATGAAAATTTGTCTCCGGCGGAAAAAAATCGCCTCCGGGGCGGTTATTTCTCGAAAATTGTTTAACTTTGCGTGTTTTTAGCAATGAAGTACATAGGACCACACGTAAGCAGCGAGCCATCCGTGGCGGTCGCCCCGGTTGAGGCGGCGGCTCTCGGTGCCTCGGCTTTTTCGTTCAACCTCGTCAATCCTAAATACTGGTCTTCTCCGGCCCTTACCGAAGACGTCATCACGGAGTTCCGGGCGGAATGCGGTAGGCTCGGCTTCTCCTCCGCCCAGATTCTTCCGCATTCAGCTTTTGTCATCAATCTCGGAGGCCCCGACGCAAGGAAGCGCGCTCTTTCGCGCCGTCTACTGATTGACGAACTCTCACGATGCAAGGCCCTTGGCCTGACAATGCTCAATCTCCATCCCGGCTCCCATCTCGGAAAGATTTCTGAAGAGGAAAGCCTCGGCCTCATTGCCGAAAACATCAACGCCGCCCTCGCCGTCACTTCCGGCGTAACCGTTGTGCTCGAGAATACCGCCGGACAAGGCTCGGCGCTCGGCTTTCGCTTCGACCACATCGCCCGCATCATCGAAGCCGTCGATGACAAGAGCAGGGTGGGAGTCTGCGTTGACACCGCCCACGCCCATGCCGCGGGTTACGACCTCTCGACCGACGAAGGCTACGATGCCATGTGGCATGAGTTCGATACCGTTCTCGGCCGCGCACGGCTGAAAGGCATGCACCTCAACGACTCCCTTCGCCCCGCGGCCAGCCGCATCGACCGCCATGCTCCCATCGGAGCCGGCACAATCGGCGCCGGTGCTTTCCGTCGGCTCATGGCCGATCCCCGCACCGACGGCATCCCGCTCATCCTCGAGACTCCCGACCCGTCCCTCTGGACCGCGGAGATGGAGGAGCTGAGGCACGCGGCTCAAGAATCCCTGTAATCAAAATCAATAAACTATAAATCATTTTTAGAATATCATGGAAAAACAACGCGACCTCAGTTTCTGGAAGCTATGGAACCTGAGTTTCGGATTTTTCGGCGTTCAGATCGCCTATGCACTGCAGAGCTCGCAGGTGAGCCGTATTTTCGCCACAATCGGCGCGGACCCACATGACCTCAGCTATTTCTGGATTCTTCCTCCCCTCATGGGCATGATTGTCCAGCCCATCGTCGGCACCGCCTCCGACCGCACCTGGAACCGCCTCGGGCGCCGTCTTCCATACCTCCTTGTCGGCGCTTTCATCGCCATGGTCGTGATGTGCTTCCTCCCCAACGCCGGCTCCCTCGGCCTCGGCATCTCCCAGGCCATCATCTTCGGTCTCGTAATGCTCATGCTCCTCGACACCACAATCAACATGGCCATGCAGCCCTTCAAGATGCTCGTGGGCGATATGGTCAACGAGAAGCAGAAAGGCTTCGCATATTCAATCCAGAGCTTCCTCTGCAACGCCGGCTCCGTCGTGGGTTATCTCGCCCCCCTCTGCCTCGCCTTCTTCCTCAGCAACACGGCCCCTGCCGGTGAGGTTCCCCCCACAGTTACATGGGCGTTCTACATCGGAGCCATAATCCTCCTTGCCTGTGTTGTCTACACCTTCGCCACCGTCAAGGAAATGCCCCCGGCCGAATACGCCGCCTTCCATGGCGTCAAGGCCGAGTCCGATGACAAGAAGCAGAAGTCCGGCGGCCTCATCCGCATTCTCGCTTCCGCTCCCAAGGTGTTCTGGACCGTGGGTCTCGTGCAGTTCTTCTGCTGGGCCGCCTTCATGTACATGTGGGTTTATTCCACCGAGGCTATCGCCAATCAGGCATATGATACCCCCACCGTCGAGCGCGTCGAGGGCGTGACAATTGACGGTCAGAAGTACAACGACAAATTTCTCTTCGACGGCAAGATGCCCGTCATTCAGGACGGTGCTCTCGCCCTTGCAGGCGTGACAGTCGACGGAGCTTTCAGCAGTCCCTCTCTCGTGGTCCTCAACGGCGACACCCTCATTGCCGGCGGCAAGGTCGTGGCCGACAACGGCACTCCCCGCATCGCCTCTCATCAGGGCGTCCGTGCCCTTGAGGCGACCGACGTTCTCACTGTCGACGGCGTGAAGGTTGACGGCGCATCACGCCTCGAGACCGTAAGCCGCTTCGCCATGGTTGAGCCCGGGACTAAGCTCACGCTCGCACACATCGCCCGCTTCGACGAAGGCTCCGGCGAATACCTCCTCGACGAGACCACCGAACTCCCCGCCGCATCAGCCGAGACAATGACCATCAACTATCACAAGGTGCTCAACGTCGCTTCCGCCGAATACCAGAGCGCCGGCAATGAAACAGGTCTCCTCTTCGCCATCCAGGGCCTCGTGGCTGTGCTTTGGGCTCTTGTCCTCCCGATGTTCCGCAAGCGGAAGCTCGCTTATTCGCTCAGCCTCCTCATCGGCGGCATCGGCTTCGCGTCGATATTCTTCAGCCATAACATCATCATCCTCGGCGTCGGTTACGGCCTCGCCGGATGCGCTTGGGCCGCTATGCTCGCAATGCCCTTCACCATCCTCACCAACGCCCTCTCAGGAAACAACATCGGCACATATCTCGGCCTCTTCAACTGTACCATCTGCCTCCCGCAGATTATCGCTTCACTTCTCGGCGGTCTGATTCTCTCGCTCATCCCCGTGACGAGCCTCGGAGTTCCCAACGCTCCCGCCATGCTCCTCGTCTCCGGTATTCTCCTCTGCCTTGGCGCACTCGCTGTCTGGGGTATCAGGGAAACTTTCGGAAGCCAGTCAAAGTAATCATCATCCCTTGATAAGCCAGAGGCTGCGCGGGGGTACTCGCGCAGCCTCTTCTCATTATAATGGAATCCATACGCCAGCTCTACAAAATCGGACTCGGACCATCGAGCTCCCACACCATGGGACCTCGCAAGGCTGCCGAGCGTTTCGCCGCCCGCACCTCAGGCGCCGCCTCCTATGAAGTCACCCTCTACGGCTCCCTCGCCGCAACGGGCAAAGGCCACCTCACCGACGTGGCGATTCTCGACGTGCTCAGCCCTCTTGCTCCCACTGAAATCCGCTGGGAGCCCGATATCGTGCTCCCCTTCCATACCAACGGCATGAAATTCCGCGCCCTCGTGGCCGACGGCTCGCTCCTTGACGAATGGACTGCCTATTCCATCGGAGGCGGCGACATTGTCGGTGAAGGCGAAAGCCGTGTGCCCTCCGAAAGCATCTACTCCCTGACAAAAATCAAGGACATTCAGGCATATTGCGAGCGCACGGGCAAGAGCTACTGGGAGTACGTCGACGAAACCGAGGGTCAGGGAATCTGGGACTATCTTGCCGAAGTGTGGCAGACGATGAAAGCCGCCGTCGAGCGCGGAATCGACGCCGAGGGCGTCCTTCCGGGCGGTCTCGGTGTGCGCCGCAAGGCCGTGAGCTATTATATGTCCGCGTCCGGCCACAACAGCTCCCTCAAGAGCCGCGGACTTGTCTATGCCTACGCCCTCGCCGTCAGCGAGGAGAACGCCGCCGGCGGACGCATCGTCACGGCCCCGACATGCGGCTCCAGCGGAGTCGTCCCCGCAGTCCTCTACCACCTTTACACCTCCAAGGGTTTCAGCGAGAAGCGCATCCTCCGCGCCCTCGCAACCGCAGGCCTCTTCGGGAATGTAGTAAAATACAACGCCTCAGTATCCGGCGCGGAAGTCGGATGTCAGGGTGAGGTCGGCGTCGCCTGCGCAATGGCGGCGGCAGCCGCATCACAGCTCTTCGGAGGGACCGTCGCCCAGATAGAGTATTCCGCCGAAATGGGACTCGAGCACCACCTCGGCCTCACATGCGACCCCGTGTGCGGACTCGTGCAGATTCCATGCATTGAGCGAAACGCATATGCCGCCGCCCGCGCTCTCGACGCCAATCTCTTCGCCGCCTTTTCCGACGGCCGCCATTCTGTCGACTTCGACCGCATTGTCGAGGTCATGAAGCAGACAGGCCACGACATACCCTCCCTCTACAAAGAAACCGCCAAAGGCGGCCTCGCCGCAATCCACTGAGTCGCCCGGTCCCGTTCGTGGCCGGAGGGCAGTTTTAGAGCCGGTTCAATAATATCTGTTAAGAGCAGGGCGGTCAATCGTTGAGTGGTTTTTTCCGGGTCTTGATGGAGCG
>ERZ825137.897-NODE-897-length-40705-cov-6.292522_pt1 | contig 40705 bp, 31 predicted proteins | sample MGYA00519873_ERZ825137 | MGnify/ENA primary metagenome ERZ825137 (study PRJEB31778, sample SAMEA3449190) | human gut metagenome | biome: human gut; feature: human-associated habitat; material: faeces | place: United Kingdom | collected 2010/2012 ...
CACAGGTTTCATAAAGTTTTGGAGAAGAGAATCCGCTGTCGCCACGAAGATAAGTTTTAAGACCTCTTTCCAGGTATTCCTGAAAGATGGATTCCATAAATTTATCTGCTCCATTGCTACAGTGGAGTGTTCCGTTACGAAGTTCTGCTTTTAGCAGATCTCCGGTTAGTCCGTCGTAGCACAGTAATGGATGATATCCATGCGCCTGATAATGGAAGTTGAATCCTTCTCCTTCCTGCCTGCCATAAGTACCAAAAAGAGTGCTGTCTAAATCAAAAAGCATATGCTCCGGGCGTTTTATGGAATAGATGATATCTCTGAGTTTTTTATCAATATCATTAAACTGTACCAGAGTATCTTCATCCATACGGTTGAAAAATCTTGACAGTGTTGGCTGTGATGCCAGACTCTCCTTACCAAGAACAGCCAGGAAAACAGGATCCAAAGTCAGTTCATCCGCACAATCATCCTGAAAATATGCAGAGATGACCTGATAGATCATCTGTAACAGATTTTCAGCGTCCTTATGGAACCGGACAGCTTCATCATTCGTCTTGAACTTCTTTTTGATCAGCTTTGTGAAGCCGATTTTTGCAGCGAATTCTTTTATCAAAAGGAGACCTGCATCGGAGGAAAGATCACCTCCATCAAAATTTATTTTAATTTGCCTATTGCTTTCAAGGGTTAAGGTGTTTACAATACTCATAAAGAGCTCCTTTGTTGGTATTATTTGAGATTCGACACCTTAATTTTACCACAAATGGATGCTCTTTTTTTATTCACTTAATAGGTGAAAAGCAATATGCAGTTAAAATACAGTAACTATGTGGCTTTCAGCCACTTTCACGGCAAAGCCGTGAATAATTCAGGTTAATGTATAACTTTAAAGAAAATGAACGAACCAGGCAGATCAGCCGATATCTTAATATTGCAGGGATTTCCTGCAAAACAGTTCCTGTAACGGATTATCTTCATCCACTGGGATATCTTTTTGGACTGACTGGCTTCTCTCCTTCGCCGCAGTTTAATCTTGGCGGCAATTTTTCTGACGAAATGCTCGTGATGCATAACTTTTCGCAGGAACAACAGACAGATTTTCTGGGATTTTTCCACAGGAACGGGCTGGCTCCGGTGGATCTGAAAGCAGTGCTTACACCGGTTACGCAGCACTGGAGTTCGTTGAAGCTTCATGGAGAGTTGTCGAAGGAGCATACGTTGATGCACAAAAAATGATTTTAAAAAAGAGAGGCTGTACATCTGCACAGTCTCTCTCTTTTTTTGAATATGAATATGTGTTTCAAATATAGATGGTTTTTGTTATCTTGTTACGATATCAACCGGAATGTTGAAGATCTTTGCAACCTTCAGAATCGTGTCGATATGTCTTCCTGTAGCAGCTGCCATATGATGTGTCGGGCCTGCTTCGCTCCAGCGGTTTACGAACTCTCTTGCACCGCATGTAAAACGTGTTCTCATGTTGGTATCACCGAAGGAAAGGATCGGTCCTTCTTCGTTTACGCCTTCAGCAACAACGAATTTGAAGTGTCCGTCAGCATCCTGTGTGATCGCAAGATAGGTAACCGGACCTGTGTATGGATAGAACTGTGTCAGATATCCGCCGCCTGTTTTGCCGTGGAATACCGGTACGATCTTCATGGTAGGTTTCTTATCAGAGATATCAGCATCTCCGCTTCCGGAATGTCCGATGATGCAGATATCATCGTTGAAGTCGATGGAGTACATCTCAGAAAGCTGGCCTGTACCGGAAATGGTCTTGAGAATGCTCATTGCCATAGCAACCTTCATGTCACCTTCAACAGCGCATGCTGTACCCTGTTTGATCAGCATGGAGAAGGCCGGGATCAGCATACTGTCAAGGACACCTGCCTTGCCCTGTGCAAATCCGTCATAATGGGAAGCAACCATGCTGAGATGTTCGTCTTTTACCCATTTCTCGAATGCAACAACGTATTTTGCCATATCCCATACTTTTTCGATTGTGCCGCCGTCCTCAATATCAAAAGTATCAAGAATATCCTGTGCTTTTGCACGGATTGCTTCTTCATCTGTGATATCATCAGCGATCGCCCACATTTTTTCCCAGTCAAACTGTTTGGTGTACAGGAACATTCTGTTGTACAGGTTTGTCTCATCGATGTAAAGGTCCATCATACCCGGATAAGGTCTTCCGATCTGAGCGATATTGGTATCGCGGAATCTTCTTCTTACCTGTGCAGCCTTGCACCAGTCTTCGATCTCTGCCTGAACAGCCGGATCTCCACCCTCAACTACACCTGTAATAACAGCATGTCTCTTGCCTGCTCTTTCCAGATCGGCAACTGCTTCACCTACAGCACCGCAGGCATATCCTTCACCAAGCCATGCAGCGATATCTGTGTGATCATAATCCAGTGCTTTGAGCTTCTGAACGTTCACAAGAACAACCGGAACATCAAGATCACGGATTGCAGGGAGCATATTGTAGGATGTCGCATAGGTCAGCATCTGAAGAAATACGATATCAACGTCTGCAGCACGGAATTTATCTCCGGCTTCCATAGACTGCTCTTTTGTTGTTACCATTCCTCCATCGATGATCTCTACTGTATCAGGGATTGTTTTTTTGAATGCCTCATACTGAGCTTCAAACTCAGGTACCAGTGACGGGAACTGAGGCAGGTATGCTCCTAAAGCAATAGAAAATACGCCGACTCTTGCTTTTGTGTTTACTAACATAATAAAACCTCCAATTTATTTTATTAATGTATATACTCACCTTATTCCAGGTGCATATAGCTCAATAACAGGATGATTGGGTAAAAAGTCTCCAGCTATAATCTCTCAGGCTTTGAAAATCTTGATTCCGAAAGACTCATGAATGGTTGTACGAGCCTCTTCAACAGATTTAAATTCGCCTTCCTTGATCATCTGTGCAGTGATATTTCCGATCGCAGTTGCTTCTCCAGGACCTGCATGAACTTCTTTACCTGTTGCCTTTGCTGTAAGTTCATTCAGATATCCCGCATTGGAACCACCACCAACTACATGGATACGGCTGTAAGTTCTTCCTGTAAGTTCTTCCAGTTCTTTTGCTGCTTTTGCATAGCACTCAGCAAGACTGGTGTAAATAACAGTTGCAATCTCACCCATTGTCTCCGGAACCTGCTGTCCTGTTCTGCGGCAGTAGTCCTTTACTTCTTCTGTCATATTTTCCGGAGAAAGGAAACACTCGTCATTTGCATCTACTCTGGATGGAAAATCCTTTGCTTCTTCTGCCATAGCACAGATCTCTGCAAAACTGTACTTGTCATTTACTTCATGACGAACAGACTGGATCATCCACAGACCCATGATGTTCTTGATATAACGGAAGCGTCCTGCATATCCACCCTCGTTTGTGAAGTTCAGTTCGCAGCTCTTTGGTGAACAGTCCGGAGTTTTTCTTTCGATTCCCATCAGGGACCATGTTCCGGAACTGATATAGATAAAATCATCATCGTTTGCTGGTACTGCAAGGACTGCGGATCCTGTATCATGTGTTGCCGGTGCGACAACTTCTACGTCAAAGCCGACTTCTTTCTGAAGTTCTTCTGTCAGATGTCCTACACTTGTGCCAGGCATGATCAGTTTCTGGAAAATTCTTCTCGGATATCCCAGTTTGTCGATGATCTCATAATCCCAGTCTTTTGTCTGTGCATTTACCATCTGTCCTGTTGTAGCCTCTGTGTACTCACAGGTCTTCTGTCCTGTCAGAAGGAAGTGGAAGTAATCCGGTACATGAAGAAGAGTTTCTGCCTGCTCCAGATATTCCGGATGTTTTGTCTTAACTGCCATCAGCTGGTATATCGTATTGTAAATAGCTTTCTGGATACCTGTTCTTGCATACAGTTCTTCAACCGGAATTAACTTGTAAACTTCCTCATCCATTCCCTCTGTACGATGGTCACGGTATCCAACTGTGTTACCAAGTACCTTGTCATCTTTATCAAGAAGAACGAAGTCAACACCCCAGGTATCAACGCCCATGCTTACTGGAATCTTGCCAATCTCTTTACATTTCTTGAGACCTGCAACGATTTCTTTGAAAATACGGTCAAATTCCCAGCAGAGTTCTCCATCCTTCTTGACCATACCATTCTCAAAACGATGAATCTCCTCGAGCTCCATTCTGCCATTCTCCATGTGTCCAAGGATCAGACGTCCACTGGATGCTCCCATGTCTACTGCTGCGTAATACTTAGTCATTGTAAAAACCTCCTAAATGTTTTTCTTTTATACAGCAAATTTCTTTGTGCAAACTGCTGTATATCCCTTCTCGTTTTCTTCTTAATAATAACATAATACAACAAGGTTCTTCAAGTGTGAAGAACCTTGTTTGTTTAAAAAAGTGTCTTTATTTGCAATCATTTGTTACTGTTCACTCCGTTCACAGTAACTTGGTCAAAATGCATTCCAAATCACCTTCGGTGATGGCATTTTGCCCCGTATGTCTCGGGATTTTGCCATATTTCATGGCAAAACACCTCGCGGGATATTACCTGTGAACAGTTACAATTATTTTACAATCTGCCCATAATAAGCGTTTGCGCCGTGTTTTCTGTAATAATGTTTATCCTGAAGTTCCTGTGGTGCCGGTTTTACCTGCGGATTGATAAGTTCACAGCGAGATGCCATTTTGGCAACTTCCTCAAGTACAACTGCATTATGTACTGCCTCATGAGCATCTTTGCCCCAGGTGAATGGTCCGTGGTTTTTGCAGAGTACTGCAGGAACTGCCTCGTAATCTTTGTCCTTAAAGTAATCAGCGATCAGCACTCCTGTATTTTTCTCATATGCCTCGTCGATTTCTTCTTTTGTGAGGTTTCGCACACAAGGTACTTCTCCATAGATGTAGTCTGCATGTGTGGTTCCATAGCATGGAATGCCTCTTCCTGCCTGTGCCCAGCTTGTTGCCCAGGAAGAATGTGTATGTACGATTCCACCGATGTTCGGAAATGCATTGTACAGTACAACATGTGTTGCGGTGTCAGAGGACGGATTGTATTCGCCTTCTACTTTGTTTCCCTGAAGGTCAACAACAACCATATCTTCTGGTTTGAGCTTATCGTAATCCACACCGCTTGGTTTAATTACAAAAAGTCCTTTCTCACGGTCGATGCCACTGACATTTCCCCAGGTGAATGTCACCAGCCCATATTTCGGCAGGTCCATATTTGCTTTGTAAACTTCTTCTTTTAATTTTTCTAACATGGTTTTTTCCTCCTGAATTTTATTTCTGAGCATCCAGTATCGGACACATCATTTTTACTGCATCATTAAGATCTTTTTTCCATTCCGGATTTCCTGTGTACCAGAATTCCGTCACAAATCTGCGTACTCCCAGATCCCAGGCCTTCTTTATTGCCGCCTCAAAATCCACATGTCCGGTTCCATACGGAATTTCTCTGAATTTTCCAGGGACAGTTTCCTTAAGATGAAGAGAAGTCAGATTTCCTCTGCCCAGTTCCATATCCTCCAGTACATCTGACTTGTAAAGAACCGCTGCATTGGTGAGATTTCCAATATCCGGATAGACTTTAAGATAATTGGAGCCACACAGTGTTACATATTTCATGGCTTTCTCAACCGTATTCATAAATTCATTTTCCATCGTCTCAAGTCCGATGAGCACGCCGGTCTTTTCTGCCAGTCTTGCAGCCTTTCTCAGATTTTCAAGAAATCTGTGTTTTGTCTCCAGTGTCGATTCCTCATAATAGACATCATATCCCGGGATCATCACAACACGGATTCCAAGATCATCTGCCAGCTGAAGTGATTTTTCCAGGATCGCCATTCCTCTTGCACAGCATGCTTCATCACTGCTTCCGATCGCATATTTGGTAAGTGCACTGACACACATTGTCCGGATCGGAATTCCGGTCTCATACATGGTTTTTACAAGTTCCAGGCGTGATTCTCTGTCCATATCCAGCCGGGCGATTTTTTCTTCTGTTGCATCAATACTGATTTCAACATAATCATAGCCTGCTGCCTTTGCCGCCTCCAGTCGTTCTTTCCATGTCAGCGTACCCGGCATTGCCTTTTCATACAGTCCAAGCTCATATGCCTTACTCATTCTGTGGTTTCTCCTTTTCCTAGTTTCTGAAATACTTCCACGCACCATTCAGTCCGTCGATCACCGCACGGTATGCCGCATATTTTTCTTTGTAGATATCTGCATATTCCGGTCTTGGCTGTATTGTCTTGGTGATCTTCACTGTACGTCTCATTGCATCCTGATAATCTTTGTAAATTCCCGCTGCAATGCCGGCTGCCATCGCTGCACCCTGTGCACCGAGTTCCTTATCCTCGATCACATCGATCGGAAGCTGAAGCGCGTCTGCAAAAATCTGTACCCATACATCTGAATTTGCAGCGCCTCCGGAAAGTCGTACACTCTTCGGACGTTCACGGTTTCTCAGCAGTTTGTTGACATGGGTCACATGGGAGAAAACAATTCCCTCATAAACTGCACGAAGCATATGTTTCTTATTATGGTAAGCAGTCAAGCCTACAAAGGTTCCCTTTGCCAGTGGATCTTCGTTGGAGCCGTTCAGGAATGGAAGGAAGATGATATTGTTGTCCTGCGGCTCGATAGAAGCTACCCACTCATTGGTGATATCGTATACGGAGCCTCCGTTTTCTTTCGCTTCTGCTTTTTCATAACTCATAAGATTGCGGATGAACCACTCCATATTTCCGGCAGATGTCGGGCTGCTCTCCTCGATCAGATAATATCCCGGCATACAGAACAGAGAATTCAGTGCAACTGTGCCGTTTGTCACAGGTTCTTTCGAAATATACTCGTTGATACTCCAGGTTCCGGCCACCATACACATCTGTTCTTCATCAGAAAGTCCGGATGCGATTCCGCATGCGTTGATATCAAACATACCTGCAGCTACCGGGATTCCCTCCGGAAGACCGGTCTTCTCACCCGCTTCTTTTGTCACATGTCCACAGATATCGGCAGCGTTGCGAAGCGGTGGAAGCTTGTCGTAGCATTCTTCCAGACCAAAAAGCTTCATCAGTTCACGGTCATGTTCGTGTGTGATCATATTGACAAGATTTGATCCGGAACAGTCTGTGTATTCACTGTATGCCTCTCCTGTCAGCATGTAACGGATATAATCTTTTACTGCAAAGATATACTGTGTTCTCTCAATAACTTCCGGCATATTTTCTTTGAACCACGCCAGGATGCTTACCGGCTGTACTGCCAGAATATCCTGCAGGGTTTTTTCATAAACTTTTTTGTCGGTGCCATCCTCATGCCATCTTTTGACCTGTGCCCAGGCTCTTGTATCCGTAGAAATGATTCCGTTATAGGAAGGCTTTCCATCATAGCCTACCATGTACAGACCTTTTCCATGTCCTGAGAAAGAAACCCCTGCAATGTCCTTTGGATCGATATTGCTCTTCTCGATCGCATTGCGTACAGCCTGTGCATTTACCTCCCAGAGTTCATCCATATCCCTTTCTGTATAACCTGGCTTCGGAGTGATCGTCACAGTCGGTACACTGGCCACAGAAATCTGCTTTCCGTCTTCATCAAAGAGCGCTGCCTTTGAAAAAGTACCCCCATTGTCAATCCCCATTAAGTATTTCATGCCATACCTCCTCTTTTTATATATGATTTTTTATTTTAATTCTTCCAGAAGTCTGTCCAGCTTCTCTGTCATTGTCTTTACATACAGTTTATTTGTATGTGCTGCCTTTGTGCCATCCTCATAGATGACCGTGTAGAAATTCTGGTCTTCTTCATAATATGTAATTTCTTTCTTTGAACCATCCGTCAGTGTATATACAAGCTTCAAAGCCTCATCCCCGTTTTCTTCCGGTACACTCTCCAGACGTTCCTGTGCTGTCACGCTGACACATGCATAGTAGAAATCTGTAAATAATTTTTCATCCACTTCCTGCTCATCCACAAGCCATTTTACTGACTCCAGACCACCCTTTGTCGTCTGTGTTTCTTTTCTGAGCACATGCGTTGCACCATCTCTTGTAACTTCAAGTTTATCAAGATCTCCAATCGAAACAAAGCTGTATGTCAGGCTCCAGTAAGAAGATGCACTGGATTTCAGAAGGTCTGTCAGATACTCTCCACGAATTGTATGAATCTCCGGAAGTTCATTCAGTCTTGCATAATAGTTGCCGTTTTCATCCTCATCGCCTACGGAGAGTTCAAACTCTTTTGCTTCTTCTCCGTCTTTGTATTTTACGGTGAGTACCATCTGCGGATCGTCCAATCCATATTTTACATAATCGGAGCAATTGTATTCAAGATCCTGATACCAGATAATATTTGACACATTATCCTGGACCATGCCGACCAGATTCAGGTTTGCAAGCTGGCTTTCTCCCTCTTCATTCTCCACCGTACACTGGTCATCCCCTGTCATGATAAGGACATAAGAATTTTCTTCCTTGTCCACATCAAACTCTGTCATCGTTTCCGGTTTTACCTTCGGAAAGTCCGTATAGGCTGCAAAATCCTGCAGCTTACCTGCGAAATCCGAGTCAAAGGCAGTTTTTGTCATATAAACCTTATCTGATTTTTCTTCTGTCTGGAAGTACAGTTCATGCGTGGACGTATTCTTATCTCCGATATACAAATCCTTCTCTGTTCCGTCAGAAAATGATATCTGAATCGTATTTGCCGGTTCTTCCAGTCCGAACTGCGCCAGGTCCCCCCTTGCGTCCAGCTCTCTGGTACAGCTCACAGAAGAAATATCTGCAAGCAGCTTCTGGATCTTATTTTCATTCATCTGAAATACAGAGTCATCCGGACAGATCCAGGTGTCATTCTTTTTTTCAAAGGTCAGTATCCCGTCGTCACCGCTGAAAGAAATACTGCTCACTTCATCCGTGTCTGTCTCAAACACAACAGATGCCGCAGCCTCTTCCTGCTCTTTCTGGCTCTCTGCCTCTTTTTGTTTATCTGAGTAACGCAGAAGAAACAGATAGGCCAGTCCTGCAAGGATGACCAGGATCAGTGCAATGACCAGTTTTTTTATTTTTTTTCCATCCATCAGCGTTTTCTCCTTGATGCCCAGACTGCCAGTCCTGCAATAATAAACAGAAGTGGAAGTGTAAATACACAGATCGCTGTCCATATATTTGCTGCCCGGTCTGTCAGTGTCAGATATTTGACCTGAAGGCTCTTGGTCTGTACTGCCGCTGAAGTTTTTTCTCCATTGCAGAGGTAATTTACAGTTCCGCCGAGAAGCTGTGCATTGCTTCCGGATACAGCCTGATTATAATTGGATTCCAGCAAATATCCTGTACTGTAATAGACGATCTCCGTATCAGCCTCATCATCGTTATTCGTATCTTCCTGGATCAGCATACCGATCGTAAACGGACCGCTCTTATCTCCCTTTTCCTTCTCAGAGGTTGTCATGTTTTCCACATCTTCTTTGCTGTAGGATGCATCAGAAGTCGTCAGAAGCGGCTGATAGGTGATGGAAGCTCTGTGTGAATCCGAAGTAAGGATTCCCTGGCTCATCGGTGCCAGAACAGAACCATTGCCATATACATTTTCGGTAATTGCCGAATAACTGATATCCGGAACCAGACAATACTGATAAGACATATATTTATCAGAGTCGCCTTCCAGGATGATTCCTTTTTCTCTTTCAACTCCATAATTTGCGAGGATGGAGTCAAAATTCGGCATATCCTCTACGGTATAATTTGAGAAGATGATCGCTTTACCTCCGTCTTCCAGATAGTCAATGATCTTCTGTGCTTCTTCCTCAGAATAATCTACTGTCGGCGTATTGATAAGAATTGCATCTGCATCCTCCGGAACCTTATCTGTAGTCATCAGATTCAGCGTCAGTGGATTTACATTATCCTTGGAAATCACATCTCCAAATGCACTTCCAAGTGCTGTCTCTCCATTTCCGCTTAAGATATACAGATTCGGGATGTCTTTGGCTGTCACATAATCTACAGCACTTGTTATCATTCCCTCGCCGTCAAATCCGGTCTTTACATAACTGTAAGTATTATAGTTCATGCTCTCCACATACATGGAATCCGCATTCACTACTTTACTCACATCACCGCTGACTGCGATCACACTGTTATTTGCAACATCTTCCTGGGTATATTTGGAAGTAAATCCCGGATACAGAGCCGGATCGATCTGCTCTACTTTAATGTGGGAGGATGCAGACTCATAACGGTCCAGAAGCTTCTGGATCGTGTCGTCTTCTTTTCCGCCTTCACAGATATAATAAAGCTCCACATCCTGATCCAGGTTTTTGAGTATTCCTGTCGTAGTATCGGTCAGGGTATACAGTTTTTCGTTGCTGAAATCAAACTGGGTTACTTTGACCGGAAGATGATTCACGATCAGATTCACTATGATCAGTCCTGCCAGAAGCAGTACGGTAAGCAAAATACTGTAAGAACCGTTTATCAGAATTTTGCTGTTCTGTTTGTTGTCTTTATTCTTCATGTCCCTACCTCCTAGTTCCAGCGTCTTTTTGCAATCGTCTGAACTGTCAGGAACAAAAAGAAAACAATAACAGATACATAGTACACGATCGCGGATATATCCAGAATGCCGTCAAAGAAATTTGTCAGCCTTCCATTCATATAAAATACAGACAGAACCTTGCGGAAGCTTCCTTCCAGAAGAGATGCCTTTGCAAAATAAACCACCTGGAGTGCCACCTCAAGAAGCACGCCTGCTCCGATCACAACCTTGAGATTTCCGATCATATTATAGACCAGGGCCATCACAAGAACAATCACTACAGTAAATGCACTCACAGATGCGATTGCAGTATTAGGAACCATTTTGCCGATCGTGTTCATCAGATAGCAGACCAACAGAGTTCCGAATGTCATAACCGCTGAAATCACCGGATTTTCTGTGACTGATGAGAAAAATACTCCGATTGCAATATTGGCACAGCCGAGGAGATAGAATCCAAGGATTGAAAAATATGCTGCCGGAAGGTTTACTGTTCCAAACATAGTAAGAATCAGCGGATAAATGCAGATGATCAGCATCGGAATGGTGAACAGAACTACAACTGCCAGATATTTACCGATCACAATGTCTTTTACTGTCATTGGCAATGTAAGTAATAACTGGTCTGTTTTCTGTTTTTTCTCCTCTGCCAGAACACGCATTGTCAGGATTGGAACAAATACCAGAAAAATAAACTGAACATTCTGGAGTACCAGTTCAAATCTTGGCGAAGCAAGATTCAGATTCTGATATGCAAAATATAGGCTTACGACTGCCAGCATAAATGCAACAAACACATATCCGATCATTGAGATCCGATAACTTCTTAATTCTTTTCTACATACAGCGATCATGCTCTTCCCTCCTCAGTAATTTCAAGAAAGATGTCTTCCAGCGACATTCCTGCCCTGCTGATCTCAAGAAGCGGGATTCCTGCCTCTGCAAAACGGAAGAATAACTGTTTTCTGTAATCCGCCTGATCCTGTACTTTCAGCTGGAACCTGTATGTCTCAGCTTCTTCTGCTTCTTTCATATCAGCGATACTGAGTGCCGGGAATTCACGCAGGATATTCTGGATCTTCTCCAGTTCTCCCTGTGCACTCAGACACAGGATATCCTGTCCCTTAAACAGTTTTTCCAGATTTTCTGTACTGTCACTCACTACCAGATGTCCCTTGTTGATAATAACTACATGGTCACACACTGCCCCAATCTCAGAAAGAATATGCGAGCTTATCAAAACGGTGTGATCTTCTCCCAGCTGCTTTATCAGTGTGCGGATCTCTATGATCTGCTTCGGATCCAGTCCGACGGTAGGCTCATCAAGAATAATGATATCCGGATTTCCAATCAGTGTCTGTGCAATTCCGACTCTCTGCTTATATCCTTTGGAAAGATTTTTGATCAGCCGATCCTTCATATTGGTGATCATCACTTTTTCCATGACATCTCCTATCATGGACTTTCGTTCTGATTTCGGCACGCCTTTGAGATCTGCCACTGTGAACAGATACTCCCAGACTGTCATGTCCATATACAACGGGGGAATTTCCGGAAGATATCCAATATGCTTCTTGGCCTCTTCTGCCTCTTTAAAAATATCATGTCCTTCAATAATGACTTCCCCTGATGTCGCGGCAATGTAGCCGGTCATTATATTCATTGTAGTTGATTTTCCGGCACCATTTGGTCCTAACAGCCCATAAATTTTTCCTTTTTCAAGTGAAAAACTGATGTCCTGTACGGCAAAATGATCTCCGTATTTCTTTGTAAGATTTCTAACTTCAATCAAGATATTCCCTCCTGTTGATCAAACTCTTCCCCAATTATAATACATTATCAGAAAATATGCCACTGTCGTCCCTGATATGTATGAAAGAAAAGGCGTCCGCCCGCGGGCGAACGCCTTTGTTATCGCATTTCTAATTTATTTAAACAGAACTGCAATACAGATTAAAGTTTGTCAACCCACTCTGCCATGTTGTCTTTGTAGAATACATAAGGCTGACCTGTGAGAACACCTGTGCCACCATCGCCATTGTCTTCAGCGGTGAATGTCTCAGCTTCATATTCGCCCCAAGCTTCCATATCAACAGTTGATCCTGCGGATCCGTCGAATCCATCGTTCTGAACTGCCATCTGGATAGCTGCTGTAGAAGCTCCAAGATGAGATACATCCCACAGCATCATGTATGGGCAAACAAATGAGAACTCATCATCATCTGCTGTAGCCGGCATATAGTTCTTCATTTCTGAAGGAAGTCCAAGACCTGTCAGTTTGATATCAGATTTAGCCTGTGTAAGAACTTCACCTGCTGCTGCGATACCAACTGTTGTTGGGGAGATGATTGCATCTACATTGTTTTCAGCCAGGAATGCCTGAGCCTGTGTAGTAGATTTTGTTGCTTCGTCATCACCATATTTCTTGTTGAGTTCCGGGCTCACTTTGCCTTTGTAGATGTCTTTCTGAAGTTCCTTCTCCATAACTGCGATCCAGCCATTCTGTACAGGTGTATCGATACCAGCGGAAAGAACACCAAGTCTGATCTCGTCTCCGTCGTAATCAGCGAGAGCTGCCTCTACAGTTTTTTCCATTGTTACGTCTTCCGGATCATAAGCTACGCCAAGAACCTGAAGAACTGCTGCGCGAACCTGCATAGCTCCGATATCTTCTGTGGATGCCTGATTGTTGTGAGTTACACGATAATCAGCAGATGCAGAAGAGTCAACGGATACGATCGGAACACCCTTTTCCTGAGCTTTTGCAAATACTTCATCAAATCCTGTATCACCATTTGTAGAAATGGAGATGGATTTGCATCCCTGAGTAATTGCTTCGTCAATGAGCTGTACCTGAGCTGCTACAGTTGTCTCAGCCGGTGATTTCTCTGTGCAGTTTTCCCCAACCTGCTCCATATAAGATGAGAAACCTTCATACATGATAACACCAAATGCGTTACCTACGGATTTGAACATAAATACGTGGGAACCAGATACATCTGATGTGTTACCAGCTGCTGAAACTGCTGCCGGAGCTGCCAAGGCCATTGTTGTTGCAAGGCCCATAGCCATTGCCTTTTTGAGATTTTTCTTCATGAAACACTTCCTCCTTTTTTTATATATATAAACATCTTTGTGTTTATATTTCGTAGTTCAGACAGGTAAGATTATTTGAAACGCTCTTTTGCTTTCTTTGCGTTTTCCTGCTGTTCTGCCCACCACTGAGCAGATTTCTCTTTACATTCTTTCTGAGCTGCTTCGATCTTCTTATTGAGTTTCTCGATCTGAGCTGCCTTGTCAGATGCATTACCTTTTTCAAGTTCTTTGATCTGTTTCTTCATATCTTTAACAGCAGCTGCTGTTCTGTCATTGATTGCTTCAATGTTCTTATTGTTATGATAGAACAGTCTCAGTTTGATATCTTTGATCATCTGTTTGTTGATCGTGGAGATCAGGATCGTTACGATAAGGATAACACCGATAACGATTTTCTTTGTGTTCGGGTCGATACCCATAAGTCCCAGTGCATATGTAAGGAAAGCCATGATAAAGGTTGCAATGATAGGTCCCCACATTTTACCTTTACCACCATTGGTAGAAACACCACCTAATACCGCACAGGCGATCGCAGTCATTTCATATCCTGTACCCATGGAAGAGGAAAGACCTCCACCCATACGTCCGATAAAGAAGATAGAACCGATACCTGCCATGAATCCCATGAGGATAAATACCTGCATTTTGACTTTCTTAACACTGATACCTGAATAATTTGCACATGTCGGGTTGTTACCAACAATGTAAACTTTACGTCCAAATGGTGACTTGTGAAGAGCAAAGATGAAGATAGCACCCATGATAAGGAAAAGCACCATACTCAGCGGAATGATTCCACCAATGTTCATCCATCCGATCTTGTTGTACCACTTCGGGAAATTCTTCAGAGAATTCTCACCCAGAACGATTTCCACAATACCTCTGAATAACATGGATGTAGAAATTGTAGTGATAACCGCCGGCATTTCAAGGAAAGCAACACAGAATCCATTGAATGCTCCACAGAGCATACAAACAATGATTCCGACGATAACACAGATGAGTGACGGAAGTCCTTTATCCATCAGAAGTCCTGTTACCATTCCACCCAGGATCATCTGTGCTGCTACTGATACGTCAATGTCACCCAGCAGAAGGATGAATACCATACCAAGTACAAGCGGAGAAACATCCAGACCTGCATTGATCATTGACTGAACTGTACCGTGGGTAAAATAAAGATCCGGTTTTATAACCGCCAACAGTACATTAATTAAAACCATGATATATACAAGAATCATTTCCCATTTGACAAGGAATTTCTTTAATACAAATCCTTCCTTGACACTGAGGTCTCTGTCGTAATTACTTCCTGGCATTAGATCAACGCACTCCTTTCTTTGAGAGCCTGTCTCTTAGCGGACTGCTCGGTAAAGTAGTTAATTGCAACGGCAACAATGATAATTCCGCCCTGGAGTGATTTCTGCCATACACTCATACCAGGAATCATACTAATGAAATATGTGATCACAGACATGATAAGTGCACCGATTGCCACACCATCCATACGTCCTTTACCACCGGTGATAGATACTCCACCAAGAACGCAGATTGCGATCGCAGTCATTTCAAAACCGTCTGCCATTCCATAATAACCAATTGCATAGTTTGCAGTATAAAGCATACCTGCCAGACCTGTCACTGCACCACAGATCACGAAAGAATAAAATGTTACCTTTGGTTCTTTGATACCTGCAACTGCTGCAGATTCACGAGATGTACCGATTGCATAGATTCTTCTTCCTGCGGAAGTATATCCAAGGAACAGTCCTGCTACAACCAGCAGAATGATCGTGATCCAGAGGATGATCGGCAGTCCTAAGAACTGTCCGATTGCAAACGTACGATATCCGTTCAGTTCTTCGTACTGTGCAGCGAACCACCACTGTCCGCCGGAAACTACAAACGCAAGACCACGGAAGATGTACATCGTACCCAGGGTACAGATCATCGGAACCATGTGAAGGTATCCAACCAGGAAACCATTCAGTGCACCACAGAGTGCGCCGAGAACAATTGCAAATAATACCCATACGATTCCAGGGATTCCCGGATGGCTGCATGCAAGAGTGGTACAGGAAATACCAACAAATGCAAGCTGGGAAGCGATGGAAATATCAATACCGCCTGTAAGAATAACCATCATCTCAGCAATCGCAAGGAGTGCATAGATTGTATTGTTCTGAAGCATACTTACCAGAGATGTGGAAGTAAACATACCCGGTGTAAGGAAACGGGCGATCACCAGCAAAATGATCAGAACTGCGATCAATCCGGTATTTCTGGATTTTAATAAATTTTTCATTATTTATGCCCCTCTCTTTCTTTCAGAGATGCTTCAAGCAGCATTTCCTGGGTTACAGTTTCCATATCGCCAAACTCACCTGTCACACGACCGCTCTTCATTACAACGACTCTGTCTGCAACACCAAGAACCTCCGGCATTTCAGAAGAAACCATAATGATTCCGTATCCTTTGCATGCCAGACTGTTCATAATCTCATAAATAGAATATTTTGCACCAACGTCGATACCCTTTGTAGGCTCGTCCATGATCAGAACCTTCTGATCGGAACTCAGCATCTTGGCAACAACGACTTTCTGCTGATTACCACCTGACAGAGATGACGGCGGTGCTGTAATATCGTTTGCTTTCAATTGGATCTTCTTGCACAGGGCAATCGCATTTTCCATTTCTTTATCTACATCCATCTGTCCGCCCTTTACAAACTGCTTCATGGAAGCGGAAGATACGTTCTGATAAATAGGAAGTTCATTTACAAGGCCCTGGGTCTGTCTGTTCTCCGGAAGAAGTCCGATTCCAAGATTAAGAGCATCGATCGGACTCTTGATATCTACTTTCTTTCCTTCCAGACGGATCTCACCGCTGTCCGGATGCATGATACCATAAATTGTCTGACATACCTCAGTACGTCCTGCTCCTACCAGACCTGTCAGTGCAAGGATCTCACCTTTACGTACATTGAAGGAAATATTCTTGAAATATCCTTCTTTGCTGATATTATCAACCTCAAGTACCACATCACCGATCTTGGCTGTTTTCTCAGGATACATGGAATTCAGTTCACGACCAACCATTGCCTTTACAAGATCTGCATTTGTGATCTTGTCAACATCCCAGGAACCAACATATGTAGAATCACGGAATACGGTAACACGGGTAGCCAGCTCATACATATCTTCAAATCTGTGAGTAATGAAGATAATGGAAACTCCCTTGTCTCTCAGATTTTTCGCAATGCGATATAACTGAAGACATTCATTTCTTGTAAGCGAAGCTGTCGGCTCATCCATGATCAGGATTCTTGCATCACAGGAAAGTGCTTTTGCGATCTCAACCAGCTGCTGCTCTGCAACAGATAAGTTGCCCATCGGTTTGTTTACATCGATCTCTGCACTTAAAGGCTGAATCAGTTCTTTCGCACGCTGTCTCATTGTCTTCCAGTCATAGAAGCCAAATTTATTCTTAATTTCCCGTCCCATAAAAATATTCTCTGTAACAGTCAGATCAGGGAACGCCGTTACATGCTGATAAATAGCAGCAATTCCAAGTTTCGCTGAGTCTGTAGTGTTTCTTAATGTTACCTGCTCACCATCCAGCAGCATGATTCCGCTGTCCGGCTGATGTACACCGGTAATGACCTTAATAAAAGTTGATTTACCAGCTCCGTTTTCTCCCATCAGAGCATGAATCTCGCCTCTTTTTAACTGAAAGTGAACTCCATTCAGAGCTTTAACTCCACCAAATGTTTTTACTACATCTTTCAGTTCCAAGATATACTCACTCATTTTGTGTCTTACTCCTCCCTTTCCTTCGTTGTGATTGAACTGCGTTGCGTTCTTTATGTATCTGATTTTATACAAATCATAGAGTTTTTCAATATATAAAATTGCTTTACGGGTATCAAAAATTGCGTTTTTGGCACTTTTTTATATTTTACAACAAAAAACATCTTATTTTTTAACAATCTTCACATCAGTTGCATCTACCTGTCAGTTTTTGTTTATCTATATTGCCAATGACAGTTTTTACATAAATTTTCTCCTTTATTTTGGTTCTTTGTACACTTTTTTTTCTTCTATATTATTGGTATAATAAAAAGCATTACCAGTTACGGTTCCCTTGTGCACAGTAACTGACTATCATTTCTTGCGGAGGTTTTTATGCGACTGCCAAAACATCTTATGCCCACCGACTATTTTTCGGTCATACCCAAAACAGATGTCCAGATCACAGCCCTTCCCTTCTATATAAAGGAAGTCGGATACTGCAATGACCGTAAATTTATCCGTGGTGCCTGCAACAATTATTCAGACTACTTATTCGTCTACTCCCTGTGTACCATGAAGTTCAAAAAAAAACGATGAGAAACATCCTGTTCATTCCCATGATATCATTGTATCTGCCTGCAATACACCGTTGACCTTCTCTCTTCCTATTTCTTATGGAAAGACACAACGTGAATACCTGTATTTTATCATCGGTGGATCACACGCACAGCAGTTTTACAATTATATCAGACGGCATGACTGTACGTTTCATTTTAACAAACTTCATCACATGCTGGATCTCTTTCTTGAGATTCTTGATATTGACTATAAATCAGACCCTATGTCGGCACAGATGCATGCCAGTTCTGTAGTGCATCAGATCTACCTGGAACTGTACATTCTCTCCCAGAATATTCTGAACGCCAAAAAGCAGACTCCTGTTCAGGACAGTGCCGTAAACACAGCACTTAAGTATATCCAGACGCATTATCAGAGTGATCTGAGTATCGATGCAGTCTGCAACAGCGTCAGCTTCTCAAAATATTACTTCTGCAAGCTGTTTAAGGAACATATGGGAATCTCAATCCACCAGTATGTCACGGAATTCCGTATTAATAAGTCCAAGGAACTTCTGAGTTATTCCAAGCTCTCAATCTCTGCAATCGCAGCTTCTGTCGGCTTCAAAAGCCCACTTACCTATACGCGAAACTTCGAGAAGCTGGAGCATATGACACCTTCGGAATACAGGGAATTATACTAAATCTTTCATCATGGTACTTTTCCCAGAAAATCCGACAGATTTACATAAAAAAGAAACCCCGGAAAATCCGGGGTTTCTTTTTATGTCTTCAGAACACTGCTTCAAAAGCTGTATTCAGATTAGTCGTACAGGTTTGGAGCGATCTCTTCGTCATCCATGTTTGTGGAATCATACCAGTATCCATCTGTAGGAACGTCTTCAAGTTCTTCTCCGTTTGCTGCTGCTGTCAGAGCGTAGATTGCATAGTATCCCATCATCAGAGGAGACTGTGTAACTGCTCCGAGGAATGTTCCGTCCTGAACTGCTGCTTTGATGATAGAACCAGCGTCGAAACCAACACCGATAACATCGCCGTTTGCTGCGTCAGAACCAAGAACGTTCAGGTTTGCGTTAGCTGCAAGAACACCTTCTGCTGCTGTCTGGTTGGAACCGAAGATAGCGATGCAGTTTTCTTTGGAAAGGATAGCCTGTGCTTCATTGGAGCAAAGCTCTACAGTTGTCTGTGCCGGAACTGCAACCTGGATAACAACGTCTGCATCTGCTTCTGTTGCATCAGCGCCTTTTGCTGCGTTTACATAGAATTCGTTTCCTGCAACTGCTACTGTTTTGCCGTCAGCCTGAAGAAGTTCGATCATTTTGTCGATGAATCCGCCGCCACGCTGCTGAATGTTCTGAGCTGTAGCATCCTGGTTAACTTCACCGATAACAACCTGTCCGTCTGCATTAGCTACTACGTCTTTGATCGCATCGTACATATGAGTTGCTGCTTCTGCACCAGCCTGTGCGTTGTCTGTGCAGACTTCACATACTACAGATCCTTCCGGAGCATCTGCGATACCTGTATCAAATGTTACAACCGGGATTCCTTTGTCAGCACATGTCTGCAGTGCATCCAGAACAGAAGATGTATCGCATGCTGCAATACCGATTCCTTTCGGGTTGGAAGCGATTGCTGTGTTGATCATGTTAACCTGGTCAGCGATATCGGACTCACTGTTCGGTCCCTGTGGTGTGTAAGTAACACCAAGTTCTTCAGCAGCTTTCTTCATACCTTCCTGAGCTGCATCCCAGTAGGTAGACTGGAAAGATTTAACCATCATCGGGAATTCATATGCTTCGTTTGCTTTCAGATCTTTGAACTGATCCGGGAGATCAGCTGCCATAACTGTTGACATAGACATTCCTGCTACCATTGCTGCACAGATGCTTAATGCTACCACTTTCTTGAAATTCATAACTTACTTCCTCCTTATAAATTATTATATAGTTTTTTTTATTATGATACGTCAGTAGGAATTAGTCTGACGCCCCACATACTTAGTTTGGATAAAGAAAAACTGCAAAGCAGTTTTTCTTTACATAGCTGCTTTTTTCTTTTCTTTGATGATATCGATCAGGACTGCTACGATAAGAACAAGACCTGTGATGATCTGCTGCCAGTTTGCCTGAAGTCCGACATATGGAAGACCGGTTTTCAGAAGCATGATAACGAAGATACCAACAAATGTACCAATTACGGAACCGTAACCACCGGTTGCTGCAACACCACCGACGAATACACCGCCGATCGCATCCATCTCAAGTCCGGCACCGGTACCAGGCTGTACAGTAGGTGTAACTGCTGCATAAGCGATAGCTGCAAGACCTACAAACAGACCACATACTACATATACCATTACATGGTAAAATTTAACGTTGATTCCTGAAAGAGCTGCTGCTTCTTTGTTAGATCCGATCGCGATAGTATAACGTCCGAATTTTGTATGGTTCAGAACGAATTCCATCAGGATAACCAGAAGTACCATCCACAGGAAACCAATTGGATAACGAGAAGCACTTCTTCCTGTACCAACAGTAATCTTGAAGATTGTATGGAACCATCCACCGTCCTGGGTAAGTGCCGGCCACGGTGTTGCGCTGCAGAGAGAACCTGCACCACGGGTGATCATACAGGTACAAAGAGTTGCAAGGAATGGCGGCAGGTTCATGATTCCGATCAGAACACCATTCAGTGCTCCAACGAGGATACCAAGTACCAGACAGAGCAGCATAGCTGCTACAACCGGCCATCCGTGGCTTCTTACCATTGTTCCAGCGATCAATGCGTAACAAACCATACCAGTTCCGATTGACAGGTCTACACCTCCAGTGATAAGTGGGAAGGTAACACCGATTGCCATCAGAAGATCATAGTAGGAGAAATCAAGCATACTCAAAAGAGTTGTATACTGTCTGAACTCCTTACTCATTATGGAGAATACCGCACTGAGTGCGATAATAACCAGCAAAACAATAAATCTCTGATCACTTAAAATACTTTTTTTCTTCTTAGTCATGACTTTCCTCCTTAATCGATATTCCTTGTAGCCTTATCCATGATGTGTTCCTGTGTTGCTTCAGAAATATCAATATCTCCTGTCACTTTACCTTCGCACATGATGATGATACGGTCACTCATTCGGAGAATCTCTGTCATTTCAGAAGAAATCATAATGATGGATTTGCCTTCTGCTGCCAGTTTACTCATTAACTTGTAGATTTCGTTCTTGGCACCAACGTCGATACCTCTGGTCGGCTCATCGAAGATCAGGATGTCACTGTCTCTGGTCAGCCATTTGGCGATTACGACTTTCTGCTGGTTACCACCGGAAAGGTTTACAACCAACTGATCACCACTCGGTGTCTTGGTAGCAAGTTCTTTGATGTATTTCTCACTGACTTTTTTCTCTTTTGCTTTGTTGATGAAGATTCCATTTGTGAATTCTTCCATTGTAGCCAGTGTTGTGTTTTCGTTTACAGATTTCTGTACAACAACACCATATCTTCTTCTGTCCTCTGACAGATAACCGATACCATATTTAACAGCATCCTGCGGTGTATTGATTGTTACTTCACGAAGCTTTCCGGTCTGCTTGTCCATAATGGAAATCTTACCGCTCTGCTTCGGATCTGCTCCAAACAGTGCTCTCGCTGTCTCAGTACGTCCTGCACCCATCAGTCCGGAGAATCCAAGAATCTCACCTTTTCTCAGTTCGAAGCTTACATCCTGAACCATCTTTCCTGCATTCAGATGCTCTACCTTAAGAACAACCGGTGCATCCGGAGCAACCATACTGTGTTCCTTAGGATCTTCGTAAATAACACGACCAACCATCATGTTGATGATGTCTTCTTTTGTACTGTCTTTTGTGATCAGAGTTCCTACATAGCCGCCATCTCGCATGACAGTTACACGGTCTGTGATCATCTTGATCTCATCCATACGGTGTGAGATATATACGATACCGTAATTCTTCTCGCGAAGATCACGGATGATTACGAACAGGTCAGCAATTTCTTTCTCGGTAAGAGCTGCTGACGGCTCATCAAAGATGATAACCTCTGCTTTGTGAGAGATTGCTTTGGCGATCTCACACATCTGCTGTTTACCAACAGTTAAGTTGCTCATCTTTTCTCTTGGATCGATCTCGATGTTCAGATCCTGGAATAATTTCTTGGAGTCTTCGATCATCTTCTTGTCGTCTACACGGATTCCCTTCTTCGGCTCACGTCCGATGAAGATATTCTGTGCAACAGTAAGGTCTCCGACCATGTTTAATTCCTGATGTACGATTACGATACCGGCATCCTGTGCTTCACGGGTATTATGGAAAGCAACTTCCTGACCCTTGTATGTGATAGAACCGGAATCCTTCTGATAAATACCGGTAAGAACCTTCATCAGTGTTGATTTACCGGCACCGTTCTCTCCCATAAGTGCATGTACTTCACCGCGTCTCACTTCAAAGTTAACGTGATCCAGGGCATGAACTCCAGGAAAGGACTTATCAATATCCTTCATTGTTAAGATAACGTCACCCATTGTTTCATCCTCCCTTTCGATCAGTTCTTTCTACGTCTTGCAGAAACATCGGCATATACAGCTACGATTACGATGATACCTGTGATGATCATCTGCTGTCCTTTACCAAGGCCAAATGCCATGATTCCCTGCTGAAGAAGAGAGATAATAAATACACCGATCACAGTACCACCGATGGAAGCAAGTCCACCAACCATGGATGTACCACCCATTACACAACCAGCAATTGCTTCGTTGTTGTACTGATCGCCATAACCTGGCTGAACGGTTGTATATGTAGCTACAAAGAACAGTGCTGCGATTCCTACCAGTAATCCACAGATCACATAAGCAAGCATGTTCCATTTCTTGGTATTAACACCGGAAAGACGAACCGCTTCTGTGTTGGAACCAAGGCAGAGGATATAACGTCCAGGTTTTGTGTTGTAAAGAACAATGCCACACACAACTGCCATTACCAGGAAGATCACCAGACCTACCGGGAAACCTTTGTAAGATACAATGTTACGGAACCATCCGTTTGTCGGGTCACTGCTCAGCGGCCAGCTTACAGACTGTGTCTTGGTGAAGACTGAAGCAATACCTTTGGCGATGTTCATGGATGCCATGGATACGATAAATGCCGGAACTGACAGGTAAGATACCAGCCATCCATTAAAGATACCAAATGCAAGACCGATGAGTACACAGATCACCATTGCTGCTGCACAAGGAACACCATAAGATGTCATGCAGTAACCAGATACCAGTGCACAACAGAACATTACCGGTCCGATGGAGAAATCGATTCCTCCGGTTGCGATTACAAATGTAACGCCCAGTGATAAGAAGCCCAAGAAGTATACATAGTTTAAAGTAGATTTGACACTGTCTCCAACAGGGAACTTACTTCCCAGAACTACTTTAAAGACTACGAACATGAGAACAAGAATACAGACAAGCAGTATTCTGTTCAGGCCGAGCTTTTTCACGATTGGATTTTGTTTGAGCTTTTCCAATTTTTCACCCTCCTTAAAAGTTTACACATATCTCGCGTTTTCTATATAATACCGTTAATTGTGCACAATTGTAATGGAAAATCTTCCAAAAAAAGGTTAAATATTTACGGTTCGTACATAAATATTTAACCTTTTTTATAGTTTTTTTACTATTTTTCTCAGGAAAGCCTGAGTGTATTGAACGGAAACAGCAGTTTCTCGATCTCACTGGAGTACATATTGTCCGGAGTTACCAGTTCGCATCCTGAGTTCACATCCTTGTCATAGCTCTTGCCCCGGAGCATGCGCACAGTTTCCTTGACTCCCATATATCCCATCTTGAAAGCCTTCTGCACAACCAGACCCTTAAAAACGCCATTCTCCATAAGCTGGACGGCTTCCTGGGAACTGTCCACGCCGACTACCTGGATACGTTTCTTGGCTCCGGCTGCCTTGACTGCCCGGGCTGCTCCAACAGATGAATATTCATTCATTCCTGCGATCATCTTGAGATTTGGATATTTTTCCATCAGTTCCAGTGTCAGTTTACGTGATTTCTCATACTGGGAATCACAGTAAACCACATCAACGATGTTATCTGCAAGATCCCCCAGCCCTTTGCGGAAGCCTTCTTCTCTCTCGACTGCAGTTGATACGCCCTTGACATGTGCAACGATCGCGATCTGATCGTCTGGTCCAAGAAGAGTCGCTGCAAATTTGCCGAGTTTCTCTCCTGCCTCCAGATTGTCTGTTGCCACTGTCAGATCCTGAATGTCTTCTTCTGTATAGGAGTCAATAAAACTGATCCGGATTCCATCTTCTTTCGCTTCTTTCAGAAGACCATTTGACTCCGTGAAACTGGACGGAGAAAAAAGGATCGCGTCCGGCTTCCTGTCTATGGCTTCCTTCAGAAGTTCATTCTGTCTCTCCACATCATTCTCCTCGGACGGTGCCAGAATGTCGATATCTGCATTGTATTCCTTTGCTGCCATTTTGGCTCCGAGGATCAGTGCTTTCCAGAAATCGTTTGTCCCGTCCACGACCTTGGGAATATAGATCAGGGACAGTCTCCTCTCTTCGATCTTGTGTTGCCGGTACCACAGTGCCCCGCCAGTGCCGGCGATCAGACAGATGACCAGGCAGATGCTCAGCCATTTTTTGTGTTTTTTCATCGTATTGCCTCCTGTCTGCCTGGAATTGTGATCGTTGCAGTCGTTCCTTTGCCCTCTGCACTCTCGTAAGTGATCCCGTAATCCTCTCCATAATAAAGTTTCAGACGTTTCTGTACATTGTAAACGCCGACCCCGTTGGAGTGATAATTTACCTTATGACGGTCGTAAATATGTGCCAGCGTATCCTCACTCATACCAACACCATCATCGATCACCTGAAGGACTGCATTTCCGTCTTTCATGAATCCCTTTATAATAAGAAGTCCTTTGCTTTCTTTGTACTTCAGTCCGTGATAGATCGCATTCTCGATGATCGGCTGAAGGACAAGCTTGATCAGCGGAATATGCAAAATTGACGGATCTACATCGATCTGGAATTCCAGCTTATCCTTGTAACGCATCTTCTGGATCGTGAGGTAGCCTTTGGCATATTCTACTTCGTTTGCGATCGGAACCACTTCGTCCTCGTTGCTGATACTCTGGCGCAGAAGTCTGGCAAGGGATGCTGTCATCAGCACGACTTCCTCGTATTTCTTGCCCTCCGCCATCCAGATAATGGAATCCAGCGTATTGTACAGGAAATGCGGGTTGATCTGGGACTGGAGTGCCTTGAGCTCGCTCTTTCGCTTTTTTTCCTGCTCATGGACGTTCTGCTCCATGAGTTCCTGGATCCGGTGTGTCATCACATCAAACGATTTCGTGAGACTTCCGATCTCATTATCAGAATCCACGACAACATCCGAAACGCTGAAATCGCCCTCCTGGACTTTTTCCATGGAATCGCGGAGTTTCTGGATCGGAAGCGTGATACTTCTTGCCATAAATCTGGAAAAAAGCAGTGCCACGATGACAAGGATCACCGCTGTAAGCACATAAATGCTCTGTGCCTGCCGGCTTTTGCTCAAAAGTTCACGGACATTGGTGCAGTCTACGACGGTCCAGCCGGTTTTGTCCGAGCGTGAAATGGAATACAGCTTTCCATTGCTGCCTGTTCCTGTCAGGACGGTATCATCCTCTGTATCCATGATCAGGCTGATATTTTCTGTCTGCAGTTCATTGTAGAGCTGCTGCTGCTGTGGATGATAGACGATATTTCCTCTGGCATCAAGGATAAAAGCGTATCCCTTGGTCCCTACCGTACTCTGGTCGCACAGTTCACTGATCGCACTGTAATTCAGATCGATAAAGAAAACGCCTTCTTTCTCCCCGCTGCCTTCGCGGTCACGGATACCACGGCTTAAGGTGATCACCCACGGACGCTCCCCGCTGATGATATGCTGTACATGTGAAGAGGTAAGCATCGGACCTTCCGGACTGTCGAGCGCCTGGGTATACCATTCCTGGGTATTTAAGTCAAGATCGCTGTTTACGGATTTCTTGCCGTCATTGATCAGCATTCTGCCGTTTTTGCTTATGATGCCTACATTTCGGATATCGCTCCGGCTGTCCAGGATCGTCTCAAACTGGTTCAGGATACGGTATCTTCCTTCATTATCGATCTCATCATCAAAAAGATAGTCCTGAACGTCCTCACTGCTTGAGATCAGATAGGCGATATTTTCCATGTAATCTATGTAGGAATCTATATTCTGGTTCATCTGCTGGATGATCGTATGGGTGTACTCTGAGGAATTCTCAAAAATGGAATTGTTTGTAAATCTCATGGATACACCGGTGACGATCACGACCGCGCTGAGCACCAGAAAAGCTACCGTCGCAAAAATAACGCTCTGGATGCTTTTGAACTTCCCTACGATCACGGTTGAAAGCCCTTTTTTATTCATCGGCGGTTCTCCCTTGCGTATTCTGTCGGTGTGCATCCTGTCATCTTTTTAAAGGAAATTCCGAAGTAATGTGCATCCGCAAAACCGACTCTCTCTGCGATCTCGTAGTTTTTCATTGTAGTGTTCTCAAGGAGTTCTTTGGCTTTGTCCATGCGTGTACGGATCAGGACTTCGGTAAAAGTCTCTCCTGTCATTTCTTTAAATATGGTGCTGAAATAGCTGGTGCTGATGTTCAGATAGGAGCAGATGTCATTGAGACTTAAGTTCGGATCCATGTAGTTCTTCTGGATATAGTCAAGCGCCATCCTTGCCTGGCGTTCGCCGCTGGAGGTATTCAGTTCTGTCAGTGCATCGTAGACCTGCATGATATATTCATGTACGATCTCGCATGCCTTTGCAAAAGATTTCTGCTCTGTTACCTGGATAAGAAGATTGGAGCGTTCTTCGCGGATCCTGTGGATGTCCGGGGAAACTTCTTCCCCTGCGGTATCTGCTGCCCTGATGATCTGCTGAAGGTACATGCAGGCACGGCTCTTGTCTGCGAGAGACTGTTTGATTTTTTCCTCAATGGAGTATAATTTCTCTTCCATCTCGGATTTTCTACCGGATTTCAAAGCTTCTTTAAATTTATCGAGCGATTCTCTGAGATCAATATCCTGTACCGGATGTTTTTCTTCCATATCAATAAGGAGGTTCCCCCCTATCAGATAACGGTACTGCAGGGCACTGACTGCATTATCGTGAGACGCGCTGAGTTCTTCCAGGTTTTTAACCCATTTGCCGATTGCCATGGAGACTTCGGTTCCCATGACTTTGTGAAGTTCTGCCTGGATCTCGCCGCAGATTTCCTTGATTCTTCCATTGAAATTACGGCTCCATTTCTCCTGGAAGAGAACGCACACGCGGTTGTTGCCTTCCTGATAAACGATTCCGGCGTTTTCGCGGGTTACGATCTCATCGCTGATGTTAAAGAGGACAAATGCCATGAGTGCACTCTCCTGGCGTTTCTCCATATCGATCTGATACATGCCGGAATAGAGGTCGATATCAAAAACTGCCACGCGGTATCCACAGCCGGAAAGTGTGATTCCCATTTCTTCAAGTTTAGCCAGGCTTTTCTGGATATCTACGGTACAGTTTACAAGAGCTTCCAGTGTCTTGGAGCGAATGATTTGTGCATTTGCGCGGTAGTTCTCGGACGTTCTTGTAAGTGATTCCATTTTTCTTTTTTCTTTGCGGATCTGATCTACTTTTTCTTTCATTTTCTGAATGACGCCGGTCAGTTCCATCGCGGTTACCGGTTTGAGCAGGTACTCGCTGACGCCGTACTGGATTGCCTTCTTCGCATACTCAAACTCGCCAAATCCACTGAACACCACGATCACAACATCCGGATAGTTGTCATGCAGGAAATGGCTGAGTTCCATTCCGTCCATGTATGGCATAAGAATATCTGTCAATACGATATCAACCGGATGTTCCTGCACAAACTCCGCTGCCTGCTTCCCATTCTCGCAGTCTCCCACCAGCTCGCAGTCCATGCTTTTCCAATCAATGTTTTCTTTTATTGCATCCCTGACGAGGATCTCGTCATCTACAAGCAATATTCGGTACATTTGCTTCCCCCATTTTTGTAATTATGTGATAACGTTCTAGTTTTCCTAGCGTTTAATTGTACCATAAAATAGATAATTTTTGAAGTGGGGAGTTTTGGGAATTGTAGAAGGTGTGGTTCAAGAGGGACGCCGCAACCGTAGGCTGCGTGCTCTCCCATTTTTTAATAACTCTAACCAAACCAGTACACAGGGCGGCGCGCGCGAAACGCGCACGCCCGTCCCCACACCAAAGCCGCGTGGCCAAGGAGGGGGTTCTTAGGGGGAGCTTCGGCCTTCGCAGACTTCGAGATGCTCCCCCTAAGGGTTTTCATTTTTTCCAAAAGGAGATACAAGAGGATTACTTAACAATAAATCCCTCTTCATCCCAAAGATCATGCCAATCCTTAGCCCCTTCCCAAAGGAACACCTGTCCTTTAACAAGACGGTTTCCTTTCTCCAGAGTTCCAATCTTAGCCATCTCCTCATCCGTAAGCGGATCCTCAGTAACACATTTCAGGTTACTTACATAGTTATGCACAGAAAACGGAATAGAAATCTCCCCTCTCTGATGAGCCCACTTCAACGCAATGAGTGCAGGATGCACACCATGCGCCTTCGCGATCTCCTGCATCTCAGGAGTCTGCATATCCGCAACATCCTCCGGACAAATATCTCTTTCCGGACGTCTTGGGGAACCAAGCGGCATATATCCAACCGGCTGGATATTATGCGCAACCAGATAATCATACTGCTCCTGCTGCTGGAAGCAAGGATGAAGTTCCAGTTCACACGCTGCCGGTTTGATCTTCATCAGCGGCAGAACAGCCTCAAGTTTCGGAATTGTCATATTGGAAATACCAATATAACGGATCTTACCTTTTTCTACAAGTTCTTCACACTGGCGGTATGTATCCATAAATTCCTCAACGCTGAACGGTCTGGAGTCTGGATTTCTGGAATCTACATCACAGAATGGTGCATGATAGTTCGGGAATGGCCAGTGGATGAAGTACAGATCCACATAATCGCACTGAAGATCCTGAATGCTCTTTGTGCAGGCTTCTTCTACTTTTCTGTGCATGTCATTCCATACTTTTGTCATGATGAAAAGGTCTTTTCTTTCTACAACACCCTCATCGATCGCTGCTTTGAAAACTTCACCGATCTGGTGTTCATTTCCATAGCATGCTGCACAGTCAAACATACGATATCCGCTGCGGAGTGCTCCTGCAACTGCTGCAGATACGTCTTCTGCGCTTACACGGTCGGAACCAAAGGTTCCCATTCCCATACACGGAACTTCTTCTCCTGACGGAAGTGTTACTTTCGGCACGATTGCCGGATCGATAAATTCTGCCATTTTTGTTTCCTCCTGATTTTGATTATATAGTTTTCGTTTTCTTATATTTTTTTAAGTTTTTCGTAGCCGTTAGTTACAATTTTTCAATCTTGATCTGTGGTAACAGTTTCTCCATATCTTCCATCACGAAGAATCCTGTCTCCTCACGCATTGCTGCCGCTGCTGAGATTGCGCTGGCTCTTCTTAATGTTTCTTCCAGAGAAAGCCCCTCGCTTAATCCAAGTGCAAAACCTGCGATCATGGAATCCCCGCATCCTACAGTATTTACTGCATCGATCTTCGGAACGATCGCACGGTAAGTTCCTTCATCACTGACTGCCAGGGAACCATCTGCTCCGAGGGAGACTGCTACGATCTCCACTCTTTTGGCGTGGATCGCTTTTGCGGCATCGATGATGTCCTGAATGTCATCACAGTGTTTGCCGGTCAGCATGCGGATCTCGTCGATGTTTGGCTTGATCAGTGTCGGGCAGGCTTCTATTCCCATTTCCAGAAGTTTGCCGCTAGTATCAAGAATGACTGGTTTTCCTGCTTCTTTGGCAATCTTAACAAGTCGCTGGTATGCGGTTCCATCCAGTCCTTTCGGTACGCTTCCTGACATGGAAACGACATCTGCATCTTTTACCAGTTCTCTGAATTTCTTTTCAAAACCGGCGAAATCTTCTTCTGTCAGGGTAAATCCTGGCTCCAGGAATTCTGTCTGTACATGATTGACTTCATCCCAGATATTGATGCAGGATCTGCTCTCTGCGGCTACATGATAAAACTCGCCTTTGATGCCGAATGGTTTGAGAGCATCTTCGATATAATTTCCTGCGTGACCGCCGACAAATCCGGTAGCCACAACCTCGGCACCGTAGATGGATGCCGGTTTTGATACGTTGAGGCCTTTACCTCCGGGAACGTAAGAACATTCCCGGACGCGGTTTACTTCGCCTACTTTATAATCATCTACTACATATCTTTTGTCGATTGCAGCATTTAATGTAACTGTCAGTATCATCTTTATTCTTCCTCGTTTGATAAGAGAATCTTTCCTTGTACAAGTCCCGGTGTCTTGAATAACTGGAATGCTTCCTGTGTCTGGCTCATCGGGATCTTTTTGTAGATGAAGCCCGGGTCAAATTTGAGCTGACCTGTTGCGAAGTAATGTGCTGTCAGATCCCATTCGCGTCCCGGATATGGTGCACTGTAGGACATCCAGGAACCTGTCAGTTTGAACTCTTTACGGTTCATGTTCTCCCACTGTTTTGGTGTGAAGGTCAGGTTCTCATGTGGTGTTCCGATGAAGCATACGTGTGCTTTGTTTGCAGCCAGTTCGAATGCCATATGCATGGTCGGAACCTGTCCTGCTGTCTCAAATACGAATCCGTATCCTTTGCCGCCTGTGATCGCCATTGCTTTTTCCATGTAGCCTTCTTCTTTTGTATTGATGACTTCGTCTGCACCGAGACGTTTTGCAAGGTCAAGACGTTCATCACTGATGTCGAATACGACTACTTTCTTGGAACCGAAGATCTTGGTCCACTGCATGGTGAACATTCCTACAGTACCGCCGCCGAGGATTGCTACGTATTCGCCGCCGTGATAGTCGTTCTGGAATACACCGTGGATCGCTACGGTTGCAGGCTCGAACATTGCGCCCTGTTCGTAGGAAACGCTCTTGTCAAATGGAACTGCATTCTGCTCTGGAACTACTACGTAGTCTGCGTTGCTTCCCTGCTGTCTGGAACCGATGAAGCTGTAGTGTTTGCAGAGGGAGAAGTTTCCCTGCTGGCAGTCGTCGCATTTCATGCATGGGAGGAGTGGTGCGCCGGATACGCGGTCGCCGACTTTAACCTTGGTTACGCCTTCGCCGACTTCTACTACGTCGCCGGAGAATTCGTGGCCGAGGACGATAGGATAAAAATGAACACCGTTGTTCAATACTCGCGGGATGTCGGAGCCGCAGATGCCGGAGTATCTTACTCGGATCTTGACTGCGCCTTTGGTTACTTCTGGTTCTTCGATTTCCTGGTATTGTACGTCTTCGTTTGCTACTACTACTGCTGCTTTCATGGTTGTTTTTTGCTCCTTTCGTCAAAGGGGAGAAACGTTCCGCTGTGGCCGCGGGGGCTTTATATCCGAGGGGGCGAGCGCGTCGCCCCCTCGGGCACCCCCTGCGCTGGGTTGGGAAACATGAGCTGATTTTTGGGTGACTCGATGTTTTGGGTTGGGTGTTCTCTCCTAGGTGTTTAGGTATGTGGGTGTCCTGTTTGGGGACATACTGTTGGTGACTTGTTTAATGTTTAATAAGTATGTAAGGATGTCCTGTGTGGGGACATCTTATCGATGATATATAAATATTTATTTTGCTGTCATCAGATGGACCAGGGATTTGTAGAGTTCAAGGTAGGTCGTGTAGGTCTGGTCGTAGATGGCTTTGTTGTCCGGGTTTGGCTCGTGTTTGCGAGTCTCTTTTACGGTTAGGGTTACGGCTTCGTCGTAGTCTTTGTAGAGGCCTGTTCCTACTCCGGCGAGGAGGGCTGCTCCTAGGGTTGTGGCTGTATCGGATGTCGGTACGACAATTGGTTTGCCGGTGATGTCGGATTTGATCTGGGTCCAGAGGTGGGAGTTAGCGGAGCCGCCCATGGCTCTTAATACCTCAACTTTGGCTCCGGCTTCTTCGGCGATTTCGAGGTTGTGTCTGAGGGAGAGGGCTACGCCTTCCATGCAGGCACGGACCATGTGGCCTTTGGTTTTAGCAAAATCGAGGCCGTAGAAGACACCTTTGGCGTATGGATTCCAAATCGGGGAACGTTCGCCGGACATGTATGGGAGGAAGACCATTCCATCACAGCCTGGATTTACTTTTTCGGCAATCTCATTGAGCTGATTCAGGGAGGATTCTCCTGTCTGTTCTTTCATCATTCGTTCGTAGTCTGCGAATTCGTGTTCGAACCAGCGCATGACTCCGCCGCCTCCGGTGGTTCCTCCCTGGAGAAGCCATTTGTCCGGGATGACGTGGTAGCCGAGGATCAGTCTTGGATCGGCTTTGTATTCGTCCATGCAGATGCTCATTCCGCCTGCCTGTCCGCCCTGTTCCTGGGTTTCGCCCGGGTGGATGACTCCTGCACCGAGGGTTCCGCACGCTGCATCCAGACCTCCGGCTACAACCGGTGTTCCTTCTGCAAGTCCGCACTCCTGTGCAGCTTTGGCAGTAACCGTGCCGACTACGTGGTCACAATTGCAGATCTCCGGAAGGAAATCCATCGGGATTCCAAGACGCTCACACATTTCTTCGTCCCAGCAGCCTTTGCGCATGTCGAAACAGTGAAAGCCGTAACCCTGCGATACATCCTGGGTGATAGCGTCTGTCAGCTTGAATGCGATGTAGCTGTTGGACTGAAGGATCTTGTAGATATTTGCATAAACTTCCGGCAGATTTTCTTTGTACCAGATGATTTTTGCTGTTGTATAGGATGGCTGGAGTGAATTTCCTGCCACCTCAAAGATCTTGTCTGCGCCGATTTCTTCGTTCAGGCGGTCGCAGATGGACTGTGCTCTGGTGTCCATCCAGATCGGTGTGTTGGTGAGGACTTTGCCTTCTTTGTCGATCGCGATAGCTGACCAGCTCTGTCCGTCGATTCCGACTCCGGCGATCTCCTCCGGTGCGATCCCGGCTTTCTGAATGGTTTCTTTTGTTGCTTTACAGACTGCGCTCCACCATTCTTCCGGATTCTGTTCTGCCCAGCCTTCCTGTGGATAGTATACCGGATAGTCACCGTTTGCTGCTGCCAGGACTTTGCCTTCTCTGTCAAACACAGCAACTTTGCAGGCACTTGTTCCGATATCGATTCCAAGTAAATATGATTTTGTCATTTTTGCTGCTCCCATTTCTCCGGAAGTTCCGGATTCCTTCTGTGATTGTCACCGCCGTTACGGCAGCCTGTTTCAATTCGATAAAAAACTTACCGATTTTCCCTCAACGATCTCCGTCTGGAGTTTTTCGGAAAAGCATTCTTCGTTCTCCTGCTTTCCGTTTTCGAGATGTTCCAGCATGATCCTGGCTACTTCTCTGGCGATTCCGTCTGTCGGCTGTGACACGATCGTAAGTTTCGGGTTACATGCCCTCGCAAACTGCAGATTGTCAAATCCGATCATGGAAAGCTGCTCCGGGATCTTGATTCCCAGTTCGTTGACACCGATCATTGCCCCCATCGTCATCTCATAGTTTGTGACAAAAACGGCTGTCATGTCCGGATTGCTTCGAACCAATTCCTCCAGTCCGCGGACACCGCCCTGGATCGTGTAATCTCCATGAAAGATCAGTGAACCCCGGATCGGTATCCCTGCCTCCTTCAGTGCTTTGGAATATCCCGACAGACGCTCCTGTGCTGTAAAAATCCCCTCCGGTCCGCCGATGATCCCGATGTTTCTGTGACCATTTTTGATAAAGCACTGTACTGCGTCCTCTGCTGCCTTACGGTTGTCGACCAGCACGCTGTCGCAGGAAATCCCCTGGATCCTTCGATCGATCAGAACGATCGGCTTCCCGGTCTTCTGAAACTTTCGAAGATGCTTTCCTTCCTCATCCACCGGCATGTTGATGATCCCGTCTACACGCCTGCGGATCAGAAATTCCACCGCTTCCTGTTCCAGTTTCCTGTCAGTCCGGCAGTCACACACGATTGTTGCATAACCGTGGCTCCGCAGAACATCCTCCATCCCGGTGATGATCTCGGCACAAAACGTATTGTTCAATTCCGGGATCACAACGCCGATGGTTCTGGTCGCATTGGTCTTGAGCCCTCTGGCAACCTCGTTTACCTCATAGTGAAGTTCCTCAATGGCTGCTTCGATCTTTATTCTGTTTTTTTCTCTGACATTTCCTCCATTGAAATAGGAAGAGATCGTCGCCAGACCAAGTCCTGTCTGTCTGGCAATGTCCTTCATCGTTGCTGCCATTTCGCTTCACTACCTTTTATAATTATTCAGCTTTGCCGTCGCATCCGCAGACTTTCATTCTTGCCATAACAAGTTCTTTGACTGCTGCGATTGCTGTCTTGCCGTACGCTTTCGGGTCGATGGTATCCGGTTTTTCTGCAAGGAGTTCTTTGACTGCCTTAGAGTAAGCTGCACGAAGTTCTGTTGCGAAGTTTACTTTGCAGATACCACGTTTTACGCAGTCCATAACGTCCTCATCGCTGAGTCCGGATGCTCCGTGGAGAACAAGCGGGATATCAACGACTTCTCTGATCTCGCTGAGACGTTCTTTGTCGAGGACCGGTGTTCCTACATAGAAACCGTGTGCAGTTCCGATCGCAACAGCCAGAGAGGTAACTCCTGTACGCTCTACGAATTCCCTTGCTTCCTGCGGATCTGTGTTGGTGTCTGCTTCTGCTTCCAGGTCATCTTCCTTGCCGCCTACTTTGCCAAGCTCTGCTTCGCAAGGAATATCCAGTGCTCTTGCTACATCAGCCACACGTTTGGTTTCTGCGATGTTTGCCTCGAAATCCAGTTTGGATCCGTCGATCATAACAGAAGTGTATCCTGCATGCATTGCCTGCATAGCCAGTTCAAAGCTGCTGCCGTGATCCAGATGGAGGCATACCGGAACAGATGCTTTCTTTGCTTCTGCTGCAACGATCGCTGCGTAAGTTTCTACGGTGCCGTATTTGATCGTGGACGGAGTTGTCTGGATCATTACCGGTGCTTTGAGTTCCTCTGCTGCCTGGATGATCGCTTTGACCATTTCCATGTTCTCGGCGTTAAATGCACCTACTGCATAACCGCCTTCCTGTGCCTTTAACAGCATTTCTTTTGATGTAACAAGTGCCATGATGTTTTCCTCCTCATCATTATGTATGATATTTTTTATAGTAACTTCGTAACTGTTCAGTATCCTCACAGTTACGTAACTTCATTAGATTTCCAGAAACCGAAACGTTTCCGTTTGAGTTCATCATACCTCTAACTACATCTTCTGTCAACCGTAAAATATTCATCTTTTACAGGAAAATATTACCTTGTCAAACCATCTGAATGCAGGTAAATTCTAAGATAGATAAAAACGAATTGAAATGAACGGAGGCAAAATTATGTTAAAAGGAATTCCAGAAATCTTATCCCCTGAATTATTAAAAGTATTATGCGAAATGGGTCACAGCGACCGTCTTGTTATCGCAGACGGCAACTTCCCGGTTGAATCCATGGGCAAGAATGCGATCACCATCCGCTGCGACGGACATGGCGTACCGGAGATCCTGGAAGCTATCCTCAAAGTTTTCCCGCTGGATACTTATGTAGAGCATCCTGTAAACCTGATGGAAGTTATGCCTGGTGACGATGTAGAGACACCGATCTGGGATACATACAAAGAGATCATCCGTAAATATGATGACAGAGGAGACGCAGTTGTTGGAAATATCGAGCGTTTCGCATTCTATGACGAAGCAAAAACAGCTTACTGTATCATCTCCACAAGTGAGAAAGCTCTGTACGCAAACGTTATGCTGCAGAAGGGTGTTGTCATCAACAACTAATTTCGGCCATCTTTTCTTCTAAAATGCCCCGGACTTTATTGTCCGGGGCGTTTTTTCATGTTATGATATCTTTATCTATAGATTCAAAGATTTACTGGAGGATTTGCTATGAATAAGAAACCATCCTGGCTGCTTCGCAGTCTGTCTGTTTTTTTCTCTGCTGCTCTCCTGACAGGCAATATTTCTGCCGGCAGTCAGATTGTTTTTGCAGAGTCTGCTGACGTCACTTTTGATTCCTCTGTCGATGAGGAAGTCTCCTCTGATATTGAAGTCAATGAAGAGGACATCGACAACACCGAAGAAACTGTTTCTGAGACAGACACTACTGAAACTTCTGCCTCTTCTCAGGCAGTTTCCGAAGACCCTGACGATGAAACTTTTTCTTCCCGGACAGAAAATACCTTCAGTTCCGGCGATTCTTCCGATCCTGGAAGCGACGGGCTGGATTATATCCTTGGTCGTCCCATGACAGAAGAAGAACGGCAGGCACAGCTTGCGCCACTCAAAAATCTCCAATCTTCTGTTGCCATGGACGAAGTGGACAGTGACCTTTCCGTTGCCCTGTACAGTGATCTTGGAGAACACTATGATGCCAGAGATGCGAATCTCGTAACCCCTGTCAAATATCAGAATCCTTTTGGCATCTGCTGGGCATTCAGCCTGCTCTCCAATGTGGAAACAGATCTCCTCGCCAATAACCTTGGCACCTGGGATCTCTCCGAGGAACATCTCGCCTATTTCCTGGCTCACCGGACTAATGATCCCCTCGGAAATACACCGGATGACAAATTTATCCACAAAGGAGCAGATTACCATGACAGCGGGAACGGCATGATCGCATCCTTTTTCTTAAGTACCTGGTCCGGTATGACTACTGAGGATAAAGTTCCGCTTCCGACAGACAGTACCCATACGGTGGATCTTTCCTCATCCATGGTTCCGAATGACAGTCTTGCCTATGACACTTCCGTCTATATGAAAGATGCTGTTTTTTCTGCTTATGATGAAAAAAGGACCAAACTGCTGATCTCAGAATATAACTCAGTTTCCGCAATGATCTATATGGATGGCAGCGGAACGTATTATAATCCGGAAACAGCAGCTTCCAACTGTCCTGCTTATTATTGCAGTACTTATCCCCAGAAAAAAACCGTCAACCATGCAGTCACACTGATCGGATGGGATGATAATTACTCGAAAGACAATTTCACTTCCCAGTCCAATGTGCAGAATGATGGCGCATGGATCGTCAAAAACAGCTACGATACTGACTGGGGAAAAGACGGATATTTTTATGTTTCCTATGAGGATCAGTCACTGAGCAACCTCGTATGCAATACCGCTACTACTTCTCCGGAATATCCGAATAACTATTTTTATGACGGAGCAACGACCAGCACGGTTACTTTCCCATTCAAGACAGGATACTCTATCGCCAATATTTTTACAGCAAATGCCGGTAATGGCCACTATGAAGAACTCGGCGAGATCGTAACTGCATCCAAGGCAGATGCCTCTTCCTACCTGATCCAGGTTTATACTGAACTCAGTGATCCTGCTGACCCTACAAGTGGTGTTCCTGCATTCGACGAGCCGTTTGAATATACACAGCCGCTCGCCGGAATTGATACAGTCACCTTGCCGGAACCTGTTTTACTGACTCCGGGTTCTCAGTATTCTGTCGTTATAACTTTAATCGGCTCCCCTGTATCCTATTACGTCGAAAAATCCACAAGCTTTGACTGGATGGACGTTGTTGCAGGAATTCAACCTGGCCAGAGTTTTTATTCCAGAGATTCCAAGACCTGGAAAGATGTCGGTACCTTTGATGATCCATATTGTTTCTCGATCAAGGCACATACCAGAACCCGCGCAGACGCACCGCCTACACCAACACCAGTTACCTATCAGGTAAAATATGCCAAAAACACCAAACTGAATGTTGGCAGTCTTCCGACAGACAAGAATAAATATACTTCAGGGCAGAGCACCAAAGTTCAAAAAGCTCCGTACTGCACCTCCCGTTTCTTCGCGGGATGGAACACCAAAGCAGACGGAACCGGAACCTGCTATATGCCTGGACAGAGTATCAAAGTCAATAAAAATATTACCCTGTACGCACAGTGGCGGCTGAACTATACGGCATCTTCCCTGATCTACCGTGTAACCGGCAAGCAGACCGTCACCTGTTATGGAACTTCAAACAGCAGGCTTACCAAAGCAGTGATCCCTCTCACTGTCAAATATGCCGGAGTCACCTACAAAGTAACCTCCGTATGGACCAAAGCTTTTGCCGGCAAAACAAAGCTTGCCAATGTTGTGATCGGACATAATGTATCTGCTATTGGAAGTCAGGCTTTCTATAACTGCAAGAACCTGAAATCCGTAACGATCGGTACCGGCCTGACCCGCATCAGCTCACAGGCATTCCGTAATGTCAAAACCAAATGTGTGATTACGGTCAAAAGTACCAAACTTACTACAGTCTCGTCTCAGATCGACCAGGGCGTAAAGCAGATGACGGTTCGCGTTCCAAAAGCGAAATATTCTGCTTATAACCGTCTGCTGCGGAAGAAGTCCAAGACGGTTTTGGTAAAACGGTTTTAAATCATTATAAATATGCAAAAATTTCCCGGACAGAATGTTTTATTTCTCTGTCCGGGAAATTTTTTTGTATATAAAGAAGAGTTTTATGACACCCTTTCTGCAATAGGTAAGCTGAATGTACAGCTGGAATAGCAACTGTCAATGAACCTTGACAGCCTGATAATTGCTCAAAAACTCGTCATAGGGATTTTTTGCCCTTTTTTCTGACAAATTGAGAGAAGTTATGGCTGCATGGATCATTTTTTCAATTCATGGTGCAAGTTTTAGGTTAGAAATTACTCCATGAATAATTCAGGATAATCTCTTTTTGTTGCTGTTCTCTACATCGTAGAAAAGTAAGTTTCTATCTGCTCAATTTCATCTGTATCCACTCCGCTCAGAGCTATTGTTATCAGGTAGTTTCCATCATCGGAAATTATATTAAACAGCCGTGTAGGAATTTCATTCTGAGTATAGTTTATCGCCCAATGTGTTTTTCCGATGAATTCTACCTGGTCGATGCTTGCATCCTCAGAATCATCAAAATTTTCCTGCTTTACATATTCCATCAGTTCTTTTTCGGTTTCTGTCAGAATATCAGACCAATTTTCTTCGTTTCCTTCCAGAATCCCTTCGTCTAATGCCTCAACATAGACTTGTATGATGCCCCGGTCTGATTCCGCATAAAAGGTTGTATCTTCCTCATTCGTTATGATATATCCAGAAGGAAGATTTATCTTGAATCCCAGGTATGGATTCTCGTATCCCTGTGATGTGGTTTTTCCAAATACATCCGTATTTTCTGTATCTGAGATAACAGGGAACTCCGTTGGTGCTGCATCCACCTGTGATAAGTTTTTGGGATCTGATGTTTTTCTGTTCAGTCCGATACCAATCGCGCTGATTCCTACGATCGCTGTAAGAATAACTGCTGCAATTACAATAACTTTCGTTTTTTCGGGTTTCTTTGCAGTAGTTGTTGTAGTTTCATGATTATTTGGAAGTTCTTTCCTTTCGTGGTCTTGCGGAGCTCCATAAAGTGCATTATATAATTCGCCCATAGAACAGTAACGTCCACCTTTGTGAACACTCAGACCTTTTGTAATGGTTTGTTCGATATATTTCGGACAGTTCACCCCGAAGGAAGAAATTGGCTTCAGGGTATCCGTATGAAGGCGGTCCAGTGCCTTTGGCGGAGTTTCGCCTGTAATGCAGCGATACATAGTGGCACACAATGCATATACGTCGGTCCATGGTCCCTGATCGCCATGCTGTTTGTATTGTTCTTCTGGTGCATATCCATGTTTGACGACTACGGACATGCTGTTTTCATCCAGAGTAACAAAATCTTTTGCCCCGCCAAAATCCAGGATTTTGATGCTTCCATTTCTCATGACCATGATATTATCCGGGCTGATATCTCTGTGGATCAGATTCTGGCTGTGCAGTTTTCCAAGAGAAGCGATCAGCGGCTGCATCATTTTGACAAGTTCGCCTGCCGGGATTTTTCCTCCCCGCATTTTAAGATACTGCTTCAGTGTTCTTCCGTCTAAATATTCCATAACAATGTAGGCAGTATGGTTTTCACGAAAAAAGTCAATAACCCCTACAATTTCAGGAAGGTCTCGAAATCTCGCAACCGTTCTTGCTTCTTCCACAAATTTCTCGCGCCCCTGCTCAAAAAACACCTGCGTATTCTCGGAACTGGACCAGACAGTGCTGTTATTCGGCCGTCTGTCTCTTACAGCAAAGCCCTGTGGATAATATTCCTTAATTGCAACTCTGGATTCCAGATTAAGATTCAGTCCTATATATGTAATACCAAAGCCGCCTTCACCTATCGCATTTCCGATCAGATATTTTCCTTCAAGAATGCTGAATGGTGGAATATGATGCCGGGGGAGCTGGAATGTTCTTTCATCAAATCCACAAAACTCACATACTCCACCAGGATATTGTTTTTCACGCATACAATTAATGCATAAATTTTCTATTTTCATACGTTTTCCTCTGATTTTTATTTTCCGATATTACATGAATTTATTATATAGTTCTCCTAATAAAAGCCAACGCAGCCACAGACTGCAGCTGCTTCGGAAATATATATTTCATTTCTGTCATAACAAAATCCTCTCTCTATGTTTCCTGTCTGCTTTTCCCATGCA
>ERZ825137.899-NODE-899-length-40654-cov-12.818986_pt1 | contig 40654 bp, 38 predicted proteins | sample MGYA00519873_ERZ825137 | MGnify/ENA primary metagenome ERZ825137 (study PRJEB31778, sample SAMEA3449190) | human gut metagenome | biome: human gut; feature: human-associated habitat; material: faeces | place: United Kingdom | collected 2010/2012 ...
CGTCTTCCTCGACCTTGATGAACATTTCCGGCGCTCCGGCGCAAGTGGCGTGTTCGCACTCCGACCCGTCAAAGTTGAACGTCATCGCATCGACTCCGAGCTTCTGAGGGATGAGAGCCTGGTATCCGTCGCAGATGACCTTCGGGCCGACTGCCTTGTTTAGAGGAATATAATTATTCATGTTCCTGATAGTTTCTTGTTTCTGAACTAAACGCTTAGTTCACCGGAAATCATGAAGAGTTCCTGGGCCAGCAACAACACGCCTCAGACGTGATGAAAAAGAAATCCCCGGTTATCTCCAATAAAAATGACGGATGCCACTCAGCACCAGCCATATATATGTTAGTAGTTTGGAACGTATCGCTACACGAACATGTGAATTAGTATACGATGATACAAAATCTACCCTGCCCAGCCTCCACCCCTTCCCTTTCGCCTGAATAGGCGGCATTATCTCATATAACCTCCATGGAAAGAAGAAGCTCCCGCCTTCCTTCATCCCATAAAAAAACGCCGCCTTTCCACGAAACAGGGAAAGACGGCGTTTCCGTTGCTACAACGTAAAATTAAAGCTGGGAAGCAGCTCCCTTGTCCAGAAGGAACTTGGCGTTCGGATGCTTCTGAAGGTAAGAGGCGGCCACCTCCACCGTCACAGGCCCCTGAACAGCCTTCTTCACGATGGACGCCTTCTTTTCACCCCAAGCCATCAGAGCCACTTCACGAGCGCCCATGATGGTAGCCACGCCCATGGTAATGGCGGTGGTGGGAACATTTTCAATACCGCCGAAAGCAGGAGCGGCGTCGGAACGGGTCAGTTCGTCCAGATGAACCTGCCGGGTAATGGTGGTGTCATCAGAGCCGGGTTCGTTAAAGCCGATATGGCCAGTCCGGCCAATGCCGAGAATCTGGAGGTCAATACCGCCGCAGTCCTTGATCTTTTGTTCATAGGCGGCGCAGTGGGCGGCAATTTCATCATCCTTCACCGTGCCGGAGGGCAGATTGATGTTTTCCGGCTTGATGTCGATGTGGTTGAAAAGGTTGGTGTGCATGAAATACCAGTAGGACTCCGGATGGTCACGATCCAGGCCGCTGTATTCGTCCAGATTGAAGGAAATGACGTTGGCAAAGGAAAGGCCTTCCTCTTTATGCATGCGAACCAGTTCCGCGTAAAAAGGCAGCGGAGTGGCGCCCGTGGCAAGGCCGAGAACCACGTTTTTGCCTTCAGCGGCGCGCGTACGGATCAATTCCGCAACTTCTCCTGCCAAAGCCTTGGCAGCATCCTGGGGAGTTTCAAAAGTTTCTACTTTCATAACGCGCCCTATTTTACTGCGTTTCCGGGCATTTTCAACCGAAATAGTCCCGGAATGATGCACAGCGGCGCACTTGCGCAAAAAATCCCCGGGTACGGAGGCCTCCACCCTTTCCCCATCCGTTCAGGAAACCGCCCGCATTACCCTTGAACTTTCCCCCCCGATCATGTATTGCCTTTCCTGACATGGCAGGTTTGATTATTTCTCCAAGAGCACGCATTTTTCAAGGACACGACTGGGTTTACGGCACGGAAGTGCGCAAGGTCTTCGGCAACCCGCAGCCAGGGGACGTTGTGGCCCTGAAGGATTTCAAGGACCGCTTTCTGGGTTCCGCCATGTTCAATCCCCATTCCCAGATCGTCGCCAGGCGCTTTTCCCGCCGCAAACAGGAACTGAACGGAGATTTCTTTTCCAGGCGCATCAGCCAGGCAGTAGAACTGCGCCGCCGCCGGCTTCCAGAAGAAACTCTCACCCGGCTCGTTTGGAGCGAATCCGACGGGCTTCCCGGCCTCATTGTGGACCGTTACGCGGATTATCTGGTCGTCCAGACGCTGACGATCGCCATGGAATGCCGCCTCCCCATCATCCTGAATGTTTTGGAAGACCTTCTTTCTCCCCGCGGGATTATTGTCAGGAATGATTCACCCATGCTGGCGGCAGAAGGTATTTCCCCCTCCGTCCGGGTGGCACGAGGACAGCAACCGGAACCTTTTGCCGCACGCAGCGGCAGCGTGCAATTCATGATTGACCTTCAGACGGGACAGAAAACCGGCCTGTATTTGGACCAGCTTGACAATTACGCCGCCGTGGCGCGCTTCGCCCGCGGACGCCGCGTACTGGACTGCTTCTGCAACCAGGGCGGTTTCGCCCTGGCCTGCGCCCTGGCCGGAGCCTCGGAGGTAACGGCCGTGGACGTTTCCCAGGACGCCATGGACGCCGTAGCGCGAAACACCCGCCTGAACGGAGTCTCCGTGCAGTGCGTCACGGATAACGCGTTTGACTTCCTGAAAAAGGAAGCGGCCCTCGTCCGGGACGGAGGAGAACACAAATGGGATTTGATTATCCTGGACCCTCCCTCTTTTACCAGAAACAAAAAATCTGTGCATGACGCCATGCGCGGATATAAGGAAATCCACCTCCGCGCCATGAAGCTTCTGGCTCCGGGAGGCATCCTTTCCACCTTCTGCTGTTCCCACCACGCCGGAGCGGACCTGTTCCGGGAGAGCGTGCTTGACGCCGCCATTGATGCTCCGGCCACCCTGCGTCTGATGCAGCAACACGGCCAAAGAGCGGATCATCCGGTTTTATTGAATATTCCGGAAACGGAATACCTGAAGGGGTTCACGTATGAACTGCTTCCCGGAAGATGATTTCATGACAATAACAATAACCATTCCTCCGGTCCCGATATTGTCAAAATGAAATAAAAATACGATGCTATTTCCATTGAACAAAAACATCGTTCCAATGAAAAAATACTTGTGTATCCCCTTTTCCTCCACTATATTGCGCCTCGAGCAGGTGAGCGCTCGTTAAAAAAGCTCTCTGGATCTTAACCGATCCAGTTTCATAGGGTAGTTGGGGCGCCCCGGCCGTTTTACGGCCGGGGCGACTTTCTTTTTCAGGGAATGTCTGGAATTGCATCTTTTCAATCAGGCGGCTTTATAGTATGGTTCATGAAAATAACCCATATTTCCCTTCATGCATCCTGCCGTAGAACAAATCCGCCAGTACCTGCAATTGATCGCCCTGCAATTCGTGCAACACCCGGAACAGGCAGAATTGCGCGTTGCGGAATCCCCGCAGGGAGACGCCGTCCGCTTCCGCCTGATTCTGGAAAAAACGGACGTGGCACGCATCATCGGCCGCAATGGAATGACGGCCTCCGCCATTCGTTCCCTGGCGAAGGCGGCTGGGGAAAAACACGGCATCAAGGTCATTGTACACATGCTTTCCCATGAAGAGGCGGCTGAACAGCCGTAAACGCACTCCTGCGCCTATAATTCCACATCCAGCACCAGGGCCAGAAGGTTAAATGGAGCCGGAGTCTCCACACGGAGGGCAAAGGAAGACTGCTCATCCATACCATAGTTGTGAATCATCCGCACATAGCCGGAGTAAGGTTCGGAAACACTGTACCTGCCGGGCTGGAAATCCTTCCATGCCTCCGGAGTTCCCGTTCCGTAGCGGAATTTCAGGGTGCTTTCATGAAGCAGGACGCGCGCACCGAGTTGCTTTTTAAAGCAACCCAGCGTCTCAAGCGTTTCCAGGGGCATCGTCCTTACTTCCGCCGGAGCGGCCAGGCCTACGGATACTGTTTCCCCATCCCCCCTTCCGGGACAGGCGGCATTCCCGGCTCCGTCAACGCTGATGTCCATGCATGCGCCGTCCCCGCCCACCAGAAAGGCGCCGCATCCCGCCAAATGGCTCAGGCCGGACAGCGTCTCCCCCTTCACGACAGCCTCCGTGCAGGCATCCAGGCAGTCATTCCCATCCGCCATGCATTCCACCGTAATGCAGGCCTCCTCCCCTTCCCCGCGCGCCACGGCAAACCATACCTCCTCATCCGGTGTATTGCGGGAACCGCGCAGGGACGCCACGGACAGAATGCGGCCGTGTTCCAGGCGGTGTGCATGCCACGCCACCACATTCTGTTCCCTGTTCAGAGTCATGCATACGGCGCTGCCGTCACCCAGAACGCACCAGACATGGAACGCCGTGCTCCTCTGTACAGTCCAGTCCACAATTCCCTCCCCCAGCAAATGGTCGGACAACAGGCTCACATCCCTTGTCTGGTAACCGTCAGCCTCCAGAGAATAAAATAATTCCCGAACCTTCATCCCGCCCTGCTGCACAAAAAGAAGGCTGTTTTCTACAGACAGGGCATCTAGGGAAGCGGAGCCTACGCCGGAATGGCGCTCAAATCCGGCATTAGAGGCATTCAACCCTTCTGAATTGGTGGCGGACAGACGCCATTCCCCCTCGCTGGTTCCAATCATCAGCCCCCGGAGGGAAGCTATCCAGGAAATGCGGTTCTGCTGGGAAGCGGCCATTGTCAGAATCATGGGAGAATCCGCCGGAATTCCGGGCGTAAACGCGGAAAAATCATCCACCCTGCTGGCCCACAGCGTCTGGGGCTGCCCAGGAGTGCCTCCGAACCACAGCCGCCCCTGATGGAACTCTACCGTGCACGGATAACCGTTCCGGACCCCGAACGCACCAAAAGACCAGTCATTGGTATCACAGTCACTCAGCGTATGATAGGACAGATGAAGGGCACTCGCAAGATAGGCGCTGCGCGGGGAAACATATTCCTCCACCACCACCTCATGGTTAAAGGAGCCGGCTGATGCGCGGAATACGGGCGTTCCCGCAGAAGACCCGTCCTTGTAAGCCATGAGGCGGATTTTGTAGTAGGACATTTCCTCTTCATTGCCGCTCAGGGTGAAATTATTCCGGAACCCCTCCCTCTGCTGGAAGCTCTTCACGGAATGCCACACTAATTCCGGACGGTTGGGAAGGTAATTGGAGCCGTCCGGATACCCCCGGCAGATTTCCCATTCCGCATCCCAGGTCCCCGTAGTCTCCAACGTCCACGCGCCGTTGACATAAATGCGGGTACTGGCATCGGCCCCTTTTTCAAAAAAGGCCGTGTACCTCTCCGGGCGGTCCACCCCTTCCTGGTAGTCGCTTTCCCGGCTGAAATCGCGGATGCAGGTATAAGCCTGCCGCCAGCCGTCCTCCCGGTTCATGGAAAAAGTCTCTCCCTTGTAAAGATCCCGGCTCAGAGTCGTCAAATGGTAAAAAGGCATCTGGTTTCCCTCCGCCACGGTTTCTCCATATTTCCTGGTGATGCGCAGAAACTCCTTTCCCTCCATTTCCGGAGTGAATACATCATCGTCCGCCGTCGCCAGCAGCCTGTTGACGCTCCCCTCCCGCACCATGCGGCATTCCAGCCGCACGGCATTCAACAGGGAACTCTCATAAGGAATTCCGGAAAACTCCAACGCTTCCAGCCGCCAGTCATCGTCTGCGTAGCGGGCCAGCGTCATAGGCGGCGTAGAAGGTTCCACGCAGTAAATCACGTCATTCAGCTGCTGCATCCGGAGGTTGCTTACCTGTTCATCCGTCTTCCACGGAGTAAGCGTTTCCAGCACCCCGCCTTCCGTATCCGTCAGAAGCGCGCCATTTTTAAAATACCGAACGTAGCCGCGCCCCACTTCCAGCATGAACTGCACGCCCGTGGAGTACTTGAAGGAAACCAGCCTCACCATGCCCTCCCGGCATCCCGCGCGGGCGACCAGGCGTGTTCCCGGCCTGCGCCGGAGACCGCCGAAGGGGCTGACCAGAAAATTTATCAGCCGGGAGGCACCACGGGACACGGGGTCCAGGTCGGCGCGTCCGGCCAGCCACGGGGTCAGTTCCCCGGCTGTAAAACTGAGCCGCTGCAATACTTGTTTTGCCATATTCCTCACCACAGAAGCAGAGAGGGGCAAAAAACGTCAACACGCCTGGAAGGTTCTTCCGTTTTCTCCCAAATGCGTTCCGGGCCTCAACTCCAGTTACAGGGCAATCGCCCACAGAACTTTCAGATAACGGCCCTCCGGATAAGTGCTCAGGAAAGGGTGGTCCCAGCCGGGGCCGGTCATCGCCATTATCTGGAGCTTGCGCCCCTGCCGCTGGGCAGCCTTGATGACGGTATGCTCAAACTCCGCGGGGGAAAGCAGCCCGGAACAGGAACAGGTGACAAACAGGCCGCCGGGGCGCACGCATTGCAACCCCAACATATTGAGGTCATGGTATTTCTTGATACCCTCTTCATACCCGTCCCTGCCGACGATGAATTTGGGAGGATCCAGCAGCACAGCGTCAAACAGGCGGCCGTTGCGCACCATCTGGCGCGCATAGACAAAGGCGTCCGCATGCACGAAGTCGATGCGCTGACGGTTGATATTTCCGTTTCTCTTAGCCATGGCGACGGCTTTCTCATCCAAATCCACAGCCGTTACCTCCGCCGCTCCGCCCAGCATCTTGGCGGCAATGGAAAAGCCGCCGCTGTAGCAGCACAGGTCCAGCACCGTAGCCCCCTTCACCAGGGAGGCGAACTTGAGGCGGTTGTCCCGCTGGTCACAGAAAAAGCCCGTCTTGTGCCCCTGGGCGAAGTCCACTTCATAGGTGATGCCGTTTTCCACAATCTTCACCAGCCTGACGGGGGCCGGTGATTCCGGCGCTTCCTCCGCCCGGATTCCCTCCATGCGGGCAATTCCCTCATCCACCTGCACCACATGGCGTTTTGTGCCGCACAGGCGGTGCAGCAGGGGCAGCCAGCGGTTCAGCCTCTGCCAGACGGCCAGAGTACTCACCTCCAGGCTCAGCACGTCCGCGTAACGGTCCACCACCAGGCCGCCCAGGCCGTCGGAATCTCCGTGCAGCACGCGGTACGCATTAGTGGTTTCATCCAGGCGCAGAACTTCCCGGCGCAGCTTCACGGCGCGTTCCAGTGCGGCATCCAGATCCCGTTCGGCAAAAGCGTCCTTCCCGTGGTGCACCATGCGCAGGGGCGTGCGGCTGGCCTCATTCCAGAATCCGGCGCCGAACAGTTCGCCGTTCTTGTCATAGACGTTTACCAGGCTACCCGGCGCTATTTCCCCGCTTACGGAGCCGAGCATGCGGGGGAACACGGCCGGATTGTATGTGAAATACTTCAGCTCCACCCAGGGCTTGAGCCATTGCTCGCTCCCTTCCGGAGCCTTGTTGGCAAAAAGGTTCTTTTTGGGAGCCGTGCGCGGACGGCCCGGCTGGGAACGGCGGTCCCGGTAAACGGGCCTGGGACGGGAATCACGGGAATTGCGGAAATCGTTCATGAAATGCTGGAGAGAAGGGTTGGATCTGCGGCATAGCGGGCCACGGCCATATCGATGGCCTCTTCATACGCCCTCACGGGCTTCTTCATCAGAGAAGAGAGCCGTTCGCAGGACATGGCGGTATGCCGGGGCCGAGCATCCCTGAAACCGGCCTGTTCGTCGAGCTTTTGTTCCGCCACGGGCGGCAAAGAAGGCAGCAACCCGTGCTTCACGGCGCATTTCAGTACGGTTATGGCATAACTGTGCCAGGAAACGGGCTCCCCGGACTGGCACAGATGCAGCACGCCGGACGCCCCGCTCTCATAAGCCAGAAAACGGAGCCATGCACATAAATCTTCCACCCATGTGGGCATGGACCATTTGTCCGCCACGGCAGCCAGGGGCTCCCTTTTCATCGCCCGCCGCAGCACCATTTCCGGGAATGAGGGCCGGACCGGATTGCCGAACACCCAGGAAACGCGGGCTACCAAAGCATCCGGCATCTCCTCCCGCACACGGAATTCCGCCTCCAGTTTGGACTCCCCGTACACATTCACGGGGCGGCACTTCCCCTCCTCCGTTTTTAAGCCTTTCCTCCTGCCGTCCAGTACATAATCCGTACTTAAATGGATAAAGCGCATACCCTCCAGGCGGCAAATGCGCGCCATCATCTCCGGAGCCATGGCATTGACGCGGTGGGCCGTCTCCGGATCATCCAGGCAGGCCTCCAATCCGCTCACAGCGGCGCAGTTCACCACATGAGTGGCTCCGGAAGAAAGAAGAACACGTTTTAAAACGCTTAAATCCTTCAAATCACAAAAACCCCGTCCGCATTTCACCACCTCCAGGCCATATTCCTCCAGATACGCCGCCAGGCGCCCCCCCACCCGTCCGTCCGCTCCGAACACCAATGTTCTGTACATGACGCAGAGCTTAGACGCTTCACCCTCCAAAATCCAATGAAAACCTTTTTTCATCGTGACAAAAGATGGAAAGGTTGTTTGAATTAAAGTTGTGTTTTACCATGAATATTCTTTAACAGCCTGCGGCCCGCTGAACGCCAGAGCCGCGGAAGTATGCAGGAAGGGAGCCCTCATTAAAACGGATGAAGGCGGGTACGGCTGCATCCAGCCGTGGCCGGAACTGGGAGACGCCACCCTGCAGGAGGAATTGGACGCGCTCAGGAAGGGTCGCCCCCTGCCTCTGGGCCTCCGCGCTGCGGAGTGCGCCCGAACGGACGGGGAAGCCCGCGCGAGGGGTGTCAGCCTGTTTGACGGCCTGCACATTCCGGAAAGCCACGCCACGCTGCCCTCCTGCGTCAGCCCCGCTACCATTCGCATCATGGAAGCCAAGGGATTCAAGGCTGGAAAAATCAAGGCCAGCGCCAACCTGGCTGCCGCTCTGGAACGGCTGACAATGCTGGCTTCCATGGTCCCCTCCTGGCGCTGGAGGCTGGACTTCAACGGCAGTCTGAATGAAAACGATGCCCTGAAATTCTGGAAATCCCTGCCCCACCACCTGAAAACCAGGATAGATTTCATAGAAGACCCGTGCCCTTTCTCCATCCAAAGCTGGGAACGTCTGGTGGATGCCGGCATGCCTCTGGCCCTGGACATGGGTTCGGACGTGGAACACCAGCCGGCTATTTCCTCAGACCTGCCCATCATCCGCATCGTCAAGCCCGCACGGGAAGCAACTCCGGAATACCTTTACGAACCTCCCGTCTTCACCACCGTCATGGACCACCCCGTAGGACAGCTCTGGGCCGTTTACCAGGCGGCGGAATATTACCGCAACTCCCTTCCCACGGAAATTCCCCTTTGCGGCCTCTGCACGCACCTTCTGTTTGAGCCGGACCCCTTCATTGACCAGATGGGCGGCATGAACCCGCAAGTGGCCGTGCCCGGAGGAGCGGGACTCGGCTTCGGAGAAATCTTGGAAAACATCCCCTGGCAAACACTGTAACAATGCAAGCCTTATCTGCTTCATTGAACCCATACGGGCTCAACAGCCTTAGTTTCTATTCCAGCCATTCTACCACTTAAAAAATCTTTAAATATTATTTTTGAATTCTTTCCGGTGTCTTGGCAGCATCAGCCGTTCCATTCCAAACAACAGGAACAGGGATGGGAATGTCTTTATGGCCTCCAGCATTCATATAAAATCCAATCATTCAACCTTCGTCTTACCCATAAGGAATTCCAGTAATTTCTTTTCTTTGACCCATAGACAATAAAATCCGCCTGTACATCTTTTCTACTGGCCGTCATTAAACGGCCAGAACACCCATGACGCTCCATTCTTTTTATCCTGGCAATGTATTGGCCGGATACCGGTTACCTTTCTCCTGACATTCCGGTTTTCTTTTCCCAAGGGGAAAGGTTCAATCCCTTTTCATATGTGACGAAATATATTGTCGTGAAACAAGCTCAAAAAAACATTAGCAATCTCCCCTTCTTCAACGGTCAGGTTCCATGATATCGCACATTAATACATGGAGACAGGAAAATATTTATCCACCGGATAAGCAATCCGGTGTAAAGCCGTAAATTTTGAAAATAAGAATTTTATATAAATTGGGCATGCTGAAAAGAAAGTTCATTGTCCAAAACTACCCATCCTGTTTGAGTGAACAAGGAAGGAATGAAAAAACTAAATATTTTACTTGGTGTTAGAAAAACATTCTTCTGGGCTTGAAATTGATTGGTTCATTAAGAAAAAGATGCCTGGTTCTTTTAGATAGCGGATTGCTTATCCGATAGGCTTCTTTCAGATTCCGGGTTGGAATCCAGATAATAGAAAGAATAACACCAATTATCAATAATTATGAAAAGAACCTTATTCGCTCTGTCCTTTTTAGCGGCTTCCGCTCTGTCCAACGGAGCGGAACCAGTCTATTCCTGGGAATGGACGGCCGGTGGAGCTCAAATAACTGCTTCTGGTTGGCATAATGACTTCACTTACACGGAGGGGAATGATTACGCTTCTTTCACAAGCAGCAATAATCCATGGAACGCAAGTATTTCAGGTATTTCCAACAGTTTTACGATCAGTTTCGACCTGAAAAATCTCTCTACACAAAACAGCAATTGGAATTCCATCCTTAGTCTGTATTCCAATAACACGACATCAGGAAATGGGAACTCTCTACAGCTGCAGTTCAACTCGTCCGGAGCTCTTATGCTCTACAACAAGGTTGGCGGCGAAACTTCCTTTGGAGGAGCAAATACAGGAAACACGTCTTCCATCAATACGGGACTAACATCTGCCGATCTCCAGAGGAACACTTGGACCAGTTTCAGCATCATCTCGGATTTGGATTCCAATACTCTTTCCGTTTATGTCAACGGCTCTCTGGCTGGTTCCATTACGGAGTGGAATCCCCAGTCTCCCGCTCTGACCGGAGCTCAGTTCGGAAGCGCATTCGGAGGCGGTGGGCATGCATTGTTAGGCTCAATAGACATTAATAACATCAAGTTCTATAATGAAGTGGTGCTTCCCGTGCCGGAACCGGCCACGACTTCCCTCAGCCTGATGGGGCTTGCCGCTCTGATGATGCGCCGCCGCAGGGCTTGATTTCGTATCCGTTCCTTTTACATGCAATAAAGAGCCGCGCTTCTGACAAAAGCGCGGCTCTTACTTTTGATGATCATGAAGGACACCGCAACCGGATCATTTCAACTCCGGATGCCCATCACGGAATTTTCTATTCCGGACGTGTGGAAAATTTAAGGCCGGGATATTCCTTCACATTGCAGCCGGGCGTCTTGGGATTCACCAGCACCGGAACAAAAGTGAACATCCACCGACGCGCGGAATTGTTGCTGGGGCTCTTCACCAGCACGCGGTTCCAGCCCTTCTTCAACGGAACCATGGAAGGTTCCCGGAAATGGTAGTTTTCATCCACCATCACGCCGCTGTTGCGCGGCTTCTTCCATTGCGGCGGAGCAATCTCCCGGCCGTTCACGAAAAATTTGGGATCCGCATGGAACCATTTACCGGGAACGCTCGCCGGGCCGTTGCGCCAGTCGGACGTAGCCCAGGTATGGCCGCTGATCCAGAAAGGAACCGTCTGCGCCTTGGGGGAATAAATCCAGGTCTGCGCGTAATAAGTGTGGTTCTTGTGGGGATAAGCTCCCATCTTCGCTCCATTGAACAGCGTCGGGAAATCGCAGTAATGCTTGAAAATGATGGTGGCTCCCGTGTAATCGTCTCCGGACCACTCATAGGTGACGCCGTCAATCTCATAGGAATCCTTCATCTTCCCTGCCTTGTTATCCTCCTCCGGGGCGAATTCCGTTTCCGTCTTGCCGCCGTTGGGAATAGGCCCAAGCAATTTCCAGGGAATATTAGCCTGCCGCACGTAATTAAACTCCTTATCCACGAAAAAACGGTCCCGGATAGCGAGCACTCGGTTCTCGTAATCCGCAAATCCCTTCAGCAGAGGATCCCCCTGCACGGGCAAATTGGAAAAATACTTCATATATTCGTCCTGGTTGGGATCTCCCTGAACCTTCTCATGGGGATTGTTCCACAAGGGTTCGGAAACGAACGCCATCCCGGCGTAAACGGGCGTCTGAAGAACCTGGTTGCGCGGATCCGTAATTTCCAGGTCCGGGAAAGAACACAGCATCATGCCCAGTCCTTCCGCATTCCGAAACGGGCATGCCCGGCGGAAATACATGGTCATGGCCGTTTCAAACGGATCAAGGTGGTTCAGGTAAGTCTCCAGGGAATCAACATACTTCGCTCCGTCGGTAGGCCATGCGCCACGGTTCTGGCGGCCGGACCATAACTGCTGGATGGAGCCGTTATAGCCCTTCGGCGTCAGGCCGGGCTGCCATCTCATGGGAATGCGGCCGCAGGACTCCACTGCATGGATGTACTCCTTAAGAATCTCATTGTTCACCTGCTCATCCTTGCCGCGCACCTCGTCCGTGCCAATGTGGATGATGGGCATTTTCTCCTTGGGAACCAGGGAACACAACTCCTTGATCAGGGCCACCAGGGCTTTGGTGGCTTTTTCATCGCTCATCTTCACGTTGAGCGCCTTGCGGAACATCTGGCTGTGCCCCGGCATATCCATCTCCGGAATCAGCAGGATATTGCGCAGGCGGCAGTACTCCACCAGCTGCTTAAACTCCTTCTGCGTGTAAAACTTGCCAGGCATGCGCGTATAATTTTCGGGGGCGTTCAGCTCCGGATAAATTTTGGATTCCAGCCGCCAGCCGGGGTTCTCCGTAAAATGGAAGTGGTAAACATTCAGCTTGAGCTGCGCCATGGAATCCAGCTCCCGTGCAATCAGAGGTAGCGGCATGTAATTGCGTCCCACATCGTTCATGAATCCGCGGATTTCAAAATCCGGCCAGTCCACGATATCGCAGGCGGCAATGGTCGTCGTCCCGCCGCGGCGCAAAAGAAGCTGCTCCAGCGTTTTCATGCCGTAATAGAATCCTCTGGTATCCATCGCCGTAATGAGTGCGCCGCCGGGAGTTACACGGAGGGAATAAGCCTCCTCCTTCAGCTTGGAATTTTCCGTGCCGGCTTTCACATCCCCCTTGACGAATTTAACGGCAAACGTCCCGTCCGGAGCCACCTTCACGCGGTGCTCCGCCAGAAAAGATTTCAATTCGGAAACAATGAACTTCATCTGTTCCGGATAGGAAGTCCTGGACGGAGACGGAGCCAAAATGCGTACGGACTGCACGGGAATGGCCCTGTCGTCCCAGCGCAGCTGCTGGGGTTTGGGAACCAGCGGAGGCCGGTCCGCCGGAAACAGCCTGTAATTGGCCCCATTGGCCGGGAAAGACGGGGCCGTATCCTGCCCCCATGCTCCGGCGCAAGCCATGCACACCCATGCAAACGATAATAAAAGGAACTTCATGCGGTTCATAATACGCCCGCAATAACAGCTGCCTGTCAAACCTATCGTGTCCAACTTGCCGGGAAACGGGGTTCCGGCAGCATTTTTTGCAAAAAGACCAGAACCTGTGCTTACATGGCGGAGAATGGCTGAGCATCCTGCACGGCGGGGGCATCTTCAATTTCTCCGGAAATGCCGCTTACGGCCACGCCGCGGCGCACGGCGTAAAGCCCCGCTTCCTCCTCCTTCTTTCCGGCTACAAAAGCCCAGTAGTAATTACTGCGGTCATGATAGCAGGCCCACTCTCCGGCAATCCCCGGGCGCGCTTCCATCAGCAGGGAATAAGAATCCGCGGGAGAAACTTTGAACCCGCGGGGCGTCCTCAAACCGGAAGAGGGAAAAGAACGGATGTCTCCTCTCCACACAAGATCCAGAGAGGAAGAGGGCAGCAGACCTTCCGCGAGGCTGCTTCCCGCCAGCACCTGCCCGGCGCCAAACATGGGCAGACAGGAAGAACCCATAAGAGCGGCGCCGCAAACGGAGACAAGACGCAGGAAAGAGAAAACGGACATGGTCATGGCATGCTTCTGAAAAAGGCGGAAAGGACTCAACCCCCAAAAGCTTCCACAGTCAATCAAAAACAGCCCTCTCTCTGAAACTGGGGGAAAAAGGCCGTTTTCCGGACAGGTGGACAGCTTGACAACCCATCCGTGCGTTTTTATAGTTTGCCACCTGTTTTGAAAGGAGGAACGTCCATGGCAGCCCAGTCACGCAACATCGCAGAATTGGAAAACGCATCCGTATGGCGTCTGCTGATCCAGTACTCCCTGCCCTCCATCGCCGGCATGGTGGTATACTCCCTGTACAACATCATTGACAGCGTGTTCATCGGTCACGGCGTGGGGCCTCTGGCCCTGTCCGGCCTGGCCGTCACCTTCCCCATCATGAACCTGACTTTCGCCCTGGGCACGCTGGTAGGCATCGGCGGGGCGGCCATCAGCTCCATCCGGCTGGGAAGAAAAGACCAGGAAGGAACTGAGCGTACGCTTGGCAACGTCCTCATCATGAGTCTGATTGCCGCTGTGGTGCTGGTGATTCCCACGCTTCTTTTCCTTACGGAAATCCTGACCGCCTTCGGCGCCAGCGGGCAAACCCTCACCTATGCGTACGACTTCATGCTTATTACCTTGCTGGGCCTGCCCGTCACGTACGTCTTCTTCAACCTCAATCATGTGATGAGAGCTACCGGCTACCCTAAAAAAGCCATGGGCTCCACCCTTCTTTCCGTAGGAATCAACATCATCCTGGCTCCCATCTTCATCTTCTGGTTCAAATGGGGCATTACCGGAGCAGCCGTGGCCACCCTTCTCGCCCAGGTCGTCGGCATGGTGCGCGTGCTGTTACACTTTTCCGATGCGGCTAGCACGGTCCACTTCCGCCGCGGCATCTGGCAGCTGCGCAAGACCATCGTCACCGGCATCCTGTCCATCGGGATGGCTCCCTGCCTGGTAAACGTCTGCGGCAGCGCGGTCACCGTCGCCATCAACAGGCAGCTTGCGGATCACGGGGGGGACCTGGCCATCGGGGCCTACGGCATCATCAACCGCATTCTTATTCTGTTCGCCATGCTCGTCATCGGCCTCACTCAGGGAATGCAGCCCATCATCGGCTACAACCACGGAGCCATGAAGCCGGACCGCGTTCTGCTCACCCTCAAATACGGAGTTCTGGCAGGGACATCCTTCACCACGCTGGGATTCCTGGCCTGCGTCTTCTTTCCCCGCGGCATTGCCGGGCTTTTCACGGATGACGCCTCGCTCATCAGCCTGGCGGCCAACGGTCTGATCATCTGCGTGCTGGCCTTTCCGCTCATCGGCAGCCAGATCATCATCGGGAACTTCTTCCAGGCCATTGGAAAAGCCCGTCTGGCAATCTTCCTGTCCCTGACGCGCCAGATGCTCTTCCTCCTGCCGTTCCTGCTGGTCCTGCCCCGTTTCTGGGGACAGGACGGAGTCTGGGCATCCCTTCCTCTGGCAGACGTGCTTTCCTTTATCGTCACCCTGCTCTTCATCCGCCGATTCCTGAAATACTACCGGCTGAAAAACAGGCACTACCTGGTTCCCGGCACGGGAAAGGCATAATCTTTCTTCCCACCTGTCTTACTTACACGAACCCTCGTTCCCGGCCCATTCTTTCCGGGGTGCGGCAGGGGGGAGTGAAACCGCTTTTTCCCATCCTTCGGAGAAAAACCCTTCCCGCCTACCGTTTTGCCGCTGGCATTTTTGCAGGACATAAGACCGGCAGTATGCCTAACGCGCCGTACTTTCAGGACTCTATTCTGTTGGGGGCTTCGTATGGATTCATCATCCGGAACCTCGCCCGGGAAAACCGCTTTTTCTACCGGACAGCCCCTGGAAGCACGACAACCCGAACGGTATGACAAGGAATCAGATCAAATGAAAAACGGAATCATGATGCAGTATTTTGAGTGGAATCTGCCCAACGACGGACAGTTTTGGAACAAGTTGAAGGAAGACGCCCCCCACCTGGAGGAAATGGGTGTTACGGCCGTCTGGATTCCTCCAGCCTGCAAAGGGAAGGAACAAAATGACGTAGGATACGGCACCTATGATCTTTTTGACCTGGGGGAATTCGACCAGAAAAACACCGTCCGCACCAAATACGGCACCAGGCAGGAACTCCAGGAGGCCATCAAGGCTCTTCACGAACACCATGTAGGCGTTTATCTGGATGCCGTCATGAACCACAAAGCAGGGGCAGACTATACGGAAAAATTCATGGCCAAGGAAGTGGACCAGCAGAACCGCGACAAGGAAATTACGGATGCCTACGAGATTGAAGGCTGGACCGGCTTCAACTTTCCCGGCCGCGGAAACAAATATTCCGACTTCAAATGGCACTGGTACCACTTCACCGGAACGGACTATGACGCACGCACGGAAAAAACCTCCATTTTCAAGATTATGGGAGACGGCAAAAGCTGGAGCGAAGGCGTGGATGAAGAAAACGGCAACTACGACTACCTTATGTTCGCCAATCTGGACTTCAACCACCCGGAAGTGGTGAAAGAAATGGAAAGATGGGGAATATGGGTATCCCGGGAACTGGATCTGGACGGCATGAGGCTGGATGCCATCAAGCATATCAATGACGAATTCATCAGGAAATTCCTGGCAGCCGTCCGCAAGGAAAGGGGAGCAGACTTCTACGCCGTGGGTGAATACTGGAAACAGGATCTGGAATCCCTGGACGATTACCTCAAGGAGGAACGCTACAAAGTGGACCTGTTTGACGTCCCCCTGCACTACAACATGTACCAGGCCTCCAAGCAGGGCCGCGATTACGACCTTTCCAAAATTCTGGACGGAACCCTGGTTCAGAACCACCCTACGCTGGCCGTTACCTTTGTGGACAACCATGATTCCCAGTGGGGCAGTTCCCTGGAATCAGCTGTGGAAGACTGGTTCAAACCCTCCGCCTATGCGCTCATCCTGCTCATGAAGGAAGGTTATCCCTGCATCTTCTACGGGGACTATTACGGTGTGAGCGGCAACCCGCCCATGCACCGCGCCATCATCGACAATCTGCTGGAAATCCGTAAAAACCATGCTTTCGGGGAACAAAATTACTACTTTGACCACCCGAACACCATCGGCTTCACCCGTGTGGGAGATGAAGAGCACCCGCATTCCGGCGTGGCTGTGCTCATTTCCAATGGAGAGGATGGAGACAAAGTCATGAACGTGGGCAAGCAGCACGCAGGGGAAACTTGGAAGGAAGCCACCGGCAACGTGGAGGAAACCGTCTCCATTGACGGGGAAGGCAACGGCCGGTTTCTTGTCCACGGCGGCAATGTGGCCGTATGGATTCCGGAAAACGCTTTACAGGACGCCCGGAAGGAAGACGGAAAATAACGCAACTCCCGCCCGCAAATTGAAGAAACGGCCTGTTCTCCATTCCGGACTGTTTTTCCGGAATGAGGTTCAGGCCGTTCTGACTTTAATCACCAGTTTCAGAATCTTTCCTTCCCCAATGCAGCCGGCATGCGCATCCTCCGGGAAAAAAATGGCGAACTGCCCCGGTTTCACGACAAAAGAGGTGTCCGGAGCATCATCATAATGCTGCGCGTCCTTTTCCCTGTTGAACGGTTCGGAAGGCTTTTCCAGCGCCGCGCGCTCTTTCCACATGAATCCCTCTTCCCGGGAAAGGGGCACGTGAATGTCAATAAACCGGTCATGCACTTCCATGCGGGCGTTCTCCCGCTTCTTCATCACCGGTTCATTCACCATCACGGTCAGGGCGTCTTCCTCCAGGACATGGCGGCCGGTTCCCAGGGTTGCCGGAGCAATCTCCCTGATAAAATCGAAAGCTCTCCTGAACAGGGGATTCAACATTTCGTAACGGACGGAATCGGAAAGGGAGGCAATAATCATCATTACAGGCTCCGTCCCCGGAGCGGGCTTCATTGTAACGGGGAGGAAAAGCCAGTCAACTCATTTGCCCCCCTTCCCCCGATATTCCGACGCACAGCCCGGTCCTTCCTCCACGGAATGGAGTTACCGCCGTTTTCCTTGGCCTTTAAATACGTTATTCCCGTGAAGCACAGTAAAAAACTTGTCATCCGGCAACGCCTCGTATATTGGAGTAACTGTAAGCTATCAGTCACACGATGATTAAACAGAAAAATCCATCCGGCACCTACCGCCCTTCTTATGACCGCACCCCCAGATACACTGTCAAGCAGGTTGCGGAAATGATGGAAATGTCAGCCTACACCATCCGGTATTACGAAAACGCCGGATTAATCCCGGACGTGGACCGCAGCGGAGGGAATGCCCGTATGTTTTCCGACTACACCCTGGGGTGGCTCCGCCTGGTCCACTGCCTCCGGATGACGGGCCTCCCGATTGAAGGCGTCAAGCACTACATCGACCTGTGCCAGGAAGGGGATTCCACCATTCCGGAGCGCGCCGAACTGATCTTCAAGCAGGAGAAAAGTCTCCGGGAACAGCTCCGAATCCTGAAAAAACAAATGGAAGTGTTGAAATACAAGAAAAAATTTTATCAGGATCTTTTAGACAACCGCAGGCCGGACAGCTGCAATCCGCTGAACTACATCAGCGCCAGCGAGCCGAACATCGCGCCTGAGGAATAAACCCTCCCTTAAATCCTCAACAGACGTCGGCCGGGATTTCCAATGAGGAATCCCGGCCGCTCTGCGTTCTTATTTGCTTCCTGCCGCCTCCGCATACATGAAATTCATGCAGTCATCGGATAGAGGGCAATTGAAGGCCATAGCGTCGAAATTATTCAAACATCAGAGCGCTTCAAGTAACCGGATAAGACGTTCAGCGTGTTCCACCGATGCTCCCTTTTGCTGCTCGATAAGTTCCGGTGTCGTACGATTGCCGTAACTTATGCCGCAGGTATAAACACTGCCGCAGTATTCCATTTGAGTCAGTCGGCAGACAGCTTTGTAGCATGGCAGAAATTCATCAATCGCGTAGCCCATGGCCCCTTCACGGCTATACAGCGTTTCGGGTGCTCCCGTTGTGAAAGAGAGAATGAGTTTCTTGTCCTTAAGCTTGTCTCCGGTACTGCCGTGTGAAAAGCCGTGGCGGAAGGTTTCTTCCATCCAGCGTTCCAATATGGAGGGTGCGGAGTACCAGAAGAGAGGGAATTGCAATACAATGATGTCTGCCCGCAGCAATTTCTGTTGTTCGGCTTCCACGTCGATCTTAAAATCGGGATAAAGTTCGTCAAGCTTTACGATTTCAGCTTCCGGCAGCCGTTCGTTCAAGGTTTCAAGGATTGTCTTATTGGCTACAGATGCGGCAAGGTTTGTATGGCCGCTGATAATCAATATATTTTTCATATTATTTCGTCGAATACGGGTCTTAACCTGTGCTATCCGAGACTATTCCTGAATACATGGGCGCCTCCGGCAAATCCTATTATATTGCGAATGAAAGCAACGGTGCCGCGGAATAATCAAAATAATTTTGTATCAAACAATTACAGCGCCAGCACGACAGCTTGCGCTGTAATTGTTTCACATGGAAGTATCCACATTATTTCACGGCCTTGGCATACTCCTCATCCGTCACCGGCTCGAGCCATTCATTGGATGCATTCTCACCGGGAACCTCAATAGCCAAGTGGGAGAACCATCTGTCGGAGGCAGCCCCGTGCCAGTGCTTCACGTTGGCGGGAATATGGATGACTGTTCCAGGAAGAATTTCCACAGCAGGCTTTCCTTCTTCCTGATACCAGCCGCGTCCGGCCACACCGATAAGCATCTGCCCGCCGCCTTTCGTCGCTTTGTGAATATGCCAGTTATTGCGGCAACGGGGTTCAAAAGTTACATTGGAGATATTCACTTGTTCGCGTGAAACGGGTGCAAGATAGCTGTTGCCTGTGAAATACTTGGCATATGCCGTATTCGGCTCGCCTAAAGGGAAAATCATTTCGCGTTGGAAAGCGGCTTTGGCGTCTTCGCCAGCCGCATCTTCCGCCCATACGTCTTTGGCCAGATTAAATGCCGCCCATGCTTTCGGCCAACCGGCATAAAAACCGATGTGGGTGATGATTTCTGCAATCTCGGTACGGGTAACTCCATTCTTCTTTGCCGACTGAAGATGGAAAACGAGCGAATTGTCGGTAATGCCCTGACTAATGAGGGAGGTGATGGTTACCAAACTGCGATCACGCAGACCGAGCTTGTCAGTCCGGCTCCATACTTCACCGAAAAGGACATCATCGTTAAGTTCCGCAAATTTGGGAGCAAATTCTCCTAACTGAGTGCGTCCCGCCGTCTGTACTATCTTTTCCTGCGCCATAGCATTTGTTATGAAAAAACTAATTGAAAGAAATAAAATAATCTTATTCATTATTGTATTATTTAATAATATTAGTAATACTGTTTAGAGGATTCAGTGGCGTCTGGTCGGATAAAACCAATGCCTTAACCATGTGTAACGTTTCCTGCTTGTATTTCTGAAAATGGGCCGATGCGATGTGCGACTTATATGCCTTTTGGCTGGCGTAAGTTTCAAGAATCGTAATTCTGCAAGCATTGTCCTTTTCAGCAACAGCGTACATGGTCAACACGCCCGGTTCCGTGCGCAGGGAGATTTCCCCCACTTCGATGGCGCATTTCACATATTCCTCCAAATATTCAGAATGCACTTCTATTTTTGAGAGACGGACGATACCATCAGGCTTCATCGGTAACTTGTCGCACATGCCCGTATTTTTGCCATTCTCCATTTCCACTTTATCGTGATTTATGGTTTGGGCTTCTGAAAGGTTCATCAGACAGGCAAGGGAAAAAGCCATTCCCGCGATGGTTCGTTTCATAAAATCATTATTTATTGATGGAAATCGTCTCATTGACCCACTTGACAAGCGCGGCCCTCGTCGTCCGGATTCCTTCCCCGGCAAAAGCGCCTCCCTTGAGAACGGTGGACTTGGGACACAGCTTCCGAACCTCGTCCGCACAGCGCGCCATGCCGCCGCCCCCATGCGTCACAAATGGAATCACCGTCTTGCCGGAAAGGTCGTAACTTGCCAGGAAAGACGCGACCGGAGGCGCAATGGTGCTCCACCAGTTGGGGCTGCCGATGAAAATCACATCATACTTGCCCATATCCTCTACTTTGGCGGCCAGTTCCGGCCGAACCCCTTCCTGAATCTCCTTCCTGGCCTGCACGGTGCATTCCCGGTATTCGGAGGGATAAGGCTTGACCGGCTTGATTTCAAACAGCGTTCCTCCCGTCGCCCTCTGAATTTGCGCAGCGGCGTACTTCGTATTGCCTCCCCATGAATAATAGGCAATGAGGACCCTGGAAGGTTCCGCGGAAACCTTGGGTTGTTCCTGTCCCAAACATCCGGCTCCTGTCATCAGGGCCGCGGCCAGCGTGCATATCATTGATATTGTTTTCATGTATTTTTATCCGGTTAAAAGGAGAGGCAAAAGGCGTCCAGAAAAAACGGTTTCATCCGGCATTTCCCTTGCCTGACCTTGTTCCTTATTTCTGTCTAAACATTAGAGTAACTATAAGTCAATATTTTTTCAACAATTCCGGCAATCCTGCCCGCATCACTTCCTAAACTGCTTTATCAATATATGTTATTCTTTCCGAAGCCGAATCAGAACAATTTCCGATGGAACGCCGATGCGGATGGGAAAGCCGTTCCAAATCCCCGCCCCATTGGAAACGTACAGCTTCATATTACCCACCGTGTACAGCCCGGAGACGAATCCCTCGTTAAAACGCGCCACCAGCCGGTCCACGCCGGCAATCATGCCTCCGTGCGTATGGCCGGACACTTGAAGATCCACGCCGTGCGCAGCCGCTTCCCGGGCCAGCCGCGGCTGGTGGGAAACAAGGATGCGCACTCCCTTTTCCGGGGCATCCTTCAACGCCTTGCTTATATCCGGCTCCTCCTTCCCCATGATGCCGGCCACAGGATCCGTCACACCGGCCAATACCACGGCCTCCCCTCCCGCCGGCGCGTGTTCATTAAGAAGCATACGAATGCCCAGAGTGGGCAGGAACTCCATCCACTCCTCATAACCGGAGTAATACTCATGATTGCCCGGCACGCCGAACACCCCGTATCTGGCCTTCAAATCCGCAAGCGGCCTCAAATCGCCGCCATGCACGGGCACCGTCCCGTCCACGAAATCTCCGGCAATCACGACGATGTCCGGATTCAGGGCGTTCGTGCGCTCCACAATCTTCCGAATGCGCTCCTCCCTTGTAATGCCGTCCACATGCAGATCCGCCAGCACGGCGACCGTCAATCCGTCCGCCTCCTCCGGCAGGCGGTTCACGGCAACCGTTTCCTCCTTCACCTGGGGCACTCTGGTGCCTCCAATCATGCCCACAGTTGCCAGCACGGCGGAAAAAACCAGCAAAGCAACATTAACCCGGTTGCCAATGATGCGAAACCTTTCCGTCCTGTTCCTCCGCAAGCAGAACAAAACCAGCAGATACAGAGCCCGCACCACATCCGCCGCCAGCAGCAGGAAAAAGAACAGGAAAAGAACGGAGAACAGCCACGCGGCCGCCAGCAGAACGTTTTCCGGCAAAACCGGGGAGAAAAACATGGGGCCTCCAAACAAATGCAGCAAGTGGAATTTGAATGCCGCCACCGCCAGCAGGGCGGCAAGCAGAAGCTTCCAGCCCCATTTCAGCTTCAGCGGCAAAATAGCGCGGCAAAAAACGTAAACCGCCAGCAATGCTCCGAAAATCAGAATCATATGTCTCTTTCTTAAAAATAGCTTAACATCCTTCCGCCGCAAACAGTCCCGCGGCATTTTTCCGGAGCGGAAGGAAACGCGCCGGCAAAACTACTTGTCAATCTGGCTCTCCGTAAACGGATCCGCCCGGTGCCCCATCAGGGGAATTCTGGAACAGGCAAGGTCGAATTCCTTGAGTTCCGGTTCGGACAAGCGGACGGAAGCCCCTCCCAGAAAATCATCCAGATGGGCTGGATTGGTTGTTCCGGGAACAGGCGCAATCCACGGTTTCCGGGAAAGCATCCAGGACAGGGCGAACTGGGCTGGAGTCATGCCCCTGCGTTCCGCCCATTCCCGGACAAGAACAGCCAGCGGCATGTTGAATCTGAGGGCTTCCGGAGTAAACCGGGGCAAAGTGGCGCGGCGGTCCCGCTTTTGAAAACGGCTGTCCTCCCGGACGGCTCCTGCCAGAAAGGCGCGCCCCAGCGGACAATACGGAACAAAACCGATGCCCAACTCTTCCAACGTGGGAAAAATCTTCGTCTCCGGTTCCCTCCACCAGATAGCGTATTCACTCTGGACGGCGCTCACCGGACACTCGGCATGAGCCCTCCTGATGGAACGGGCGCCGGCTTCGGACAGGCCGAAATGCAGCACTTTTCCCTCCTGCATCAGTTCCTTCACCGTACCTGCCACCTCCTCCATCGGAACATCCGGGTCCACCCGGTGCTGGTAAAGCAGGTCAATGTGGTCGGTACGCAAACGCCTGAGGGAACCTTCTACCGCACGCCGGATATGGTCGGGCCTGCTGTTCAGGGAAGAAGGACGGCCTTCCTCCACGCCAAAACCGAATTTGGTTCCTATCCTGACCTGGTTGCGGACAGGGGCGAGAGCCTCCCCCACCCATTCCTCACTGGTATAAGGCCCGTACACTTCCGCCGTATCAAAAAAAGTAACTCCTTTGTCAAAAGCCCGGCGTATCAGGGCAATCATCTCCTGTTTATCATACTTGCCGCCGTAATAACCCACCATCGGCAGGCATCCCAGCCCGATAGGGGAAACTTCCAGGCCTCCAAGGCGCCGGGATTCCCCAAGAAAACCCTTCTTCGGCACCCCGGAAGAAGACCCCGGACCGTCAGACAGCAAAGAAGAACCCACCCCGGCCCATCCCCGGGAAACCAGGGATAAGGCCAAACCGGATGTTATCTTCAAAAAATCCTTGCGTTTCATTACGTTCCGTCTTTCTTTCCCAAATTCAGATGCGGGGCCTCCTTATTTCAGATGCTCCAGAAAGAACTGTCCGATTCTGTCGAAAGGAATGACACCGGCTTGATTGTCATAAAGATCCACATGGCTTGCACCGGGAATAATCATCAGCTCCTTGTTGTCCCCCTTCAACTTCCTGAAGGCGTCTTCGCTGAAATAGCGCGAATGGGCTTTTTCCCCGTGAATCATGAGCACGGCGCTACGGATTTCACCGCTGTACGCCAGCAGGGGCATATTGATGAAGGAAAGCGCCGAAGTGACATTCCATCCGCCATTTGAATTGAGCGAACGCCTGTGATAGCCGCGGGGCGTCTTATAATAATCGTAATAATCCTTCACAAATCCGGGGGCATCCGCAGGCAGAGGATCAGGCACGCCCCCCGCGAGGGCATAAGAACCGCTCTTCGCATCAGCCGTCCGCTGGGCATTCAGTTGTTTGCGAAGCTCATAACGGGCGTCGGCATCCATCGCGTCGAAATAGCCGTTCGCGTTCACGCGGCTCATATCGTACATCGTGGAGGTTACCGTTGCCTTGATGCGGGTGTCGATAGCCGCCGCATTGACCGCCATGCCGCCCCAGCCGCAAATGCCAATGATTCCAATACGTTCCGAATCCACGTCATCGCGGGTGGAAAGGTAATCGACGGCGGCGCAGAAATCCTCCGTATTGATATCCGGAGACGCGACATAGCGGGGAAATCCTCCGCTTTCTCCCGTATACGAGGGATCAAACGCGATCGTCAGAAAACCTCGTTCGGCCATCGTCTGGGCATAAAGGCCCGCAGATTGTTCCTTTACAGCTCCGAAAGGGCCGGAAACGGCAATAGCCGGCAATTTCCCGTTAACATTCCGGGGCATATACAAATCCGCAGCCAGCATAATGCCATAACGGTTGCGGAAACTTACCTTGCGGTGGGTTACCTTGTCGCTTTTAGGAAACACTTTGTCCCATTCCTGCGTTAAATTCAGCTTCTCGTTCACCATCTTGTCCGTATGGGGGTTATTATCTTCTGCCAACAGGCTCCCCGCACAGCAAAAGCAGGCGGAAAAAGCCAAACAAAATATTTTAAATGAGTAACGTATCATCTTTCTGGAACTTCATGCGAATTACTGCTTCCCGTAATTGATCAAGTACAGGACCGATTCCGGATCCCGGTGGCACAGGAAAAGGCTCTCTCCGCGGTCCAGCCTGGCGATAGCGCCCATATCCTCCTGGGAAAGGGCAAAATCAAAGACGTTGAAATTCTCCTCCATCCTTTCCCGGTGGGTCGTCTTCGGAATGGCGATAATTCCACGCTGAATCAGGAACCTCAGGGCTGTTTGCGCCGGGGTCTTGCCGTATTTCTCTCCAATGCCCTTCAACACGGGGTTGGAGAAAAACCCATTGCGACCTTCCGCAAAAGGCCCCCAGGATTCCATTCTGGTACCGTACTTTTCCATCACCTCCCGGACTTTTTCCTGCTGGTGGAACACATGCGTTTCCACCTGATTGACGGCGGGTCTGATCTCGCAGAACTCCGCCAGGTCCACAAAACGGTCCGGATAAAAATTGCTCACGCCAATGGCGCGGACCTTTCCGGCCCGGTTCGCTTCTTCCATGGCCCGGTAAGTGCCGTAGTAATCGTTGAAAGGCTGGTGGATGAGCAGCAGATCCAGATAATCCGTGCGCAGCTTGCGCAGGGATTCGTCAATGGACGCCTTCGCCTTCTCATACCCGCCGTTGGAAATCCACACCTTCGTGGTAAGGAACAACTCTTCCCGCGGAACCCCGCTCTTCTCCGCTGCGCGGCCTACGGCTTCCTCATTGCCGTAAATCTGCGCGGTATCAATAGAACGGTAGCCGACCTCAATCGCATCCAGCACGCAGCGTTCGCACTCCTTAGCGTCCGGAATCTGAAAAACGCCAAATCCCAAGACAGGCATCGTAACGCCATTGTTCAACATCACTTTTTCCATCACAGTTTTTTCTATTGTTTTTGATACTAAAAAGGAAATAACCGACTAAACGGCCTGCTGCGGTTTCAGCTCTTTCAGTTCATACTTCCTGCTGCCAAGACCTATCTTCTCGGCATACTCTACCGTATGCCGCCCATGGCGGCTTTCAATACGCTCCACCAGGGGCCTGTTGTCATTCCCTTCGGACGGCCTGACGGCGTAAACGAGATCCAGGCAGGCCTGGTCAAGAGCAACCGGATCAAGGGAGGCCAGAATACCGATGTCCTTCATTTCCGGCGCATGGGGGTGGGAATCGCAATCACAGTCAATGGACAGATTATTCATCACATTGATGTACAAAATTCTGTCCCCGAAGTAATCCGCCACCGCCTGCGCGGAAGCCGCCATGGACTCCAGGAAATCATCCTGACTGGCCAGATTGTTCCACACGGAGGAAACATCCCGCGTCTTTCCGGCGGAATGGATGTACGCCTTCCCGGATGCCGAGGCAACACCGATGGACTGGTTCTTGATCACACCGCCGAAGCCGCCCATGGCATGCCCTTTGAAATGGGCCAGATTGACCATGAAATCATAATTCTTTAAATGATCCCCCACGATATCGTATTCCAGGTGCTTCCTGTCCCTCACCGGGATAGTGAACTCCCCTTCCGCATCCATGATATCCACCCGCGCAATATCGGAAAAACCGTGATCCTTCGCAGTCTCCAAATGGTCCTCCGTCCGGGAGCGTTTGCCTCCGTAAGCCGTATTGCATTCCACGATGGTGCCGTTCACCCGGCGCACCAGGTCTTTAATTAAGGCCGGACTCAGAAAATTGCGGCCTCCCGGTTCCCCGGTGCTGATCTTGACAGCTACCTTTCCCCCGGCCGGACGCCCCAGAGCCTCGTAAATCCTCACGAGAGCCTCCGGAGAAATTTCTTTCGTCATCCAGACCCTGGAAGCTCCACCCTTCTCCGCAACCGCGCCCAAGGCATACTCCGGCAAAGCCAGGCATGCCAGGGCTGCGGTGGAAGACTGGAGCCATGTTCTTCTCGTCATCTTATTTTCCATGGCAACTTGATTGTTGATGATTAATAACCGTTCTCCCTGTTAAGAGCCTGCAGGGCCCGACGGGCACGTCCGTGTTCCGGAAATGAGGCCGCACAACGTGCGGATGATTCTTTCCAGCCCCTCAAGCAGCAGCTTCCTGGGACAGGCGACGTTCAGACGAATGAAGCACCCCGCCGCTTCCCCGTACATTTCCCCGCCGTTGACGAGCACCCGCCCCTCCTCTTCCAGCAGGCGGACAATCTCTGCGGAGGGAAGCCCCAGAGCGGAACAATCTATCCAGACCAGGTACGTCCCCTCCAGCGGCACCACACGGAGCTGCGGCAGACGTTCTGCCAGCATATCCCGGACAATCTCGTAATTCCCGTAAAGGTAGAGCTTCAGTTCCTCCAACCAGTCCTCCCCTCCGTTATAAGCCGCTTCCAGGGCATCTACGGCAAAAGAATTGACGTCACACACCTCATTGATGTTGATGGCCTTGTCAATCCTCTTCCGGACTTCTTCATCCGCCGCGACGATATTGGCTATCTGAATGCCCGCCAGATTAAACGCCTTGCTGGGGGAAATACAGGTGACGGAATGGTGCAGGGCGTCCTCGGAGAGGGAGGCGAACGGCGTATAGGGATGGCCCGGATACGTCAGTTCGCAATGAATCTCGTCAGCCACTACGAAAACGCCGTTTCTCCGGCAAATGGCGGCCATCTCCTCCAATTCTTCCCTCGTCCAGACGCGCCCGGCTGGATTATGGGGATTGCACAGGAGCATCAGCTTGACGGCGGGATCGGAGGCTTTCCGTTCCAGCTCCTCCGCATCCAGCGCATATCTGCCGTTCTCATATTTCAGAGGGCAGGTTTCCGCCACGCATCCGTTATTGCGGATGGAGGAAAAAAAGCAATTATATACAGGCGTCTGCACCAGAACCTTGTCCCCAGGGACCGTCAGGGACCGTATGACGGCAGACAGCGCGGGAACCACCCCCGTGGTATAAATCACCCATTCCGGATTAATCTTCCAGCCGTGGCGGCGTTCAAACCAGTTTGTAACCGCCTCATAATAGGAATCCGGAACCCGTGTATAACCGAAAATGCCGTGCCCGGCCCTCTTCCGGATGGCGTCCGTCACCGCCGGAGCCGTACGGAAATCCATGTCTGCCACCCACATGGGCAGAATATCCTCCCGGGGCATGGAATCCCACTTGTAGGAATTCGTGCCGCGGCGCGGAACAACAGTATCAAAATCGTACTTCATGCGGCTTCTCCGGATTGGGCTTTTCCCGTTTCAATGGAGCAATTGGCAGGAGCCTTGCAATGCTCGTCCAGAATAATATCCCCGTACTCTTCCGCAACAATGCGGCCGCTGCGCGGATTTTTGACGCTGTGCACACGCCCCTTGATTTCCGCATGCACGGAGGAATACTCAAAGCAGAGATCCGCATCCTCTCCGAGCGTGCAATTCTCCAGAACCAGGTTTTCCGCGTAGCACAACGCCTGCGTGCCGGAAATGCGGCAATTCACCAGACGAAGGTTCCTGGAATGCCAGCCCAGGTATTCCCCGTCCACCACGGAATCGTACACCGTCACGTCCTCCGTATTCCAGAAAGCGTCCTTGGAATGGATTTCCGCATTCCGTATCACCACATTCCTGCAATATTGGAAAGAGTAATTTCCGTTCAGGCGGAAGCCGTCAACATCTATATTCTCCCCGTGCATGAACAGGTAATCCCCATGCTCCGCCTGCACGCCGCGAAGCTTCGCATTCCGGCAGTGCCAGCAGCATTCCAGAGCATCCGTCAGAACGACGTTCTCCAGAACCATCCCGTCCATGTCACGGAACATCTTGGGCGCTTCCACGCGGGTATCCTTCATGTGCAGATTCCGGGAATACCAGATGGCGGGAAGCGAACAGGGGACGTTCCCCTTCGTAGGAAGCATTTTTAATCATTCTCTTGGTCATGGCGATGATTTGATAAAAAGTCTGTTGTTTTTCATGGTGTGCCTTTTAAACGGCGATGGCCGGATTCCGGAAAAAGAAGGGAAAGGACGCCGGCCGCGTACCATGCCTTCTTCTTTCTTCATTCAGGCTATTCCTTATAGTAACTATAATGCAAAAAATTTTTAGCACTTTCTGCTTCATTATTTTTAATTCATTTATAATGAATACATATCAACTGTCATAAAATTATTTCTCAACATGCAAAATCGGAAAAAGCCTCTTCATTTTTCACTTTCTCCGCAAAAGGCGCATCTTTTACCCGGAATGAATCCAGAAGCGGAAGGCCGCCGTTCCTGGCGGCATCTTCCGCCGCCAGTCTCCCGACCAGCGCCATAACGCCCGGAATAATGGGCGCCCCGGACCCGGGTCGCATCATCCCCGCCTCGCATCCCGGCACGACAGACACCACAGGGGATTTCCATACAGGCCTGTGCCCGCTTGCGCCTCAGGAAACTCCTTCAACAGCCGGTCCCGGCGGCCACGCCAGAATGAAATCAAACCGCGCCAGATAAACGGGAAACGGCCACGTGGAGGAAAAGCATCCCTGCTCCATCTCATGCGGTTCCCTCCGGACAGAAATCCGGAACCACAGCTTCATCCTCTTCGCAAACGGGCGCCATACTGCCCGCCTGCAAGACCAACCGCTATTCCCGCACAGGAACGGCATTGGCGGACGGCATTTCCGGAACCCGGGTGATGCAGCCGGCAAATAATGCAATCATCCAAGCTCCAGCCCTTCCCCGTCTCTCCCGTTCAAATTGCTCTGCGGATAAAAAAGCCCCTCTGGAAATCCGGCGCCCATTCCTGCCGGAACCTTTCATGCGTCCGCAGGCGTTTCAACCGGAAAAAACAAACCGGGAGGCATCAAACGCGGCCGTTCATTTCCGAAAGCAAGCTCCGCAGGAAAAAAGCGTTCCGCCCTCCCCTTTGGACAAGGGCCGGCTTACGGTTTTATGGAACAGGAAGACTTGGAAGCCTGCAAAGCGGAATTATCCATCTCAACAGCCAGCCAGAACACGCCGACGGCCATCAGTCCGAAAACGCAGGCTCCGGCGACGGAAAGAATGTTCATTGCCAGCTTCCGCCGCTCCGCCTCTTCCCTGCATCGACGAACCAGCGCCCGCAGCGCGCCGCAGACGGAACCGGGGCAAATGCCCCACTTTTCTTCCCGGGAGGGCTGTCTTCTGGGATACAGGTCGGACCTCATCATCACGGGATGCGGAAACGGCTCCGGCTGCATTACGGAAAGGTCTAAAGGCATGTACTTCATAGCGCTTTTTTAACGATTTTCGTTAATAAGTCAACATATTTTAACGAATTCAATTTATTTCTTTCTATCGACAATTCACGAAAATCGTGTATAATAAAGCCATGACACCGACAAAAGGGGATGTGAAACACTGGTTGAAGGCCATTGGGAAAAACCGTGACTGGCTTGCCATGGAATGCGGTACGGAAAAAGGTACGGTGAATAACTGGCTCTCCCCCTCCGGCCCCTTCCCCGCCAGCGCCATGTTGAAAATCCAATCCCTGATGTCTCAATACAAAACGGTTCGACCGGAAGACGAACCTGTCCAGACCAATCGCCTCGTGCTGGAAATCACGGAAGAGCGCATGAGGAAATATGAACGGGCCGCCTCTGAAAAAGGCGTCCCCCTCCGCCAGTGGCTGACGGATTTGGCAGACGAAGCGGCGGAGGAACGCCAGCTGCGGCCAATGCACTCCCCTCTGGTTCCCCTGGTCAGACAATTTCCGTCCCATGCTGGACACGCCAGGCATGAATACAGTACGCAAATAATCGGCAACATCGCCGCAGGCTCTCTTGCGGAAAGCGACACCGTCCCGTCTACCATTTACATGGAAAGGCCCCTGGGTAAAAACGAATACGTGGTCCGCGTAGAAGGGAAATCCATGGAACCCCTCATCCCGGACGGCTCCCTGGTAATTATGCGGCGCCATACCGCCCCGCCCATCCCCAAACCGGGAACCATCGTGGAATACAACGACGGACGCGGCGTTACGCTGAAAAAACTGATTCGCAGGAAAAACGCGGAAACAGGAAAAACGGAATACGTGCTGCAGCCCATCAACCCCGCATTCAAGGACATAACCCCCATGGACGGCGGCAAAATCTCCGGCATCTATGTGGAAACCCTGGACAGGTGGAAAAAAATTTAATAATGCATAAATGTATATGGATATATCACAATTTGTATCAGAAACTATTAAACAAATTTGCACAGGGATAAAAGAAGCCAAGGAAGCTTGTAAAGAAGAAAATGATCCAGTAGCTCCTGTTGCAATTAAGGGGGTACGATTAGATGAAAGTGTCCAAATGATTCATTTTGATATTTGTGCTGTTGCTACAGAAGAGAAAAAAGGCGGTGGCGGAATCAGTATTCAAATACCAACAATAATAAATGGCGAAATAGGCAAAAATACAAATATACAAACTTCATGTACTCAGAGGATTCAATTCTCAATTCCATTTATCCCTTCTGCATGTTCTTCCAAAAAAGAAACAGCTCTTTCTCCAGAGGAGCCTAACTACTGGACATCTTCAATAAGTAAAAAAAAATCTAATTCGGGTAGATATTAGCATCCTCCCAGAAAAGCGCTCCTGTTCAGCCCTTGGCCTCCGGGTCAGGGGCTTTTTTATTCTTTTCAAAAATATAGCAAATTATCATAACTATTCCCACCAAGAATATACCTATTGATAGACCTATTAATATACCACTACTGAATTTATCAAAGTTAGTTGTTTCTTGTTTGCTAAAGTAATTTTTAGATATATATAAAACGATGCTTAAAATTATTAACGATATACCTAATATTAATTTTTTCATATTGCGCTCCTTACTTTTTTTGTGTTTTATCATAGATATTTTTTCATATTCAATAATATTTACTAACTTCTTACTATTATTTACTAGATTATTACATTTTAAAAAGCCTCTTAAAATATTAAGAGACTTTTCATTAACTTCTAAATTGCTTCTATAGCTGATTCAACTATTGTTTCTTTATTCTTTTTATTTATACAAACATAACTTCCTGTTACAAGCAGGGCAAGAATGCCTGCTAAAGATATACCAGTCAACATAATAGCTACTTCCCTATTGTATAATTAACCCCATATAAAGAATACTTACACTTCCCGTATGTTTTTAACAACATACATCGTTCAAAATTGCATCTGCTATTCTTTTATATTTATCGTCAATATTACTAATATCAATGGAACATGCATCTGTCTTGCCCCACATTATCGTCTCAAACATACACAAAAGAATTTCCATGTCTGAATTATTTTTTGCTCTCTGCTTACAATAATTAACAATAATATCTCTGCAAGCCATACCATTATCTTTTTTATCATCAGCCATGTTAAAATATACATATATACTTTTGCACCAATTAATGAATATATAATATGGATTCTTTTGAGATGTCAATTTCCCAATATATTTAGTTTTCTCATTATTCAATTCAATTTCATAGGTGCAACATCCATACACAAACATAATACAGGTTATCTGAAATGTTTTCTGTAAAAAGAATATTGCCCAGACAATGGCAAGGCAAAGAACAAATATTGCGCCTACCCTACAAACTTGCCATGTACTAAATATTAATAAAGAATCACCATATATTAATTCAAATAATGGATGTAAGGCTTTAACATAAAAACCGCAAAAGAATAGAAGCCCTGCAGCAACAATTCCGGAGCTTCTATTCTTTAACTTCGTATACCGTGTACTCTCTGAATTTAAATTGCCATCATAACTAATTTGTTTTATATTTGATGTCCCCATCTTGGAACAGGCTCTTTGGAATTGAGTCAAAAACAGATCCATAGTTTTTTCAATATTATTCTTTTTCCATTCAAATAAATCTCGTCCATCCTTTTCGTACCATAACTGTTCATGTAAATGATAAAGTATTTTTTCTTCATTCTTCGTACTTAGCAATAATTGTAATATGTAAATAAACATGACCAATAAGTTCAAAGAATACATTACAATTCCGATACTCCATGCCTGTTTAATAAAAATCCCTATAATACACTGCAACAATATTATCACTAACAGAATTACTGATTTTTCAAGCATCTTAGATGTTGTTAACATATCATTGACTGGAATAACACTACCTCTACTATCATTGAACTGTGAAAATGTTGCAAACACTCCTAACAAAGCTATAAAGGAAGAAGCTTCAAACTTGAAAACGTTTACCACCAAACCATTCTCAAGCTCTTCAAAAAAGACACTCACATTCTTCATGAAAATTACTGCAATAAAAAAAAATATGAAATTAATAAATATAAGGTTTCCATCCCCAAAAATTACTGGTATCCTCTCTCCGTTTCTCTTGTTTTTTATACGCAGATAAAAACTCTCATTGACTTTCTCATCTAATCTTATATTATTTCCATAATTCCACATAATATATAAACATATAATTAATATAATCCCAAAGAGAATACCTTTAAAATATGTTATTTTAATCTGTGATAATATTTTGCTCACACAAAAAATTATTCTGTCTATATTATTCATTTGCATTTTCCTCTCGCTTCATACATTTGCAGCATTAAAAATGTGCAACATACTTAGAAGAACCATAATAGTATCTCTATTTTCAGAATTTCGCTTTCGCCGTATTATTCTTTTAGCTTTATATGCTGCATAACTACTTGATCGTTTTAAAACAACCAAGTTTTTCTTTGATTTTAGATAATTTTTTATATATACTGATGTATTTACTATAGTGAACAAAATAGCGATACAACAAAATATAACCCACCCTCGTTCCCAAAATCCGACTCTATCTTGAGGCTGATTATAAATTCCAATCAAAATAAATATTCCTAAAATTCCACTGATCCATTTTTCATCATATAATTTATCAATAACCTTTATCATATATTCAAAGGCTTTTTTAACAAATAAATTATCAATTATAGTCACCCTGAATCCTCTTATTAATTTATTTTCAAATTCCTCCTGCGCCTGTTTTTGCATATTTTGTATATCTTCAAGCGAAGACTGTGTTTTTATTTCACCTATCACATTGAAGAAGAATGGAATAAATTTTTGTGAAAAAGAATTTTTATCAGGGAAATTAGCCATTATGGAAAAACCAAGACATCTTACATTAGCTACCTCCCCAATAATATTTAATTCAGCCACAGTTTCTCTGGTTAACTCATTTATAAATGAGAATTCATCGCAATTTTCTTCAATCGTAGGACAATCTATATTAGGAATTCTGTAAAAGGATACTTCAGAATCTTTAAACTCACACGATCCATTCACTGAACAATAATATTTATTTGAATCATATATTTTATCATGACGTTGTGTATAAACGCAATAATTATCACTCGCAATCACATTTCCGCACACATTTACATTATGCGTAAGATTGCTATTTTCCAAATAATTATTAATAATCTGTATGGTTTCATCAATACATTTACTTCTTTTTATCTCTTCTGATGCCGTTTTCGCTAAATTCAATTCATATTCATCAAATTTTTTTAGTTCTGATCTATAAGTTCTTAAAAAGGGATGATTATTTAATAAATTATTCTCTAATCCATCCATAGTAAAATATGTAGTTTTAATTACATTGAACTGTAAATATTCTGTATCAGGGTTAACATAGTCCAGTTTCTTATGACTTATAGCACATAGGGATGGAATTACTCCGGAATAGATAACTGGCGTACTGGGATTAGTATACTTTTCATTAACTTTATCATACAGATCACACCACTTGTCTGTAAATAATTGTAATGATCCCGCATAAACCCGTTTATCCGAATAGTGTAACCCAACATTTTGATCTAGTTCACACAAACATACATCCGGAATGCGTCCCCATACACTAATACTTTTTCCTTGATTATCTATTTTGAGTTCTACATAAGGCGATAATATATTAAAAATTATATCTTTAAAACGATATAAACAATTAATACTTTGAAAATTTATCGTTGTTCTAAAAAAGCGACTACAATTCAATAGAATACGCCCCCACAATCCCATTCTAACTTCTTGATTGGTTGAGCTCAACTTTCCTAACAAAGAATCATTGTTTTGTATAAATTTAACGAAATTCTCTTCCGAACTGAATGGATTGTTGTTTTTATCTCCATCAAACATTCTTTCTTTAATATATTCTGTTCCATAACATGGTTTCAAACCATACATTACGCATTCCCTTTTTTCAAGATATCCATATATCTCAGCCTTCTTCCCCGGGGTTGTTATGTAATCAATATAATTCTTTGTTGTGGATAACGTCTTCACTTCATCCATAAGTTTTTTATTAAATTCATTTAATTCATCCTGCGTTTTAAAGGGATTGTTCAAGGGATTCCTCCATTTGATTATCATTTATTCAATAATTATTCCTTACTACAAGGGCATTTTGATCAAGCAACCTAAATCTACTCCCTTAGACAAATATATAAATTTATGCTACCATATCCATATATAAAATTAATGTAAAAGGGGCAATTTCATTATGAAAAATAACGCAGAAACTTCAACCAATTATATCATGCTGTTTTTCGTTGCAATTATTAATATCTTCATGGCTCTGTCATTAAACAGTTTTTCCTCATCTGACGCATTTCTGCCAGCCCTGTTTTTATACTTTATTTCAAATTTAGCAACCTTTTTAGAAAAAATTAACACCTATGAACATATTGCATCTGCTATATCAATTCTATTTTTATCAACTCTTAAAACTTCCGTATTTCCCATAAGCATCGCTCCCATTGACAGCAGAACAGCATAAATGGGAGTAACAATTGTGCCTACCACATCACAAGACATTTGCATTTCATGCTTATCACGCTCTAAAAAAAATAAATAATCTTTTTTCTTAATTTCCTTTGGTGTTTTAAATTTCTTTTGTATATATTTCTCTCATTGAGAAAACGAATCAAAATTTTTATACCTTTTTTCCTTCTTGTTAGTTATTTTCTTCAGCCAAACTCTCTGTTTGTAAAAAATTTTTTTCTGTTCTTTTATCTTATTTAGCTTTCCAATATTTTTAAATGTTTTAAACTCAAACTTTAAGTCTATGTTGGGTATACACGACATATGCTTTCTCATTACTACGTCCTCGCATTTCATAACTAACCATTTTGGCACACTTTGAGCTATCTGTCCAAAGTTTTACAGTCACTATTCTGGAAGCGCACTATTCTGGAAGAACAGATCTATTAGAGTTGCCATCACAAACATTATTTTAAGATGCTCTTGACATAAGTCTTCTCCACAGTATATATATTCATGGTAAAATACCGATCTTGTGCAAACGCTCCATAGCAAGTACCTTAACAATCTACTTCCAGTATTTTTACCAAATTCAGCAGAGAGTTCTTCCTCTGCCATGTAATGTTCAATCCGATGCGTTGGAAAATCTAAAAAAATCCTGTTCCCTTTTGCCTTTTGTCTTTACCGGACGATGAGGGGAGTCTTCCAACTGTTCATGATGGTTCAGAAATATCTAGATCATAAGGAACTTGTCAACAGTATTCAGTTGTTCTTCTGTATATCTGACTGCCATAGGGAAGCTCCTTTTCTTACCGGATCCATTATAGCAGATACGGTACATTTCCGCTAGCCGGCGGCTGTTTCCCAAACTGCCTCCAACTCCAAATGTCTTTTTATTGTTTCATCAACTTTTACAATAGGCAATATACTTGTCAAGTCTCATTGAATTCTAGTGTTATCTACTTATAAATAATACCTATCCGATTTTAAAATGAACTGCATCATTACCCTCATTGTACGAAGCAAGTCAATACACCATGCATGCCTCACACCATTTTCCTTAAGTGCACGATGTCCTTCTTTTAATGACTGTATATAACTCTTTAATCCTGATGTGCTTGTCCCACCATAATACATCCGGATAATTACCTCCGGCAAATAAGCTAACCTGTTAGAAGAATCTTTCAAAAACCGAATCATAAACTCATAATCTGCTGATATTCTGTAATCGTTCTTGTACAATCCATATTTTTCATAGATTTCTCTCTTCAAAAACAGGGTCGGGTGTCCAGGCATCCATCCATAATACAAGCTTTTCTGAGGTCCCATTTTCCAATATCGTACAACCTTCTCATCTGTAGCATATATCAAATCTGCATGAGCACCAATACAGTTCGGATTTTGCTCAATTAATGCAACCATTTTTGAAACTGCATCTGTCCTTACAAATTGATCATTAAAGAAAACAATAATGTCACCTGTTGCCAGTTGATATCCTTGATTCATGGCATCATAAATACCTGTATCCGATTCTGTAATCCAGTGAACGGTATTCCTGCTTTCCGTCTGATATCGTTTGATAATATTTAATGTATTATCTGTTGATTTTCCGTCCTTAATATTTACCTCTATCAACGGATAGTCCTGTTTCTCAATACTTTCTAGTGTACTACTCAAATTTTCTTCACTATTATATGTTGTGAGTATAAGCGAAACCTTTTTCACAGCAATCCCTCATCTAAGATAACCCTTGGCTATATCTTTCCCGAATGTTTTTCACTTCGACTAATAATTACTCTATATACTCTTTCCACCACATTGCAAGATTGTATAAATACCATACTTGTGATGCATAATTTTGATTTTTGAGCATCTGTTTGATATATGAAATGTCCAATAGTCCCGTCTGTTCTGCAAAGTAGACAATTTCCTTACTCATTTCCGTACCTAATCTTCCAAAAAACCAATCATAAACCGGCACACCAAATCCCTGCTTCTTTCTATCAATCAGCTCATCTGGTATAATACCTCTTACAGCCTTTTTTAATACCGTCTTACTAACATCATGCTCCGTTTTCTTTGATTGTGGTATGCTCATTGCCAGTTCTACAAACTTATGATCCAGAAATGGCACTCTGCACTCAAGGCTCACTCCCATACTCATCTTATCTACACGCATAAGTAACAACTCAGGCAGGCGATGATTCAAATCTGCGTATGACATCCAATTTAGATGCGATTTTTCCCAAGCTTTCTCTTTATATATATTATATGTTGATCTGATAGCCTCAAAAGATGTATAATCTCCAAGTCTTCTTCTATAATCTTCAGATATCATATGCTTTTTATCATACTCATAAAAAGCCTCTGCTCCACTCCAGAACACAGGTTGTTTTAACGTTGCTCTTCGCAAAAACTCCGTATATGCCTGACTTCCTTTTCCCAATCCATTAAGTATGTTTAATCCTGCCTTTTTAATTATCAATGGAACCGGTAAGTCATTGGCCATTTCGAGCTTAAGCATTGTTTTCCAACCTTGGTATCCCCAAAACAATTCATCTGAGCCTTCGCCAACTTGTGCAACAACAATTCCATTATCCCTTGCCAGTTTTGAAACATAATATACCGGGACACATACCGGATCAGCAATTGGCTCATCCTGTAATCGAACCATCTCAGGGACAAAATCAAACAAATCATCCTGCGTCAATAAACGTTCATAATATTCTGCTCCACAGAATTCTGCCATCTGTTTTGCATAATGATTTTCATTTTTATAGCTCTCATAATCCTGATCATAACCAATGCAAAATGTTTTTACCTTATTAGGATTATTCTCAGAGAATAAAGCTGCATTAGTTGATGAATCAATACCACCTGATAAAAACACGCCAACCGGGACATCTGCTTCTTTACGTAAATTAACAGCAGTCCTTAATTCGGAAATCAATGCTTCCGAAATAGTCTCATCATCAGCATTATACAATTCCGGATGTGTATGATCCCACACATCCCAATACTTCTCCTTGGACATAATTCCGTTCTCATCAAAACACAAGTATGTTGCCGGACGCAGTTTATAAATGTTTTCAAATAATGTTTCTTCACAAGGCGTTGTTAAAAAGGATAAATAATCATACAATGCCTTTTCATTAATTTTTGCTTTCTTTTTACGTACTTTTAAGATAGCTTTAATTTCAGAAGCAAATGTCAACACGCCATCCTCAATCAAGTAATATAATGGCTTAATACCGATCCGATCACGAATCAAATAGAACTTTCTTTTTCTGCCGTCCCATAATGCAATTGCAAACATTCCTCTAAACTTCTGCAAACAATTCATTCCCCATTCTTCATAAGCATGAAGAATCATTTCCGTGTCAGAATGGTCTGTTTTCCACCGATGTCCGCCAATTTGATCCAACTCTTTACGGATCTCCATATGATTATATATTTCACCATTAAAAGCTATTACAATACTTCCATCCTCATTTGTCATTGGCTGTCCAGCCGTTGGGGATAGATCTATAATGGATAACCTCCTATGACCTAATCCGCAGATATTTTCCTCGTGCATCCATATATTTCCCCCATCAGGTCCCCTTAAAACCATTTGTGCATTCATATCTTCGAGATACTTTGCATCAATTTTTCCTATATTTTTATCTGTCTTATAAAATCCACATATTCCGCACATTATAACTCCTTTATCAATTAAAAACTTCCATTATTCCAGATTTTCACGTTCTCATTTGGCTCTCCAAATAGTATAGATGTATATATATCGTTATAGGTTTCTCTATCCACAAAATGAAATCCATCAGCAAAAATATCTTGTCTGTAGCTTACTTCGTTTTGCCATTCCATATCGTAAAGAGGTGCATACTGTGAAAGGTAACTTTTATATTCCATTAATTGCGGTTCCAAATTTAATGGAGTGAGTACATATTCCCAGATTGACTCCTGCACACACGGAATTAATATTTTCACCTCTCCCCCATTATCCTTTGTAGTCTGAACGATATTTATAATATAATCCAACTGTTCATTTCCTATGGTATAATTTTCTGTCCCAGGATATATATTTCCTACCGCATAACGCACAAGATATTCTTGATATTTGGTATTTTTCTGAATTGCTTCCTTAACTTCTATAGAATCGTCTTCATCATTTAATATAGAATCCTTTATTCCCCATTCTTTAAGCATTTCATCCCATGCTTCCCGGACATAATCTAATGTGAACGGGTACTCCAAAGGATGCTCTGCTATATAAAAAACTTGCTCGGCAGATGGGCTGTTATTTCCAGCTCTTATTTGCCAAAAGCTGCTGTCCACCACAACCTTCTTAAGCATTCTTTGTTTATTTGCCCATTGATACATTTCCCATGTAAGGTTTAACCCTTGTCCTCCCGTAGACAAATTTGCATAATAATCTCCCGTCATATCCTGAATCAAACCCGTATCAAAATGATTCATACGCGAATCTCCCAGAATAATATTCTCCGATGGTTTACGCTGATATGCTCTTATTCTCGCCAAAGGAGTAGCCCAGCTTCCCGAAAAATCATCTTTTATTCCATAATAGTTGTATGGTTCATATGCTATGAATAATCCTAAATACAGAATAAGCGGAAACATTGCTATGAATAGCTTTACTGCAAATTTTCTCATAATAAATCTCCTAAAATTGATTGTAAATAAACTGTGGCATTTCTGTTGAATCCCATAATATGCAAATAATTAAAATGCACACACACCAATATACCGCCATTCTTAGCCCAACAGGACACTTATCAAAATAGGAGCGAATATCTATTTTCTTATTTGCTATGTAATCCAGAAAAAGTACCAAAATAATGCCCAAAACAACAAACACATATACTGTAGCCTGTTCTCTTATCCCAGTTTGCACCAGAAAGTTCTCCAGCCTTTCTTTTCCATGCCCGATATATAATGCCTGTCCCATCATTTTTATTGAATCTTTCAGGGAGCTTGCTCTGAAAATCAACCAGCCGACCATTACAAGAAAACATGTCACACCTGTTTGTATTCCTTCCGTTATTTTATTATCATAATTCTTCCTTTGTATCAATCTGCCCAGCAATTTATCCTTTATATCACCTGTAATCTGATATAATGCATGTACCACTCCCCAAAAAATAAACTTATAACTGCCTCCATGCCATATTCCGCTAATAATAAAGGTAATCAATATATTTCTCCATTTACTTAAAGTTCCCTTCTTACTTCCTCCCAGCGGAATATATATATAATCTCTTAACCATGAGCTCAATGATATGTGCCAT
>ERZ825137.905-NODE-905-length-40542-cov-4.522316_pt1 | contig 40542 bp, 36 predicted proteins | sample MGYA00519873_ERZ825137 | MGnify/ENA primary metagenome ERZ825137 (study PRJEB31778, sample SAMEA3449190) | human gut metagenome | biome: human gut; feature: human-associated habitat; material: faeces | place: United Kingdom | collected 2010/2012 ...
GCTTTTTGGCCTTTTCCCGCTGGAGCTGGGAGAAGTGTTCCATCTGCTCCTTGGTAAATTGCACATGGGCCACCGGATGGATGTAGTTGTTGCCGGCGACAGCCAGTAGTCCATCATAAGTAACAGCAGTGTGGTCGATCCAGATGTGGGAGAGTTTGGGGATGGAGGCTGCTCGAAGCAGACCGGCATCCTCCAGCCTGGTGTGGTCAAGGGCCAGTAGATCCAGCTTACAGCTTTGCAGGGCGGACAAGCCGCTTCCGTCGATCCCGGCATTCCCGGTCAGCAGCAGATAGCGCAGCTTGGGCATGGCGGAAAAAAAGGGGAAACAGGCGTCGGTGAGGGCGCCGTTCTCCACGCCGAAGTTGACCATACTTTTATGCCCGGCAAAGGGGGCAAGCAGTTCATCCGTCACCGGATACCCTTTCACATGGAAGCCCACCAGGGTGTAACCGGCCAACCGCTCCATGATCTCTGCGGTCAGCTTCGGGACTTCAAATTGTTTCTCTCTATCTAAGGCCAGGACACCATTTTCCCAATCCGCTGTCCGCGCCCGTTTTGGCCATTCCATAGCTTTCCTCCTTACTCCTGTGCTCAATCTGCTAACATTTCATGGGGAAATCTCTTTTCAAATATCCCAGTCTATGAAATCTTCACGGTTCAATACAAAGTGCTGATACAGGCACTTCAAATTTTCCTGTTCATCCCGTGAGAGCTTCGCCCCGTTTTCATACTGTAAAGTGTCGGCATACAGGATAAAGCCATCCACTTTTCCTGATGAAGCCCGAAACTCACCGTTTCCAATAATAGCAACATCGCCACATACAAATGTAACCGAAGAAGAAGTGGTATGGATTTTCATAATTGCTTTGATCATGACTTCCTCCAAAAATCACATCATTGTGTACTTTGCTCATTTGGATTGTCTTTAGCGGGCTCCAATGCCGATGAATCGCACCTGCACAACGCAGCTTCGACCTTACAGATTGCGGATATATGCTTGATCTTCCAGAAACTTTTCCAACGAAATCTGCTGCTTTTCGTACATCAATCCCCAGCGGTCAAGAGAGTTTTCCAGCGGGGCGGTTCCGGTATCAAGACCGGAATAGATCAAGAGCGGCAGTTCTTTCAGCCTGTCTTTTGTCTGCTGAAAGCTGCTGTCGCCAAAATGCTGTTTTAGAAACACCAGAGCCTTTTTGGTGTCGGAAATCCCGGTTACAATCAGGCGGATGTAGTGATAGGGATATGCTGTTTCATATTCCTGCGTTTTGGGTACATCCAAAACGCTTTCGAGAAAATCTTCCAAACAATCAAAGGCAGGCTGAAAGTCCCAAGTTCCGGCGCCATGTTCTGCCCAGAACACGGATGTATCGTTCCGTCGCAGGTCCAGGCAGTATGGATCACCAGCATCAGACGCAATCACCACAAGATGCTCGTCCCAATCTTTAATTACCTTTTGTTCCACAGGATTATAGGCGTATCCCTCCTGGCCCTTCACAAGGGTATCCAGTCCCCACAGTTCCAGGGCCTCATAGGTATCATTGCTCCACACGGTTCGCAGTCCACAGCAGCGCTCCAACAGCATCCAATAGTCTGCCGGAAGTTCCCAGCGTCTGCGGATCTGGCTCTTATACTGCTTGGACATGGCTTGCTCCATCGCAGGTATATCAATTTGTCTTAATAGCTCGTCCAATAATTGCTCCAATCGGCTTTTCATCAATATCACCTCTCATTTTCGGGTGATACTATTCTCCACCCGGATGTCTGCACCCGGATAACAGGACGGAAAAAGTCATAGTCATTGTGAATCTCATTATCCTCCCGAACCTCCGGTTTACAGTGAGGGGAACAGGGTAAATATCCAAGCAAAGGACCCATGCCACCGCAGACATTGCAGCCGCCGTCGCCGCCGCAGGTGGTCAATGTTTTCCCGTCTACCAACTCCCGCTTATAGGGGTCGTAGGCGATAGACAGGCCAAAGAAGTTGGGCTGCTCCATGTCGTATGGCTTACCCTGATCTTCCCCGTTTTCAAAGTGGTGCAGTTTCATCTTGTGGTCCAGTCCATCCCCCCAGGGAAACAGGGTGCGGCATCCGCCCCCGCACAGATAGGCCCACTCATCCGGCGTGGGAAGGCTGGCTGCCAGCTCCCACAACAGGGACCGCTGAAATTCCGGGTAGGTCATTGGATGGCACAGCCACGCTCGCCAGCTATCACCATTGCGTTCAAAGCGGACAGTTTCGTGTATTTCAAAGCTCTGGCTGTTCTGGCCCGCCCACTTCTGCAAGTTCTCCAGCCAGTCGGGGTGGGCGGTGATGCGTGGATCGTTCATGGGTACGCTTTCCCAGCCAATTTCCTCCAGTTTTCTGCCCACGAACATGGGGGCGATGGTCACCTGGCGTACTGGGGTCATGCCCTGCCTGAGAAATTCCTCCGCAGAGCCCTCATATTCGATTTCCGCAAAAATATCCGCCAGTTCCTCTTGGTTGGCCTTGTCCATTCCTTGGACAAAGCTCTCCCAGCCAAGAATCACGGTATCGCCCGGGACAAAGACAAACTCCCGGCCACCTTTTTCAAATAGGCCGGTGGTGCAGCTTTGTCCCCAGCGGGAAAAGGCGTATAGTTCCTTGAATGTCAAATGATAACGAGTCGCCAGCGTCTGCATCAGCCAGAGCTTATCGGACAGTTTCAATGTATCAAATTGTGGTCGAAATAAATTCTCGTTCATAACAAGACCTCTTTCAATTTGCTCCGGCAGACTGTGATTCCTTTTCCACAAGGCGAACCGCCTCCGTCAACAGCTTGGGAAGCTGATTCCTTTCTGCTGTTTCATACTGCTGGACTGGATGCGTCCAATCAAAATTTTGAATGATAGAAATGATGTATCTGTCCTGATACCAGCCCATATCCAGCAGAAAGCAGTTCGGATATTCTACTTGCAGCATATCTTCTTTTTGCGTGATATCCAAAAAGATAATCTCTCCAGTGCCAAAATCCATCTTTGACCAGACTTGCACGGCAAAATTCCTCCTCACGATTCTCCGAAATGCTCCAGGTACAACTTCCGCACGGAATAGGGACCAACAAGGGTCGTTTCCTTTCGGCCATCCCAAGAATACACATGAATTTCGCCTTCATCCCCAATGTACCGCTGTTCCTCAAAGGGTGCGGGAAAGGGGAAGCTTTCTACAATGCTCCAATCAATCTTGGGCTTCAGCCCATCAAACTCCTCGCGCTTGAGCCTTTTGAAATTGAACACCAAGGCCGCTCCAATTCCATCGAAAAGCAAATCTGCGTATTCTCTGGGGGTAATATTCTCGCTCACATTGGCAGCTTTGATGTCCACATTCAGAACCTTGTCGCCGCAGTTTGTCCATATTTTATTGGGAGAGAACCAGGTAGTCCGATCTTTGCCGCCTGCAAAGTCCTCGCGGAAATAGCTTCTGTTGGCGCTGTCCATCTCGACCCCTTCCCGAAGCAAGCCGTTGTATGAGGAAAGCGGAAAATATCGGTGTTTTGCCGGGTCAAACTGGTCAAACGAAATGTCCAACAGATACCCATGCTTCTCACTACGCATAAGCTTGTGTGGCTTCACAATGTTTTCTTCGATGAAACTCCAAATGTACTCGTCCACATGAATAGATACACGAGGGCGACTGAATAATGTGATTTTGTAGTGATCCTCTCTGTCCATTCTCTCCGTATTGAACCAAATACGATGAATTTTAACCATAGTTATCCCCTCGCGTGATTTCTGCCAACGACACTTCTGTTTCCGCCTAAAAAAGTAGTTCACCGAAAAACAGCCTGAGAGTTACGGCAGATAATGATTCAAGCTGTGGCTTGCTGAGAGGAGTGTAGTGAAGGACGATTTCTCCATACAACTCCGTGTTGATGTGGTGTTCTTCCAGATACCGCAGAACCTTTCGGTTGTTCCGCACGATATTTAGACGAAACCTGGTATTATCAAGGGCATATTCAAAACAGTCCGGGTCAATCAACTGACCATTGGCTGGATCATTCATTTCCAAGCGGAGTGCTTCCGCGCCGGTCTTGCGGGAGAGTGTAAAGTAACCATCCTCCAGTTCAAAGAACAAGCAGGACAGCCCTTCCTCATTGTCCAGCTCCCAAGTCATTCTTTTTGCAAATAATTCCATCATTTTACCTCAGACTGCGTTCCAGTCGCACAACATTTCATTCTGCGTGACCCGGCGCAGTTCGTCCCGTACCTCCATTAGAGCAAAACCCAGCAGGTTTTGCCCCCGCCACTTCATCGGGTCCTGCGCCTCTAGGGAGTTGGCTGAAAGCCGAATGCCCCAGATGTTATCGTAGGGACTGGCCTCCGCCAGCACACTATCTCCGGTGGAGAGGAGAAATTCCCGCAGGTTGCGGTTCTGGCTGAATTTGCACCAGTTGCCATTCAATACAATGGCGTATTTGAACTTGTCCCATACCTTCTGGTCAAACCTCCGCACCTTGCGGCCCAGGGCCTTGATCTGTTTCGGGTCGCTGCATTTCAAAATTTGCTCCCGAATCTCCTGATCGCTGAACAGTTCCGCCTTGCCTGCCATCATATACTGCTCCATACAAAGATAGGTATTGGCAACGGACCAGAAATCCTCCATCCACCACTGGCTGAGACAGCTTTTTGTCAGCTGGCCGTCCTCGGCAGGCTGATGGCCCCAGAACAGACACAGTTCCCGCTTTCTCCCCATGGGAAATTCCTGCTGGAGCCACTGGTGGGTGTACTTGGGCTGGCCCTCCGGCTGCCACGCATCCACCAAGAAGTCACCATGCTCCAGCACCTCGCTGCTGTCCTCGTCATCCCACCAGCCCTTCCAGGTTACCGGCTCGGGAAAGAGGGTGCGGTATTCTGTCTGCTCATCCGGGGAGAGGGTGTCCAGCCAATCGCCAAATCGGTATATGTAATCCTCCCCATAGCCCATGCGCCAGCCAATAGAGTATCTCTCGATCTCCCGGTGGGCCAGCCAAGGGGGAGGCATTATTTTCTTTTCCTGTAATGCCATATCATTTTCCCTCGTCTCACAGCAATTAAGTTCTTGTTTTCCTACCATATAATCAAACTTCCGTCTGTTGGTAAGATTGGAACTCCGTTTTCATTTTCCAGATTCGTTTCATGCGATGCAAATCTTCCACTCCAGCCAAGCACGATATGACCATCCTTGTAAATATCAATGATCCGGCTGAAAAATAGAGGGAACTGAGGAAACCTTTCAAGGAAGTATTGTTCAACCAGCAAATATTGCACCATTCGGCACAACTGAAGATCTATACTGTCAGGAAAGCCATAATCACGAAGGAATCTTTTTTCCACCGAGTTTAGATCGAGGCCATTTGCCTTCAATGCTCTTTTTTCATAAGTGCGCCAACTGGCCTCCACACATGGCATGAATTCATTCTGGTAAAACTTCCACCCAGCCGTTTGCAGAATAAAGGTATCTGCACGACAAATGCCTTCTTTGAACAAATTCGTAAGGCAGACGGTTCCTGAGTAGTTCTTTGTATGCAGCAGTAGTTTTTCTGCTCGTTTTGGGTCCTTTTCCTGAAGATATGGGTAATACGATGGTTTATCATACGGAACTCCACAACAGGAAAACCAGGGTATTTCATCGAAAGAACAAAGGGTTTCATTCATTCCTTCCGTAAATACAATCTTTTTCTTGAAAAGCATACTCAGCCCTCATAACTACTCCAAGGTCATTTCACAAAGAACCAGCTTGTCTTTCTCATCGCTGAGAAATGCCCGATTTCCCCATACATCCAGCACATGGAAGGAAGCGTATCCACGGGGCATGGCAAGGTCGATCAGCACCAAATCCGAAAGGCGCAGCACCTTTTGTTTACCCTTCCAGTCATCATTCTTAAAAATGGGAGATAGGATCAGGCAAGTCCTGTCACCGGAGAATTTTCCGCGCATCCCGTGTTTTCCGGGCAGGCGGCTTAAATTATCTTTGCCCCACAGTTTCTTTTTGAATAGTCCGTTTTCCTCCAGTTCCAGATACCAATAGTAGCCCATGAGAGAAAGACCCGCCGGATTGATGGTGCTGCTTTCCAAAAAGGCATAAAACTGTCCGTTCTGTTCCAGTATGGAGCCAATCATAGGATAGTTGTAGTGAAAGTCTGCCTGGGCAAAATTGCCGCCAGCTCGCTCTACCGCCGCCAAATGGGTCTGTCGGGTTCCTGCTTTGCTGTATACGCAAGAGCCGCTTTCTGCCCAGTGTGCAGTCATGGTTTCAAAGTCTACCGTCAGGCTGGTAAAACTGTTGGTCGCATCAGCGGAGTTGTCCACTCGGCACACAATAGGGAAAACGCCCTGGCTTCCGGTGACTGCCACCGGCTTGGGAATACCCTGGGCACACCAGTTATCCATGGGGATCGGAATCCACTCTCCATCCATCTGCGGCATCCACCAAAGGGATTTACTGGCCGGGCAAACCAACAGTATTCCTCTGTCGCATGAGAGCAAGACAGGATCTTCCCAAACATCTTGCTGCTCTTTCGGCTCCGGGCTGGGAATCCACCTGGAAACTTCGCCTTTGACCCACAAAACGCCGCTGCACTTTTGCACGAGATGATAGGTCCAAAACACAATTTCATCCTCGCTGCGGGCTACCATACCTTTGCATCCAGTCGGGCTGTATTTGAAGGAAGTTCCCGTCAGTTCAAATTCCTCGAACTCCCAGTTCTTTATCACTTTTAGTTTCGCTTTCATGCTTTCACCTCACAGCAAGTCTACCTTGATACCGCACCGTTCCAGAACGGGCAGCACCTGTTCCGGCTTGGAGGACATGAGGGTAATATGTTTGAGATTGGGGAACTGGCGCAGTTCCGCCTCCGTAATGGTATTAAGATCAAAGGCTCCATCCTCGCCATCCCAGAACGGACAGAGCTGGGTATAAATCTCGCTGCCGCCATCCATCTCGATTTCTGTGACCTCCGGGGCCAACCGCTCCGGGACAGGGTATTTCTCCAGCCACTTCCGAATCTCTGGGATGGGTTCATACCCTTCCGCGTCAATGTCGATCTTGCGTCGGCTATACTCTCTGGCAAACTCATGGGCATCCAGTTTAGGAGCCAGTAAGCCTTTCTCGTACATCAGGACTTCCATGACCGCCAGCTTGAAGTTGAAGCTGGTAAAGGTGAGCACTGGTTCAGTCGGCTTGGATAACTTGTATTTCTGCGCTTTCGCTGCCTTTTGCTCTGGCTCTTTCCAGCTGATCTGCACCATGGCGGAGAGGGCCTCCAGCTTTGCTTTCTGCGCTGACTGCTCCTCTGAAACAGGACCCGGCAAGCGGGTATAAACGGTAAAGCCGCCTAATTTGAGGGTATGGGCAAATCCGGCGAAATCCTTCCAACTGGCCTCCCGGTAGTCCTTGGACCCGATCCAAACCGTTCCGTCAAATGTCTGCCGAACCGCATACTCTCCCTGTGCCGCTACCCGGACACCAAGGGTTTTGATGGTCTGCTCATCTTCATCTAACCAGCCCTGGAGTCCAAGCTCGTCCCACAAAGCAAGTGCCTGGGTATAGGGACTCTCTCGGCCTGTAATGGGGCTTTTCCGTGTTCCATTTTGCAGGACAATGCGGGCAGGCCCCAATTTTTCCGCCAGCTGCGACAGGGTAAACGGCGGCGTAAATACCGCCCCCAGGATGGTCAGGCTGTCTTTTTTGAGAATGATTTTTTGCTCTGTGGCCTTGGGCGGTAGGAAGATGGGCAAATTCGGGTACACTTCTTTGTACTCTCGCCATTCCAGCTTTTTGGGCTTGTTTGCCGTCCGCAGGAAGCCCCAGAAGTCGATGGGATAACGAAATACCGGCCCAACCCTATCCCGCCGGGTGACGATGACCACCGTGCCATCGGTGAGTATTCCAATGTGCTGCATGTTCTCCCCGCCGAACATTCCCGGACGGATACGCAGCACTTCACGGGTGTTCCTATTGATGAGCTGGGCAAAGTCATCGGAGAGGATCTCGCCGTTTCCCTGCACCAGCAGCCAGTCCCCGGTAAACCAGCGAAGTTTCAGCCCCTCGCCCATTCCAGGCAGGGGGGCAATTCGGCACCGCCCGGTGTCCATATCCAGTTCCAGCAGGCATTCTTCCATCCGCCCCTTGCCACTGACTGCGTGGATCATGGTAATGCGGCCTGTGCCGGGAACGGGAACGGCCTCGGAGAGATGGTCGCATCCATCCAGTGAGAAGGTGTGTTTTGTTACCTTGCCGTTTTCCCAGCGGTAAATCTGCCCCTTGTACCACTCGTTGGAAAAGTAGACCCGGCCCAGACCGTCTGTCGTAATGCCGCAATGGTATTTGGTGCTCCATCCATCTTCCGGCAGAGTCCAGTTTTTCACATCCTGACAGGTGCCCCGGTCTGTCAGTTCAATCCGTGTAGCGTTGGTGGGATCACCCACCCAGAGGGAATGGTCAGCCCAGCACAGGGTCTGGGGTGGACCGTCATATCCAATGGGGGACGGTTCGGCCCAGTTAAGCGTGGCTGGATTCTTGCTCAATAATGCTCGGCCAATAGTCCCGCTGCCAGCGGCCCTGGACGCGGCATAGAGTCCATTTTCTGCGGAATAAGTGAGGCACCCAAGGTGCGGCAAGCTGTGGGCGCGGGTCACCTGGGGCGGACGCTGGCGCAGATCGGCCACACAGCCGTTTTTCCATTCTTCTGCATCCTGGTTTTTCCATTCGCCCGCCGCAAAATCACCCGCCAGGGAGTTGAAGAAATAATCGTACTCATCCTGAAGTATGTATTCCTCGCAGGGCATTAGCTTTCCAGGGTCCTGCTCCTTGGCATGGTCGCCCCATTTTCGTCCTTGCTGTTTCATCAGGTGACAATATTGCCCCTGCTTTTTGCAGTAGCGTTCCCATTCGCTGCGTTCTTCCTCTGGGATCAAGGCAAACAGATACTCGTCCTCATCGTCCAGGTTATACAGTGCCCAGCCGAAGGCAGACAGCTCCTGCCCCAACGCCGCCGCCCCTTTTTCATGGGATAGTTTCATATATTGAACGCCAACGGCATCAAAGCGTTCATCCAGCAGCGCCGGGACCTGTGCGCCCCATTTCCCTCGAAGTTCCGCCAGAGTGTCCTGTACGGCTCCGTCAAATTTCAAAATGTCCAATGCGTCTGCGATTTGTTCTGCAAAGTTCAACACCAACTGCCCCCCTTATTCCGTTTATTCTTCTATTTCATCCGCTTCCGACAAGCCATATACATCCGTTGGCGTATCCCCTGAAAACTCAACCATAAGTCCAAATGGCTCCCCCACAGGAAGGGTACAAATCTCAAAGTGCAGGCCCCATTCTGTCTCATCATAAAACAGAAATTGCGGCTGCTCGGCGGGAATCTCCGTTTCAGGGAATGGAGCGCGCTGCAATCCAAACTTCTCAGGGCTTTTACCAATCTGCGCCTGAATCTCATGCTCCGCTTTTGAAAGATACTCCCGCCAGTTTTGAAGCACAGAACGGATAAAATCCAGGTTTGCCGACTGAAGTTCAGATGTGTTCAAAATAATGGAAAACAGGATCTCTGTGTCTGCGATTCTTCCAGTCCAGCAGTGGATGGTCCCTGGTCCTTTCTGAAAGGTCAGTGCTCCCAATCCCAAATCGGAATGTTCAAAAAACTGTTCCATATCATTCTTGCCCCAATCCCCAGGTTACAGCGACAGCCATGTGGTCAAAGCACTAATTTCCTCCCGCAGCAATCCGGATTTCCCAGCGGCGGCAAAGGCTTTTTGGATACTGCCATAGCGCCGCCCGGAGCGGTCTACCAGCTGGAGCGCGGCTGCCTCCAGACCGGGAATTGCCAGCACAGCATCTGCCAGCGCCTGGGCGGAGAGTTTATCCCCGATCAGAGAGGCGGCAAAGTAGCGCAAATGGCTGTGAGAGAGGGCGGACAAATCGCTGAGTTTATGCAGTTCATAGAGTTTCAGGGCATAAAGGGAAGGAAGCCCATCCAGAGCCGGTAGTTTCTGCACAGCTGGTAGTGACTGGAGATAGAGTTTCTGAAGCCGGGTCGCCGGAGTCAGGAAAGGGGTGAGATCTTCCGTTTTCCGCATTTCCTCCAAATGGAGATTGGTAATGCTGGAGAGAAGCGGGGTGATGTCGCCATTCTTTTCCCCACGCAGGTGGAGAACACGCAGGCCGGGGAGAGAAACATTGTCCCAGGAAACAGGGGCCGACAGCCATAGGGACAGTGTATGAAGCTGCTTTAGCTCGGAGAGAACTTCTACACCCTCACATTTTTCCATTAGGGTCAGTTCCTCCAGATTGGGATAATCTCGCAGGAAGGACAGATTCACCTTCCGCTCTCCCGTCACAGACAGACACCGTACCGCATCTGGTTTTAGTCCATTCAGATCAATCTTTTCTCCGCCGCGCCAGAAAACTGCGGTGCAGTATGCCTGTTCCATTTTGCTTCTCTCCTTATTCTGCTAATGTGATTCAAAATTAGTATCCGGTCTTTGGAAATATACAACATGGTCTACATCTTCCATGTATTCCAGCATTTCATCTGTACTATGCTGAATCTTGTATTCCAGTTCATTCTCTGTCAGAGGAATCACCTGATAAAAACCGACCCAACTTCCATCTGAGAGCTTACAGACGGCAGCACCCTCCGGCGCATCCTGTACGCCTAAAAGAACACACCCTGCCAGCAATGTATTGTCTGCGTATGGTGTTCCGTTTTGAATAGAATGCCCATAGCCCAGCCAAGTGCTTTCTATGATTGGAAACCTCGCTAAATAGCGAAGCAACTCTACTGGCCAATTTTCTTGGCTTTCCTTACTTTCAGGGTTCCACTCAGGCGGAAGGCACATCATCAGTTCTATCCGAGAGGGAAGGCCATCCTCTTGGTATTCACTTGGGATCTTCATCGAAAACGCACCCATGCCTGTGGTTACCAAAGTATAATAGTTATGTTCCTCATGGGGCGGAATAGTCGCTGTAATTGTCCATTTTCGCCATAAGGGAGAGCAACTTTTTCCGTTTCCAGGTCATCTCCTGTAAATCCATGTAGGGGTACAGTTCCGCCCATTTCACCAGTTCCCGCTCTGGAAATTCCAGACGCAAGGGGCCGGTCTTTAAGTATTCCACCAGCTTGGCAGGCAGCTTGTAAGGCATGAGTTGACGCGCCTTTTCCTGTTCGTTATGCCATTCCTCCGGCTCCAGAGCTTTTAAGTAGGCGGCCATTTCCTGATTTTTGTTCTGTACTGCCACGGTGTAGGGCCGGTCACCGTATTTATCCGGGATGGTGATGTCTGCACCCTGTTCCACAAGCCAGCGCACCATAGAAAAATCGTTGTGCCGTGCAGCTTCAGTGACAGGAGTCGAAGCGTAGGGAAACACCATATCTGGCTTGTGATAGTTGATGTCCGCCCCGTTTTGAATCAGATACTCCACCAGCAGCTGATTTCCATGGCTCGCCATACTGCGCAGGGCTTCACCGCCGTATTGTTTCAAATCCATGCCCATCCTTTTCAAAATGGGGAGTACATTAGGCTCATCCCGATCCACCAAGTGGAGAAACAGCCTGCATATATCCCTTTGCGTTGCGGGGATTCTGACTCCCACATCTACCAAAAAGGAAAACAGGGTCAGGTCTTGACTGCGCAGGGAACCACAAAGCAATTCTTCCGGGTTATGGGTCAAATCTGCTCCGCATTCGATCAGGAGCTGTACCATGTCCATCCGATTTTCCAGTACAGCCAATTCCAGCGGAGAGGCTTCGTCATCCCGCGGCCAATCTCCAATCATTACCTGATAGCATTGTGGCTCATTGGGAGAATGCCCTGCGTGAAGCAGGGAACGAATCGCCTCTATGTCACCACTTTTGATGGCAGCCATCATGGGAGGTACATTTGAATAGCTTACTTCACTCATCCGAGTCCTCCTTATAGTCTATTGAAAAATTTCCTGATACCTTTCTCTCAGTTCCTTCGGAGCCGTCTTAATGACCTTGCTGCCGCCGTTTTCAGAGGCTTGCCCCCAGATGGCCCAGAGTAGGCTCTGCCAAGCGATGGCCCGGAATTTCGGGTCTTCGTTTTCTTCCGGCAGGAGATAAGCGGAAAAGCGTCGCTTGACTGCCAGCAGTGCATCCAGGCTTTCCCCATTGGCTATCAGGCTGCGGAATTCTCTGGCAGGCTCCAGCCACTGCATAGATAATGCGCCCCGCACCAATACCCCCAGCGTCCATGGTTGGAACCCAAACTTTCGGATCAAGGCATGAAGGAATTTCCCTTGCAGGGAGGAGTGCTCGTCATCGCAGAGATCCAGATACTCCGTCACCAGCGGTGCCCACGGTTCTCCCTCCAGCCCCAGGGCAAACACGGCGAAGGTGCCGGGCATCGCACAGGCTTCATCTGAGAGGTTTTGGTACCACTCAAATTCCCGCATAGCCAGACGAGCGTATCGCGCCATAGCCGGATGCAGATTGGGGTGTTGCACAGCACAGGCAAAGAGCTGATTGACGCCCTTTTTGGGCAGACCGGGAATGGGCAGATAGAGTTTTTCCTTCCCACGGAACTCCACCGAGTAACTGCGGGGAAATTCCTCCTGCTCCAACACCGCACACAGGTAGTCCAGGATTTCAGCATAGCACTCCTCGGTGGAGTCCCTGGCGGTGATGCGGATGGCAGCAAACGCATCATTGGCCGATGCGGTGAAATGCTCCGTCTTACGCTGCTGGATGTCCTTTGGTAATTTGCCGCTGCCGGCTGTTTTCAGTTGCTTCACCATACCTGGGCGGAGCTGGGAAACCAGGCCGAGGATGTGCTGGGTGGTGAGGGATTCAAAACTCTGTCCATACACAGTGTGGCAGATCGCCACATAGCAGGCAAAGCGCAGCAGACCTTCGTCCACATCCTCCGCTCGCAATTCCGGCCATACCGTGCAGGGCGGAAAGACGGTAAAGCCATCTTCCCGCTCTCCCACAAGGAAATAGCGTTCCTGCACCTGCTTTTCTATGTACTTCTCCAATGTATAGCGGATCTCCTGCCAGCCCACCAGCCGCCGCATGGCATCGCAGAGAGAAACAGCATCCTCGCAGGGAAATCCCTTCAGCGGCAGCCCGGTCAGATACCGCTCCAGCAGCTGATCAGGGAGAAATGGCGTCCCGTTGTGGTTTCGCACCACGGTCGGGTAGGCGGAATGATTTTCACGGGCAGTTCCGTTCAGTACATCCTGAATGCAGAGATCCGCCTCCGCCAGCACCTCCGGGGAAGTGTCCGGCTTGTGGATCAGATAGTAGCGGTCATGTACGCCATCACGCTTTGGCAAACTCATGGCAAGGTCTCCTCTCAGGTCTGCTGATGCTGCATGGATACGATATGGCAGTCCGGGCAGAACTCCACATAAAGCGTGCCCTCCGCACAGTCAAACACCGTATCCCACTGGATCTGCGCCAGATACTTCATAGGTTTCCCGCAGTGGGGGCAGGTCGTATATTCCGCGTCCTGCACCCAGTTGGCAAAGCCGCCGATGGTGTTCACATCCTGGCAGGCCGCACCGTAAAACAGGGGCACCGGCGCCTTACCCAGCACAAAGGGATTTTCCGTGAGGGCCTTGTAGTCCTCAGGACTGACATAGCAATCCGCCTTCTCCGCCCCGTCGAAGAGCTCGGAGGGAAAGACCTCCACGCCGCCATCCAGGGTGAACCGGTTGAAGGCGGGGCCTTTCAGGAAGCCCACGCAGCTGGGGCAGCAGGTGGCGGTCAGGATACCATCCAGCCCCAGGAACCGGAGCCGCTCATCCCGGCCGTCCAATACCAGCATGTCCACCATCCGCCCGCCGCAGTGGGGGCAGGCATCCTCCCGTGCCCGGCCAATGCGGACGGGAGATTTCTCGCCGGTGGTTCCCTTGACCATGGGATAGCAGGTGTCGAAGCCCAGTTGGATCTTCTGGCCCTCCTTGTTGAAGGTCCAGCCTCCGATCTGCGCATAGCTGGATGGGTCCACATAGAGGCCCTTGCGCCAGGGCCGGGGATTTCGCTCCAGTTCCAGCAGCGTCTCCATTGCCTTGTCATCTCCCTGCATAGCAAGGCAACTCATCAGGTTGGAGGCCGCACTGGAATATTCCGCGGACAACAGCGCATGGATCAGACCATCCCGCACATCGGCGGGAGCGTGATAATAGATCTCACAGGGCCAGAACACCTCTGCGGCCAGTGCCGCCCGCTGAATCTCCGGGGTGATGGCATCCCGATACCCCAGCAGCTGCCAGAAGTCGGTGAACTCCGGGTCCTCCATCTCCGCCAGCCGCTGGATGTTTTGGATCAGGTTTCTCTGCTTCTCAGCGATCTGCTCCGGCGTCCAGGCAAGTGCGGCATTCCGCTCCTGTTCAGATTTGCATTTCCAGCACAATCCCTCATAGCCCAAGGGTGTCCCACAGCCTGGGCAGGTGTACTTCAGGCTCATATTCTTTGACTCCTTTCCAAAGATAGAAAAACGCCCCGCGACACCCTGTCACATGGACAGGCTGACGCAGGGCGTGAAAAGGCCGCAAGAGAGGAGCCACATCTACTGCCAGATGTGGTTTCCTCCGCAGACAAGATAATTTCCTCATATATCAAAGATGCAGTGATCAGCTGCTCCGGGCTTGCTTTCATCATTTAACCTCATGATTTATAATCATGCCCAAATGCAGGACCTGAGGAGGGCATAATTTGAATAAATTATATCATACTGTCAGGCGTTCCGGAAGATATATTTATGCTGGCGAAATAAATTTACGCTTTGTTTACCGGGATGTCTTACTCTAAAAACTTCCTTCGATTATAATTCGCTAATCCACTTTCTATGTATTAGCGTTTCTGTATGAATGTGCCGCTAATCCTTATACTAAATTGTATCACCACAGAAAGGAGCAGCGGACTTTCGAGATGATTGATAGACGGATCGGGGAGCGAATTAAGCAGCGCCGTGAAGAGTTGGGATTAACGCAAGAGCAATTTGCAGAGCAGCTTGGCCTGACCACAAATTACATTTCGACTATTGAGCGAGGCGCATCATTTCCGCGATATGAAAAGCTGGTTGCCATTATCAATGGTCTGGAAACATCTGCAGACTCGATCTTCTGCGATGTAATCGAGCATACTACCGAATACCGGGCAACATGGCTTTCAGAAAAGATTGCGGGACTTCCGCCAGAAGAGCAGCAGCGGATTTTGGAAATCATTGAATTACTGATCGCCCAGGCTAAGAAAAAGAAATAGTATCGAACACAAAGGCAGCAAATGATGATTTGCGGCCTTTGTTATTTTTTGTGCAGATCTCTCATTGTATGTTATACTATGGATTAGCGTTATACACTATGCTGTTAATCCATATATACGGGGGAGAGTACAATGTTCGAGAAGATGCTGCCATTCACCAGAAAGAGACATGTGGCTGGATTAAAATGCGCCTTTACAGGTCATAGGCCACAAAACCTTCCATTCCGATTTGATGAGACAGATGAACGGTGTTTGCGCCTGAAAGCAGAGCTCCGCAAACTCATTGTTCAGATGATTGAACAGAAGAATGTTACACACTTTATTTCGGGTATGGCTCTTGGAATTGATACATACGCTGCTGAGATAGTACTGGATTTGAAGTCACAATTTCCATTCATCACCCTTGAATGTGCGATCCCATGTGAAACCCAGGCTGCCAAGTGGTCCGAGCGCTACCGAAATAGATATTTTGGAATCGTAGAGCGATGCGATAAGGAGACAATGCTGCAAAGGCACTACTCATCTGACTGTATGCAGAAAAGAAATCGCTACATGGTGGAGCATGCCGATTTGATCCTGGCGGTTTGGGATGGACAGCCCAGCGGCACCGGTATGACTGTAACCTATGCGCATTCCTTGGGAAAGCCTGTATGGACTTTAGATCCAAATACATTTTCTGTTACTGCTGAATGAGCGTTTTTGTGTTGTTGTACTATTCGCTATTATATTTTAATTTTCCAAAATAATCAACTCTAATAGCGTTGGTCATTTTCTATTGGATAGTGTATTGTCCTGTTGACTCAACTTATACTGTTAGTAATACAGCAATTCTCGCAGGAGGTATCACGATGGGACTTGAGTCCATAGGAAAGCACATAAGCGAGTTCCGTCATCTCCGGAAACTGCGCCAAGAGGATCTTGCAGAGATTACTGGGTTAAGTACAAATTATATCGGAGCGGTTGAACGAGGGGAAAAGATACCATCCCTTGAAACATTTATTGATATTCTCAACGCATTGTCTATTTCGGCAGACATGGTGCTGTCTGATGTTCTTCAAGAAGGCTATCAAGTTAAGGCGACCAAACTCAGCGATCAGATAAAGGATTTACCAGTAAAAGATCAGAAGAGGATATTCGATGTCATTGAAGTGCTGATAAAAAATTCTGAGTGCTTCTGACTGTTCTCTGTATTAAAATCTCTGATAGAGTGGGTCCTTCTGGATGGTTCATGATGAACCGTTCCTCAGTCCACTAAAAAGGCAGACTCTCCCCTTGGTGGGGAGAGTCTGCTTCTTTGTCAGGAGATCCGATAGAGATTTGAGGTCAGACCGCCATTTTCTCGCCAGCGTGTCTCCTTGGTCAATAGTTTAGCCCTACACAGGTCATCGAGCGCCCGTTTGACGGTGGAGCGTGAGAGGTTCAGCTCAGATGCGATGGTCTTGATCGCTGGCCAACATTTTCCGTCACGGTCGGCTCGATCTGCCAGATACATATAGACTACCCTGGCTCGGTGGTTCAGGTCAGAAGAATAGATAGCGCGAAAATTTGTCATATTCGTTCCCCCCTTTCATAGCCGGACGGCGGTTTTATGTGCTTCCTCATACTCCAAGGGGGCAGCGGATGCTCCGCCATTTGCTGCAGACTCAGAGGCTGGGGTCTCCTCCACTGTATTCTCAACTTGGGGTGCATGGTGACGGAGTAAAATCGCATCCTCCAACTCCTGCTTGCTGGCATAGGCTACAGGCCGCTGGACCCGCTCAGGTACCTCATATGGCTTGCCAAATCGAATGCCCCAATCAAGAAACAGCCGCAGCCGTACTTTCATTGGATGGACGCCTGTCTTGGCTACAATGAAGCTCCCCTTGGGCATGGTCTTTAGCTCGTCCGGTGTCATCAAGGGGCGCTCTATCATCTGGAGACTCTGGGTCGGGTCGTTCTTTCCCCGGCTAATGGAGCCGCTCATGACAGTACGGCTTCCAAGAGCCTTGGAGACCTCCACCGCTGTCTGGCTTGAAGGTGCAAAGCCGCCGAAGATATTTACCTGGCAGTTATCTACTATGATTTCCGAGCCTTCTCTGCCGTAGTTCTTCTGGAGCTGGCCCGTGATGCTCTGCACGATGGGAACCAGCATTAGGCCGCGAGAGCGAGAAGCTGAGAACATTAGTTCGATTGACTGGATCGGCGGGCAGGTTCCCAGCTCATCAGCAAAAAACACCACCCGTCTCTTTAGGCGGCCGTCGTTATCATCCGCAACAGCGAGGATTTCCCGATAGAGATTTTGGAGGATAAGGCTGACCATGAAATACTTGGTCTGATCCTCCTCCGGCAGCACAATAAAAATAGCGGATTTGTGATTGCAGAAGATTTCTGCATCGATGGCAGTATCGAAACACAGGATCTGCTCCATCTCGCTGTCCAGGAAAGCATTCAACCTTGAGAGCACCGTGGAGATCACCGACTTCATGGCCTGGTCGGAGGTAGTAAGTGCGGAACCGGCCAGCATCTTGGCTTTGTGGTTTTCCGGCAGCTTATCCATGAGAATCTGATACTGGTTTTTCCCTTTGATCTGACTGGGTGCCAGTAACTCCTGAACCAGTTTAAATACGGAGACGATGTGCCGTTCCTCGATGGGATGTCCATCCTTGTCCTGGGTAGGCAGATACTCGGCCACCAGCATCAGCATGGAGGATAGAAGGCCCTCGGCTGCGTCATAGAAGTAGGCATTCTGTCCATACTGGGAACTGTCCCCACCGCTGGTGTTGATGAGTGTTTTGGAAAGTACTTTGGCGTAGTTTTCAGCCTTTGCCTTGGCAGACAAATTTTGAGGGTCGGCCTTATAGACATCCATGTACCGGTTGATCAGGTGGAGCAGGTTGTTTCCATCTGAGCGGGTGGGATTTCGGAGATCCAGGACAGCAATTCGGAAGCCGTACTTTTCCTTGGCTATCCCGGCATAGTTGCGGAACAGATCTCCTTTGGTGTCTGTGCAGAGAAAAGATGTTCCTGTGGCCAATGCGTACTCGATGTTGGGGTATAAAAAATATGCGGTTTTGCCTGCACCGCTGGCGGCGGTAACCAAGGCGTGGATGTCGTCGGTATCGACGATGGCGATGACATGGTCTTTGCGTCCTTCGCAGCCCAAGATCAGGCCCTGCTTTTTAGGGAGTTTTTTCCCTTTGCGCCAAAGTTCCGGCCGAAACGGTACATGGGCATAGGTTTTCTGGATTTCCTGCTTTGTGGCCCAGCGTGCAGTTCCATGCTGTCCATCGCCCACAGTTTTGGATTTGATATTGTCCAGAGAACCTTGTCCGGAGAAATGTGTGGCTGCAGCGATGAGCAGGAGGCCCAGGCCACAGACAACAATAAAAATGATTTGGGTCGACACATTTTCCTCCTTCTGATATGAGATCGTCTCAATATCAGAAGGTGGAATAATGCGCTCCTGTGTATGATATCACATGTTTTAGAGCTTGGGATAGGCTAAGACGGTTCCTTTGTCTTATCTCTGTTTCATAGAGGCAACCTGAGATGATGATTCCTCTATCCGGCTTGCATGGATTGTTCCTGCTCTGACGGAGTTGCCTCCACAGTATGCATGAGCTTTCTCTCATCCGCATCCTGCTTGACCGATACTTTGGCACAGGCAATAGCCAGATCCAGCCATGCACCGGCAATTGCTCTTTTCTCTGCCTCGCCGCGTATTCCAGGAGCACCGCTCTGATCAACTGCCCGTTGGATCAATGCTGAAATCTCCTCTGTGCGGCGTTTGAGGCTACTGCGATTCTGGTGGGGCAGAATACGACTTTTGAGGAACTGTCCTCCCTGGGTAATCGTCAGGTCGGCGCCGAGCTGACGGCACTCCCGCAGTACGACCTGCAAAGACATAGCCGCTATCTCCTCAATGCTGTCCATGGCTGTGTCCAGTTTGTTTCCTTCCATACAGGTGCGGTAAAACTGAAACATCGCTGGTAATCGCTGAAGCACTCTATCTGGCTGGATACCCGCACATTTCATGGCGATTCGGGCGCAGACAGATTCAGCAGCCAGCAACTGTGGATGTTCCTCAGCTGGCTGGGCGGACAGGTTGTGCTGTGCCCTTAGATCCTCGTCCCAGTCCTTGTATTGGGACTGCATAGTTGTGATCTGGGAATAGCCTTGCTCTCGCAGAATGTCTGTAAGCCGTCCTGTGGCCTCGATCCCTGCTGCGTCGTGATCCAAGCAAAGGATGATTTCCTGTAGTGTGGGAGACTGTTTCAGCATCCAGAGCATGGCTTGTTCTCCTGTGCCGCAGAGGGCCACATAGCTATGTGATTGCCACTCTGTTGGATGGAGGGAGAGGAATGCTAACAGGTCAATAGGGGCCTCAAACACATAGAGCTGGTTGCTGGTTCCTGTCCAGTGAAAACTGTACCGGGGGTCGCTGCCGGTCACATTGCCCCGATAGCTCTTGCCCTTGGAATATAGGCTCCGCTTGTGAGCATGACGGGCAACGCCGTGCTCGTCGAATCCAACGAACACGGCGTTGCGGTATTCTTTCATCTTATCCTTGGACAATTCCCGGCTCTCATAAATCAGTTTCTTATGAGCAAATGCAGAAAGGATATCACGGCTGATGAGCCGCTCCTGAAGCAGATATGCGTAGGTGCGGCGCATGGTCTGGTTGGCGGGTGGGAGAGCAAACTGCTTTTCCTCCTCTGGTTCCGGCTGTGCCTGAGCATAAGCAATCCCCTCGCCGTCCAGCAGACGCTTCACGGCGTCTGGATAAGACAGACCATAGAATGTCTGCACGAAAGAGATGGCTTTGCCGCCCTCCTTCGACTCATGGTCATACCATTCGTTTCCACGCACTGTAATGCTGTGATCGGAAGCAAGGCGCTTGTCCCGGCCAGATGGAATGAGCTTTTCTCCCTGACGGCGGAGAAACTCCGCAAGATCCACAGAGTTGGCCCGGAGCTTTTGCTCCTCAGTAAAGTGGATGTAGGGCATTCAAATCGCCTCCTTATTTCCGCCGCTTCCGCATCCGTCGATGGTAGGGGATCTGTCGTACTGCCGCGAGCTTTTTCCGCTCCTGAATACGATCCAGAGTGGGATTTCGCTTATCATGGAACAGGAAAGAATTGTGATAGTTCTTTTTCAAGAGAGCACCTCCATTACAGATTCATCATTGGTTCTTCGTGGTCATCCGGCTTGTGGCCCATTGCGATCTTCTTTTCCCAGATTTTTCTCCTCAGCTTTCGGTCAACTCCAGATCGGATACCGCCGGGAGCGGAGGGAGGAGTCTGCTCCCGGAAGATGTTCGCCATATGATACAGCAGGCGGATGACTGATTGCGCAGAAGGGGCAGTTCGGTGGTCATCCATGTGTTCCACAAAATATTGCGCATAATGATTTCCCTGGTCTGCGGATCGCTGAAACCACATTCGAGCTGTTCCGAAGTCTTTGGGAGCGTCCTTTCCGAGTAGGTAAATTTTGCCGAGAGCATATTGTGCGTATTGATTACCCTGTTCTGCCGATTCTGTGAGCCAGCGGACAGCATCCTTGGCATCTTTGGGAATTTCGTTTCCTTGGAGGAGGAGCTTGCCCAGGTGATACTGTGCAAAGGGATTCCCACGCTCCGCCGCTTGCCGCAGGCGTTCCAATTTGCTCGGTGACTGCTCCCCATCTTTTTCATGCTGGCCCTGGGCATTTTCCTCTGGCTGGAATACTTGATTCAGTTCCCCTAAGCGCACGGCCTCCTGGATCACCATGTTTTTGATACGCTTGAATTCCTTCTGTTGAGAGAGCGGAAGGCGCTCCGGCAGGTCATTCCTATAGGTACGGAGCACTTCCTCCCGCATCTGATACCAGAGATCATAGGCTTTTGCAACACGGGGATCTTTGGCCAGCTCGTCCACGATCTCATCCACCACCGCTTTTAACGGCGCTTTTAAGTAGCCGTACTGCTTTTTCCCGGATGTGAACCGCAGACGGTCAGCAAGATGTGTCATGAGTTCCTCCATACGGGGATTGTCCGCAGTCCCATCCTCCATTCTCCGGAGCAGTTCCTGCATCACGGCCTCGGCGTCTTGATTCAATGAATCTCGGCGCTGAGTCTGCTGTCGGTAGAGCTCTGTCAACTCATTTCGGAAGAGCTCTTTGGCCAATCCGGATTTGATGTCCGCAATTCCTTGCTTGGTAAGAAATCCTTTTGTCGGATCAGCACTGTAACAGACCATGTGGATGTGGGGATGGTGGGACTCATTGTGGAAGGCAGCGTACCAGCGAAAATCCTCCCAGGGAATTTTCAGCCCTTGGGCCATCTCCATGGCGTAGCTGCTCAGGAGATTCCGCCAGCTCTCCGCATTGTCGTACCCCAGACGAGCGGCATCCTCCCGCCGCAGAGAAATGATGGGGAGCCACACGGTACCGGGGTGGCTGGACACTGCCTCCGCCACCTGTGACAGCGTCAGCGGTCCATCCGCACTGGTGAACAGACCGTGGGCCCCTATGCGTTGGGCGTGAGGTCGGTTGGCAATGTATTGAATATAGTTCTTTCGTTTGGCAGCTCTATCAAAATTTTCCTCCAGCGCCCGTGTTATAAAATCTGAAGCATTACCCTGAGTAGGAGATGTCTGATAGTCCTCATATTCGAACATGCCGCAGCTGAGCGGGAAGTCACGGACGATCTGGGCAACCAGTTTTTTCTGCTGTTCTGTGGCCGGCTGCTGATCCTGCTCCCATTGGACACGCTCGGCCCCGTCACGAGTTGCCATGTACTTCACATAGTTGCCAAGATGGGAGGCGGAGGAGGTTGTGCCGCCTTTGATGTGCGGGCACTTGAAGATCAGACGCGGCAATGACTACCACCTCCTACGCTTTTTTTCTTCCGCCTTTCTGATAAGAGAGCGCATCCTGGAAAGAGATACGGCCATGGGTTTCCCGCACCTCCTGGACACATCGTCCGCGGAGCGTCCGGAGATCTTCTGCAGTGAGGCCACGATCCGCTGCCAGGATATTCATGACCATATCCATTTCCACAGCCAGCTTGAAGAGCAGGCTGGCGATGTGCTGTTCGCTGTCATGGATCATGCCCCGCATGGCGGCCACCAGAGCAGGCGGCAGATATTCTATCGCCTCTTTGCCGGAGACATATCCGGCGTAGAAGCGGATTGCGCGTTCAATGAATTCGTTTTGGCTCTGACAGTTGTCCCGTGGGCAGAGTTCCTTAACGAGCTGCTGAGTCTCCGGGGAGATCCTCAGCGCAAATTTGATTGTATTTCTGGGCATAAAGTACCTCCAATTCTTCGATATCCCCGCCATGAACCGGGCAAACGCCTGATACTGCGGGCTTCGCACGGAATAAGCCCCCCGGCGTGACCCCAGGGGCTGAAATCTAATCCCCGCCAAATCGCTCCCCGACCCGCATTGCGGGGCGGTGTCAGCTGGCCGAGGGGGGCTGTGTGACCCCCGGCCTTTATCCCGCACAAAAATCGTCCCCTCGGTTCTCCTCAACGAAAGCCACATATCCTCGCTTTTCACAGTCGGAAAAGCACGCTCACTGCGTTTCGCAGCCTCTCTGTTCCAAGGCGACTATGCCGAGGTGTGGATCAGGCGTCAAATCAGGCCACACGGCCCTTTTCAGCCGCTCTCACCGCCTCGAGGGGGTACGGATGCCACCCCTGCCCCAAAGGGGCAACACGGGCGGACACAGGGGCAACAACGGGGGAAAAAAGAGGAGCCGCCCGCTTGGACGGCTCCTCTCCGTTACATCTGGGGTTCCTGCTCTGTCAGCAGTTCTTGTCGATAGCTCTCCAGCGACATACCGGTCTGGGCCTGGCAATAATCCTCCATTTTTGCGAAAAGCTGATCCTGCTCCGATTCGTTCAGCGGATAGGAAAAGTCAAACTCATTTCCGTCACTACAGTTGAGCACTACGGTCAAAAACTTTTCCGGCTCTCCTGTCTCAAGGTCAAAACCAGCATAGAGATTGATCCAGTCATCGTTGGAATCTAAGGTCACACGAGTCCCAAATACTGCGTCAGGGTCGAAGGTGACCGGCACATAAAAGGACAGCTTTCCCTGGGATTCGGAGATGTCATCCTCAAAGGAAATTCGCTGTAGATCCAGCCGACAGTCCCCACTATTCAGTTTGGGCGGCATTCCGCCATCCTGATTGCGCAGATCCGCATAGAGGTCATTCAGCGTTTTCTCGTATCGCTGCAGGCAATAGGTCCCCATTTCAGTCCCCAGAAGCTCCTGTTCTGATGGGGATAGGGCGTAAGTAAAGGACTTCTTCCGAGTGCCGTCTTTGCGGTAAAGAGTCAGTTCCAGGTGGTCCCGAACCTCCTGACGGAGTACATCATAGCTGGCGAAAATGTCGAGCCGACTCCCGTTTTCGTTGTGTTTTACAGCGGGGCCAAATACCTCCATCAACACATCGTTGCTGGCGCAGTACACTTGAAAATTCAACATGTGTCCTACCAGATTAGCCGAATCTGTAAACCAAAGGTCCCCAGGTTGGAGCTCCCGCAGGGCCTTCAGCGAGGTGCCAAGGTTTTGGCCTGTCAGTTCTTTTCCCTCTAACCGGGCAATAAATTTCTGCCATCGCTCCTCTTTAGGACTTTGCTCCTTGCGGAATGCGTGGTATGCAGCGGCGCTGACATCCTGAAACCAATAGCTTTTCCAGCCGTCCATAATGTTGATTGCGGAGAACAACTGCTTGTCAAAATCCAGTTCAAACACCCCGGCGACACGCCCGGTATTCTCCAGCCGCTCTTGCGTCAATTCCATAAATCGGCTCGCGGGAATTTCATAGCCGCCCTGGATTTTCCGGACAAAAGCTTCCGCTCCGCCTGCACCATCCTGCAGATACTTGCGCAGAAGCCGAGCTGCATCCAGAAACTCTTTTGACGATTCTGTTGCCAGACAGCGAGCATTTCCGTTTTCCAGCAGGCGGAATGCAGAGAAAACCTTTCGTGCTTCCCGTTCCCGTTGGTCCTCCAAGTTCTCCTGATGGATGATGGCCTCGATCTCTTTCACCTGATCCTCTGGCACCATTTCCTGATAAAGATCCACAAGGTAGGTCTGCAAATACTTCTCGATGCTGGTTCCCTGTTTTGCCAGAGCCTCCTCCAAAGCATTCCAGCGGTGTTCGTTCAGCCACACCTCAGCGGAAAAAGAATTGCTCATTATGCGCCCTCCTCTACCTGAGCGGCGGCATCAGAACGCTCAGCTCTGGCCGTTCGAGGACGAGGCCGCTCGTCGGGGTCATCCGTGCTTTCGATGTACTCCCTGGTCTGGGAGGGTACATATCGCTTGTAGCGTTTACCCATAAAGGTATCCAACTCTGACTCCAGAGAGGTGCTGCTCTTGGACATATAGAACTGTACCGCCTTGAGTTTTGCCTGGTCAAAGGCGATGGTGATGGTGGCTTTTTTCATAAATGATTTCCTCCTGACTTTAAATATACGGTTTCATTGCAGACGCTGGTTTCTGGTAAGCGGCGGGATACATATTTAGATCAGTCTCCGGTTTCCGGAAATAGTGGTCATCCTCCTGACGCTGGCAGATACGCTCTCGGATCGGTACGCTGGCCATTGACGCGCACTTCGAAGTGGAGGTGTGGTCCGGTGGAGCGTCCGGTGGAGCCGGATACAGATACAATATCTCCAGCCTCCACAGTGTCTCCAACCTGGGCTACCAATCTCGAGTTGTGAGCGTACAGGGTGAACAGACCGTCGCCATGGTCGATCATCACATAGTAGCCATAGCTGCTGCTATACTGGGACACAGTGACAGTACCTGACAGGGCGGCACGGATCGGTGTGCCGGTTGGAACCGCCAGATCCATACCGGTATGCCCGCTAAGAGCTCCGGTAAACGGATCTCTCCGATAGCCAAATTCCGATGTCACTCGACTCTCCCAGCCTACGCCAATGGGGGAACAGAAGCCGTCTGCGCCAATTGTCCGGTAGTTTTGATTCAGGTTGGTCTTGTAGACTACCTTGTAGTTACCGGGGACATTGTAGGTTCCGGTGACAATCTTATCCAGCCGAACCGCCTGGGTGGGCAGAGTATCCCTCCAATAAAAAGAGGTAAGGCTGGTGGTGGAGTTGTTGCCGATGCCAGAGAAGTCATAGCGGATCTGCTGGCCGGGCATGACCTCGGTATAGCCTGTTTTCTTAATGGAGACATTGGTGTATAGGGATTTGTTGGTCATAGCCGCCTTGACAATTTGTCCAGCATACTCGATCTCTACCTCGATGGGAGTCTGATCCAGGCCATAGAAGTCCGCCGCCTTGGATTCCACAATCTTATACCGGCCCAAAGGCAGCGGACGGGAGGCAGCCACACCGTTCTTGTTTGTTTTGATCGTGTCAACCAGATTGCCTGTCCGAGCATTGTAAATCTCAAACTCGGTATTAGGAATGGGGGTTCCGGCGGGCCAGCCATTCATGGAGTTGTAGTCCGCACTGGTCTTGGTTACCTGGATCTGGCCAGTGATGGCGGTGTTCTCCCAGGTGATCTCTGTAGTGGTACCGTCTGTAACATACACGGTCTTGAGCTGCTCATCCACGATGTAGCCCTCATTTTCCAGCTCTCGCAGGTAGTACCGTCCAGAGTTAGGCAGATCATCGATGTAGACATAGCCCCGGTCATCGCTGGTGTACTGACCAATGGGATTCTTGTTGGAATCATAGAGGAGGAAGGTCACACCGTAAATTCCCTCACGGGTGGTCGCATCAATTTTGTGGATGAGGATACCGCTGAAGGCTTTGTTGGTCACCGTGAGGGTAACTGTTTTCCCATCCTCCACCTCGAAATAGTGGGGCGTGGAGTCTACCTGGAAGCCTTCCGCCGCCTCGATTTCGACTGCGTAGTAGGCGCCGTCCTCCAAGGAGACAAAGACGCGGCCATCCTCCCCGGTGGTCACCGTATCGATGAGCTCGTCGTCAACTTTGCGGATCTCGAAAGTGGTGTTGGGGATTCGCTCCGTCTTGTCGGCAGCATTGACCTTAATGATTTCCACCCCGCCGATGGGCTGGTTATAGAAGGTCAGCGTCTGGGTATCTGCGGGATTGACCACCACGGTCTGGCTCTGGCCGGCAGGGTCAATGGTGTAGCCAGGGATCGTCTTGGTTTCCTTGACTACGATGGTGCCGGTGACACCGCTGATTCGGATCTCACCATTTTCATTCGTCGTATAGAGTCCCTTGCTGGACAGGTGGCCGTTTGCATCATCCACATAGCCACCACCGGCGTAGGTCAACTCAAATTCCACACCGGCCAGGGGCTCCAGGGTCTGGGAATCCAGCTTTCGGATGACAAGGGTTCCCTGAGCCTCATTGTAGAACCGGAGTGTCTGGACCTCGCCAGCTTTGATCTTGATACTCTTGGGCGCGGTGTCCAGGACATAGCCCTCCACCGTCTTGACCTCCCGCACGGTGATGGTGGTGCCGGGCTCCAAATCGGTAATAACAATGCGGCCATTCTCGTCCGTAATGTACTCACCGTTGCTGGAACCTACGACCGCACCGCTGGAATCTGTCACCAGGAAGGTCACACCTTCCAGAGGAGTGGTGGTACCTTCGATGTACTTTTCGACTACAAGGGTGGTGCTGGGGGTGTTATAGAAGGTCAGCGTCTGGGTGTCATTCGGATTGACTTGAACGGTCTGAGTCTGCGTAGCAGGGTCAATGGAGTAGCCGGGGATGGTCTGGGTTTCTGTGACAACCAGGGTGCCCACGACGCCATCGATCTGGATCTTGCCCTCCTTGTCGGTCTTGTAGAGACCGTTGCTGGAGATATAGCCATTTTCGTTGGGGACATACTCTCCGGTGGAAGTTGTGACCTTGAAGGTGACACCCTCCAGCGGCTCTCCTGTGAGCGAATCCCGCTTGTCGATGATGAGGGAACCGGCCTTGGAGTTGGTGATAACAACCGTCTGGGTGTCGCCGCCCTCACCAATCACCACATTGGTGGAGGGCTGGTCGATAACATATCCGCCCGGCGGTGCCTTGATTTCAGTCAGAACATAAGCGCCGGGAGCTAAATTGGTGATACGGATCTCACCCGCTGAATCGGTGGTAAAAATGCCGTTTTGAGTGAGAGTGGAGCTCCCAATCACTCCATCCAGGCCCACCTCACAACCAGCAGCGGTGGTCACCCGGAACTCCGCTCCGGCCAGCGGCTGACCTGTGGCGCTGTCCCGCTTCTGAATGATCAGCTCTCCCTTGGGCTGGTTTTTGAAGGTGAGCGAAACGGTGCGGCCCTCTTTGATCTGAATGGTCTGACTCTGGGTATCAATAATGAAACCCGGAGGGGCCTGGGTCTCCGTCACCACCACGCTCTTGCCGGGAGCAAGGCCCTGAATGAGAATCTCACCGTTCTCATCGGTTCTAAAGATACCATTGGAGTCACCGATGAGTGTCCCGTCTGCATAGGTGATTTTGAACTCCGCATTGGGCAGAGTCACGCTGGGATTGGTGGCACAGACCTTACGGATCAGCAGATTTCCGTCCGGCATGTTCTCAAAGCGGACAGTTACCACAGACTGCTCACCGCTGTCAGCCAGGAAGATGGTTTCGGACGACTGAATGATGCTGTAGCCGTTCCCAGGGTCTACCTCCTCCAGGATATAGGTGCCCGCGGTGAGGCCAGTCCAAATAGCAGTACCGTTTTTTCCGGTTACTTTCTGTCCAATAATGGTACCGCCAGTACCGGAGGTTCCACCGAGGAACTTTAGCTGGAAGGTGCAGCCGGAGAGTGCCTCGCCGGTGACGGAATCGTATTTTTCTACGATAATGGCATTGAGAGGTGTATTTTCAAAGCGAACCGTCTTGCTCTCTCCGCCATGAAGGATGACCTTCTGGACGGTGGGCTCCTTCATCTGGAAGCCAGGGGCAGGCTCCACTTCCTCGATGGTAAACTCACCGGGATACAGACGCTGGCCCTGCTCATGGAGGCGGATCTCACCGTTTGCATCAGTGGTGATTACCCCGAAGTCAAAGGACTCAGGCGCGTCGGCGGCCTCGCCTGTGGAGGTGTAGGTCACATGAAAACGAGCACCTTCCACGGGAGCGCCAGCAACGGAATCCACCTTGTAGATGGTCAGCTCCGGAGATTTGCTGTTCTCGAAGACCAGCTTTTTCTCATCTCCTGCATTGAGGGAGATGGTCTGCTCCCGATCTGCGTCTTTGTCCGGCAGATAATAGGGGGCCGGGACGGACTGCTCAATGACTCTATAGGTGCCGGGAGCCACCCGGAGGGTGACGGTGCCATCCTGACCAGTTGTTACGGTATGCTGGTAATCGCTGTCCACCCCTTCGATTCGGAACACTGTTCCGGGAATCGTGGTGTCGAGGTCATTTGCGTCCACCTTGGCGATGGTCAATTCAGGCCGTTTGAGGTTGTCAAAGATGAGCTGCTGGTCATCACCAGGGCCAAGCCAGATAGTCTGGGTAGGCTCTGCTGCCACCACATAAGGGTCCGGGACGGAGATTTCCGTCACTTCATAGCTGTCCACAGGGAGGCCAGTCAGTGTGGCGGTTCCATCCGCACCTGTGGTGATATCCATGTGGTAGCCGTAATGGATACCTTTGATCTCAAATACCGCGCCGGGAACGACTTCCCCTGTCTGGCCATCCCGCTTGAGAATGGTGAGATTGGGAAGCTTGAAGTCTACAGCGGTGACGGCAATCGTGCCGCCGCCATCAATATCCGCCTGGTCCACATGGACGATCACGGGCTCGGTAAGGCGGGCAAAGGGCTCCGGAACCGAGACTTCCACGAAGGCATACAGGCCCTCGGTGATACCAGTGACAGTGATAATGCCGGAGGTATCGGTGGCCTCCGAGCCGATGATCTGCCCATCCTTCAGGATGTTGAATACTGCACCCTGGATTGGATCATCCGAGTCATCCACTTTCTTGAGCTCAATCTTGACCTTCGCATCATTCTCAAACACAAGGTCTACATCACTCTTGCCGTCCCAGTAGAACTCCTGGCGAACCTTGTTCGGGTCACTGCTGGTTGTGTAACCGTTGGGCGGGGTGACTTCCGTCGCTACGAAGGAGCCGATGGGCATGGTATCCCAGGGGACATCCTCCAGGTAGCCGCCAGCGCCAGTGGTGTAGGTGCCAGTAAAGCTGTTGTCCACACCATCGATCCGGATGACAGCTCCGGCCAAGCCCTTGGTAGGGTCATCCGCATCCACTTTTCGGATGCTGCCCTCACTGGTAATTTCGGGGGTATCCGTAAAGGTCACGGTAACGCTCGTACCGCTCTCATTGGGCAGAACCACATACTGCGGTCCTGCATTGTCAATCTGGTACCCCTCCGGGGCCTCTACTTCAATGATTGAATAGGTGTTTGCATCCAAGGGAGAGAGGGTATAGGTTCCATCCGCTCCGGTCACCACTTCCTTGGAAAAGGAGCCGTTGACGGACTGGATGAGGAATCGGGCACCGGGCAATCCCTTGCTGGGGTTGGTGGCGTCAACCTTGCGGACGGTCAGCTCATACTGCTCCCTGGTGATGGTCAGTTCACCCACCATCACAGACTGGACATCGTTGGCGGGATGGTAGCTGGAGCCAGGGCCAGCATAAGTGTACTCATATACTGCACAGTCTCCCCAGACGCCTTGAGCACCAAGATCCAGGATATACTGGGCGCGGTCACGGAAAGAAATGCCGTCCAGCAAGTCATCAATTCCGGTGTAATCGGCATTGTAGATGTTATTGTAGACACAAACCAGTTCTTCCGCACAAGCGATTGCTGGGTCGCCAAGAGAGCCGGCCTTATAGCGCCAGATGATTGCCTGCACCCAGGCGTTCATGACCCAGGTGTACTCGCTTCCCCAGATGCTGTCTTCACCCATTGCGTGAGCCTTATCCGTAAAGAGGCCACGGCTATGGGAATAAAAGTAGGCCATCATGATCTCAACGGTTTCATTGGAAACTACTGTAGGGCTGTCCCAGGTATGGCCTTCCAGGGACCAGCCCATACCGGCGCCTTTCTGTGAACAGAATCCCATGACACTATCGTTGTTGACATCGAACTGCATCTGGTGCATATAGCAAACGCCAAGCGCGGGGGAATCATAGTGGACGCCGTTATAGGTGCAGTCCTCCAGCTTGATGGTATCAGGGCTGGCGGCCAGGGCTGCGCCAGGGAGCAGGCCCAGGATGCACACCAAAGCCAGAAGCATGGACATGATACGAATCTGCAAAGAATGCGTCTGTTTCTTCATCTTTTTTCCTTTCCTCGAAAAAGAAAGGCCGAAGGGACAAGGCATTCCAGCAGAAGTAAAAACAGGCTGTGGGGCGCTGATCCCTACGGCCTGTTCTGTTTCCGATATTCAGAATTTGTTGGTTTCTCCCATTCCTGATTCGGGAGTGCGATCCTCACAGCGGATGGGGTTTAATTCATGGGCATCATCTCCGTTCCTTCTGAATTTTGGGCAAAAAAAGAACAGCCCCTCCTGTATGGGAGGGGCCGTTCCGCTTGCTTCAGCGGTTATCCATAGGGGTTATTGGTGGTTGGGTCACCCAAGAGCAGGTAGCAGTAGGTGACGCCCTGTTCCACTGTAACACCAACACCGAGGCTGTCGGCGTCTGGGGCAAGCATGGCTTGGAGGTGTCCGGGAGAGCCCACCCAATTTTCCACTGCCTGCTGCGGGATATCTGAGATGGCAGCGCCGGTGAAGACTGTGAGATTGGAGCGGAAACCGTAAGGATACCCCGCGTCTGCTACCGCCTCACATTCCTCCTGGGTGTGGTGCCAGGTGTACTTCCTGTCAGAGCATACCTGAGCGGCGTCCATCAGTCGCTGGTCTATCGTCAGATCATCCAATCCGTTCTCCTGGCGCACTTGATTGACCAACCGGACGATCTCCTGCCGTGTCTGATCCAGAGTAGTGAGCGGCTCCGATGCTTTGCCTGTATAGGGCGCGGCACTTTCCATCTGCACCGCCCCGTCCCAGTAGACATTGAAATCCAGAGCCCTGCCCACATCTGCCAGCTTTACATAGTTGTTTCCGTTGATGATATACGCCTCCAGCTCAATTTGCTCCCCATCCAGATAGAACTGGTGGGTGCTGCGGACTGCGGTCAGGAGTTCTTCTGCTGCCTGTGCAGCCGGTCCAGCCATTACCATGCCCAATACGATGCATGCCGAGGCAAGCAGAATGTTTTTCTTTCTGTTCATGACTTTGCTCCTCCTTTTATAAAATGGTAGAGGCCATCTATAAGCATACAATACCGAAAGGAAGAACGAAAGTCGAGAGAAAGGAATCTGCAGGGTGTAGAAAATAGGAGCTACAAAGGAAGCAGATTATCCAATTTCCACCGCTTTGACACACCAGCGATACTCCCGCTGGTTCATCACACAGGTATAGAGGGTGATCATGTTCTCCGTTGTGGCTGCCAGGCCGCTCCGGTCAGTTTCACTGACCTTGGCTACGGACACCACTTCGTAGGTGCGGGTCCCCAACTTTGTGGTCAGTGTGATCTCATCCCCCAGTTCCAGGGTATGGATTTTACCGAAGTGGTTGTTGACGCCCCGGTTGTGTCCGGCCAGCGCCACATTGCCGTCCCAGATAGAGGTATCCTCAAAGTGCCCAGCACCCTTGGCCAATGTATTGCTGTCGGTTCCTTCATAAATGCGGACAGAGAGGTCGATGGCCGGGATCTTCAGCGTACCCAAGTACCCGGCGGAGTAATAAAGATTGCTGGTCACCTCAGTAAATCCTGTGGAGGAAACCGAGGTCGAGGGTGTAGATGTAGAAGGGACATCTGGGATCGTGCTGCCGGGGGCAAAAACGGGAATAGAGGTGCCATTGACCACCGCGCCGGTGGCTGGCATGGAGCTGGGAGCCAGGTTGGGCGTGAGGGGTGTTCCGGTGTTCAAAGTATCCGCACTGGCTGTCCCAAATCCGGGCGGGATGAGAGCGGCATTTTTACTGATATCCTCGTTCTTTCGAGCCCCGCCATCCACAGTAACCACAGGCTCAAAAGATGTAGGTGTGCCATAGTCCGGATCACCAGGGGCGCCAATAGAGTACTCCATCGGCCCTGCCGCACTTGCCGGGACAGCCAGGGCCGCAGCCAGACACACCAGACAGAGAAACGAACATAATCTTTTCATTCGGTTACCTCCTCGTCATTTTCATGTCGGCGCTTATAGAGCAGGCATCCGCCAATGATACCACCGGCGGCAAACACGATCCCCAGCGGTACCAGCACATAGGCCCAGTTGAACTGAGCGGGGCTGCTATCTGTGTCCGGGAGCGGAGCCAGCGGTTCAATGGCTGCGCCCTCAAAGATGGCCACATAGCGTGTCTTGTTCAGAGCGATCCTGCTGACCGTGCCGGTGTAATCCGCGGTGACTGTATAGCCGGTGACATAGCTGCTGGTGGCCGTGCCGGTGTAAGTGGCCACAGCCGTAAAACGATCCCCCAGAGCATATCCGTCTGTGGTGGCGGTGTTGTCTGTCTGCCAGTCAATGCTCTGAAGCGTCAGGGTACGGCCATTATCTTCGATGGACTTAGGAATATTGGCGGTATCCTGGTTGGCCAGGTTGGGGTAGCTTCGGGTAGCGGAGACCTCGCGGGTTGAGCTGCCGTAGCCGGCCACTTCCACTTGGACAGTATCCAACCGGAGGGTCAGCACACCGGAGAGCCCATCCTCGGTGATGAACTCTTTCTCTTGGGGAAGCAGTGCCAAGACGGACTCCATATCCTTGCTCTTGCTCTGGAGAGAAACCGTCTCCGTGTGCTGGCGACTCTCATTCTCCGGCAATTCCTGCTTGAGCAGGTCAATGAGAGTATAGCGGAAGCCGTCCTGCTCAAAATCAGAGCGGGGGATGCCGGCGGGATCGTCCTCCGGGGACAGGTCGTAATACTTGCGAATTTCGGTGCCATCCTCGCTCCGGGAGACAGAGGTAGGGTAGCAGACCTGGGCAGAAGGGAACAAAGCAGCCGGTTCCGCCGCCAGAGCGGAGGGGGCCAGGGCCATGGTCAGGCACAGGGCTGCGACGCAGAATGCGAGTTTTCGTTTCATAATGGACTCTCCTTCCTTACATGCTCATACCGTCCATGGAGGGGTCGCTCTGTTCCAGACCTTCCTCCTGGCGCTGGCTGAGGGCCTGGTTCAGCTCCATCCGGTAGGCATCCAGCACAGCCTGATCAAAGGTCTGTTTGAATTCCGGGGTACAGGGGAAGCAGATGTCCCTGTACTCACCCCGTACCTGACGGCTGGGCATGGAGACGAAGGGGCCGTTTCTCCCCTCCTTCACCTGGACGCCACGAACGGCAAAGCAGCCGTTGAGATTGACCGAGGCGTCCGCCAAAATGGGTCCCTTGACGCTTGGGCGGTAGATCTTCACATTGATCTGCATAGGGAACTGCTCGTAGGTGGGGGACGACATGGTTTTCTTCTGACTCATACTTCAATACTCCTTTCGTGTTTCAGACGCTCCATGGTACGGAACGCCAGCAATTCATACTCCCAGGGCTCCAGTTCTAACGAGATATATGCGCCCTGATCGGTGATCCCGTCTGCCTGATATTTCAGCACCAGGGCCATAGGGTCGGATTTCTGATCTAAGATTCTGGGGGATTCCCAGCCCCTTCCGGCTACATAGACCCGGTTGATAGCGGAACGGGGCTCACCCTTGATGCCCAGCCATAGTAATTTCCCATGGAGCTCCTGCGGCAGTCCTTCGGGAGACGGGATCGGAGCCAGCACATTTCCGTACACGCCATAGCGCAGTCTCAAAGCAGCAATACAGGTAACAGTAGCTTTGGCAGCTTCCGGCTCTTGTGCCCAAAGGGGGAACTGCTGGTAATCTGAGGCCAGCACACTCTCGCCCTCTTTGTCTCCGGGAAACAAGGGCAGACATTTTGCTACCTCCAGGATATGAGCTCCATCGGTGAGGCCAAGCACCTTGATGCCGGAGTCAGGCAGGGCGCGGTAACTGGCCAGAGCCTCCTCCAAAGTGGAAAACCGCTCCATTGTCCAGCCTTTCTTCAATAGACGCTTGGCCGGCAGGCGCAGGTCATCGATGGTATAAAAGGAAACATTCATATTTGCTGATCACCTCATTCCATGCTCAAGCCATCTGGCATTTCTTGCTCCATCTGCGCCTCGCTCTGATATTCCTCTTGAAGCGACCAGATTACATGGTTCATCTCCTCTTTGTGATCCACATTCTGTTCACTCACCCACCGATCCCGCAGATATTCCAAAGGTTCGGGAATGGCATTCAGAAACTCCAGCAGATCTCTGGAATACTGCCCGATATTCGTGGTCAGCTCATCCCGGCAGAGGCGGGCGGCAGCGATCTCATCCGCCTGTTCCATAATCTCTTGGGGTGAGAGGGAAAGGATATTTTGGGTAAAGGATTGCCATCCACTTTCAATTTTCTGGGAAAGGGATTTCTCCAGATCAGCGCGGCTCATGGGAATGTTCCCTACGCCAAGCTCTGATAATTTCGCCTTTGCCCAGTCCGGAAGGTAATCCGGGGACAATACTCCAATGAAGTCGGATCTGTTCCAGCGTGTCTGCTCCCCGTCACCCAGGCAGGTACAGCGGATGGAGCGGCCAATGGCATGGGGACTGCAGCCGAAGCCATCGTGGGCATACCAGAGCTGATTTTGAGGTGTCAGATGTGCCTCATTTAGAGTTTCCGGTGAGAGCACCAGCACCTTGCCTTCGTAGTCCAGGTTGGAAAAGGATTCCGGCTCACACTGGTGAGAATCAAACAGCCCCAATGCCTGGTATGCTCTGCGGTACTGGTTAACCACACCGTCCAGCACAGTAGAGTGGCATGTCACCACAAAGTCCAGATTGTGCTGCTGATCCGATGGGATGTAGGTTTGCTTGGCCCATGCCTTGTTCTGGCGACTAAAGCGACCATCCCACTCCTGCTGCTGGAGGGTATTGGCCAATACCCAAGCTGTCCTCTTGTATCCAAACTCTTGAAGAACATCACTCAGGCAATTGTCATCCAGATAGGCGCCATCGTAGTGCTGCCGCACGGCCTCCTCGATGGCCTCCTTGCAGGCGACATTGGCCCGGTGGCTGGCCCGCCAGAGGGCCAGCTCATTTTGTCGGCGGGCATCTTCTGCAGACCAGCGGTACAGATAGGTATCACGCATGGTCTTCGGCCTCCTGACACATCTGCTGCTCCAACCGCTCCAAATCGACACCGGCCATCAACAGAAAACTGAGGAACCCATCATCAAAACACTCCAGCGGATCGTCGTCTCCCCCGCACGGAGCCTCTTTGTTTTTCTGGACTTTGTTGGCGGCAGATACCGTTACTTTCCCATTTTCCACGGAGATCTCCAGTCCATGCTCCGTGCTGAGGCCGGCCTGCTTCAGCATCCAGTCGGGGATCGAGATCTCAGAGTCCTCCTGAAAATCTGCATCGGGGGCGTCTCCATCGGGCATTTCTCCATAATCCTCATCCCACTCGTCGTCATTCAACTCCTCGTCTCCCTCGTCCTGATTGCTGTTCACAACCATCTGGAAGAGCAGGGACTTGGCGATAGAGGTGAGAAACTGGAGAAGATGCAGGCACTCACGGGTGTCCAACGCATCCCGGGTCACCATAATGTACCCGCCTCCTGTGTGGAGGAGCAGTTCCTCCGCATCCAAGAGGTTAGCACGATGCAGAGAACTACGGGGGATCTCCAAAGTCTCTTTCTTGGGGTTGAAGCAATTCTTAAAATACATAGGCATAGTCAAATTCTCCTTTCTGATAGTCAAACAGATTGATTTGTGTGGTGGCATGAGACCGTTCCGCCATGTCATAGTTGGCAATGAGGAGCTCTGCGAACTGGGAGTTCGGGTCGTACCGCTGGCGAATGTTATTCAGCCGGGTTACAGGCTCGATTTGAATGCCAGGGGCGTCGTACAACTCCCGGATGAAGGCATCGTCGTTGTAGGACAGCAGGAACTTGCCTTCCATCCACCATACGAACAATATCAACAGTTGCAAAGGCATCTTTGGTGACGCCAAGCCTTTTCTCCGGGCGGTCGCTGTCCTGGAATAACTGAATTGCCTCATCCAATGTCAGATCCCGGTGGAGCTCCTCCTGTGGAGTATTGCAGTCGGTCATTACAAACCAGGCATAAGTGTGGGGGAGGGATGGATCTGCCACATCTCGGAGTGCCTGCAGGCCCCTTTCTGTCAGACCGTAGTTACAGGTCCGCCGGGGATTTTCTTCGCCAGCAAAGTCCAGGATAATATCATCCACCGCTTTCCTGATTTCCGGATCATCTGTCAAGGTTTCACACCTGAATCCAGTCGTATTTTGGAATGGCAGTTCTTCCTTGATTGTCCTGAGATACTGCTGAGAGTCCGCAAACTCCTGCTTTGTTCCATCTGCGTAGCTCACGCGGCCTACAAGCTTGTCCTGTTGAGACATTTCCTGCTGGCGCAGATCATAGCAGTAAAGGTAGCCCTGGTAGTCACCCGGCCTGGGTGTGCAGCGCAGGCAGAATTTGTAATGCTCCGTCTCTGCAACAAAGCCGTAGACACGGTCATTTTCCGCAATTTCTCCTCCATTGTGCCAGCAGTAGGTATTCATAGCGGCCAGGTTTTTCAGCGGCCCGTTTTGCCGCATGGCATCCACAAATTCCTGCAGGATTTCCTTGAATTCCAAAGTATTGAACCGATCTTCGTTGTGGGGCCACCAGGAGTGATGGAAGCCATTCCCACCGGAACCGAAATCCATTCGGAGATGGCCCACAGTGCCGAGGGTCTTGTCCTTTTCTTCGTCAGAATAGAACAAACCCGCCTCCTCCACGGAAGCGGGCCGCAATTCAAAGGCATGTTCGGATACTCTAAGTCTTTTCATGTTTCTCACCTCCTATCTTTGGGGAACACAATCAATATCACAACTTACTGAGGAAGTCTACCCTAAATCCAAATCTCTGCTTCCGGAATTCTGTTATTTTTTAGGTGCTTCAGGAGTATGCCTGCTTCAAGTGGGCCCTCCCATTTCCAGGTCTTCTCCCTGTTCTTCCTGAAACTGTTCCGTTGGAGCTTCCTTCATCAGAGTCTCCAGACTCAGAATGCCCTGATAGGAGATATACCCTTGCTCTGTAAACATCCCCTGGCTCTGTTCCAGATGCTGGCGCCCATACTTCCCGTAATCATAGAATTCATCCAGATTACTATCGTAGTCAAAATGGCCGGAGTCACGAATCATATATCTGCCATACTCCTCTGGAGTATGAACACCGGGGGCAAAGTCAAACTGATCCAGATGCTCCGTTACCTGTCGGATCTGTCTGGCTGTTTTTGCGTGAGTGTACTCTACAGCTGCATCCAGTTTGGCTCGATCAGCATGGCTGAGCTGGTGGATGGAACGGCACATCTCGTTTAACTCCCGTATGGAATCACGCCGCGTATCCAGTTTTTCTGTAATCACACCGGATAATTGAATGGGCTCCAGCTTGTGAAACCATCCCTCGCGCTCCATAATCTCACCACGGAGCAGTGTGCGTTCAAGCTGAAGGTCAGACGATGGCAGATAGAGATAAGTTTTATTTTGGGAGTCCTGAGCTGGTGAGATGGGCAGAACCAGTTCATAGGCGTCATACAAATACGGGGGAAATGAGCCGCCTTTATAGAGCTGCTCCATCTGCATTCCGTTGTCATAGAGCACCCCATAAGGAGTAATCTCAGCCCCTCCGCCATCAATGAGGAGAAGAGCAGTCTCATAACCGTCCAGGTTCTCCAGTTCTTCCATGCTGGCACAGCCCCCATGCAGGTTCATGAAATGCTGCCGGCCGACTGCTTCCAGGTTTGTAAAGTCATAGATGACTGTGGCCTGATCACTGCAGAAGGTGAGATTGATGAAATCTTCAATAGAGGTAACTCCTCTCGCAAAAGCAGCTGCTTGAAATTGAAGATCCTGATCCGCTTCGAAACTCTCCAGCCTCTTGGCCAGATAGTCCAGCTCATCGATGTTGACTTCGCTACCCTCTAACTTCTGTAAGATCGAATATGGGCTGGACAGTTCCATGATTTTGCAATCTCGGCCCATGACATTGCCGATTTCCAAATTGGCCAGCATTTCCATGGTATGGTCATACTCGCTGGTCTTGATGGGGAAGGGGATGGTGACCTCGCCATATTCTGGATGCCTGGCGTTACTGAGTGTCGCTTTGATCAGCATTGCTTTCTTCCTTTCTGTTGATTTTTTCCATCCTTATTCGCAGGCACTCCTGATCACTGGCCCAACAGAGAAAGCCATGAGCGGGGTATGGACAGCCTTCACAGCGGGAGAACCGGCGACAGACAGGCTTGGATGCGGATTCCGGATGGTATGTGGATGTATGAGGTTTGAAAAAAAGATGGCGGTTCATTGGTATCACCTCCAATGGGCATAAAAAAAGAGGGACCCGCTGTTCGTAGCTTGACGGCAGCAGCGGGCCCCTCACTGGTGTGTTCTACAGATTCATTTCTGGTTCCTGGGATAGTTCCAGTCGTTCTTGAAGATCCGGGACGGTATATTCGATTTTTGTTCTGGCCTCCTGGAGAGCCTTCATCTGCTTGTCTTCGGGTTCAGGGCCTTCCTCCAGGAAGAAGTCGGTGGCCCGATACAACTCTGCGAGCTGATCTGCGGAGAATAACTGTGCTCTGGAAATCAGTCCGGAACGGACAGCAAAGTCTTCCTTGGCTGCATGGTAGTTTCCCTCAAAGTAATGACCATGGCTAACTCCGCGCCGGTCAAAGTCCCAAACCCAGGTAACAAATTGGTACCCCCGGTCATTTTCTCGTTCTCGGCCAGCAAGCACAGCACATCCGAAGTCTGCCAGTAAGCGGAACTCCTCCTTCAGATCGCTGGCGCGAAGAAGAGGGGAACTCTGAACCGCCTCCACATATTCATAAACTTCGTCAGCTGTTGCCCCCACTCGGTGGTACAGGTCATTGACTTCCTCATTCTTGCTTCCTGCTGGTAAAATGTAAATTTCACTGCTGGGGGTTACGCAGAGAACCGGCTGACCGTGGAGCGAAACATTCAGATTCTGAGTACCTGCATAGGACGATTCGATTCCTTCTTCCCGCAAGCGGCGGGAAAGCTCCGCATAAAATTTCTGCTTCATGATACACCTCCAAAATTTTATATAGACTCTTAAGGGAAAAAGAAAAGGCCCGTGCAGTTATGCACGGGCCCCGTTGGGGGATTAGGTGTTTGTCCTCAAATAGACTTTTGTGGTATAAAACAATGACTCACACATTTGGTTGTGTGAGTCATTGTTTTTGGTGGAGATAAGCGGGATCGAACCGCTGACCTCTTGAATGCCATTCAAGCGCTCTCCCAGCTGAGCTATACCCCCATATAACCGGAAACCATTGAATCTCAAGGGTTTCCGGGCTTTTTGATTGAATTGTTGTTTCCCTACATCGAGGGGGATTACCTCCGTTTGCTGGCGCTCCCAGCTGAGCTATACCCCCATATTCACTTGCGTCGCTTGCTCACCGCAACTGACTTGGTCAGTATAATACAAAAGTCCGCATTTGTCAACACCTAATTGCAATAATTTTCAGGGAAATTTTCGTTCCCGCTGATATGCCTTCCTCCACCGAGGGGGGAGGGCGCAGACGCCCTCCCTCTTTCGCTCAGTTCAGCACAAAACGCATGGACACCGGATTGTGATCCGACCACGCAAAGCCCGTGTCCTCCACCACAGCCTGCTCCACGGTGACGTTGTCCGACACCACGAAGCCGTCCACCGTCAGCACGTACTGTCCCTCGTGATACGGAGCGTCGGCGTTGCGGCAGCTGGGGACGGGGTCCGTCTCGTCCAGCGGAGCCACCAGCGACAGATTGGTGCCGTCCCAGATACCCTCCGGCAGGGGCTGCGCCCAGGTGTAGCCCTCGGCAGAACCGCCGAAGATCTCCTCCGACTGGCCCAGCAGATCCTTATTGAAGTCGCCGCCGGCAATGCACCAGTTGCCCTTTTCATACTCCGCCTGCATATCCGCCCGCAGCAGCTCCAGCTGCTCCACAGCGATGGTACCGTCGGAGGTGTAGGCGGACAGATGGACATTATACAGCACCAGCTCCCGGCCGTCGGCAGCGGGGATGCGGTGGACGCTGTAACACCGATCCAGATCCACCAGCTTCATCACACCGGCCTCGATGGGCAGCTCCACCCGCCGGGTCTCGGTGATGCCGAAGGAGGAGAGGGTCAGCAGACCCGACACGGACTTGCCGTGGGGCTGGTCCAGCGGGTAGAACAGATACGGCGAGTCGTAGTTCTGCGCCCAGGTATAACCCAGCCCCGGCAGCTGCGCCGTCAGCATGGTGCCCTCA